>WNGD01007113.1_pt1 | contig 10980 bp, 10 predicted proteins | sample 5400671 | NCBI WGS metagenome assembly WNGD01 (sample SAMN13153369, study PRJNA577476) | soil metagenome | isolation source: 40 cm soil or saprolite under grassland replicate 2 | place: USA:California | collected 2016-06-15
GGGGTCGCCGAGCGTGCGGCCCTCGGCGACCTTGATCGGGTCGACGTCGCCGATCAGGTCGCCGACGCTGGTGTCGGGGGTGGCGAGCTTCTCGCCGTAGCGCTCGGAGCGGTGCCGCCACGCCACCGGCAGGTCGTCGCCCAGCGCGGCGGCGCGATGCTGGCACGGGACGCAGACGGGCGCCTCGGGATGGTCGTTGATTTCGCAGCCGGCGACCACCGGGGTCCACTCGTCGAGCAGGTTGACCAGCGAGCGGATGAGCCGCGTCTTGCCCTGGCCGCGCTCGCCGAGCAGCACCACGTCGTGCCCGGCGAGCAGGGCCCGCTCCAGGTCGGGCAGGACGGTCTCGTCGAAGCCGACGATGCCGGGGAAACGCTCCTCCCCCGCGGCGAGCTTGGCCAGCAGGTTGTCACGGATCTCGCGCTTGACGGTCTTGTGGCGGTGCGCTTCGCCATCGGCGCGCAGCGCCGCGAGGGTGGTGGGGGCAGGGCTGGGGGCGGGTCCGGTCATGCGGTGGTTCCCTTGTTCGTCGCTTGCGTACCTGTTACCACCCTCCGCCTGAAGCGCTTCGATGGCAACCCCGCAGTACGCGCAGCGGCTACCAGCCCGATGATCGCCCAGATCGGCTGGCCGGTCATGAAGCTGCCCTTCACCACCCCGATCCCCTGCAGCAGCCAGACGGCCCCGACCAGGCCGAGGATCACCCCGATGACGATCGCCCAGATTCTTGTTCGTGGCACGGCGACTCCTTCCGACTCCATAGGTCAGCCTCAGGCTGAAGCTGACCTCCAGGTTCAGGTTGAGGCTGAGCGCCGCCAGGCGGACCGGCCGAGCAGCGCGAACCCGGCCAGGACCCGGTCGGTCAGCTCCTCCAGGCCGTGCTCGGCGAGGGCCGCGGCGACGCGCTGGCGCTCCAGGCGGCGGTTGCAGGCGGCGACCTCCAGGGCCACGTCGGTGCGGATCGCCATCACCTCGCGGTTCTGCTGGTAGACGGCCTGCTGGGTGGTGAGCGCCTCGGCGATGGCGGGGCCGAGCAGCCGCGCCACGCCAGGCAGGTCGTCCATGGCTGCCGCCACGTCGGGGTAGGCGCCGAGCAGCCGCGCGGCGGTCACCGCGCCGATGCCGCGCACCCCCGGCAGGCAGTCGCTGGCGTCGCCGCGCAGGGCGGCGAAGTCCGGGTACTGCGCCGGCCCGACCCCGTAGCGGGCCCGCAGCCAGCTCGGCGAGACCTGCTCGACACGGCCGCCGCTGAGCAGCAGGCTGACCCGCACCGTCGGGCTGACCAGGGCGAAGGCGTCCTGGTCGCCGGTCAGCAGGGCGGCGGGGACCTGCCGCTGGCGCGCCAGCGCCGCCGCTGAGCCGAGCACGTCGTCGGCCTCCAGCACGGCCGGCTCGGCCACGCACAGCCCGAGCCGTTGCAGGAGGGCCGGCAGCTCGGCGAGCAGCTCGACCAGGGCCGCCGGTTTGGGCGGGCGAGCCGACTTGTAGTGGGCGCAGCGCTCGCGCCGCAGCGAGCGCCCCGCGTCGTCGAAGCCGATCACGCACGCGGTCGGGCGCAGCTCGGCGGCGAGCCGGGCGAGCATCGCTACCACCCGCTCGACCGCGGCGCCGGGCGGCGCGTCGGCACCGCCGACCGCGTGGAAGGCACGGTGGGTGAGCCCGTTGCCGTCGACCGCCAGCAGCAGCGGCGCGGGCCGGCGCCGCCGCCTGCTGGCCCCGTTGCCGGCGCGGGCGCCGGCCCGCGGCCGCGCTGGGTCCTCCAGCTGGAGGTCGAAGAGTCGCGGATCGGTCGTCGGGAGCATGTGGACACGATCTCCACTTGTCGCGGCGGGTGCAAGCGGCAGCCAGGCCCGGACCAGCTATTCCCCTGATCCTTACTGAACGGTAGCATCCGCCTGTCCCAATGATGGAGATGAGGAGGTCTCGGTTGAAGCTGCGCCTTCGTCCGTTGCTGCTCGCCGTTCTGGTTGTCGCCGCCATGCTCGGCGGCGCGACGGCGGCGCACGCTGACGGGCCCACCACGCTCACCGGCACGCTTCCGGATGGCGCGACCTGGAAGGCGGAGGTCCCGTCCCCGTGGAACGGCACGCTGATCCTCTACAACCACGGCTATGTCGCGCCGCTGCCCGGCGCCGCCAACCCGGCGGTCGACGTGAGCGACCCGCTCACCGGCGGCTACCTGCTCGGCCAGGGCTACGCGCTGGCCGGCTCCTCCTACGCCAGCACCGGCTGGGCGGTCAAGGACGCCCTCTCAGACCAGCTCGCCGTGCTCGACGTGTTCGCCCAGCAGGTCGGCAAGCCCGCCGCCACCTACACCTGGGGCGACTCGCTCGGCGGCATGATCACCGCCGGGCTGGTGCAGACGGCACCCTCGCGCTTCGCCGGCGCACTGCCGATGTGCGGCGTGCTGAGCGGCGGGGTGGGCACCTGGAACCAGGGCCTCGACAGCGCCTTCGCCCTCAAGACGCTGGTGGCGCCCAACTCGGCGCTACAGGTGGTCCACATCACCGACCCGTTCGGCAACCTCAACCTCGCCGAGCAGGGCCTGGCGGCCGCGCAGACCACCCCGCAGGGCCGCGCCCGCATCGCGCTGGCGGCCGCGGTCGCCGACGTCCCCGGCTGGTTCGACCCCACCCAGCCCGAACCCGCGCCGCGCGACGTGGCCACCCAGGAGGCCAACCAGTTCACCGCCTTCCAGCAGCAGGGCATCCCGTTCGCGTTCGCCTTCCGCGCCGAGCTTGAGGCCCGCGCCGGCGGCAACCCGTCGTGGAACACCGGCGTCGACTACGCCGCCCAGCTGCGCAGGTCCGTCGACCGCAAGGAGGTCGCGGCCCTCTACCAGCAGGCCGGCCTGAGCCTGTCGGCGGACCTCGCCACCCTCAACCAGGCGCCGCGGATCTCGGCCGACACCCCGGCGGTGCGCTACCTCACCCAGTTCATCACCTACAACGGCCGCCTCGGCCACATCCCGGTGCTCACCATCCACACCACCGGCGACACCCTGGTCGTGGTCGAGAACGAGCAGGCCTACGCCAGCGTGGTGGCCCGCGACGGCAACACCGGGCAGCTGCGGGAGGCGTTCGTGCATCGCGCCAACCACTGCACCATGACCCCGGCCGAGCGGATCGCCGCGCTGCAGGCACTGTTCGACCGGGTCCACAGCGGCCACTGGGACACCAGCCCGGCCTCGCTCGACGCCCGCGCGGCGGCGCTGCCGTCGAGCCTCCAGCTGGCGCCCCCGTCCTACGTCACGTTCCGGCCGGCGCCGTTCCTGCGGCCGTTCGACCGGCTGAGCCACTGAGCCACAGCGCCGCGGCGGCCTGACCCGCACCAAGAAGGCACGCGCCCGGCCCCGGAATTCCGGGGCCGGGCGCGTCAGCACCGAGCCGTCCCGCCGGCGTCCGCGCTCGCCGGCGACCGGGGGGGCTACCGCCCGGAGCCGGTCTGGCCGCTCGGGGGGCGGACGGCCAACGCCGGCGGCGGGCGGCTACTCGGTGCCTGCCTGTCCCACTCCTGTTCCTGTTCCTGTCGCCGCTCCTGTCGCCGCTCCTGTCGCCGCTCCTGTCGCCGCTTCTGTCGCCGCTCTTCCCGCCTCGATCGTCTCCCCCACCTGCTGGATCCGGGCCGCGTCGATCTGCTCGGCGAGCGCCTCGTCACCGGCCATCAGTTCCTCCACGTTGACCGCCTCGAAGCCGAGCACGCCCATGTCGGCGAAGGCCGCCCGGATCCTCGGGCCGAACATGCCGATGTCGCGCAGGGTCGGGACGATCCGGCTGAACAGCAGCGACCGGAACTGGCGCAGGGTCTCGCTGGTCCTCACGTGCTCGATGCAGTCGTCGGGGTCGTAGTCGAGGTTGCGCCACACCTCCTCGGCGAGGAAGCGGTCGCGCATCAGGTAGCACGCCTCCACGCAGAACTCCTCGCGCTCGTCACGCTCGGCCTGGGTGAGCTGCGGGTAGTACTCGCGCAGGGCGAGGCGGCCGAAGGCGACGTGGCGGGCCTCGTCCTGCATCACATAGGCGTTGACCGACTTGGCGAGCGGCTCCGGGGTGAGGTCGCGGATCAGCCCGAACGCCGCCAGCGCCAGACCCTCGATCAGCACCTGCATGCCGAGGTAGGTCATGTCCCAGCGGCTGTCGGCGATGACGTCGTTCAGCAGCGCCTTGAGGTTCGGGTTGATCGGATAGGCCAGCTGCAGCTTGTCGTGCAGGTAGCGGGAGTAGGCCTCGACGTGGCGGGCCTCGTCCATCACCTGGGTGGCGGCATAGAACTTGGCGTCGAGGTCGGGCACCGTCTGGACGATCTTGGAGGCGCAGATCAGCGCGCCCTGCTCACCGTGGAGGAACTGCGAGAACTGCCAGGACGCGCTGTGGCGGCGGACGATGGCGCGGTCGCGCTCGCCGAGCCGGTCCCAGGTGCGGGAACCGTAGATCGGCACCGACTCGTCCGGGATCCGCAGCGGGTTGTCGAGGCCGATCTCCTGCGACCAGTCGATCCGGACCGCCGCGTCCCACTGGCGGCGCTTCCCCTTCTCGTAGAGGGTGAGGAGCCGGTCGCGGCCCTCGTCGTAGTCCCAGGAGAACGTGGTGGTGCTGCCGCTGGGGACATGCCAGCGGGTCTGCTCGACGGGAAGGGCATACTTTCGGGTCGTCACAATCTCGGCCGCCTCGCCGCCCTCGGCTCCGGTTACCAGAGGGTAAATGGCTTGCGGCATCGCGTCAAACGTATCGTCTGTTGAAGTTTGTGACGTTCTGTCGATGCACCGTTCAGCCGCGACTCAGCCGTGACGCCAGCGCTCAGCGGATCCTCCCGAACCTCAGGTACAGGAACCCACCGATCGGGATCATCAGCAGAATGATGGCCGCCCAGCCCTGGCGCGAGAAGACGAGCAGCTCCGCGCCCTCGGCCTCGGCGAGATCGGCCAGGCAGGAGGCCTCAAACCGGGCCACCCTGATGAACAGGGGAATCGCGAGGGCCAGGAGGACCAGGAGGAGCAGGAGCGCGGCGGTCGGGTTCAACGAGGTCAATGAGGTTCTCCAGCTGCTGGCTAATCTCACCATCGAGAACGTTAGCAAGGGTGAGAACAAACCACTACGGTGAGCGGCATGGCAACCGCTGATCTCCTCCTGCACCCGGTCCGGCAGCGGATCCTGCAGACCTTCCTCGGCGACCGGGCGCTGACCACCAGCGAACTGCGCGCCGAGCTGGCCGACGTCCCCGCCGGCCCCGGGCCGCGAGCGGCGCATCATCGGCTACGTCCTGCTCCCCGGAGGCGATGCCCCTGGTGATGGCCGTGGCCGGCACGCCGAGCACCGCCGGCCAGAAGGGCCATAAGGCCGCGAACCAACGGAGGGATGAAGGATGACGACCGCGCCGCTGCGCACTGGGACTGCTGTCCTCGAACTGCTGCGGGCGGGACGCTTCGCGGAGATCCGCGACCTGTTCGCGCCGCAGCTGCGCCCGATGGTGCCGGTCGAGTCGCTCCAGGCCGGCTGGACGGCCGCGCTCGACCAGTACGGCCCGGTCGCCTCTGTCGGCGCGCCGCTGAGCGAGCCGGCCGGGCCTGGGGCGGTGGTGGTGAAGCTTCCCGTGAGGTTCGAGCGTGGCGAGCAGACGGTGGCCATCTCGGTCACCGATGCGGGCGTGCTGACCGGGCTGCAGCTCCTGCCTGCCAGCGCGGCACAGCCCACCGAGCCGTGGGAGCCGCCGGCCTACGCGGATCCAGAGCAGTTCGACGAGCAGGCGGTGACGGTCGGCGACGGTCCCCTGGCGGTGCCTGGCACGCTCAGCCTTCCGCGGCTGCCGCGCGAGCCGCGCCAGCCAGGGGCTGCGCCGGGGCCGTGGCCCGCTGTCGTGCTGCTCACCGGGTCAGGACCGCACGACCGCGACGAGACGATCGGACGCAACAAGCCCTTCAAGGACCTCGCGTGGGGGCTGGCGAGCCGCGGCGTGGCCGTCCTGCGCTTCGACAAGGTCACCTACACCCACCCGAGCCAGCTCGCCACCGCGCGCGACTTCACCGTGGCCGACGAGTACCTGCCACACGCGGTTGCGGCCGTCCACCTGTTCCAGCGGCACCCGGCCATCGACGCCGCGCGGGTCTTCGTGCTCGGCCACAGCCTGGGCGGCACCGTCGCCCCGCGCGTCGCGGCGGCCGAGCCGCGGGTCGCCGGGCTGGTCGTCCTGGCCGGCGGAACCCAGCCGCTGCACTGGGCGGCCGTCCGGCAGGTCCGCCACCTCGCCTCGCTGGACTCCGCGATGGCCGCCGCATCCGAGGCCACCATCGAGGCGCTCACCAGGCAGGCGAGGATGATCGACAGCCCGGGCCTCTCCCCCTCCACGCCGCCCAGCGAGCTGCCCTTCGGCGTGCCAGCCTCCTACTGGCTGGACCTGCGCGGCTACGACCCGGTCGCGACCGCCGCGGCGCTCGGCAAGCCAATGCTGCTCCTCCAGGGTGGCCGGGACTACCAGGTGACGGTCGCCGACGACCTCGCGGGCTGGAAGGCCGGCCTCGCCGGCCGCTCCGGGGTGACGATCCGCGTCTACGACGCCGACAACCACTTGTTCTTCCCCGGCACCGGCCCGTCGTCACCCGCGGAGTACGAGCCTGCGCAGCACCTGGACCCGGCGGTGGTCGCCGACGTCGCCAGCTGGCTGGCGTCCACCCTGCCAGCACCCGGGGCCGACGGACTAGGCTGAGGCCGCTCCCTCTCCTCTCTCCGACCTCAAGGAGCGGCAATGCGCGCGGTGACGATCGAGGACGGCCGCCTGGCGATCCGTGAACACGCCGACCCCGTGCCCAGCGGCGGCGAGCTGCTCGTCCGGGTGCGGGCGGCCGGGCTCAACGGCGCCGACCTGTGGCAGGTCCGCGGCCACTACCCCGCCCCGCCGGGCAGCCCCCAGGACATCCCCGGCCTGGAGCTGGCCGGCGAGGTGGCGGCGGTTGGGCCGGGCGTGACCCGCTTCCGGCAAGGCGACCAGGTGATGGGGCTGGTCGGCGGGGGCGGCCAGGCCGAGCTGGCGATCGTGCACGAGCGCGTCGCCATGCCGGTCCCCGACGGCGTCGCCTGGGGGGCCGCCGGCGGGTTCCCCGAGGCGTTCACCACCGCCCACGACGCCCTCTTCACCCAGTGCGGCCTCGGCCTCGGCGACCGGGTCCTGGTCCACGGCGCCGCCGGCGGCGTTGGCACCGCCGCCGTCCAGCTCGCCGCCGCGGCCGGCGCCCGGGTGGTGACGAGCGTCCGCAACCCCGACCACCACAGGGCTGTCGGCTTCCTCGGCGCCGACCAGGTGGTGCTGCCCGACGCGGTGGAGGCCACCGGGCCGTTCGACATCATCCTGGAGCTGGTCGGCGCCCCGAACTTCCCCACCAACCTGGAGCTCCTCGCCACCGGCGGCCGCATCATGGTGATTGGCACCGGCGCCGGTCCCGCGATCGAGCTCGACCTGCGCCTGCTGCTCGCGCGGCGGGCGCGGCTGCTCGGCTCGACGCTGCGCTCCCGCCCACTGGAGCAGAAGGCCGAGGCCGCCCGCCGGGTCGAGGCCCAGGTCCTGCCCGGTCTCGCCAGCGGGCAGCTGCGTGTCCCGGTCGCCGCCACCTATCCGCTGAAGGCGGCGCAGACCGCCTACGACCACTTCGCGGCAGGGGGCAAGCTAGGCAAAATCGTGCTTGAGCCGTAGGCGAACTGCGGTCCTTGCAGGGGTCCATGCCGGATACGACACCAGTCAACTGGAGAAAGATGCGGCCAGGTGTGGCCGGGCGGGTGCGGGAGCGCGCAGAATGCAGCTGCTCTCATTGGATGGAGGACGGCCTTCATGGGCATCAGCATCTTCGCCGCGACGCACCGTGGCCTGGTGCGGGACGGCAACGAGGACAGCTGCTTCGTGGGCGTCACGGTGATCGCGGTGGCCGACGGGCTCGGCGGCCACCAGGCCGGCGAGATCGCCTCAGCCACCGCGATCGAGCCGGTCGCCAAACTCGACGGGCAGCCCTTCCCGACTCCCGAGGCCGCCAGAGACGCGGTGGTGGCAGCGATCGAGCAGGGCAACCAGGCGGTCATCGAGAAGGCCGTCGCCCATGACGAGTACTGGGGCATGGGCACAACGCTCACGGCGGCGATCGTCGGCGACGGCTGGCTCCAGCTCGGCCACGTCGGCGACAGCCGCGCCTACCTCCTCCGCGACGCCATCCTGCGCCAGCTCACCAACGACCACACCATCGTCGCCGAAGCGGTCCGCCAGGGCCGCCTCAGCCCCGGCGAAGCCAGCCACCACCCCGAACGCAGCATCCTCACCCGCGCCGTCGGCCTCGACCCCAACCTCCGGGTGGAGGCCCCCCCGGCCTTCGAGCTGGAGCCCGGCGACCAGGTCCTGCTCTGCTCCGACGGCCTCACCGAGCCGGTCGACGAAGACCAGATCGCCCTGCTGCTGGCCACCACCAGCGACGGCCAAGCCGCCTGCGACGCCCTGATCGACACCGCCAACGAGGCCGGCGGCCCCGACAACATCACCGTGATCCTGCTCCGGGTCGACGATGCCGACAGGGCCAGCGCAACCGTCCGGTAGGAACCAGGACGCCCGGGCGGCGCAGCTGGCAAACTCTGGCCGTGGACCGCTGTCGCGCCGTGCTCTTCGACTGGCGAGGAACCCTCGCCCACTTTCCGGAACCGAGGTGGTGGGTCGAACGCGCGCTGGAGTCCCTCGGGCGGCCGCCTGACCTCGCGTTGGTCAACAGCGCCGTCACCGGCCTACGTGCGGCGGCGGCGCTTCCCGAGGTGCGGGAGGCCGAGCGCCACGAGGACTGCTCGGCCGCGTCGCACCGCTCGGTCACGATGCGCCGCTTCGAGCTCGCCGGCCTCGATCCCGACCTCGCTGAGGCGCTCTACCGCGTCGACTTCGACCCGGCGAGCCATCCCCTGTACCCGGACGCCTCCGAGGTGCTCGCGGCCCTGCGGGCTCGTGGCGTGCGGGTCGCGCTGGTCAGCGACATCCACTTCGACCTGTGCGCCGTGCTCGCCGAGCACGGGATCGCGAAGTTCGTCGACGCCTACGTGCTGTCGTTCGAGCACGGCTTCCAGAAACCCGACCGTCGCATGTTCACCCTTGCCCTCGACGCTCTCGGCGCCGAGCCGGGTGAGGCGCTGATGGTCGGCGACCGCGAGACCCACGACGGCGGCGCCGCCTCGGTCGGCATCGCCACTCTGCTGCTGCCGATGCCACCGACGCTGCGGCCTCGCGGCCTCGAGGTTGTCCTCCGCATGGTCGGGTAGGCGCTCGGGTTGGCGGATGAGCGATCAGATCGTTATCGGCGGATCGTGTAGCGAGACCGGATCATGCTGATTTCGTGACCACGACCTGAGACGTTCTCAGCCTGCAGCACGCCTGTCGCGACCCCTGGGGGAGGGCTCTCATGCGACCAACACCATCCTTGCTGTCCCGTGCAGCATTCCTGCTGCTTGGAACCTTGCTGGCGGCCAGCGTCCTGGCCGCGCCAGCATCCGCCCGACCGGCGGCACGGTTCCGCATCATCGACCTCGGCACCCTTGGCGGGGCGAACAGCCAAGCTCTCGCCGTCAACAACCACGGCCAGGTCGTCGGCACCAGCGACGTCCGTCCCGGCAGCGAAGACAGCCACGCGTTCCTGTGGGCCGATGGCCGCATGCGCGACCTCGGCACCTTCGGCGGCCCCATCAGCGCGGCGCTGGACATCAACGACCACGGTCAAGTCGTGGGCGCCGCCGACACGGCATCGTTCGTCGGGCATGCGTTCCTGTGGGCGCACGGGCGCATGCGCGACCTCGGCACGCTCGGCGGCACCTTCAGCGTGGCCACCGGCATCAACGACCAGGGGGTGGTCAGCGGCTACAGCGCCACCCCGTCCGGTGCGACGCACGCGTTCCTGTGGCGCGACGGGCACATGAACGACCTCGGGCTCGGCGATTCCAGCACCGCCAACGATCTCAACAACCACGGCCAGATCGTCGGCGGGTACCCGAGCCCGCTGGGCGGGTTCCACGCCTACCGCTGGCAGCACGGGGCCGCAACGCCCATCGACACGCAGTCGAACTACAGCGAGGCGTTCGCGATCAACGCCCGCGGCCAGGCCGCCGGCTGGGCAGGCTTCCCAGGTTCCGACTTCTTCCACGCCGCGCTCTTCTCGCACGGCCAGACGATCGACCTCGGCACCCTCGCCGGTGCGTTCAGCAAGGCGAACGGCATCGACCACGACGGCCGGGTCGTCGGCCAGAGCGACTCGCCCACCGGCCCGCTGCACGCCTTCCTGTGGCAGGGCGGCCGCATGACCGACCTCGGCGCCCTCTCCGACCAGGGAATGAACGGCGGCAGCAGCGCCAACGACATCAACGACCACGGCCTCATCGCCGGCTCCAGCGCCGTCACCACCGGCGACAGCGCCCACGCCGTCCTCTGGCGAGGGTAGCGGCCTGGCGGTGGTGCTCAACGCCTGAGGGGGAAGCTCGCAGCCTGCGGGCTTCCCCCTCCGCCGCGCCTGCTGGTATCAGCTGCAGCCGCTGGTCGAGCCGCAGGACTCGCAGACGTAGCAGGAGCCGGCGGGGCGCATCCTGACCCCGCAGGTCGAGCAGAACGGCGCGTCCACCGACATCGTGCCCGGCGTGAAGGTGAGCCCCGCCCCCCGGTTGTCCGCCGGGGCGGCCTGCTTGGGTGCCTGGGCCGGCGGCGAGGCCGGGGCCGGGGTGTTCGTAGTCGTGTTCGCGTTCGTGTTCGGCGAGGCCGGTGGTGTGGTGCCGTTCACCTCGGCGATCCGTTCGGCGGTGGTCTTGATGCCGAGGGCGTGGCGGGTCTCGGTGTCGAGGTAGTCGATCGCCAGGCGGCGCGCCACGTAGTCGACCAGGCTCTGGGCGATGCGGACGTCCGGGTCGTCGGTGAGGCCGTTGGGCTCGAAGATCATGTTGGTGAACTTCGCCACCAGCGCCTCCAGCGGCACGCCGTACTGCAGGCCGA
>WNGD01018399.1_pt1 | contig 10979 bp, 5 predicted proteins | sample 5400671 | NCBI WGS metagenome assembly WNGD01 (sample SAMN13153369, study PRJNA577476) | soil metagenome | isolation source: 40 cm soil or saprolite under grassland replicate 2 | place: USA:California | collected 2016-06-15
GCTCCAGGCCGGCGAAATCGCGCCGCCATGAGCCCACCTTGATCGGCATCGCAGACCTCCATGTGCGGTGCCCATGCCTTCATACCCAGCCTGCCAGTCCCAATTGCACCTATCAACCTATTCCGCGAACCTCTTTAACAGCTCCACTGCCTGCTTCTGGCTCAAGCAGGTGAGCCACGACAAGGGCATCCGTGGCGAAGGTGGCGGCTTCACAAGCGACGACTGGGAGCGCTTCTACGAATTCACTGGCACAAAGCTCAAAGAGTTCCCTTTGCCAAAGACATATCCACTGGAGCTTGCGCAATCCTTGGACAGGCTTGCGCAACGGCTGTCAGCGGAAACTCCATTCGCGGTGACGGCTGCAGCGGTGCCAACGTGGGAGCGCCTGTCAAAGGCATGTGAGGAGTGGGGAACTACGCGCACACGGATGATCGCCCTGCAGGAGGAACTGGACTGGCAGGTCTATGCTCTCTACGGGCTGCTCGAGGACAAGCTGACCGCATCCCCCGAGTTCATTCCCGACCCAAAACTCGGGGAGCGGGCGTTCGAGATCGTGCTCGCGCGGAAGATGGTCACAGGTGAAGTCGAGACTGAGTGGTTCGCTCGGCATGGCTCGACACCGATCACGGAGATCCCAACGCACTGGCCGGACGAGTACCGGGCGGTTGTCGAGAAGCGCATCGCCGCTATCGAGAGAAACCACAACATCGCCCTGATCGAACGGCCGGAGTATAAGCGGCGGTGGGCCACTGAAGGCTGGGACGCCATGCAGGCGCGGGCCCTCCGGGAATGGTTGCTGGATCGGTGTGAGACGCGGGAGTTCTGGTTCCAGCATGGTGACGGGATGGAGCAGCCGCGACCGCTGACCACCACCCAGCTCGCTGACGAACTGCGGCGCGACCCCGACGTCGTCGCCGTAGCCGAGCTGTACGCACCCGGGAAGGACTTCACCAAGGTCATCGCCGATCTGGTCGCCGACGAGCATGTCCCCTTCCTCGCCGCGCTCCGGTATAAGGACTCGGGGCTGAGCAAGCGGGCGGACTGGGAGCACGTCTGGGATCTGCAGCGGGAAGAGGACGCCGAGGTCAGCGAGCAGGCGAAGGCGAAGATCCGCGAGAGCATCCCGGTGCCGCCGAAGTACACCTCCGCGGACTTTCTCAAGACGAGTTACTGGCGGAACCGGGGGAAGCTGGACGTGCCCAAGGAGCGGTTCATCTCCTATCCCGGGGCGAGCAGGGACGGCGACCCGGCGTTGCTGCTGGGGTGGGCCGGGTGGGACCATCGGGAGCAGGCGCAGGCGCTCGCGACGATTGTCGTGGATCGGGAGCAGTATGACGCCTGGGGCGCCGACCGGTTGCTCCCCCTGCTGGCCGGGCTCCGTGAGGTGCTGCCGTGGGTGCGGCAGTGGCATGGGGACTTCGACCCGGTCTATGGCGGCAGCCCCGCCGAGGTCTATGCGGCGTTCCTCAGCGACTGCCAGAACCGGCTGCACCTGACCGACGCCGCGCTCGCCGCGTGGCGGCCGCCGAAGGTGACCAGGGGACGGGGCCGGAGCAGGAACAGGAGGACGGGATCGTGAGCCAGCCGAACCAGGCGCGGCTGCTGCGGGAGTTCATCGACATCCCGGAGCACACCAGCGTGAGCGACTTCGTGCTCAAGCTCACCGAGGGGATCACCGACGCCGAGGCGACCCTGCGGGACTACGTGATCACCGACCGCCTGCTGGTCAACTTCGACGAGGCCCTCGGCCTGATCCAGTCCGCCGTCGCCGGCGGCGCCTCCAAGGCCGCCTACCTGCACGGCTCGTTCGGCTCCGGCAAGTCGCACTTCATGGCGGTGCTGCACGCGCTGCTGCGCGGCGACCCGGCCGCCCGGGGCCGTGACGAGTTCGCCGGGCTGCTCGCCAAGCACGACGCCTGGCTCGCCGGACGCAGGTTCCTGCTGGTCCCCTACCACCTGCTCGGCGCCAAGTCGCTGGAGCAGGCGGTGCTCGGCGGCTACGTCGACCACGTCCTGAAGCTGCACCCGGACGCGCCGATCCCGGCGGTGCACCGCACCGACGCCCTGCTCGACATGGCCCGGGGCCTGCGGGCGGAGATCGGCGACCGGCAGTTCATCCACAAGCTCCCCGGCGGCCAGGACTGGGACGAGGACGAGTGGGGCGAGTCCGAGCCGTTCTGGAACAGCGCCAAGCTCGACGCCGCCTTCGCCGCCCCGCCCGACGACCCGCTGCGGCGCAAGCTGGTGGCCGACCTGCTGGTGAGCTGGTTCACCGGGTTCTTCAGCAACGCCAGGGAGGACGCCGAGGGCTTCATCTCGCTGGACCGCGGCCTCTCCGAGATCGCGGGGCACGCCAGGTCGCTGGGCTATGACGGCCTGGTGCTGTTCCTGGACGAGCTGATCCTGTGGCTCGCCAGCTCTATCGGCGACCAGCAGTTCGTGGCCCGCGAGGCGCAGAAGGTCACCAACTTCGTGGAGGGCGGCGACGCGCGGCGCCCGGTCCCGGTGGTCAGCTTCATCGCCCGCCAGCGCGACCTCCGCGAACTGGTCGGCGGCGAGGTGACCGGCGCGGTCGAGCTGGGTTTCCAGGACACCCTCGACCTGGCGAGAGGACGCTTCGACCTGATCACCCTGGAGGACCGCAACCTGCCGGTGATCGCCCACGAGCGCCTCCTCAAACCGCGTGACGAGCAGTCCGCCGCCGCGATCGCCAAGGAGTTCGAGACCGTCGCCAAGCTCCGCACCGACGTCCGGGACACGCTGCTCGGCACCGAGGGGATCACCGGGACCGACCTGGAGTCCTTCCGTGCCAGCTACCCGTTCAGCCCCGCGTTCATGGACACGCTGGTGCACGTCTCCAACGCGCTGCAGCGCTCCCGCACCGCCCTGAAGCTGATGCGCCAGCTCCTCGTCGACCGCCGCAACGACCTGCGGCTCGGGGACCTGGTCCCGCTCGGGGACCTGTATGAGGTGATCAGCCGCGGCGGCGACCAGCCGTTCACCGAGAAGCTGCGGATCGAGTTCGAGACCGCCCAAAAGCTGTACGACACCAAGCTGCGCCCCTACCTGCTGGAGCAGTACAGCCTCACCCTCGACGAGGTCGAGCGGGTCCGCCGGGGCGGCGAGGGGGTGGACGCCAAGCTCGCAGAAACCGTCCGCGCCTACAACGGCGACGACCGGCTGATGAAGACGCTGCTGCTGTCGGCGCTGGCGCCCTCGGTGCCGGCGCTGCGGAACCTGACCGCGCGGCGGCTGTCCGCCCTCAACTACGGCAGCATCCGCAGCATGATCCCGGGCAACGAGGTCGCCCTGGTGGCGCGGAAGGTCGAGGACTGGTCGACCAGGTTCGGCGAGGTCAAGTTCACCGAGGCCGACGACCCCGGGGTGGGCTTGGAGCTGGTCGGCATCGACATCGACAGCGTGCTCGCCACCGCCACCAGCTTCGACACCACCGGCGCCCGCAAGCAGCTGGTCAAGAAGCTGTTGTGGGAGGAGATGGGCATCACCGCCACCAACCAGTTCTTCGACAAGGCCGACCTGGTCTGGCGCGGCAGCCGGCGCTCGATCGAGGTGCTCTACGGCAATGTCCGCGACCCCAGCGACCTCCACGACGACGCCTTCCACCCGATGGACCCGACCGCCTGGCGGCTGCTCATCGACCACCCCTGGGACGAGGGCACCCACAACGCGGCCGACGACCGCAACCGGGTCCAGGAGCTGCGCCGCGGCCGAGTGGAGGCGCAGACCGTCTGCTGGGTGCCGGCCCACCTGACCACCGAGCGAATCGGCGACCTGCGGCGGCTGGTGATCATCAACGAGGTGCTGAATGTGCACCGCTTCGACACGCACGCCAGCCACCTCAACCCCACCGACCGCCAGCGCGCACGCCAGGCGTTGGAGAGCCAGCGGGACGCCCTATTCAACAAGGTCCGCGGGATGCTGCGGCAGGCATACGGGCTCGCCCAGAAGCAGCCGGCGGACGTGTCCACCGGATATGACGACCACCTGCTGACGCTGCACCCGGACCTGCGGCCGACCCTGGCGCTGGCGGCGCCGATGCGGGAGGCGCTGCACCATCTCGCCGGCCAGATGCTCGCGGAGCAGTACCCGGACCACCCGGACTTCGACCCGGACCGCAACGACGCGATCGTCCGCCCAGCCGACGCCAGGACCGTGCTCGACTACGTCCGCAAGGCGGTCGAGTCGCAGGAGGGCCGTGTCGAGGTGGAGCGGGCCCACCGCGCGGTGATGCGGCGGGTCGCCAACCCGCTGCGGCTCGGCGAGATGCACGAGGCCCACTTCGTGCTCGGCCGTCACTGGGTGCAGCACTTCCACCAGAGGGCCGCGCAGGAGGGGATCAGCGGCGACCTGAAGGTGAGCGACCTGGAACGATGGCTGGACGAGCCCAGCCCGCAGGGTCTGGAGCCGCTGGTCGCCCACCTGGTGATCGCCAGCTTCGCCGAGCAGACCGACCGCACCTGGGTGGAGTACGGCACCATGCTCCGGCAGCCGCCGGAGCTGACCGCCATCAAGGCGCACCTGGCCCTGCGGGAGCAGCCGCTTCCGGACGAGGAGACCTGGCAGGCCGCGCGGCAGCGAGCCATGGACATCTTCGGAGCCAACCCCCCGCTGCTGCGGCGAGGCCGGCTGGTCACCCTGTTCGTCCAGCAACTGTCCGCCGAGGCGCGCCAGTACCGGGACGCCGCGCACACCCTGGTCGCGCGGCTGGAGCAGCGCGCCGCGCGCCTCGGCCTGGACCCGGAGACAAGCGAGGGGCGGCTCCACACCGCGCGTGCCGCCGCCGACCTGCTCGATGGGCTCAGTTCCCGCCAGCACAGCGTCGAGATCGTCGAGCACCTGGCCCACGCGAACCTCGGCGGCCCGGCGCAGCGCGCGGGGCGGAGCATCCGCAGCGCCGCGCAGGTCACCGACGCCCTGGCCAAGACGTCCTGGGAGACCTTCGACATCATCGCCGCGCTCCCCGAGCCCTACGCCGCCGAGGCCGAGGCCATCTTCGGCGCCCTGCACCGCGCCGCCCAGGCCGAGGAGCTGACCACTTCCCTCCAGACCGCGCTCGCGAAGGCCCACAACGAGGCGACCTCGCTGCTCCGCAAACAGGCGATGGCCCGCCCTGCCCCCCAGCCCCAGCCCCAGCCGCCGCAGACGCCCCAGCCGGTTCCAGGCCCGGCGGCCCCGGGGGCGGGATCAGCCCGAGCGCCAGGGCTGGCAGGCCAGCCTCAAGCTGGACCCGGGACAGCGGACGGCGCCCCCTCCGGCACGCGCCGGGTCAGCGCGGCCGAGTTGGAGACCGTGTTGGCGGAGCTGCGGGCACTCCTGCGGGACCGCCCGGCGGCGACGGTCGAGATCACCTGGCGGGTGATCGATTGACCACCTCCACCCCGGTCCCGGCTCCGGCTCGGGCTCCGGCCTCGGTCCGGGCCCTGCGGCTCAACCCGGTGGCGCTGGAGCAGCGGGTGGCGCAGCTGCTGCGCCGCTACCAGGACAAGCAGGGACGGCTGCCGCTGGCGGTCCTGCTGGTGCGGGCCGAGCCGGTCTGGGACGGCGCGCCCACCTTCGAGGCCGGAGGGCGCAGCGCCAGGGTGGTTCCCTGCGTCTCGCCACTGGCCGTCCTGGAACAGGTCGCCGCCCACGCCGGCGCCACCGCCACCGCCGACCACAATGAGGTGCTGGTGGTGCTCACCGACCAGGACGAGGCCGAGCTGGGCAGCGGCGTGCTCAGCCAGGTCCTGGACCACCGGGTCCACAGCGTGGAGCCGTGGCCACTGGTGCAGGAGACCTTTGGGGCACAAAAGCTCGACCCGCGGCTGCAACGCGAGCGCTGGGCCGCCGAGGCGCTGGTCGACGCGATGCCGCCCGGCGGCTGGCCACGGCTCGCCGGGACCGTGCTCAACCGCGACGTGGCCCTGCGCTACCTGGCGGCCCGGCGGCTCGGCCTGGAGCGGATCGGCGTGGGCCCCGACGACCTGGACGCCCAGGCGCTGCTGCGCTGGAGCGCCTCGCCTGGCGCGGCGGAGTCGTTCACCCGCCTTCGCACCGAGGCAGAGGTCGCCGGCCGGGCCGCCACCGCGCTGTTCGCCCTGGCCAATGCTGGGCACGGCGCGGACGCGCTCGCCCTCGGGCTGGTCTGCGGGGCATTGTGGGCCCCGGCTGCGCGCGGCACCACCGAGCGGGCGCAGGGCAGGGTGGACCGCTGGTTCGGCGACGCCCGCCTCGACGACGCCACGGTGCGGGCGTTCGCGGAGGTTGCCGAGGAGGTCGTCGCCGACCTGCTCGCCGCGTCCAGCGGCGAACCCGCCACCACCGGAACCGCGGCGGCAGCGGGCGGCGAAGCGCCGGGCAGGTGGTCCACGCGGCGCTGGAGCGGGCCGAGGAGCTGCTGCTGCAATTCGACGCCCAGGAGGCCGCCCGCTGGAGCGGCATCCTGCGGTCGGGTTTCGAGCACCGCATCGGGGTGGTGGCCGCTGCACTACGCGCCTGGCTGGACAGCGGCAGCGGCCGTCGCAGCGCGGCCATCGCTCCGATGCTGACGCTGACGCTGGCGGAGGCGGTCGCGGACCTGGAGCGCCACAAGCTGGCCGAGACCCAGCGGCACCGGGTCGAGCGCGCCAAGATGGCCGAACGGCTGGTCCGCTGGCTCGGCCTGGGCAACGGGACCGGGACAGGGAGCGAGACGCCCACATCCGATACCCCCGCCAATGTCGGCGAGGGCATCGACCGGCAGCTCGCGGAGTGGGGCTGGGTGGACCTGGCGCTCGGATATGTCTGGGCCGGGGAGGACGTCCACGCGGAACTCCGCGCTGCCTACGGCGCGCTCTGGCAGCGGGCGGCTGAGCGCCGCCGCGGGCTTGACCGGGTGTTCGCCGGGCGGCTCGCCGCCTGGACCGCCGCCGGGTCGAACCCTGGTGAGATGCTGCTGGTCGAGTCGCTGCTGCCGCGCGTCGTCGCGCCGCTGCTCGGCGCCAACAAGAGGCCGGTGCTGCTGCTCCTGCTCGACGGCATGAGCGCGGCCGTCGCCGTTGAGCTGGCGGAGGAGCTGCGCCGCCAGCACTGGGACGAGTACGACCCGCTCTCGGGTGGAGGAGGGGGCAACGGCAACGGCGCCCTGGCCAGCGAGCCTCGCCGCCGGGCGGCGGTGGCCGCCCTGCCGACGGCCACCAGGGTCTCGCGGGCGTCGCTGTTCGCCGCCGCGCTGTGCCAGGGTGGCCAAGAGGACGAGCGCAAAGCGTTCGCGGGCCATCGCTTCTGGCGCGGCCGCCCGGTGCGGCTGTTCCATGGCGACGCCCTGCGCGGCGATGCGGGCGAGCTGCTCACCGACGAGCTGACCGAGGCGCTGAGCGACACCAGCACGCTGGTCGCGGTGGTGATGAACACCATCGACGACGCGCTCGACCACGGCCGCGAAGGCGCGGACGCGAGCTGGCGCATCGCCGACGTCGGGCCGCTGCGCGCCCTGCTCGACTACGCCCGCTCCTATGGTCGCGCGGTGATCCTCACCAGCGACCACGGCCACGTGCTCGATCAGGGCGGCCGGCTGCGCACGGTGCCGGACGCAGCCTCGGCCCGGCACCGCTCCGGCGAGGGCCCGGCCGTGGACGGTGCGGTTGAGGTGGAGCTGGCCGGGTCGCGGGTGATCGCCCCGGGCAGCCGCATCGTGGCCCTGTGGGACCCGGCCATCCGCTACACCGCCCGCAAGGCCGGCTACCACGGCGGCGCGTCCCTGGCAGAGGTGACCGTCCCGCTGCTCGCCTTTCTGCCGTTGGGCGCGGCGCCCCCGACCGGCTGGCACCCCCTCGCCGACCAGCGTCCCACATGGTGGTCGCCCACGCCTGCTCGCACGGACGGCGAAGCGCCCTCAGCACCCGAGGCTGGAGGCGGCGAGGCGCACCGCGCCGCGCCGAAGGGGCAGCGGGCGGGGCCCAAGCCGCAAGCAGCGCCGGAGGCGAGCCAATCAGCGCTGTTCGGGGACATGACAGCCGCTCGGCCTCAACCAGAACGACCAGCGCCAACCGAGGCCTGGTCGGTGCTGGTCGACGAGCTGCTCGGCTCCGAGATGTTCGCTGCCCAGCACAGCCTGACCCCCCGGAAGGTCCCCACGGAGAAGATCAGAGCGGCGGTCGCGGCGCTGCTCGACGCCAACGGCGTCCTGCCCGTCACCGTCCTTGCCGACCGTGCCGGCGAGCAGGCCGCACGGGCAGTCGGGTTCGTCACCACGCTGCAGCGCATCTTCAACGTCGACAACTACCCGGTGCTGTCGGTGGTCGACGACGGCCGTACTGTCCGGCTCGACGCTCGCCTGCTTCGCGAGCAGTTCGGCCTCCACCAGCAGGGCCAACGCCAGGGGGATGCTGAGTGAGTGCACCAACTCCGGTGCCGGTGAGCGCTGCGCGGCGCCGGGAGGTGATCGACGCGCTGCGGCGCGGCGCCGTGCCGCAGATGGGGCTCGACCTGTTCGCGGTCGGCGTGGAGCGCTTCGGGCAGGCGGTCGGCGAGGACCTCGCCGCGGTCGCCGCGGGCGGTGCGGTCTTCAAGGCCGTCCGCGGCGAGTACGGCTCCGGCAAGACGTTCTTCAGCCGCTGGCTCGCCGAGGCCGCCAGACGCGCGAACCTGGCCACGGCCGAGGTGCAGGTGTCCGAGGGGGAGACGCCCCTGCACAAGCTGGAGACGGTGTACCGGCGGCTCACCGAGCGGCTCACCACCGCGAGCTGGCCGCCGAGCGCACTGCAGCCGCTGGTCGACGCGTGGTTCTACGCACTCGAAGAGGACACGCTCGCAGCCGGGGCGGCGGATCCTGGCGACCCCGAGGCACTCGACCATGAGGTGGCGGCGCTCCTGGACCGGCGGCTGGCGGCGGTGAGCCAGACCACCCCCGCCTTCGCCGCCGCGCTGCGCGGCTACCGCGCCGCCACCGCCCGGGGGGACCAGGGGACCGCGCAGGCGGTGCTGGCCTGGCTCGGGGGGCAGCCGAACGTCGCCGCGTCCGCGCGCCGTGCCGTCGGTGTGCGCGGCGACCTGGACCACTTCGGCGCGCTCGGCTTCCTGCAGGGGCTGCTCACCGTCCTGCGCGACTGCGGCCACCCGGGGCTGCTGCTGGTCCTGGACGAGGTGGAGACGCTGCAACGGGTCCGCGCCGACGCCCGGGACCGGGCGCTGAACTCGCTGCGGCAGCTCATCGACGAGGTGCACGCCGGCCGCTTCCCCGGGTTGTTCCTGCTGATCACCGGCACCCCGGCCTTCTTCGACGGACCGCAGGGAGTGCAGCGGCTCGCGCCGCTCGCCCAGCGGCTCGCCACCGACTTCTCCACCGACGCGCGCTTCGACAACCCCCGGGCGGTGCAGGTCCGCCTGCCGGGGTTCAGCGTCGGCTCGCTCACCGAGTTGGGCGGGAAGGTCCGAGACCTGTATGCGGGCGGCTCGCGGGTGCCCGACCGGATCGAGGCGGTGGTGGACGACGCCTATGTGGCCGACCTGGCGCGGGCTGTGGCCGGCGGGCTTGGCGGCAAGGTCGGGGTGGCGCCGAGGCTGTTCCTGAAGAAGCTGGTCGGCGACGTCCTCGACCGGGTGGACCAGTTCCCCGACTTCGACCCGCGCAGGGACTACCGGCTCACCCTCGCGGCGGCGGAGATGACCGAGGTCGAGCGCAACGCCGCCGCTCCCGCCGCCGCGCGCGAGTCGGCGGACGAGGTCCCGCTGGACCTGCCGTGACCGCCGCCGACGAGCTGCACCCGGTGGTCCTCCACCACGTCGTCAACACGCTGGAGTGGCCGAGGCTGCGGCCGTTGCAGGAGGCGGCGGCCGGGCCGCTGCTCCTCGGGGACGACGCGCTGCTGCTCGCCCCCACCGCCGGCGGCAAGACCGAGGCGGCGATGTTCCCGCTGCTGTCGAAGATGGCCACCGAGGGCTGGGAAGGTACCTCGCTGCTGTACCTGTGCCCGCTCAAGGCACTGCTCAACAACCTGCTCCCCCGTCTTGAGGCCTACGCCGGCTGGCTCGGCCGACGGGTCGCGCTATGGCACGGGGACGTGGGCGCGGCCGAGCGCCGGCGGATCCTGCGGGAGCGGCCGGACGTGCTCCTCACCACCCCGGAGTCGCTGGAGTCGATGCTGGTCAGCGCGAACGTCGACCACCGGCGGCTGTGCGCGGGGCTGCGCGCGGTAGTGGTGGACGAGGTCCATGCCTTCGCCGGGGACGACCGGGGCTGGCACCTGCTGGCGGTGCTGGAGCGCGTCTCCCGGGTCGCCGGGCGCCGGTTGCAGCGGGTCGGCCTGTCAGCCACCGTCGGCAACCCGGACGAGCTGCTGCGCTGGCTGCAGGGTCCAGCGGCCGGGTCGCGCCCGGGGTGCGTGGTCGCCGGCGTGGTTGCCGAAACCGAAGCCGCCACCGCTGCCCTGCCTGGTGACGTGCAGCTCGACTACGTCGGCTCGGTTGCGAACGCGGCGACCGTGATCGCCGCGCTGCACCGGGGCGAGAAGCGGCTGGTGTTCTGCGACTCCAAGCAGCTCGTGGAGGAGCTGGGCCAGGCGCTGCGGGCCAAGGGGGTCACCGCCTTCCTGTCGCACGCCTCGCTTTCGGCCGAGGAGCGGCGCCGCTCCGAGCAGGCGTTCGCCGAAGAGCGGGACTGCGTCATCGTCGCCACCAGCACACTGGAACTGGGCGTCGACATCGGCGACCTGGACCGCGTGATCCAGCTCAACGCCCCAGCCACGGTCGCCTCCTTCCTCCAGCGCCTCGGCCGTAGCGGGCGCCGCGCGGGCACCACGCGCAACTGCCTGTTCCTCGCGCTCACCGAGGGGGCGCTGCTCCAGGCGGCCGGGCTGCTGCTGCTGTGGGGCCGGGGCTGGGTGGAGCCGGTCGTGCCCCCACCCGACCCTCGCCACATCGTGGCACAGCAACTACTCGCCCTCTGCCTGCAGGAGCACCAAGTCGGCGACCAGCTCTGGCCCGAATGGTGGAACGGCCTC
>WNGD01006701.1_pt1 | contig 10977 bp, 14 predicted proteins | sample 5400671 | NCBI WGS metagenome assembly WNGD01 (sample SAMN13153369, study PRJNA577476) | soil metagenome | isolation source: 40 cm soil or saprolite under grassland replicate 2 | place: USA:California | collected 2016-06-15
CAGCAGGAATGCCTCGTCGTGTGTGCCCACACCAGGAAACATTTTCGCGGCCAAGAAGAAAGCCGGACTGATCATTGCTTCGCCTCCGGGCGGCGTATCGCTTGTAGTTCGGTCTGATCAAACTTGAGGGTCGCTATTTGTCTCTGAACCTTTTCCCTTCAATCGGCCCACAAGGCGGTAAAACGAAAGATGGAATACTAAGGCAGAGAAAAGTGCTTCCACAGCGGCGGACATCACCAGCACGAATAGAGCGATCCATCGGTCAGGAGAAGCCCAAATTTGGAACTCCACGGCCCTCCATAGGACGGGGTAAATCAAACTTAAGCACAGCCAGTTGACATACCACTGGCCAAAACTTTGCGGCCGTCTGTAAAAGATATCCCACTTCCTAGTCCCTAAGGGACCCTCAAACAAGGTGGCGTGTCCGCCGAGCAGCAAAACGAGTAACCACCGCATGGGTATTTTCGTAGGCTTCCATTGGAGTCTGTTTTCGTAAGGAGAATCCAATGAAGAACTCAAAATTCTCGAAATACATATTGGCCGGATTCGTGGTTGCGATGAGTTGGATGGCTTTTCTTGGCGACACCCGAGCCCAATCGACAGAAAAATCGGACAACGTGGCCCTGATCGTAACGGGCCGGATCACGAAGGTGGATCGAAAAAACAACACCATCACGATTCAGGAACGAGCAGTATCTGCGGACCAGACCGAGCGAGCGCCTCAGCCCTATCCTGGAAACGGAGGGCCGCGCCTTGGGCGTCGCGGTCTCGGCGGGATTGGGCGGGGTGGCGGCATCGGTCGCAGAGGCCAGCTTCCGCAAGCTGCTACGGGCAAGGAAACCAAAGTTTTGATCAATGACGCCACAGTCATAAAGAACGATGCGGGGGAGACAGTCACCTCGAACGCTCTGCAAGTGGGCGACTTTGTGCAGATCAAGGGAACCACGAAGGATAAGGATTTCGAAGCCAAAGAAATTCAACAGAGAGCCGAATCGGAATCCGGCCGCAATCGGTCACGTTGAGCCGTTCGCCAGTTCCGGCACGCGCCTAGGGCCGAACACTTCGGGGCAAACCATCAGTGGCCGGAAAACGAAAATCTGAAAGCCGGGCCGAGTTCGAATAGAGGCTTCGTGTACAGAAAGCACCGTAGACCACGGCGGGCGGAGGGCGTAACCGCCCTATCAGTGAAGCTATGCAGGTGGCCTGATCTCGACAGTCTTATTCAGGATGACCTGTACTCGTTCATCGAAGATCGTCTGGCCAGAAGTATCCCGCAGTTCGATGTCGTGATTTCCGGGTTTCAGGCCAAACTTCTTGAACTTGCCGATTGGGCCGACGTAACCGCCGTCAACGTAGACCGACGCGTCCTTCAAACGCGTGTCGATTTTTACCTCGCCTGTGGCGGGGGCCACTGCGTGGGCTGGTCCCCAGGGGTAGTACCAGCCGGGATAGTACCACCCAGGTGCCTGGTAACCGTACCACCCAGGTGCCTGGTAACCGTACCACCCAGGTCCATAATAAGGTCTCACGATAACCGGCCGCCGGATGACGCGGGGCCAGACGACCACACGTTGCGCGGCCATAGACGGAGTGGCCATCAACGTCCCTAATATCGCTACGCCTGCTGCTTTTGAAAGCCCTCGCATTTGGGATCGCCTCCCTTCCCAAGGGATTCACAGATCTTCCGTTATGGTTAGACGATGCAGACGGCCAGATGTCGTCGTCCATTGCTTTTGGACGGTTAGGTCGCCACATCGGCGTGTATCGTTAGTAATCGGCGGATACGCTTTCCGGAATGATCACGTCTCGAAAGGCACCGAGCGTGAGAGTAGGCAAAATAAGAGGCAGCCGGGAGGAGTGAGCTGGCGGGACAGGTGTCACAGGCCCTGGGCGCGCGGAGGATTTAAGACAAGATTTCCCGGGAAGGCGTGATTCTACCGTGACTTTTTGCCTTTTCTGACCGTTTATATAAGAGATGGCCCGAACAGACGACGAGCGCCAGCTCATCGAGGCCGCGCAGAAGGACCCGCGGCGATTCGGCGAGCTATACGAGAGGAATTTCGAGCGCGTGTATGCGTTCGTCGTCCGCCGTGTGCGCGATCGTCACGAGGCTGAAGACGTGACCGCCGAAGTGTTTCAGCACGCGCTGGCGAATCTCTCCAAGTTCGAATGGCGGGGCGTACCGTTCGCCGTCTGGCTCTATCGAATCGCGGCGAATGCGATTGCCGATCGGTGGAAGAAGCTCTCGAAGCAAAGCGCGGATCCGATTTCCGACGATCTCGATCAATCGCACCGGCCCGATATCGAGCGCCGCGCCATCTTGTTTCAACTCGTCGACAATCTTCCGGACGATCAGCGTTCCGTCGTCATCAAACGTTTCGTCGAAGAGAAAAGTGTTCGTGAGATCGCGCAGGAATTTGCAAGGTCCGAGGGCGCGATCAAGCAGCTTCAGTATCGAGCGCTGGAAACTTTGAGAGCGCTCGCGGGTGGCAGCCATGAGTAAGGAGCCGTTAATCGATCAACTGGATCAGGCAATCAGCGAAATCCTCGCGGATCCCGAGTTTATGCCGGCGTCCGTGGATCCATCGCTTACGGAAATGCTGCGCGTTGCTCGCGATTTGTGCGATGTACCACGATCGGATTTCAAAGCGAACTTGAAAGCAGATTTGGAAAGGAAGGCAATGATGTCTACTACTGCGACTGTTCAGTTCCGCGAAGGGTTCCGCACCGTCACTGCTTACTTGCTTTCGGAACCGTTGTATGTCGATTTCCTAAAGAACGTCTTCGGCGCGATCGAAACCGAACGCACAGAGACGGGCCCCGGCCGGTTCCATGCGGAGTACCGGATTGATGATTCGATGTTGATGCTGGGAGTGGGATCGGGCCTGAACATGCCCACGAGCATTGAGCTTTATGTACCAAATGTCGATGAGGTCTTCAAGCGCGCGCTCGATGCCGGATGCAAGGAGTTGATGCCGGTCCAGGACGCGCACTGGGAGCCGGTTCGGTTCGGTTGCGTGGAGGATCCGGCGGGGAACACGTGGAGTATCGCAACGCAACTCGGCAAGAATTACATTCCCGAAGGCCGTAATGCCATATCGGTCGGCTTCGTCGCGAAGGGCGCCGCGCAGCTCATCGATTTCATGAAGCGCGCGTTCAATGCGCAGGAGATCCAGAAGTACGAATGGCCCGACGGCCTGTACGCGTCGATCAGAATTGGCGAATCCGTCGTGGGAGTGAGCGAGGCCAGCAACCATGAATGGATGCGTCCGACGCCGTCGATGATCTACATGTACGTGGAGGATTGCGACGCGCTCTATGCACAAGCGCTGCGCGCAGGCGCGAAGTCGATTTCCGAACCGAAGGATCAGTTCTACGGCGATCGCCACGGCGCCGTTCAGGACGAGTGGGGTAATCAGTGGTACATTGCGACACCGATCAAAGAACCAACCACTAACAAAATCGCCGAGTTTCGTCCGAACTTCCGAACCCTCACGCCTTATCTGCTGCCGTCCATGCCCGAGTACGTTGACTTCCTGAAGAATGTGTTCGACGCCGAGCAGACTTTCCGCGGGGATACCGGCCCGGGCAGTTTCCATGCGGAATTCAAGATCGGCAATTCGATGGTGATGGTCGGCGTCGGATCGAGCAGGTCGATGCCGGCGTCCATGATCATATATGTTCCGAATGTGGATGAGACGTACGCGCGCGCGCTCAAAGCGGGCGCGAAACCGGTATCGGAGATCGTTGAGAATTATGGCGATCGCTTCGGCCTCGTCGAAGATCCGGCAGGAAACGGGTGGTGCATCGCGACCTACTTGGGGCGTGAGCCCATCGTCGCTCAGGATCGATTGAACACCATTACGATTTCGTTTGCTCTCCCTGACGCTGCGCGGTTCATTGATTTTGCAAAGCGCGCGTTCAATGGCCGGGAAATCGTGCGCTACGACTCGGCGGAAGGCAAAGTCATGCACGCGAAGATTGGCATCGGCGATTCGGCCCTGGGCGTCGGTGAGGCCAACGACCGATGGCATAGCAAACCCACCATGATCTACGTGTACGTTCAGGACTGCGACGCGGTGTATCGACAAGCGTTGCGCGCGGGCGCGAAATCAATTTTGGAACCTAAGGACCAGCCATACGGAGATCGGCAGGGCGGCTTGGAAGACGAGTGGGGCAATCAGTGGTTTATCGCCACGCCCTTCCGCGCTAACTATACATAAGAAAGGCTGCCGATAGCGCCCAACGAACCGTTATCCGCCGATTGTACTTTTGGCATGATGGCTGATGGTTTCGCGCCAGCTGGCCTGTTGTACTTCGGCGACGCGATCTGGATCAAACAATACAATGGTACTGGACTTGACGGCCAACCTGGAGTTGGAAACTACATCGCATGGGACAATTCCACCGATCCGACGAACCCTGACTGGCGATTCAACAGATCTGATGGTGCCTCGCCCCCGCACAATTATGTCCAACTCGTGTGCAGCCAAAATCCGTAGGAGGAAAAGAATGAAGTCATTCATACAAAAAGCTGTGGTTGTCCTGATAGTGGTTGCATATGCAGGGCACGGGGTTTTGTGGGCACAGACAAACGGGCAACTGTACTTTGTGACAGGTCTGGCGACGCCGAAGCATCCAATTCAGGTTCCCAGTTCCGTCTTCGCAGTAGATTCCATCCGCCAGATAACGACCAAAGTCACTGACCTCGTTGATGACTCGAAGGGCAGCGATTTCGTGATTGTCGATCACGATCTTAGAATTGTTGTCATCGGTAGTCCCAATGTCCGACCGACTCGACTGGTCATTATCGGAATGGATGCGCCCGCACGCGTCCGTTCTATCCCAATAGCTTATGAAGGTAGCTTAATTGAGAGTTTTTTGTTTAAAGCACCTGAAAGGGTGTTACAAGCGCTCTTTACCTCTTCGTCCAATAGGAGAAAACTCGTCGGTGTTGATCTGCGCGACGGAACGGCGCATGAGCTGTTATGGGATGACTATCGCTTTGTGCGTACGGAAGGATTCTGGTCTCCGGGTGATCTGCACGGATATCTGAGCGCGTTCCCGAAGGACGGCCGAGTTCACATCTACCCCACGTTTGGGAGCGCGGAGTTAGGTGTTCAGCTTCCTGCCAATTTCACGTCTCAGCCAGGCGAATCATTTTTGCTCGATGTTAACAACGATGACATGATCGTAATCGGTCGGTACCGGAAAGATCAGTCTGTCGGAGATGGCGGTGTCCACGTTCTCGCCGTGTACGACAAGAAAGGGCAAACATGGCAAGATGTCACTGTTGCGGGTGCAGGCGCCTCAGTCCGCGGGTTTGGACCGTGGCTCGCCGTCGGCCGGGCTGAGCGCAAGCGGCCTGCACCAAAAGGACCGTTCGAGGTGGACCCGCGGATTGAAAGAGAGAGTCCTGGCAGAGTTTTCAGAAATACTGTTGTTAATCCGAAAGGCCGAGAAAGGGAACAAACCTCGGTTGATGGGTTATTTAAGGAAGTTCCTTTCTATTTTCCTGGAGAACTGCATCTTTACAACGTGCGCTCGCGAAAAACTTACACGATCCGCACAGATCAGGGTGATAGTGAAGTTTTATTAGTTGATGCCGACACCGTGTACTATCGGGTTAATGATACCCTCTACAAAGCGGCAATTGGAAATGACGCAATAGAAGATCGGATCAAAATTGTAACCGATGATAATGTGCCACTCGCCCATTGGTTATTCTTCGGTCCGCACGTCGCGCAGTAGAGTTCTCTGCGCATGATGAGCTTGGTTCAGACGCGTGGGAATCGGCCGCGAACCTCGGGCACCATATTGATGGTCCGGCTTGCGTCCTGGTGGTTTCGGATCCGCCTTCGGTTGGTTTTTCGAGAACGGGCGCCGCCTGACGCTTCAGCGATCGCAGCGTGTCTTCCAGTTCTTTAAGGAGACGCTCGTTCTCTGCCAGCGCCTTCTCCAGCTTGTCCTCCAGCGACTCGATCTTGGCGGTCAGCGCTTTCTTTTCGGACGCACTCATCCACCTTACAATACGTCGCCTTTTTTATACTTCAGGAATGGGAAGTTGCTCTTTCATCCGAACGAGCAAACGGCGGAGCTTGGCATCCCAATTCCTTTGAATTCTGAAGCGTTTGCGACTGCAGCGAACATCCTGCTCGCTGTCAGTAACGACGATATGCTTGTGATCGACTGTTATCGGCGGCCGACATCAGCAGGAGGAGCCGAACGCACATTTTTCAAATTTATGACAAAAAGTTTAAGAGCTGGCAGAGCGTCAATTTGAATGCCGGACCATCGATTCGAGGTTTTGGTCCATGGATCGCGACCGCGAGTTTCATACGCAAGCGCCCGATTGGTGTTGCGCCCAATCCGCGTCTTCATCGACAACCGAAACCGTCGGAACTACTCCTTCTTCATTTATTAGAGTGAAATTGCCGGAAGGAGGATTCATTTCTTTTTCGGGCTGGCCGGAAACCTGGTCCAGTCCGAGTTGGCGTGCAATTTTCGACGAGTCGAAATCCGGCACCGTCCCCAGACCGAAGGCGACGAAGTTGGCGAACTTTGTCAGCCCCACCATGATGACGGTCTCCAAAATGTGCCCGTCGTCGAAACCATGCTCGCGCAAGGCATCGATGTCCAGGCGGCTCACCTCCCGCGGACGGTTGTTCAATTTCACCGCAAAGTCGAGCAGAACCTTCTCGGCGATCGGAATGCTGGTCAGAGTATGGTCGAGCGCGATTTGTTCCGGTTCCGGCCCCTCGATACCGAGCACACGAACGATCTCGCAATGCGCCGTCACACAATAGGTGCTGAGATTGTCGGCAGAGCACGCCAGAAAGATATATTCCTTTTGCCGGCGGGTCAGAGCGCCTTCCTTGATCAATATTGTGCCGATCAATCCCACCTCGGAATCGATCAGGTCGGGCCGGAGCGTCTGAGCGCGAAAGAAGTTCGGGATGAAACCAAAGGCGGCCTTAATGTCGAGGAGCGCTGGAAAATCCCTCTCGTCTGCCGGCACTCCGCCGAGATAACTCATCAGCCCTCCAAATGAGCCAACAATGCTAGCACGATTCCCGAGCCATGATCGGGCGATCGGGCTCGGCTCTTGAACCATTGTCGACGAAGTGATAGCGTTTCGGGACCAAGCCGCCTGCGCTGTTCCCCTATGAAGAGCGTTGGGCTGCGGTAGCGACATGTCAGGGAGCAAAGGAGTAAATTCGATGAGATATTCTGTCCGATTTGTTTTCCTGGTCGCCGGGCTGGCGGTATCCATGCGGAGTGCCTCCGCCCACTTCAAGCTTTTGGAACCCGCCTCGTGGCTCATCGAAAGCGACCGCGGTGACCCGCAGAAGGCAGGCCCCTGCGGTGGTTCCAATACCGATTGGGGCAAACCGAGCTACGACATCAGCAAAGCCGTTGGTGGCCAGAAGCTGCATCTCAAAATTCAGGAAACCGTGTACCACCCGGGCCACTACCGGGTAGCATTGGCGGTGAACTCGCCCAACGAGCTGCCGCTTGACCCGCAAGTCACCACGAGAGACAGCGAGAGGGGGCCATGGTCTGTGTCAGCTGCAATCCAGAACCTGCCGCAGATTCCTGTGCTTGCCGATGGCCTGTTCGTCCATTCCACGCGGCCGACCGGTCAAATGGATGTCTTTGAGACGGACATACAGCTGCCGAACATCAACTGCAAGAAATGCACGCTCCAAGTCGTGCAGTTTATGGCCGAGCACGCTTTTAACAATCCTGGTGGATACTCGTATCACCACTGCGCGGAGCTGCAGATTACCTCGGATCCGGCAAAGCCGCTCGACAAAGGGTGGCCAGCGGAGCGTTAACATACTTGGCTCAGCACTCTCGTACGATTAATCCGAAAACCGTCAGTTGAACCAGTCGTCAGACGTGGTGGAACGCGGGCTGAAGCCCGCGACTACATGTGTGCCGAGCATGTTCAGCAGCTCGGAAGTGAAAGTCTTCTATCCAACCTGATGGAGGTGAAGGATTAGCGAAGCGCAAGGGCTACCGCATGATGGGGGTCTGAAGGAAGCGTGGAGCAAAAACGCGGGTCGATGAACAAGAACCGGATAGGAGGCGTGAGCGTGGACGAGCAGCCATGTTACTGCGAAGTCCGTATCCATCAAGCATGCGAAGCGTATATCCGGCGGCTGCGCGTGGAAGGCGGCTGAACTTACCTCGGGAGATCTGCCAGGAGGGCAGAAGTCAGCAGAGGGCATAGTAGACCTGACGTCGGTGAGACTAGTGAGGCACTCCAGGCCGAAAGGCGGAGCAACGGATAGGCCGAGCCGGTAACGAGGAACGAAGGCCCGAACGAGAAAGGAGAGGCAAGTAGATCATGGATCTCAACAGCGACAAGCGGCAGAAGACCCAGAGCGGGACTCTTCGTTGACGGGTCCGGGTGAAGCCCAGGAAACGGGAAGAAGAGAGACCGAATCGCTGCTGGCGTTCAATGAACACGAAAGCCCGGCCAACACGGATCGAATAATGGAGGAGATATGGGAGTGGGAAAACCTGAAAGAAGCGATGTGGCGGGTCAAGACCAATAAGGGCAGCGCGGGGATTGCAAAAGCGGTGGGACCGGAATTGGGTGTACGCGGCAATAGGGATCCTTCAGTGGGGATATCGACCTTTCCGTTGTTTATCCTTTTCGGGTCGAGAGCGACCAATATCCACTCAGCGGAAATTTCGCCCTCGATCTGTTCGCGCGTGAGCCGGCACAGGTCGATGGCTTCATCCAAATTGTCATACCACGGAACAACGATGGATAGAGTTGGTGCAGGTATGGGCACTCTTTAGAATTCTGTACGCGCCTGACGCGAAAGTCTAGCGACGAAAGATGTGGCGGTGTGGCGCTTGATCCACTTTCGGTGCCGCCGCAGCGTGAACTCCATTGCTACCGGTTCTCACCACTTTTCCGTGCGAATACCGCTCACATGGCTAAAGTGACGATCACGGGTTACCAGCGTCAAGCTGTGCTGGCGGGCAGTAGCGGCAATCCAAACATCGTTGTCAGGAATCGGCCGCCCTTGTCTTCTAAGCTGAACTCCGATGTCAGCGTATGCGGCTGCTGTTCCTTCGTCGCAGGACAATAGCGGCACAGATTGTCGCAGGACATCAAGCCTACTTACATTCTGAGCAATCCTGGAAGAATAGAGAGCTCCTTGCAGGAGCTCTCCGTAAACGATGGCACTCAGGGCGGCAAAGTTGACCTTGGAGAACCGGTTCACAACGGAGCCCTCGCCAGCAAACAGAGCGATCACGATGTTGGTGTCTAGCAAGTAGCCGTCTTTCATTCAGGAATGATCTGTTCGCAGTTCTGCTCGATAGCTTCGCTCATGGTGTTCAGGTCTTCCTTATTGATGTATCCCACGAAGCGCAACCAATTCTTGCCGGAGCCGTCTGGAGCGGATGGCATACCATTCTTATCGTCGCTGGATCGTGCTCCATCGTCGTTGCGGTTGTATTCGGACTCATACCAGTCCAGCAGATTCCAGTACCTCTCGGGTATTTCTTCGCGGAAAGGTACCTGCTTTCCTTTGCGGTCTCGATGGATAGAATCACCTGTGCGGAATAGCCGTCGCCGTCCGCGACCCGTCTGATGCAGCATGCGGTAGTTTCCGGGATTCGCCCTTTTACCAGCGACGCAATGCGTGAGGATGTGATACCAGATGCTTTTAGTTGTATCTGAAGCACCAAACTCGCGTTCGGCGCGCTGCCGGATTTCCTGCGCAGGAAAATCCGTCGCGTTCGGATTCTCTCGATGGAGAAGAGCTGCTGCGATCCAAGCCTTGTCCGCTACCTTGACAGTCATAGAAGCACCTCCAATCTCCGAAATGTACAAAATATTTGATGCAGTGTCAAGTCTTTTTGATGTATTTGGACATTGCGGCAATTGGAACAGCGCTGGTTCCGTCACGCCATGGACGTTTCAAATCGAACAGATCGGAGCGGTCCGCCCGGCAGAGACTTCCGCTGCCGTCCGGCGTAGTACGAGACCGGGGTGGAGTCTTTGAACGAGCTAGCACAATCCCCGGATGACGATAATTTCGCGAAGGAATACGAGAAACGGCAGCGTGGCTGTCGCGATCCTTTTCGGAAATTTAGTTGAAATCCGTGGAATCCGCGTCATCCGCGCGTATCTCGCTTCGAGTACAGCGCGACTGTCTTCGGGCGCCGAGAACAGGTGGAAATTATTCGATCGCTATTTTTGGACAGACGTCCTTTTATCGTTTGCTTTCGAAGCATATAACTGACTGGGAACAGCGAAAGCGGCGTCTAAACAGCGTTGTCTTGGGGTGAGGTTGGTAAACTGCATCTTCGTTTCAGCGACCGTATTGCGACCGCTATTCGGATTGCGAATTCCGAATTTGCGCGAGAATTCACCTGTAAACCCTCTCCAAATTCGCAATTCGTTTTACTTGATTCCCGCCAACTCCTGCAGCAGATGCCAGTTTTCCAGCCGCTCTTGTTTGGTGGCGATCAGCGTTGCCGACGGGTTGCCTTCTCGATCGAAGTGTTTGGCAAAGCGGCCCTCCGAACGAGCGAAGGTGATGAAGTCGATCGGTTCGCCCGTCTTCGGGTGGACATACCAGTCTTCTTTCACGTTCGGATTTCCAGCCAGGCTGAGACGCTGCTTGAATTGTGGTCCCTTCCGCGGGTCGTAAATGAATATCGGGAAGCTGCGCGAATCGGCGGCGAGCTTCGCCTGATGTTCGGCCATGTTGTCGCCCACCCCGTGTTCAGGCTGGCAGGTGGTGAACACGTTGACAATTGCGGGGCCAGGGTACGCGTTGGCTTCCATGATGGCCTTGTAGAAATGATTGACGTGAGCGCAAGTCGTCTGCGCGACATACACATCCTTGTGCATCATGCAGATGTTGCCGAGCTCTTTCCGGTTCTCTTTCTTTCCATGGATCACCGTTCCGTGGAAACTCATCTTGGCGTCCTGCCCCTTGAAGG
>WNGD01013718.1_pt1 | contig 10977 bp, 6 predicted proteins | sample 5400671 | NCBI WGS metagenome assembly WNGD01 (sample SAMN13153369, study PRJNA577476) | soil metagenome | isolation source: 40 cm soil or saprolite under grassland replicate 2 | place: USA:California | collected 2016-06-15
GATAATCGGCGGAGTTATCACCAGCGATCAAGTGCGCGATATCCGGAACAGCGGCTACGCTCCGGGAGACGGGAGGGAGTCGGCGATCATTGCAATGCTGCCACCAGGTAACTACACCGCGATCGTTCGCGGTATAAACAACACGACCGGAGTTGCTCTCGTAGAAGTGTACGATTTGGATCAATCAGTCCAGTAAATCCTGGGCTGAACGCAAATTTAGCAAAAACTGCACAATCTTTGCCAAGATATGTAGAGCCGGCCGATAACCGAATCTGTTTAATTTCTCGAAAAGTTTACGCGCGAATTTCCCGAGAAGAATGGAGAAAGATATGAGAACGAAAAGCAGAATCAGTGTTGCTTGCGTGATCGCTGCGCTCTTGTTGAGTGCGACCCATACGCCAGCGGCAACCATCACGGTCACGAATGGGCATGACACCGGGCCAGGTTCATTGCGCCAAGCGATCCTTAATGCCTCGTCAGGCGATATAATCAATTTCGCCCCAAGCATAACGATTGTTAATCTAACTAGTGGTGAGTTGGTGATCGACAAGAACGTGACTATCACCGGTCCTTTCGCCCACCGCGTGACGGTACGGCGCAGCAGTAATTCACCTCCGTTTCGAATTTTTCACATCACACCAAGTACCGTCACCGTCTTTATCTCTCGCCTCACGATCTCACATGGTAGCGTACTTGGCGTTGAGGGGAGTGATGGAGGAGGTATTCGCAGCGCCGGCGTGTTGACCCTTACCGACTGCATGATCTCAGCTAATCAGGCGTCAGGTACGACAGGCCTTGGTGGCAACGGAGGAGGGGTGCTCAACGAAGGTGGCACAATGACCATCACGCGTTGTACCATCAGTAACAATTCCGCCCAGTATAGCACCGGTGGAAGCGGTGATCAGGCAGTTATCTCTGGCGGGGGGATATTGAACGACTCGGGCGGCTCACTGACTATTACTAACTCCACCATCAGCGGTGATTCATGTATTGTCCAAGATTCCTTCGGCCTGAACGGCAGCTTCGGGGCCGGCGGCGGCGTTAGTAACCGTGGATCCATGACTATAAGGAATTGCACGATTAGCGGCAATTCAGCGGTCGCAACTGGTTATGCAACGACGACGCTTGGTGGTGGAATTTCGAACTATGGCAGCAACCTTCAAATCACGAGCAGTACCATTGTGCATAATTCCGCCTCCGGTTACAGCGGGGCATTGGGAGGCGGAATTTATGGCTCACCAAATGGGACTACGAGAACAGACAGCAGTATCCTAGCGCTCAACGCTGCTTCTACCGGGCCGGACTTTACGGGTGGGGGCGGGCTCCAGTCGATGGGCTACAACATCATTGGTAATAACGCCGACGCTGTCATCTTCTCGCAATCTACAGACCAAATTGGTACCCCCGCCGCTCCAATCGATCCGCTTCTAGGCCCTCTAGCAAATAACGGTGGCCCAACTTTAACTCATGCTCTACAACCGGGCAGTCCGGCTATCGACCATGGTGATCCCGCTGCCCCACCCGAGGACCAGCGCGGTTATGGCCGTGTGGGCGTTCCGGATGTTGGGGCATTTGAATTTGGCGGACTACCCACAACCTTAGCCAACGTTAGCACTCGCGCCTTTGTGCAGACTGGCGACAATGTGATGATCGGAGGGTTCATTGTGCAGGGGGCGGAGGCAAAGAAGGTAATTATTAGGGCCATAGGCCCTGAGCTCACCCAATATGGCGTTCCCAACGTGCTCGCTAATCCCACACTGGAGCTGCACGATAGCGCCGGAGTTTTGATTGCCTCGAATGATAACTGGAGGACCACGATAATCGGGGGGATTATCACCAGCGACCAAGTGCGCGATATCCGGAACAGCGGCTATGCTCCGGGGGACGGAAGAGAGTCGGCAATCATTGCGGAGCTACCGGCAGGTAATTACACCGCTATTGTACGGGGTGTAAATAATTCCACAGGAGTTGCCTTGGTAGACGTGTACGATCTTAGCCCCGACACTAATTCAATACTAGGTAACATTAGCACTCGCAGCTTTGTGCAGACAGGTGACAACGTGATGATTGGCGGATTCATCGTTGCGGGGCCTCAACCAAAGAGAGTGATTGTGCGTGCCATTGGCCCAGAGCTTACTCAATATGGAATTTCCAATGCATTGGTTAATCCGACACTGGAACTGTACGATGGTAACGGTGCTTTGATTGCGTCTAACGATAACTGGAGGACCACGATACTCGGCGGGATCATCACCAGCGATCAAGTGGCCGATATCCGGAACAGCGGCGATGCTCCGGCGGATGGAAGGGAATCTGCGATCATTGCAGCGCTGCCACCAGGTAACTACACCGCCATCGTACGCGGTGTAAACAATACGACAGGAGTTGCTCTGGTCGAAGTGTACGGCCTGGATCAGTAAGTGCCGGAAATGGATCTACTCAGTTTAGTTTCCGCGCGGCACGGAGCGATTATTAGGTTGCGAGTCGAAACAGTCTTACCCCCTCGTGAAGGTCTGATTAGCGACCAGCTACTGACACTGTCATTGTTGTGGTCGCTATCAAGCTGGCCGCGTGATAGCAGTCGCGCGAGTGAACAAGGCTTTATCTGATCCAAAGACCCCGAATGACGTTCGCGTCATGACGATCATGCTCGCGCCGAAACTGCGCTTGCGCGCTCCTTGGTTACATGTCATGTGATATCGCTTTATGCCGGTCCTGAGCGGGTCAGGTGCCCTCGGAAGGATTGCGCAACATGTATGAGAAACGGATCGATACGCAGGCCAAGATAGACATGGAATCACGAAAATGAACGCCTCAGTTGAGCCGCCGCCAAAACGAGGAATGGGCTTTTTCGCAAAAGGTTGCCTGATCCTCATCGCATTCGGGATCTTATTCGTCGTGGCAGGGGTCGGCGGAACTTATTGGAGTCTCCGTCACATTTATCTTTCCGATAAACCTGAACCGATCCCTGAAGCTTCTGCGCCCAGCGAAACGAGCGCCGCCACGCCTAGGGAAACAAGCGCAGTCACGCCGAGCGAAACAAGCGTCACGGTTCGCGAACGTTTGGATACGATGAAGAAAGCGGCGCGCGCTCACGAGCGAAGCGAAGTGGAGTTCACCGCCGGAGAGATCAATGCGCTCATAGCTGCCAATCGAAAATCAAGTGGGCTGGCCTTTGTTCGCATCGACGGCAATGTCGCGCAGGTCCAGTTGTCCATTCCGCTGGAAAGATTCGACGTTCCGTTTCGAAATGCATTTGGTCTGGGTGATCGGTTTTTGAACGCCACTGTCTCGGTGGCAGCGCCGCCGGGAACCAATGCGAACAGCGTGCAGCTGAGCGAGGTGACACTCAACGGTCACAGCTTTCCCAGCGATCTGCTGGACCGGCGATTACTCGGAGTCGGAAAATCGCTGCGAAGTTACGTGATCAAATATGCCGCCCAGTATGGCGTAACGGACGGAGAAATCAGCGATGGCAAAGTAATCTTGCACACCAGCGGCTACTGATTCTACTGCATAATTTCCCGCGCAAAGATATTGAGCTGTCCATCTTCCTGCCTGCGCACCTCGGGTTCGCTGGCGCAGCTGCGCTTAGGGCTTGCTTGCGACGAGCTCGAAGCCGGCACTGATCCCGCTCTGGAATTCGTTAGGCAAGTTTTGCAGCTCTTGGAAGACTGCCGGCACTTTTGAGCGATCGCTCCACAAATCCGCCCAATCTCGCAACGTGCTTTGACCCACCGCTTCGCGCGCTTCCTTTCCGCAGCTCGCTCCGACCGATTCCAGAACCTGGCTGAGCAGGAATGCGAGCATGAATGGCACGGTAAAGTTTGGGCTCACGTGGCATTTTTCCACGTCGAAATCTTTGAACCAAGAGCGCACGCCATGTTCCGTCGCGTTGTAAAAATGAAATGGCGCTTCGTGGAGCGGTTGCAGGAAAGCTGTGTGGATCACCAGTGAACCGCCGTGTTTCAAGACACGCAAAATTTCGGCCGCAGCGCGGCGCGGATTCTCCAGATGTTCGAAAACGTTGAACGCAAAAACGCAGTCGAAAATTCCGTTCTTCGCGAAGAATCATTTCGTACTCAGCACCGAGTGGATTGCTCTTATGTTCGGCGGGAACAATCTGCACGGGCTCCGGCAAGAAGAGGGCGGTTTGATCGCGCATCTCAAAAGAGCCTGCGCAATTTTCGCACGTTAGCCGACCGCGCTCCAAATGAAGGGCGTGGCGGCATTGAGGGCAGGCCAGAATCGAAATTAGTCGCGGGTTCATCGCTAGAGGTTACGGCGTCTGGCCTTCGCCCAATATCAGAGCTTCGGAGATGATACTGCAAGACCGAAAGCGCCTTGCTTTTGCAGAGCACCTTTCAAACCTGATCGCAGATGCGGACTCCCTAAAATCATCTGCACGCTTGGAGCTGGCGACGGAGAGGAGCGAAATCTTGCGGGCTGATGTAGAGACCGAGCTTGGTTCCCCACCAATGCATCCCTTCACGAAGATTATCACTAGGGTTATTATCTTGACAGACTGTGCGTCGCAGGAGAGCCTAGCGGTTGATTACGTCATCCGACGTTTCAACTTATCTTCGGCCGGGCTGAAGAAGCCCGTGGGGCTGGATCTTCGGTGAGACACCGCTTAACGCGATCTCCAGATCCAACTGGAGCCCGGAGTCAAGCCGAAGAGAGGCTGCTGTTCAAACCGCCTCGCGAGGATGGTTCCTGGTTCCGCGCGGAACTGGGTTGCAGTTAATGCAGTTCAACAATCCAGCCTCCACAAAAAATGAAAACAAATCAATTACTTAAATCATCCCTCACGCATCTTTCTCTTGGGCTTCTTGCTTTCGGCGCCTTGCTCGCTACTGCGCTTTCAGCGAACGCCAGCGTGGTCAATTTTGCTTTGGGTGCTGATGACTATGGAACGCTCACAATCGGGGGGGTTACTCTATGCACTTACAACAATATCTCTGCCGCAGGCGGGTGCAATTCATCATTCGATATGCAACCCGGCGTTTGGTATGATATTGCCATCGACTACAAGAACCGCGCCGGTTCTGATGGAATGTCCCTGTCGTGGGATCAGCCGGGGCCAGCGAGCATAGGCTACGGCTTCAGCGGCTCTTTTCCGGGGTTGGTTCCGAAGGTCAACTTCAGGACGCTGGATGCTACCCAAACTAACTATGTCAGCGGCCTGCGCGGTGATTATTACGACCTGAGTGGCAATTTTCAGTCTACCGTAATCGGCGAAGGGCCGATCGACGCAATTAACAATGTGTACAACAATCAGGTCGTCGGCTCATGGAACGGTTATGGATATTTCAGCTTGTTCGAGGAGCGGCTGTCCGGGCAGGTCCAGCTAACTACCACGACTGCATCGCAGCTAAGCAATGTCAGTACTCGTGGCTTTGTTCAGACAGGCGACAACGTGATGATTGGTGGCTTCATTATTCAAGGGACCGGATTAGAGACGGTGATTGTGCGCGCCATAGGTCCTGAGCTCACTCCATTTGGGATTACCGATCCATTGGCTGATCCGACATTGGAACTGCACGACGGCACAGAGGCTCTGATTGCCTCTAATGATAACTGGCAGACTACGATAATCGGCGGGATTATCACCAGCGACCAGGTCAGAGCTATCCGGAACAGCGGGCATGCTCCGAGTCGGGCAAGCGAGTCTGCGATCATCGCGACCCTGCCACCGGGAAACTACACCGCAATCGTGCGTGGTAAGAACAACACCACGGGAGTTGCTTTAGTGGAAGTGTACGATCTGCAATAACATTGTCTTCTGAAAGCCAACTAAATGGAGCCAGTGGCTTCGGTGATTCCCCAAGGCACGGCGCGACGTTACAGACGAGGCAGGGGCCTAACAAACAGCAGCCATTAACAATCCAACCTCAACAAAAATGAAACCAGAAAATATGACAACTGTACACTTAAGAAAATTAATCGGCCGCTCGCCTCTGCGACGAGGTTTCGCTCTTATCCCGCTAGTGCTCGCCTGCTTTGCGCTAGCCCCGGCCCCGAAAGCTTTCGCGGTTACTCCGGCCCCGGACGGAGGCTATCCGAACTTCAATACCGCTGAAGGAACTAATGCCCTCTTCAGCCTCACCAACGGCGACCGCAATACGGCCAACGGTTTTGCTGCGCTCTATAGCAACACAGGCGGTTTCCAAAATACGGCCAACGGTGCTGCTGCGCTCCAGCACAACACAACCGGCAACTACAACACGGCCAACGGTGCTTTAGCGCTCTTTTACAACACAACCGGCAGCGAGAACACGGTCAACGGGGTTGATGCGCTCTTTTACAACACAACCGGCAGCGAGAACACGGCCAACGGTTATCAAGCGCTCTTTCACAACACCACCGGCCACCACAACACGGCCAACGGTTCATTCTCGCTTTACCTCAACACCGGCAACGACAACACGGCCAACGGGTCTGGTGCCCTCTCTGACAACAGCACCGGCAGCGAGAACACGGCCAACGGTTATCAAGCGCTCGGTTTCAACAGAACCGGCAGCGACAACACGGCCAACGGTGCTTATGCGCTCTTTTTCAACAGAACCGGCTACAACAACACGGCCAACGGTGTTGACGCGCTTCTTAACAACAGAAGCGGCAGGTCCAACACGGCCAACGGGTTTGATGCGCTCTATAACAACACAGGCGGCAGCTTCAACACGGCCGAGGGTTTCAACGCGCTCCTGAGCAACAATGGCTCAAATAACATCGGGTTGGGCTACAGTGCCGGCAGCAGTCTCACCACCGGCGGTGGCAATGTCTGTATCGGCTCCGGCATCTTCGGGGTTGCTGGCGAGAGCAACACCACGCGGATCAGAAATATTTACTCTTCTTTCGCGTCTGCCCGAGCAGTTTACGTTAATGCCGACAACAAGATCGGCACGCTTGTCTCCTCACGACGGTTCAAGGACGAGATCAAGCCCATGGACAAGGCCAGCGAAGCTATTCTGGCGCTGAAACCGGTCACCTTCCGTTACAAAAAGGAGATTGAACCCAATGGCGCCATCATGTTTGGACTCATCGCCGAGGAAGTGGAAAAGGTGGATCCCGAGCTGGTGACTCGCAATGACAAAGGCGAGGTCGAGACCGTGCGCTACGAGGCGGTGAACGCCATGTTGCTCAACGAATTCCTCAAAGAACACCGCACCGTACAAGAGTTAAAATCCACTTCTACAACACAGGAAGCGATGATCACACAACTAAAGTCGACCGTCGCGCAGCAACAGCAGGACTTTCAGTCCAGGCTCGCCGAGCAGCAGAAGCAAATCAAAGCGCTCGCTTCCGGCTTGGAGAAGGTAAACAATCAGCGTGAAATGAGCAAACCTGCGCCGCAAATGGTCAGCGGCAATCAGTAAAGGCTTCAGAATCCACCAATCAGTTAGTGCAGTTCAACAACCCAGCCTCTAAGAAAAAATAAATCAAAAAATATGACAACTCTACACTTAAGAAAATCAATCGCCGGTCGCCTTGGCAACTCGGCTTCCTTGATCCCGCTCCTGCTCGCCTGCCTTGCGCTTTTGCCGGCCCCGAATGCTTTCGGGGTTGTCCCGCCGCCGGATGGCGGCTACCCCGGCAGTAACACCGCTGAGGGAACCGACGCTCTCCTGAGCCTCACCAGCGGGGTCTGGAACACGGCCCTTGGGTTTCAAGCGCTCAATCACGACACTACCGGGGGCAACAATACGGCGACCGGTGTTCGGGCCCTCTTTAGCGACACCGGCGGCAGCTACAACAGCGCCGCTGGCATTTACGCGCTCTACGCCAATATCAACGGCTGGTAACAACAATGCCGTTGGCGCGTATGCGCTCGCCAACAACATTAGCGGCAATTCTAACACGGCCAATGGTTACGCTGCGCTCTACCGCAACACCACGGGCGACGCCAACACGGCCAACGGTGCGCATGCCCTCCTTGGCAACACCACCGGCGGCAGCAACACGGCTACCGGTGCTGCTGCGCTCACTAACAACACAACCGGCAATTCCAACACGGCCAACGGGGTTGACACGCTCGCGCTCAACACAACCGGCGGCGGCAACACGGCCAATGGTTCGGGTGCGCTCTTTAGCAACGCAACCGGCATCGAAAACACGGCTAATGGTGTGGACGCGCTCACTAGCAACACAATCGGCATCGAAAACACGGCTGATGGTGTGGACGCGCTCGTTAGCAACACAACCGGCCAGCAAAACACGGCTACCGGTTGGCAAGCGCTCCTTAGCAACACAACCGGCGTCGGCAACACAGCCAACGGTGGAAACGCGCTTGTTAGCAATACAACCGGCAGCGCCAACACGGCCAACGGTCAGCAAGCGTTCAATAACAACACGAGCGGCAGCGGCAATGTCGCCTTGGGCGTGGCAGCCGGGTCCAATGCAACAACAGGTGACAGTAACGTATATATCGGCGCAGGCATGATTGATGTAGCTGGCGAGAGCAACGCCTGCTACATCGCGAGCATCTTTGGGCAGACGTCTGCCAGTGGAATCCCGGTTCTAATTAATGCAAGCAATAAGCTCGGTACGACCACTTCCTCAAAGCGCTTTAAGGAAGGCATCAAACCAATGGACAAGGCCAGCGAAACCATCCTCGCGCTCAAACCGGTGACCTTCCGCTACAAGAAGGAAATAGATCCGGCAGGCACATCGCAGTTTGGTCTGGTGGCCGAGGAAGTGGAAAAGGTGAATCCTGACCTGGTAGTGCGCGACCGGGAAGGAAAACCCTACAGCGTGCGCTACGATCAGGTGAACGCGATGCTGCTCAACGAGTTCCTAAAAGAGCATCGCAAGAACGAGGAACAGGAAGCAACCATAGCCAAACAGCAGAAGCAGATTGAAGCTCTCACTATGGGCCTCCAGAAAGTGACCGACCAGCTCGAACTGAGCAAAGCCGCGCCGAGAACGGTTGGCAACAATCAGTAAAAGCAGGGACCTAACACATAGCGGCACTTACAATCAGCACCAGCGGCTACTAATTCTACCAGCGACGCGGGCATATGTAACGAACACGCGCGCGCTCACGGCCAGACCCACAGGGTTCCGGTTTTTGACTTGTGTGATAAGAATGGCCCACCTAAACTGGGCGGCTCTCCTGTGATGATCCGTTTTCCGTTCGGCAAGACTGGCTTTTTCGGTTGTCTGCTTGCGCTGTGGTTGGTTCCCGTCGCTTTGGGCCAGGCTATGCCGCGCAAGCCGTTCCCGAAAGAGCCGCTGGAGAAACTCGAGAACCCGCCTGCGCTTTATTGGGGAACGGGCGTTTCGTCGCGTATGGTCTCGCAGTACGAAATATTCACAAGTCATCAGGTGAACGTTAATGCCAGTGGGCAGAACGTCACCGGCGATGCGGCGAATGAGCCGTCGATCTGTGTCGATCCGATCAACGGCAACAAGATGTCGATTGGCTGGAGGCAGTTCGACAGCATAACTTCCAATTTCCGAAACGCTGGTTGGGCCTATACCAGCAACGGCGGTACGTCATGGAGGTTTCCTGGCGTTCTCGAAAATAATGTTTTCCGCAGTGATCCAGTGTTGAACGCGGATAGCACCGGAAAGTTTTTTTATCTCAGCCTGCTGGAAACGTTTTTCGACGACATGTGGCGCTCGCTAAACGGCGGCATGTCGTGGGCGAACATTGCGCCAGCACGGGGAGGCGACAAACAGTGGTTTACCATCGACAACACCAACAGCACCGGACATGGATTCCAATATCAATGCTGGAGCACTGACGGGAATAATTACGGCGGCCGACAATTTACCCGTTCCACGGATGGCGGATTCACGTGGCTCAACCCGATCAACATTCCTAATTCTCCCACTTGGGGAACGCTCGACGTGGACACAAACGGCAACCTATTTATTGCGGGCGTAAATCAAAGCACTGGCCAAATCTGGTGCATTCGCTCCAGCAACGCTAAGAACGGCGCCGTCACACCGAGCTTCGATCAAAGCACGCTGGTGAACCTTGGCGGCGACATAGATGTCGGCGAACCAATCAACCCCGTCGGCTTGGTCGGGCAACTTTATCTGGCGGTGGACCGTTCAGGCGCCAGCACGAATAACAACATTTACATGCTGGCGAGCGTCCTGCCCACTGGCTTTACTACCGGCAGCGACATCATGTTTGTGCGCAGCACCAACGGCGGACGAACCTTCAGCGCCCCGCACCGAATCAATGACGACCCTGTCAATCACGCGAAGTGGCACTGGTTCGGCGCGCTTTCCGTCGCGCCCAACGGTCGTCTCGATGTTATCTGGCTCGACACCCGCAACGCCGCCAACAACACCAATTCGCAGCTCTTCTATTCCTACAGCATGGACGGTGGCAACACTTGGGCGGCCAATGTCGCCGTGAGCAATTCGTTCAATCCGTTCCTCGGTTATCCGAACCAAAACAAGATGGGCGATTACATGTCCATCGTTTCAGATAACACCGGAGCTAATGTTGCATACTGCGCCACGTTCAATGGCGAACAGGATATTTATTACGCGCGAGTTGCCCCCGCGCCTGTACCAACGACGCTGGGCAACATTTCCACGCGCGCGTTTGTGCAGACGGGCGACAATGTCATGATCGGCGGCTTTATCATCACGGGCGTGGGGCAGAAGAAGGTGATCATTCGCGCGATCGGTCCCAGCCTGGTGAATTATGGCATTACCAATCCCCTGCAAAATCCGACACTGGAGCTGCACGATCACACCGGCGCGGTAATCGCTTCCAACGATAACTGGATGGATGCGCCCAACGAACAGGAGATCATCAATAGCGGACGTGCCCCAAGCAATAACCTCGAATCGGCTATTCTGATGAGTCTCAATCCCGGTGCTTACACCGCGATTGTGCGCGGCGTAAACGCCGGGATCGGAATTGGACTGGTGGAAGTATATGATCTGGATCTCACCGCTGAGTCCAAGCTGGGCAACATTTCCACGCGTGCCTTTGTGCAGACGGGAAAC
>WNGD01012478.1_pt1 | contig 10975 bp, 8 predicted proteins | sample 5400671 | NCBI WGS metagenome assembly WNGD01 (sample SAMN13153369, study PRJNA577476) | soil metagenome | isolation source: 40 cm soil or saprolite under grassland replicate 2 | place: USA:California | collected 2016-06-15
CACCACATGGCCTGCGTCGCGGCGCCTTGGATCTGCCTGCCCGGCGCTCGCGCCAAAAATGCCAAATTATTCTTGCGCGAACCCTTAGCTGAGGTGCTTGAGCTTCGTGACACGCCCGACCGCGACCCAGTCCAACACGTAAAGATTTCCGTCAGCGTCCCAACGGGCACAGTGAGGAGCAATGAACTCCCCATCGACCCACTGATCCCGAGGCACGCCGTTGTTCGCTCGCTTCTTGGGGTCGGGGTTGTCCCCCAGGTGGGTGATCAGCTTGTTGTTCTTGTCGAAGATCGTAACACGCCCCGCAAGGTCGGCGATCGCCAGGTCCGCCCCTCTCTGGTCCATGTGGCACGGGCGCCTCAATTCCTCGGTCACCATGCTCACAAACTTGCCGTCGAGGCTGAAGAATTGCAGGCGATTGTTCTCGCGGTCCGCGACGGCCAGGAGCGGTTCCTTGCCCCGGGTATCGAGCCAGATGCCGTGCGGCGTGCGCATCTGTCCCGGGTCGGTCCCTTTGCCGCCCCAACTGCGGATGTACTCCCCTTTGGAGTCGTATTGGTGAATCCAGCTCAACCCATAACCGTCGCTCACGTAGATGTCCCCGCCGGGACCTATGGCGACACTGGTCGGTTTGTATTCGAGCGCTGATTTGTAGACTCCGGCCTTCTCGGGATACGCGATCGTCATTAGCACGTCGCCGTCAAGGGTGGCTTTTACCACTTCATGCCGCCCCGTATGCGCCAGAAACATGAGCTCCTTATCACCTTCCCGCACGATTGCCATCCCATGGGCGCCGCCTTTGAAATCTTTTCCCCAGGATTTAAGGAACTTGCCGCTCGAATCAAAAATGATCACCGCGTTTTCCGTGTCGGTGTTGACAAGAACCCGCCCGCGTCCGTCGATGACGATGCAGCCGTGGGTGTTACCGAACTGCATCCCTTCCGGAAGCTGGCCCCAGCCTTTCACCCACTCATACTTGTGAGCGCCGCTGCCGAGAACGGGTCCCCTTTCTGCGCTGCCGGCGCGGGACGAAGACGTTCTTGAGAAGACCAAAGATGCGGCTGCCGGTGCAAGTCCGGCCAGGAAATGCCGCCGTGAAATTCCTTTCGCGTCAAGCGCTGAAGAAGTGTGCATATGTTCCTCCTGAGTTTGGTTTGGCGTTCAGGCTGCCACTGCCCAAGCAGGCTAAAGCCTGAGCGCCGAACTGGGCTGTTGCGTTCCAAATATGTCCTCGTACGCATACACCAACGCACCGAATCCGATAGGCGCTGTCACGAGGACTCCTACGCAGCAGGCCAGAATTCCCGCACCACCGACCAGACCGGCAACGATGATCAGCGCGAAAACGCTCCACCATTCCCTGGTCACCACCTTCCGGCTCACTTCCATTGCCTCCCAGAAGTCCATGCGTTTGTCGATCACGAGCGGGAGCGTGAATATCCAGGCGACAGCAAGATATATTCCCGGCAGAAAACAGAACACAAGGCCCGCACAGGTAAGGAGCGCGCTCACGATATAGGCCAGCGTCAGCTGCGCGAAGGCCAGGGTGAAGCCTGCAAACGCATCGCCGACGTCAGGAGAGTACCCGCGGATAAGCCTGAGGTAGAACCAGTAAAGACCGCCGAGCAGCGACCCGCCAAAGATCATGTGCCAAACCGAACCGACGACGCCACCAGCCACCGCGAACCGGTGCAAGCTCAGCCCCAACCACAGGGTGGCCAAATGCGACAAACCGGCGCCTATGCCGCCCAGGAGTACGTATATCAGCAGTGTCGTTCCGACCACGAGCCAGAAGTTGGCTTTCAACAACCCCCAGCTGCGGCTCAGGCAACTCCCTATATCTACCGTATAGCCGCGTGCCAGAATGGCGGCCGCCAGTTGATCCGGGCTTTGGGGAGGAAGGGGAGGCAGCCCCGCGCCAGGAGCGACCGCATGCAGAGCGCCGGCGAATTCCGGAAATGTCGAAAGAGGTTTCCAGTCTGTGCTCTCCTCGCTTCGGGTAAGAGTCTGCGCGTTTACGCGACCCTCGGAAATCCAGCGCGCTATCTCATCGGCGCTCACGGGACCATATTCGCGACCGTCGCCTCCCACAATCCTGTACATGAAGATCCCCTCTTCTTTCAACTGAGCGTGTTTTCGGCGCGTTTTTGGCAGGACTAACCTACAGCAGCCAGACACAAAAGGCAATTTGCAATGGTGATTCTTCGCGTCTTTGCGTCTTAGCCGTGAATGCGGACCTTTTTTTCACCGCTAAGACGCGAAGGCGCAAAGGAACGCAAAGGATCTTTGTTGTGCACTGTGAAAGTCTATGCACCGTGGTGGGTGTTGTGCTAGTAATGCGGTTCTTATGAGACTTGCTCTGTTGATACTTCTGCTTGTCGCGGGTGCAGGAAAGGCTGCGGCGCAACCGGCAGAAAAACCTGCTCTCCCCCCGGAGAAACAAAAGGAAGAAGACCTCAAGCCTTCCGATTCTCACAAGCGCATCGAGCTGAATCTGTTGGGGAAGACGGACACCGACGCCGGCGAGAGCCGGCGCAACGAAAACATCCAGTTCAATCTGGTCGACAACAACGCGCTCAAGGAGCTGAACGTGCGGCTCGGTACCACCGCCACCATCGTCCGCGAGTTCTCTCCGGGGAACAACTATTTCGGCGCGGAGTTCGGGAACCCCCCGGCGCAAGCCTTCCAGATGGCGGCGCCGCTCAAGGCTGGAACTCACGGCACAGTCTATGCCTCCCATCTCAACAGCATCTTCAGCGCGCGCTCTTTCTTTCAGGTCGGCGACGTCAAGCCCGCGCGGGACAATGATTATGGATTCACGATCGGGGGTCCCTTGTGGAGACGAGCGCGTGTATTTGTCGATGCGAGCCAGCAGAAAGTGCGCGGCAGCGTCAACGGCAATGTCCTGGTCCCCAAGGCAGACGAGAGGACACCGCTGGCGACGGATCCCGCGACACGGGCAATCGTAGCCCGCTTTCTCGCCGCCTATCCGCCGGAGCTGCCGAACCGCACCGATATCAACCCGCGCGCGCTCAACAGGAACTCCCCTCAGGAGATAGACAACAACAATGCGGGAATCCGCATGGACCAGGATCTGAGCTCCAGGGACCGGGTTGCCGCGCAGTTTCAGTTCGCATCCCAGAATGTCGATGCGTTCCAACTGGTGGCGGGGCAGAATCCCGACACTACCACGAGATCGCAGAAGATTCGCATGAACTGGAGCCGGGAATGGACTTCGGCCACCGTCACCGACTTTTCTCTCGGGTTTGATCGGCTCGTATCGTTCCTGCGCCCGGAAGAGAACGCGGTGGGTCCGCAGGTGTCGATTTCAGGCCTGGAAACGTTGGGTCCGCAGGGGAGCATTCCCATCGATCGGGCGCAGAATCTCTTCCGGTATGCGGGTCAGGTGCGGAAGTTGAGGGGCGGTCACAACTGGAGCGCGGGTTTTGCCCTTGTACGGCGGCAGGTCAACGGTATCGAGTCGGATGCGCACCGGGGCTTCTTTTCCTTCGCCAACGATTTCGGCAGGGACGCAATCACGAACTTTCGGCTCGGAACGCCCACGCAGCACATTATTTCCATCGGCAATGTCCGCCGGGGCTTTCGCAACTGGGACATGCAGTTTTACGCGGGCGACAATTGGAAGGCGCTTCCAAATTTCACTCTTCAGTACGGTCTGCGTTACCAGCCGGTCACGCGTCCGGTGGAGGTAAACGGCCTCAATAAGATTCCCTACGACTGTGACTGCAACAATCTGGCGCCCCAGTTCGGTTTCGCATACAGGTTTCGGGGACGAGGGGGTGTGCTGCGTTCGGCTTACGGTCTTCATTACGGAGAAATCTTTCCCGTAACCTTTCAGCAGGTAAGATTCAGCCCCCCGGGGAGCGTCAAGATCGTCGTGCCGGCGCCAAACCTGGTGAATCCGCTTGGAGGATTGACTCAAGACGGCCGGCTTCCGGACGCCAAGGGCAACCTTTATCTGCTCGACCCGGAACTTGCGACTCCGTATTCGCACCAATACAACATCAGCTGGGAGCCGGACTGGTCTCCCTCGTGGAAACTGCAGCTCGGCTACGTGGGCAGCCGCTCGCACAAGCTTCTGATCATGTGGTATCTGAACCGCGCACATCCGGTTCCCGGAATCGAGCAGACGAGCGCAACCGTCAACTTGCGCCGCCCGAATCCGGACTATGCAGAGATTCGTTGGGTCCTGAATGGTTCGAGCGGCTACTTCGACGCCGGCCGGGTCTCCCTGGTCGTTCCCCGCTGGCGCGGTCTTTCCCTGGACGCTTCGTACTGGTGGAGCAAGGCGCTGGATCTGGGAAGCAGCTATACCAACACCGCCGCCGACCAGGACTCGCGGCTGGCCCGCAGCCAGTCGGAGTTCGAAACCCATCGAGACATGAAGGGGCTGAGTTCTTTCGACCAGACGCATGCCTTTCTGTGGCGCGGCTCCTATGCTCTTCCATTGGCGGCTCGGAGGGGCTGGCTTGAGAAGGTGGGCGCCGGCTGGAACCTGTCGGCGGTTGTCCTGATCAAGACCGGAATCCCGTTTAGCGTCGCCTCCGGCTCGGACGGGCCCGGTTTCGGCAACGTGGATGCCAACGGGGGTGACCGCCCGAATCTTCTGGACCCCTCCATCCTCGGGCGCACGATCGATGACCCGGACACGTCCTATCTTCTGCTGCCGCGCTCTGCGTTTTCGTTCATACAGCCGACGGATGAGCGCGGAAATCTTGGGCGGAACGTGTTCCGAAAAGGCCCGATCCGCAACGTCAACGCGGCGTTGTCAAGGACATGGACGATTCGCCCCGAAAAGCGGGTCACCTTCCGCGCCGAATCGGTCAATTTGTTCAATACGCCGCAGTTTGCCGAGCCCGGGTTTGAGCTGGCGAACGCGAACTTCGGACACATAACCAACACCCTGAACGACGGCAGGACATTTCGCTTCCATTTGCAGCTCGCATGGTAATGATGTTCACCACACAGGACACGGAGTAGAGAAGGCAGAAGGCGGAAGGCAGAAGGCAGAAGGCTCACCCTTTAAACGCACGGCCTACTGCCCACTGCCGACTGCCTACTGTTGTTGCGCTCGCTTACGCTGGAGGATTTCGCCGCTCCGTTCGGAGAGTTCCTTGACCAGGTAACCCATCTTGGGGTGGGAAGGTTCCAGGTCGGGGCTGAGGCCGTACTTTTTGATCTCCTCCGAGGTGGTCGGTCCGATCGAGCCTATCGCCGTCCGGGCCAGGGCACGGCGGACTTCCGCGTCGAGTTTCATTTCCGCCGCGATTTTGAACAGGTGCACCACCTGGATCGAGGTGGTGAACAAGACTGCGTCAAACTCGCCGCGCGCGATTCCATGGATTGCGGACCGCAGGGGGGCTGTGTCCTCCGGGAGCGCCCACTGATATACAGGAACGCGTGTCACGGTTGCGCCGCGCCCGGCCAATCCCGCCAGCAGCTCGGGATTTGATACTCCGTACTCCTGCACCGCGACACGCCGCCCTTGAAGCGGTATCGAGTCTCTCTTTGCATCCAGCACCTCAAGAATTTCGCGCCAGGTGTTGGGTTCGGGCACGGCAACGCTTACCGGTACGCCCAGCTCTTTGAGAGCCGCGATCGGTTTAGGACCTCGGGCTACAACGGCGACACGCCGGAGCGCTTCTGCAAATTTCTCCCGAGGGTACGCGGTTTCGACTGCGCGCGCCAGAGTGCGCGTGCCTACTCCCGTCAGGAAGATAACAACGTGAAATTCTCCCTCCAGAAGCACACGCGCGAATTCGAGCGCTTCAGTATTGGATTCCAACGGAACCTCGCGCATCGACGGAGCGACCGTCGGAATCCCGCCGCTGTTCTCGATGAGCCGGGCCATTTCGGCGGAACGCCGGCTCTCCAACGCGAGAACGCGCAGGCCAGCGAACCCTTGGTCAGACACTCGCCCTCCTTGGAAGGCGCCATTCTTTGCGGTCCTTCGCGATCTTAGCGCCTTCGCGGTTGATGCAGGTTGGTCTTACCGCGAAGCCCCAAGTACTTCTCTTCGCAATTACGGTAACGAAATCGGCAATGACGCTTGAAGCCGGTTTTAGCGGGGGCCGAAGGCCCTCCAGTGAATAGCCCCGCCCGTCAGGGCGGGGTTTTCTCGACACCCCTGACACGAGGGCCGAAGGCCCGGCACTCCGGTCGTGTCGCACCTTGGGCGCTCCACCTTGACGGACGCCCAATCCCGGCCTCACGGCCGGGCCTATTCACTGTCGGCCCTCGGGCCTCAACTGCTACTCCCGGAGCTAATTACGTTACCGCAATTATGAACTGGAGTACTAAGCGCGAAGGAATCGCAGAGAATTTTTTCTCTGCGGCCCCTGTGGTCGTGAGAAAAAATGTAGCGCCGGCTTCCAGCCGGCAAAGGTCCTGTTGACGCAAAAGAAGTTGTCGAGGCTCACATGCCGGCGAGACGCCGGCGCTACGACTTTTTCTCACGACCTGTGCCTCCGCGGTGAAACAAAAACGCATTATACATCCTCCGTTCCCGTGCTTGCGCTTGCATCGTTGCCCGTACTATCCTGCCCGCACTTTGGAGGGAGCGGAATGCAGTACAGGTTCGATGTGAAGCAATTCTTCCCCAGGCGCGTCATGGATGCGATTACCGCGGCGCGAGTAGAACGGCCTGAAATTATCCTCGCCTCAGCGGCTCGCCGCAAACGCCGCCCGCAGCCGGCGCGGGCGGGAAAGCTCAACATGCTCGCCTGCGATCACCCTGGGAGAGGGGTTGTAGGTACGCTGAATCAGCCGCTTTTAATGGGGAACCGCCAGGAGTACCTGGGGCGGGCGCTCCGAGTTCTTATGTGTCCGGATTTTGACGGGGTGATGGCGCACACGGACATGATCGAGGATCTGTTGGTTCTGGATTACCTTGTCCAGGAAGCCGGTGGTCCGTCCTTTCTGGATGACCGGGTCATGGCGGGGTGCATGAATCGCGGAGGAATCGTGAACGTCGCGGGAGAAATCCACGATCGCTTTACGAGCTTCACGGCCGAATCGATTGCCAGCCTCGGGCTCGACGGCGGCAAGATGCTGATCCGGGTGGTCGACGACGATGAGCGGACGCTCGTGACGCTGGGAGAGTGCGCCCACGCCGTGACGGCGCTGAGCCGGCGCAACCTCCTGGCATTTGTAGAACCGCTGCCGATGAAAGGCAAACCCGGAGCCTACTCGACCAATTACACGGCAGCCGAGCTTGTGAAATGGACAGGCATTTGCGCCGGGCTCGGCGAAACCAGCCGCAACACATGGCTTAAGATTCCCTGCATCCCCGATCTCGAGCCGGTGGCTTTGGCCACGACCCTGCCGATCTTGCTCCTGGGCGGGCCCGCGCACGGGGACCCTTTACCTACTCTGCAGGAATTTGCGGCGGGAATTCGTTGCGGGAGCAACGTGAGGGGGACGATGGTGGGCCGCAATGTCATGTTTCCAGGGGATGAGGATCCGTTAAGCATGACCGCTGCCGTGACCGCAGTGATTCGTAACGGAGCCCAGCCCGAAGACACGCCGCGAATCATGGAAGGACTGCGCGATGCGCAGATCGACGCGCTCGCCCGCTACCTCTGATTTCGGATTGCGCGTTAGCCTTAGGGCACAATCTTGATGGAGGCAACGATCACGAAAAAGAATGTCGTTTCTTCCATGGATCAGCGCTTCAATCTCTTCTAATCCGCAATCCGCAATCCGCAATCTGTTCAGGCTTTGAGGTCGAATAGGAGCATCGGGTCGCCCTGCTCATCGGGCCCCTGCACCCGGCCTGCGGCTTCCTGCCGCCGCAGAGTTACGAGCGCCAACAGCGCCAGGCTCGAATGAAAGAACAGGCCGAAGAGAAGCACAGCCTGTCCCGGTATGGGTCCCACGGCCGCGCGCGCCCACAGATCGTCGAGTGAGGGGACCGGTGTGGGGTGGATCAATATCTTCGCCAGGTAACTGAGACCCTGAGTCGCGAAGATCCAGAGATAGTTGCGGCGCAACCGCCGTCCGGCCGCTTCCCAGAAACTGATGTGAAACCGGAGGTTCTTGTAATCGGTCGCCAGGGCCCGATTCCAGCCATTCTCGGTGCGCACCCCTTCTCCCCGCAACAGCGGCCCGTAGAAACAGACTTCCATCAGGCGCACGCGGGTTCTCCAGATATCGAAATAGCGATAGCGGCGCGCTTCGATGCCCAGGAATACGAGGAGGAGCAGGCTCACCAGAATGAGCGGCATGGGCGAGTTTTCTCTAGTGCTGAAGGTGACTGAAAGGGCAATCCCCGTTGTGGCCACGGCCCAATTTGTCGTGGCATCCAGCCGGGTCCGCCATACCTTGCTCCGGTACATTTCGCCCCGGTAGAGGTGTGCGATGGCGCCTATCTCTGACGCATTGAATCCGTGCGGCGCCGTTTTGTCTGTCCCGATCATACGATTGACGATTGACGAATGAGGAATGAAATCAAATGCCGATACGTCATTGGTCAATCCAGAGATATCTCGGCCGAGTGACGATTGACGAATGACGAGTGACGGATGAAATCAAACAGCCAATTCGTCAATCGTCATTCGTCAATCGAGTACGACTCTGCGCGTTGACCGCCGCTCCGATGACGCCGATCTCGTCGCTCACTGAAACCAGCTCGAAAAGGCTCCCCTGCAGCGGGCTCATCTTGACCATCTCCTGCACGTACATGTTCAGCAGTCGCATGTCGATGTACTTGGAGTTGGGGCCTGATATAAAGAATTTCCCGGGACCATCCATGTGGATGCTTGTAGCGGTGGCCGCTGCCAGCGCCCGGTGCCACATTCTTACGAAGGTCACGCAGCGGCTGTCGCCGGCCCGGGCGTTTTCGAACACCTCCTCGGGTTCCATATCCAGGAAACGCAGCCGCATCGACCGGTGACCCATGATCCCTTCCAGGTGTCCCCGGCCCCCACAGCCGCAGAAATGCTCCTTGGGGTCGAGCGTAACCACGCAGTGTCCGCCTTCCCAGACTCCTTCTGCCCATGGATAGCGTCCGAACCCGATGCCGTCGCCCAGAGTCCATACACGGATGAACCGGCCCAGATGTCCTCGCGTGGCGGCGATACCCGCGGCCATCACGTCGGCGTCGTTGAAAACGTGAACCGGCGCGGAGATGCCCCTCTTGCTTAACTCTGAGGAGAGGCTGGCACCGAGCTGGAAGCCTTTAACCTGTTGCAGATTGGGGGACTCTTCGATGAGTCCGTCCCGGATGATTCCGGGAAAGCCGATGCCGATGCTCTCCACCGCGAGACCTTTGCCGACGGCTTCGATCTGTTCGCACACACACTGAGCGATCGTTTCTGCGGGCATCTCTCGCAATGCGGCCAGCTCTTTCCCTTTTTCAGGGTACAGGTGAAGCGCGCCGGCCAGCCGGTTGTCTTCAATCAGTCCTACCGCCACGTGCTCCACGGCAAGCACACCGATTGCCCGTCCCATGCGCTCCTTTCCAGCGATTCAAAACCTGGCCAGTTTGTTGAGGCCATTGAAAGCGGCCGCTTTGTAGCACTCCGCCAGTGTCGGATAATTGAAGACGGTATCGACGAAATACTCCACCGTGCCTTTCAAGATCATGACCGCCTGCCCGATGTGCAGAATCTCGGAAGCGCCTTCGCCTATGATGTGCACACCCAGAAGCTCTTTGGTTTCCCGGTGGAAGATGAGCTTGAGGCGCCCCGTCGTGTCCCCCCGTATTTGACCGCGCGCAATTTCGCGATAGTAGGCGACCCCGACTTCGTAAGGGACGTCTTCGTCGGTGAGCTGTTCCTCCGTCTTGCCTATGAAGGAAATCTCCGGAATCGTGTAGATGCCGTAAGGATAGACGGCGGAATTGGAATGCACCGGCAGACCCAGCGCGTGGGCGGCGGCGAGCCGCCCCTGCTCCATCGATACGGAGGCAAGGCTGGGGAACCCGATCACGTCCCCGGCAGCATAGATGTTGGGTTGCCTGGTCCGGAATTCGGAATCGACCGGGATGCGCCCGCGTTCATCCGCTTCAATTCCGCAGGCGGCCAGATTGAGCTCGTCCACGTTTCCTTGCCTGCCCACGGCAAACAGGAGCGCGTCTCCCGAGATTTTCTTCTTGCTCTCCAGGTTGGCGACGACGGTTCCGTCGGGCATCTCCTCGACGCTTTTGACCTCTTCGTTGAGCCGCATGGTGACGCGGCTGTCCCGCAGGTGATACGAGAGCGCCTCTACCATCTCGGCGTCGGCAAACTCGAGCAGACGCGGCCGCTTCTCCACCAGGATCACGCGGACTCCGAGCGCCGCAAACATGCTCGCGTATTCCACGCCGATCACTCCTCCACCCACGACGATCAAGGTCTTGGGAATGTTGGGCGTCTGCAGGATCTGGTCGCTGTTGATGATCGTGCGGCCGTTGATGGGGACTTTCGGCGAGGTCGCCGGCTTGGTCCCGGTCGCAATGATGATGACGCGCGCCTCGCAGTCCGACATTCCCCGCGAGCTGTCGACACGGAGGTGGGTGGAATCCACAAAACTGGCGCATCCCGTGAGGACTTCGATGCCGTTGCGAGTCAGCTGGGCGAGCGTCACATCGGTCTCGGTCTTTATGACGTGCTGGACGCGGAAGGCAAGGTCCGCCATCGTGATCTTTTCTTTAACCCGGTAACTTACTCCATAAATGCTCTGGTAAAGGAAGCCCGAGAGGTGGAGCACCGCTTCGCGCATCGTTTTGCTCGGAATCGTACCCGAATTGATACAGGTGCCGCCCACCACTTCGCGCCTCTCAATCAGCGCGACGCGTTTCCCGGATTTGGCCCCCTGGATGGCAGCGCGCTGTCCCGCGGGACCGGATCCAATAATGATGAGATCGTAAGTCTCCATACGCAGTTGACGGAGCGCCTCGATCATACAAGGCGGCCCAGGTCTTGAAAATCCAATTCTTGGCGACCCGTTACTATCGGGACTGGTGCAGTTTGTT
>WNGD01017379.1_pt1 | contig 10972 bp, 3 predicted proteins | sample 5400671 | NCBI WGS metagenome assembly WNGD01 (sample SAMN13153369, study PRJNA577476) | soil metagenome | isolation source: 40 cm soil or saprolite under grassland replicate 2 | place: USA:California | collected 2016-06-15
GCTCCGTGGCCGTCTACAATCTCACCCTCGTCTTCCCGGACGACGCGTCGAACCCGGCGGGGTATCTCCTCCGGGGGATCCTCGGTTACAACGCCGCGCCGACCGTCCTCGAGGCGGCGGGGTACGTCGCGTACTGGGTCGTCGTCATCCTGGCGTACATCGGAATCCGCGGCGGCCGGATCACCGTCGTGACCCGACCGTTCCGCCGCTTCTTGAGCGCGATTTCCGGGCGAAAGGAGCCCGCAAACGTCGAGGGCGACTAGGGCTTACCCATCGATCCAAGTGCCGTTTCGCGAGCGAATCGCGGAAGGGTCCGGGGGCGAATCCGCCTACGGACTGATCTTGATGACCTTCGTTGGGCAGGCGGTCTCGCACGCCATGCAATCGATGCAGTCCGACTCGCGGATCATGTCGGACTTGTCGGTCCGGTACTTGTCCCACTCCTCGCTGCCCTTCTCGATAATCTTGTCGTTCCCGGTCCCCTTCTTACCCGGGGCGAGGATCCACTCGAAGACGTCGACGGGACAAACGTCCATGCACACGCCGTCCGCAACGCAGCCGTCGAAGTCGACGGCGACGTGGGTGCCGTGGATCCCGAGCGTCGTGGGGTAGGGTTTGCCGTCCGCGTCGGGCCGTTCCTTGCCCTCCGCGAAGACCTTGTGCTCGAAATGGGTCCCCGTCTCCGGATACTCGTCGGGCTTGTTCATGAAGTCCGGATCGATCGGCTTTGCGTTGAAGTCCACTTCCCGCGACATGCGGTTGCCTCCTTTGGCGGTGTCCGCCCGACCCCGTAATCGGGCCGGGCAATGGCTTGTATACACCCCCCCTTTTTGACCTTTCCGGTTTGACCGAGGCCGCGGCCTCCCGCGCGCGATCCGGACCATTTCGACCGCGCGAGTTCGCAATCTATTTCGCCTCTCGCGTCGTGGCCCGACCTCATGGCGAGACGACCGGGCCCGCAGACCCGCGCGATCCACGGCCGCAGACAGAAAGGCCACGGACCGCTCGTGACTCCGATCTACGCGAGCTCCACGTGGGCCCTCGAATCGGCGCGTCAGGGCGCCGAGCTCGCCGTCCAGTTCGCCCCGGAGGCGTATTACACGCGATGGGGCAATCCGACCCTCCGGGACCTCGAGGAGACGCTCGCCGACCTCGAGGGCGGCGCCCGCGGTCTCGTGACCGGATCGGGGATGGGGGCGATCGCCTCCGCCATCCTCGCATGCGTGGACGCGGGCGATCACGTCGTGTCCGGCTCGAGTCTGTATACCGCGACCACGGAGATCTTCACGCGCCTCCTTCCTCGGTTCGGCGTGAAGACGACCTTCGTGGATCCGCGTCGCCCGCGCGCGTGGGCCGAGGCGGTGCGCCGGAACACGCGCCTCGTATACGTCGAGACCCCGGCGAACCCGACGATGATGATCACCGACATCCGCGAAGCGGTGAAAGCCGCACGATCGGTCGGAGCGCGCACGCTCGCGGACAACACCTTCGCCACCCCGATCAATCAGCGTCCGCTGGAGTTCGGGATCGATGCGGTCCTGCACAGCGCGACGAAGTACATCGGCGGCCACAGCGACGTCGTGGCGGGTGCGGTCGTCGCCGCCAAATCCCCGATGTTCGATCGGATTTGGTTCACGTACAAGATGCTCGGTCCGTCGCTAGGCCCGTTCGAGGCATTCCTCGTACGCCGGGGACTGAAGACGCTCCCTCTCAGGATGCGCGTCCACGAATCGAACGCTAAGGCCCTCGCCGAATTCCTAGAAGCGCATCGCGCCGTGCGCATCGTGCACTACCCCGGATTGCCCTCGTTCCCACAGCACGCCCTCGCCCGCAAGCAGATGTCCGGGTTCGGCGCGATGTTGAGCTTTGAGCTCGCCGGTGGATTTCGCGCCGCTAGGGCGTTCGTCGAATCCGTGCGCGTCGCAACGCTGGCCGTGAGCTTGGGTGGAGCCGAGACGCTCGTCCAGCATCCCGCCTCGATGACCCACGGCCCCTTGACGGAGGAAGAGCGTCGGGTGAGCGGGGTCACCGAAGGACTCGTCCGCGTGAGCGTGGGCCTCGAGGACACTGAGGACCTGATCGAGGATTTCGATTCATCCATCCGAAAAGCGTCGCGGACGCGTCGCTCGAAGTAGACGATCCCGGGTGTGGGAGATCTCCTCTGTTCGGTGCCCATACCGGCCAGTGCGCACGCGCAGAGTTCAGAGTTTGACGCCGAGTTGCTGCGCGAGGGCGCGGAGTTCCTCTTCTTTCTTGCGCATCTTCTCTTCGCGGTCGAGGAGCTCCATCGCCTTCTTCTGGATGATCTTCACCCGGCTCTCGACGTCCTTCTTCCATTCTTCCATCGCGGCGCTGGTCGGGCCACCGACCTTCTCCATGTCGGCGACCTTCGCGCGGAGGCGCTCCACTTCCGACGTGAGCTTCGCCGTCTTCGCGTCGAGTTCCTGGCGGTCCGACTCGATGTCGCCCTCCTTGCCCTGCAAGATTTCTTGGCGCGTATCGAGGCTTCTCTCGCGCTCCGCGATCTTCGCGTCGCGCGCGCGGATTTTCTCCTCCTGGTCCAACACGTCGAGGGCCTTCTTCTGAAGGAACCGAAGGTTCTTCGTGACCTCGGCTTGCATTCCGTCCGCTTGAGCCCGCAGCCGCTCCGCGTCCCGTTTCAGCGTCTCCGCCTCGTCGCGGGCGGCGAAGCTGACGCGCCGGTCCTCCTCGATCTGCCCGCGTTGCGAGTCCACCTCGTTCCGTGATCGCTCGAGGGATCGGATCCCTTCCCCGAGCTCGGCTTCTTTCGCCGAGTGGCTGACGGTCCGTTTCGACATCTCCGCCTCCGCGGCCCGGATCGTATCCTCCCGTGCGCGGATTTCGCGCTCTTTCTTGGAGAGATCTTCCATCAAATTGTCGGCCCGCTGCAACTCCGTGGTGAGGGTCTGTTCCTTCGTCGACAGCTGTGTGCCTTTCGCATCCAAGGCGCCTGTCCGTGCCTCGATCTCCCTCTGCCGCGTCGCGAGTCGGTCCGATAGGCTCGCGACTTGAGCCGACTCCTGATCGAGGGCGGTCTTCCGTGCCCGTATCTCCGCCGAGGCCGAAGCCGCATCCCGCTCGGCGATTGCTACGTTCGCTTGCCTCGCATCGAGCTCTTTCACCCCGGCATTGATCTCCAATTCCTTCGTCGCGAATCGTTGCGAGGCTTCATTGACTTGTGCGATCCGCACCTGCAGGTCTCGCTCCGCCTTCTCCGCATCCGCACGGCGCTTCTCGAGGAGGTCTTGCTGCCCGACGAGCTCTTCGGTTTGCCGCTTCGCCGCCTTCTCGGCCTCTTGCGCGACGAAGACCCGACGCTGGGCTTCGGCGACGAGGCGCTCCGCCTCCTGCGTCTGCTGACCAGCCGCATCCCGCGTCGCCTCGAGCTGTTTCAGCTCCTCTGCGCGCTTGGCGGACCATGTGGACCGATCGGATTCGAAGTCCTGACGCGAACGGAGGAGATCATCTTCCTTCGCTTTCAGATCCGCGATTCGGGTCTCCGACCGCTGCCACGCCGCATCCGCCTCGCTTGCCTTCGACGCCGCGGACTTCGCCTGCGATTCGAGTTTCGACCGTTCGAGGTCGAGCTGGGCTGTCGCGGCCCGCACCGTGCGCTCCCGGCCATCGACTTCTTCCATCCGCTTCGTCAATTCGGCCGTCCGCGACTCGGCCGACGCGTTCACTTGGGCTTGCTGCGTCCTCAGGTCGCCCTGCAGCGTTTCCCATTGGCCGCGCTTCTCTGCGGCCTCCGACTCGAACCGCTTCACCGTGTTGTCGAATTGGGAGGCACGCTCGTTGATGTCCTGCTCTCGCCGGCTCAGGACGCCCGCCTGGGCGGAGAGTTCCGTCGCCCTCGCGTCCGCTTGGCGCTCCTTCGTCTCCAGATCCCGGAGGCGAGCGTCCAAGTCCTGCTCCTCCGACCGGAGCTCCAACTCCCGCGCGGACACGGCCTTGTCTCGGGCCGCCAGTTCCTTCGCCTTCGCGCCGAGCGTCTCCTGGAGCATGCTCGAGTCCCGCTCGATCCGCTCGCGCTCGGCCTTCAAATCGGCTTCCTTCGCGGCGAGGGATTGGCGGGTCGCCTCAGCCTCGGACCGAACCCGAGCGGCCTCGGCATCGTAGCGGTCTTTCATGTGAGTCAGTTCGAGCTGCCGGGCCTCCAGCTGCTGGGTGGCCACTTGGACGTCGCCCCGCTCCCGCTGAATCCGCTGCTCCGCCTGGCGGAGCGACTCCTCCGTGGAGGCGATCCGCGTCTCCCGTTCCTGGAGCTCGCGGGCCTTCGTCTCGACGGCGTGACCGGTCTGCTGAATCTCGGCTTCCATCTGTTGGAGCTGCTGCGTCCGCGCGGCCTGCGCCTGCTCGAACTCGGAGCGCCGCAAGCCCAACTCACTCTCGAAGGCCTTTAGGGTCTCCGTCCTTTCCGTGAGTTCGACGGCGTGACGGGCCGATTCCTCGCGCATCGTCCGCTCCCGAGAATCGAGCTCGAGGGTTCGCTGCTCGACCTCGCGAAGCATCGCGTCCGCTTTTTCCTTCAGATCCGAGGCTTGCCGAGCCGCCTCGGCGGTTGACGTCTCTCGGCGTCTCAGATCCTCGTCGTTCTTCGTGACCCGATCGATGTCCGTCCGGACTTTCTCATCCGCGTCCTTGACGGCATCTTCTCGCTCTTCGACGCGCATCACGCGATCCGCCCACGAGGAACGGAGGTCCGACATCTCCTTCTCGAACGTCTCCCGCTGCTCCTTCAGGAGGGCCTGCTCCGACTCGAGCGTCTTCTGCCAGGTCCGGAGCTCCTCTGCGCGGCGGGCCTCCTCATCTCGCAGGTGTTCGGCTTTCGCATCGAGGTCTTTCGTGAGCGCGGTCAGTTCGGCCTTCCGTCCGTCCGAGTCGGCGCGCGCCTTGTCGATGCGGGCGCCCTCGATTTCCAAGGTCTCCTCACGGGACGCGAGTTCGGACAGACGCCGACCGTTCTCTTCCGCTTGGGAGCGGATCGCCTCCTCCTTCTCCCGGATCGACTGTTCCCGGGCCTCGAGCTCGATCTCTTTGGAGAGGATCGCCTGATTCTTCTCCATGCGGCTCGTCTCGAACGTCTCCTTGTCGTGGGCCAGCCGAAGTTGGGCTTCCCCGACGTCTTTCGCCTGGCCGTCGAGGTCGGTACGCCGGCGCCGGAGCTCGTCCTCGTATTGGGCGGTCCGTTGCTGGAATTCCTTCCTCTCGATATCGAATGCGCCTCGAGCCTCCTCGAGGACGACGCGATTTTCTGACAACGCCGTCTCGCGCTCTTCGACGGATCTCGCGCGTTCCGCGACTTCTCGGGCGGCCGCCTCGGCGATTGCCTTCAGGCTCTGAAGGTCCGATTCCTTCTCCGAGACGGCAGCCTCGCGGGCCGTAAGGTCGGCTTCGAGCGGCTGGATGTGCGCTTCTCGGCGTGCGAGGTCCTCGGCCTTCGCCGCCGCTTCGTGTTCGGCCTTCTCGACGTCGACGACGCGCTCGTCGACCGTCCGTCGGAACTCGAGGAGGTCCTTCTGATCCGACTCGAAGCGCTGACGACCCTCCTTGAGGCCCGCTGCATCCCGGACCACGGCGGATTCGCGGCCGTCGAGGTCCTGTCGCATCGTATCGAGGCTGGCAGAGAGCGCGTTCAACCGCACGGACTCCGCTTGCAAGCGGGTATCCTCTCGCCCGAGCGTCTCCTCCCGCTCCCGGATGACCGCCTCCTTCGTCGTTGCGCTTTCCTCGCGCGCCAAGACGGCGTCGGATCTCTCGCCCACCGCCGCGGCGTGACTCTGCGTCTCTGTCGCACGCCGGTCCAGGGAGGTGCGCGACTCTTCAAGTTGCCTAGATAGATCGTCAACCGCCTGGCGGCCCTCCGCGAGCGTCTGCTCCCGGCGGACTAGGTCTTGTTCCTTCGCCGCGACCGCGGCGCCGTCCGCGTCGATCTTGGCTTGGGCCGCTTCCGCCTGCCGGAGCATCGATTCGACCTCAGTGGCCCGCGACTCGGCGGCGCTCTGCCGTTCATCGAGAGCCTTGGCGCGTGTGCCAAGCTCCGTGTCCCGCGCCCGCGCTTCCTCGAGGCGCTGCTTCACCGCATCGTCGAATTGGTCTTGGATTTGGACGAGCATCTCCCGAGCGAACCCGACTTGCTCCGAGGTCACCGGGCCGTAGGCGAGCAGCACGACCGCGAGGGCGTCCCCGCGGACCGTCTGCCCGTGGTACTTCGTGACCTTGATCGGCTTCTCGAGGTCGTACGTGACCTGGCAGCCGGGGTCCAGGGTGAATTCCCTGAGCATTCGTCCGTTTTCGTCCACGAGGAAGGCTTTGGCGGGCTTCCACCGCGCGCGTTGCGCAAACATAGCTACCACCACGAAGACCCCGATCGGAGGCAGGGCGAGGATGTACGGCGCCTGCCACCATGCGGGCGTGATATGGAATGCCACCGACACGGCGCGAGTTGCGAGCGACGACCCATCGGAAATTGTGACATTGAACTCTGCGGTCTTCCAGTCGGACGGGAACGCGAGCGTGAGGCGTTGGCCGCTCACGTTGACGTACGGGCTGTCCGTCGTCACGGTGATCGAGGCGAGTGGCGTGTCGACGTCGGATATGTAGGAATTGAGATCGAGGACGTACGCGGTGCCCGCTTCGATGGAGAGCGTCGGCACGGCGGCGAGGACCGGAGGGTCGTCGACCGAACGAACGGTCACGGCGAACGCGACCTCGGCGAAGCCGCCGGACGGGTCCGTCCCCCGGAGCCGCATCGCCTCCGCTCCGAACCAGTTCGGGTCCGCCCAGAAGTCGAGCGTGCTGTTCGGGTTGACGCGGATGTGCACGGAACGATTTCCGAGGACCGTGAAGGTGAGCGGGTCACCGTCCGGATCCACGATGAATGCGGTCGCGATCGCCCCCAGCCCGTTCGGCGTAGTCGTGTCCTCGTCGAACGCGACCGGCGGCGGCGTCGAGACGACGCGCGGGGGATTTGTTCCTGCCGCCACGATCGTGAGGACCGTCCACGCGGTGTCGACTCCGTCCGAGACCCAGAGGGTCACGATGTACGTGCCCGCGGTCGCGTACGTGATCACGAGGGACGGGTACGGGCCGCCGAGCGCGGTGACATTGGCGCTGTCCGCATCGGAGATCGTGAGGCCGGAGAGCGGCGTGTCGAGGTCCGACACGTAGAACGTCAGGTTCAGGCCGTACGGCGCACCCGCGTGGACGTGAATCATGGGGATGCTCGCGATCTGCGGAGGATTCGTCCCGATCGTGCGGCTCCCGACGCCGATCTTGTCCGCGGACCCCCGCAGATTGACGTCGTCGATTGCGACGGCGTGGACGGTGACCCCATTGACCGGGCCGCCCGGGGTCCAGACGTAGGAGCCGTCAACCGTCAGGTCGGTCCCGATCACCCGCCAGGCGCCATCGAAATACGTGAGGTCGACGCGGACGACGTCCGAGGAAGTCGCATAGGTGAGCGTGAGCGTGCCGCTCGTCGCCTGGTTGTCCGCTACGGCGCCGAGCGTGATGGCCGGCGGCGTGTTGTCGACTTCGATGGGGGTGACGAGCGTGGTGTTCGAAATCGTTCGGTTGTTGGTCACGACCGCGCGGAAGCTCCCGCCAACGAAGTTGAGCGGCGTCGTATCCCAAAGGAACGTGCCGTTCGGCGGCGCGGTCGTCCCGATGGTTGTCCAGCCGCTTCCACCATTGTAGTCGAAGCGAACCGAGATGGCGTCCGCGCTGTTCGTGTACGTGATCAGGACGAGGCCGGTGAGGTGGACCCCATTCGTCGGAGAGGCGACGGCGACCCATGGCAGCACCCCGCTGACGACGTGAATTTGGGCGATGCCGCTGACCGCCCCGACGGATGCGACGACCGTACCGTTCGCCGGAGGCGGACTGGCGGTGAAATTGACGCTCGGCCCCGTCGTCCTGTTCAGGGAACCGATGCCTCCCGTGACGCTCCACGAGTACGCGAGCCCTGCGATCGAGTTGTTCCACCGGTCGTATCCTTGGGCGGCGAGGTCTCGGCCGTCGAAGGGTAGGATCGTCACAACGCTCGGCGTGAGCAGGAGGTGGTCGAGGGCGCCCGGTGCGACGACGACCAGCGCGCTCAGGCCGGACGCGCTCCCGAAGCTCGCTCGGATCCGTATCGTCTCCGCCTTCGTGTAGGTCTCCGTGCTAAGGGTCGTGGACCCGCCCGCGGTGATCGCGATCGACGTCGTGCCCAAGGTCCCGCCGCCCGGCGTGACGCCGTCGCTCAGTCGCGCGTCGATGGCCACGGTGCCCGTCCACCAGGTCATCGTCGAGTTGCCGGCGTCCTTGGCCGCGATCGTGACGGTGAACGATGCGCCCGCCGTTGCACTGGCGGAAGCCGTCACGAAGAAGTGGTCGAGCAGATGGCGGTAGCTGAGCCGCATTTCGCTGATCTTCGGGGTGATCGTCGCGTTCGACGTCGACAAGGTCGCTCGGAAGCGGATCTTCCCGGAGGCGGTCGAGACGGCGAGCAGGGAGACCGGCGGAGAGACGCCGGTCCAGCTGCCACCCGAGTTCGTCGAGTACTCGTATGCGATCGTCTGGCCGTTCAGCGTGTGGACCACGGCGAAGGAGCCCCACTGGCTCAGGTCCGCAGGGGCGAAATCCTCGGTCGTGAGCGTGCCCGAGGCGGGATACAGGGACCAAGAGACGTTGACGGCCCCGATGTTCGGCGTGTGGTCGGGGTACGTCACCGCGAACGAGAGCCGGAATTCCGCGTACCGAGCGACGCCGGCCATCGCGGAGCCCGACGGCGTCGGGTAGGGCGAGGACCAACCGGTCCACGTGCCGTCCACGGGGCTCGCGTTCCCGAGCCGAGTCGAGACGGCGACCGTCGCGTCGTTCGAAATCTGCACGCGGAGGTAGTCGATGTCTACCGTGTGGGCCGTGCCGGAGAGGCCATCCGCGACGAACAGCGCGAGCCGAACCTCGAGCGGATACTCCAGCCCGGGGGTGTATGTGTCCAACGTCGTCCACGTGGATCCATCGGAACTCGTGGACGCGACGAGGCTCACCCCGGATCGGACGATCCGGAACCACGCCGGGATCGGGTTGCCGCCGGAGGTCGCACGGACCCCGGACACGGAGTCCGTGGTCGCTTTCGCCTGCCAGTCCACGGTCCCCGCGACGTTCACCTTCTGGAGCGCGTACCAGTTTCGGTTGTTCAGCAGGACCATGAGGCCCGCTTTCTGGCCCGCGACCGTCGGATTGCCGCTGATCTTCGCGATTGCGGTGAAGTCGCCGACCACTTCGTTCGCGAGGACGTTGCCCGTGAAGGTCGCTCCGTCCAAGTCGACGCCCGTGCTGGAGACGATGTGCAGACTCCCGGGCGTCGTCGTGCCTTCATCGTACGCGGCAGGCAGGTTCGTCCACGTCCACTTCGGATCGAGGGTCGCCCCGTTGAACTCGTCCGACACGTAGGAGCGCTCGGTGAGATTCCACGAAATGGACTGCCACGCCACGAGAGAGCCCGGGCCGCCGACCTTCGAGATGTACTCCCCTGTCGCGCCGAGGACCCGATATCGGATGTCGAGCTTCGGTCGGAGGGTCGGATCGACCGCGTAGTCGGAGGACCAGAACGTCTTGTCGAGGTTTGTCCCGCCGGCCGAGCCCAGCAGGATCATGCCGTTGTTCGGGACGCGGCTGCGATACCAAAGGTCGACGATTTGCGTCACGTTCCACGTCTTCCATCCGAGGACCGCATTGAGGCTCTGGACATCGATCACGCGCGCGTCGTAGTCGCCCCCGGCCGTCGTCCAAGACGTCCCGGTGAGCCGGTCGTTCCACGTCACCTGGGCTTCGGCCCACGTCGGTGTCACCGCGTGGAGCTCGGCCGGAGACGGATTGGCCGCGGCGGCGGACATGTACAAGCCAAGTTTCGCGTCGTCGATGACCGCACCCGCGGGGATCGACGCCAAGCTGAACTGGAGGATCGGCCGGCGGTTCGTCGAGCCCCGGGCGTCGTAGATCAGGGTCGTATCGCCGCCGTGGTTGAGGGTCACGGAGCCCCGGTCAAGATAGGCGTCGAGGCCCGCGGCCGGGTCCGGCTGGATCGTGAGGAGCGTAGACGCTCCCGATGTCGTCGAGAGCACGATGTCGCCGGGGTACGTCGCATAGTCGACGTTCGTCGCGCTGTCGGGTCCCGCGAAATCGGCCGCGGTGGTGCTGTTCCACCATGTGACTTGCGGACGCAGAGTGGCCAATCCACTGGCCACGCGGACGTTGGAGAGCGTGTAATTGGCCGGGTTCGAGAAGTTCCAGACGACGTCGGACGTGCCGTCGAGGTTGTTCGTCGACGTGGGATCGGCGGCCGTCGGGTGAACCGGAACCAGCGCCACAGCGAGTGCGCTGAGCATGAGGACTAGGGCTATCGGGGCCGCGGACGATCGGCGCATTGCGGAGACCCTCCGGTGGAGGCGACTCCCCCCACCGAAAACAGGATTTCAGGCCCGAGCGACCTATATAAGAGCCCTTCGGTAGTTATCTCACCTGATTACACGGAGGGAATGGGCTACTCCGCCGGCACGCGCCCGGAGAGGCGGGACTCCATCGCCTCGAGCTCCGCGGCCCGCTTCCGTAGCTTCTCTTCGCGGTCGAGCAACTCGAGCGCTTTCTGTTGGATGATCTTCACTCGCCGCTCGATGTCCTTCTTGGCTTCGTCGGTTTCGGCCCGGACCTCGGGGGGTTGCGGCCGCGCTTGCGCGAGGAGCGTCTTCGACCGCTCGAGGTCATTCTCGCGCGCGGCCAGCCCTTCCTCGCGGCGGTTGAGGTCCCGCTCTCGTTCGTCGACCCGGCCTTCGCGATCCCGCACGCGCTCTTCGCGGTCGAGCAGCTCAATCGCCCGTCGTTGAAGGAATTTCCTCTCCCGGGCGAGTTCCCCTTTCTCCCCTTCGACCGCTTTCTTCACTTCGTCGGACGGTTCTCCGGGCGG
>WNGD01006709.1_pt1 | contig 10970 bp, 8 predicted proteins | sample 5400671 | NCBI WGS metagenome assembly WNGD01 (sample SAMN13153369, study PRJNA577476) | soil metagenome | isolation source: 40 cm soil or saprolite under grassland replicate 2 | place: USA:California | collected 2016-06-15
TTGACCAGGCTAATATAGGTAGGCATATAATTTCCTCCCATTTAGTGGTGAGTACCCCGAAAGATACTGCTACTATGGAGACACTGTAAGGCAACGCAAATGGGCTTCTTATTTTATTCACTATTGTACACGTTCTATAATTGAGGTACAAGCTGAACAATTAGAACGCTAATTTATTGCTTACATTCTTTATTTTAATTGTGATGCTACCTGCGCTATTTCTTTTTTCCCCATGATGCCTTGTTCTGTTATCACTTTTGTAATGAGTCTGGAAAGTGTCCTGTCAAAATAAAAGTTACGAACGCTTACTCCCGGAATACGCTGTTCAAGCACCTCAGTTGGCTCTTTCTCCTCCAGTTGAGCAAGATCACCAGACCAGCTTTGTGGAGAAATCTTAAGTGTCTCGCACAGTACATAAAAAGGGATTCTATGACCATGAGCAGCCCACGCAAGTAAAGCTGTTCCGGCCTTATTTAAAATATCTCCGTTGGCCAATATGCTATCGGCGCCAACTACAACTGCTTGACATTGAGGAAGGAAAATATCAGCCTGCGCATCGGTGATCAACGTGATCGAAGCATTACCCTTACTCAATGCGCGTGCTGCCTCGCGCCCCTCATAACGAGGACGCCCTTCTAACACGATTACTTGTTCAATCTGTGGGAGACAGTTTGTGAGAACTTCAAGCACAGTTCCTGAAAGGCTGTGAGTCATTATTGTTCCTATGAGAAATGGCCTGGCATAGCTTGTAATATGCTCTATTGCGGAATCTAATTCGCTGAGCAGTTTTGCAGCTTCACGTACCATCCCCTCTAATCCACCTTGAGCATTGAGAATGCGTCTAACTGCTCCTGACAATGCGGCCATTGCTGGTCGCGCGTTTGCTAGTTCATTTCCAACTCGTTGTAGTTGTTGCACATTTTCCTCAGGAGAGGAAGTTGGCTGTGTCGCGATATCATAGAGTACCGAAATTGTCTCACGTACAAGCCAGCGAGATCCATGTTCGCGGTCATTACGTATCATAGTAATACGCTCATTCTGTGTTTCCATTCCATAGGCCTCCTTAATGGTTGCTCCTATTTTTATATCATATAGAATTGGCTGATGAAGTCTCCAACCAATTAACACTTGTAACGTCTCAAAGGATTAGTTATACTATATTGGTATGAGCCAATCAGGAGGAAACTATGCGACAATATGCATCACAGTATCAGCCAAGACCATTATTTACTGCGCCAATTCACACAATAATTACTTTGGATCGTTCCAGTGGTCTGCCGTTATACCGGCAAATTTGCCAACGATTACGTGAAGCTATCCTTTCGGGTGAGTTGTCAGAAGGTACACGCCTTCCGACGGAACGTGCCCTGGCGAGTGAACTTGGTGTCAACAGAACTACAGTCATGAACGCCTACAACGAACTTGCTAGCGAAGGCCTGATTGAGGGTCATGTAGGTCGCGGAACACTTGTAAGGCGCAACCAGTTTGGCTATCTTGGGGATGGTTTTGAGAATGAGAGTGCTTCGTGGCTGCTTGGTTTACCCGCAGGTGAACGCGAAATTTTAGGGCCTGACGCTTTGATGTTAAGCGAATTAGCTTCGATGAGCGAGAGCAAAGAAATAATCTCACTGGCGCCGGGTAATCCCTCTCCAGACTTACTCCCTGCAGATATGATCCACACCATTTTTGCCGATGGTCTACTCTCTGCTCGTCAGAGCGCGCTTGGGTATGGCCCTGTTGAGGGGTTGCATAGTCTTCGAAGAGCTATAGCTGCATCCATGCGTAAACGAGGTGTAGCTGTTGATGCGCAGCATATCTTAATCCTCTCTGGTTCCACGCAAGGCATTGGCTTGATTGGACGCTTCTTGCTCAATCCAGGCGATGAAGTGGTTGTTGAAGTACCGACGTATCTTGGCGCAATTCAGATGTTTCGTGCGCTTAATGTACGCGTGATTGGTGTTCCTACCGACAATGAGGGTATACGTGTTGATTTATTAGAGTCAATCCTGGCACGCCATCGACCGCGTTTAATCTACACTATTCCGACATTTCAGAACCCCACGGGAACAGTCATGTCACAAGATCGTCGTCGTCGTTTGCTGCTCCTGGCAAAACGCTATCAAACTCCAATATTAGAGGATGATCCTTACGGTGAAATATACTTTGGGGATAAACAGCCTTCCCCCCTCAAAGCACTCGATAGTAGCGGTCAGGTGTTATATCTTAGCACCTACTCAAAAATATTGGCGCCAGGATTGCGCGTTGCGTGGCTTGCAGCGCCTGAGCCGATGATAGAACGTCTCTCCCTACATAAACAGGTATTCGATTTAAATACAAATGCTATTGGGCAGTGGATTATATCAGAAATTTTACGGCGTAACCTTTTAGATGATCATCTCGTAATGGTACGTCAGCAATATCGGCATAAACGTGACCTGATGTTACAAGCAATTGCAACTCATTGGCCAAAAGAAGTACGCGTCAATCTTCCCGAAGGGGGATTTCACCTCTGGTGTCGTCTACCCGGAGATATGCGTTCGCGCACTTTATTACGGGAAGCAGCGAATGAGCAGGTAGCTTTTGTTATTGGTGAACCTTTCCATGTCGATGGAGGTGGCCAGCAAAACTTCCGACTCAGTTTCGCCTATCCTGAAACCGAGCATATAGAAGAGGGAGTGCGTCGTATAGGCAATGCTATGAAGCGTCTGCTAGCCCGTCGTCACTCACGCGAAGATCTACACATGCAGCATATAGAGCACCTACCGATGGTGTAGGGGCCAGATTATGCAGTTTCAAAAATTAATACCGATTATGAAACCAGCCTTTAAACTGAAATGGCTTTCTTTATCATCCACATGTAATTTTGAAACTGCATTATCGCGCCCGCTTTAGCCTATCGACATTCTTTTATTTCATCATGAATGTTCGACGATATCAATTCCTCTGGCACTCCCCACTTTTTATACTCCGACAAATTCAAACCTACTCGCCGGGCAATCATGTGCCTTGCAGGCGATATCGAAGCCTTCAGTCGTTTGGTATCAACCGGATCTTCAGGCCATTTCATCGTTTTGATGTTGACTTCGTGCATCTCAAACGCTTCGGTTAGCCGGATCAAATTATCAACCTGATCTTTTAGATGATTGATCATCGCCCGTTGCATCCTTGAAGGAAGATCCGTGACAACTTGAACGGTAAACTCCAATAAGTCATCCGTCACCTCTTCTTTTTCAAATGCAATAGCCGGGTCTGCTAGCTCCTTGCTTTCATTCACCAACACATTACCCATATAAAGTTCTCCATCTTCATCAGTTGGTAGAGGCAGAGGTGCCTTACGTCTGCGCCCAAGGTCATTAAACTCATTGCTCACTATAGATCGGATATACGCTCTGTGATGATCAATGTGCTTAGTCAAAAGCGCTCTCCAAAATTTTATACGCACCCTTTGAATGATCTCATCGATCTCTAGATCTAACACTTCTGGACGAGCGATATTTGAACTACTACAAGCCTTTTTCTGAACAAGCATGACAACATAAGAATCGAACCGCACTAAGATTTCCTCGATGTCTGGATTGGTCTCTTTTTCAGACACACCACCCAAATTTTCAAGTTTCATGGCAGCGCCTCCTCGCGGTTCAATGTTTGCCATTAATTACGACAAACATTACTCTAATAATTATGATACATAAAAATACTTATATTTACAAGAAACTTTTGTTCTTATTTTCCGAAATCACTAAAATGTCATTCATGATCATCTCTAACTTCAATTTCATAGAAACCTGTGACTAATTGAATTTTTCCTGCATAATATATTTATTATGACGATAGTTATGAAAAATTATCAAAAAATATTTATGATTTTATGAAAGTTGATTTGAGATCAAAGAAATGAAATGCGAAAAGATTGCCTTGACGTCGTCCTATATTTAGGTGTATCCTACATAGTAGAAGTTGTGATCGTAAAAGAGTTATTATTCCTGATCATTGAGGAGTAATAATTATGACCGTTTCAAATCTGAACTCTGACCTCACACTCTGGAAACCTACGCCTACTCAGATTCCTGAGCAATGGATGAAGTTGGCAGAGGAACTTGATCAAGAGGTAAAAGGCTCCCAACGACCATATATAATGAAAGTGAAATATAATGCCCAGCGAGTTGGCAATATGCTTCGCTCGTGGGGTTTGCCCTGGCATGTTGTTATTGCGGGGTATCTATGGGAGTATGAGAAAGAATTAATCCTCCAGGCAAATCTGGACGAAATGAACGAAGTCCTAAGCCACATTGATGAATCAAACTCGTATTGTAAATACATAGAAGATGAGCAATTGCCTCGCTTGTTGACACCTCCTTATCGCGACCTGGGAGGTTTATTAATTGCAGTTGCCATATTTTATCAAGCATTACTGACTCTTCAAGAACAAAGCAATGAACGATCTTATACGGGGAAGATCCTATCTCAGATCGAGAGTGTAGGACGTACGTTGCTCAATATTGCAAAAAGACTGGGCATGTGGTATTTCAAACGTGATATCGAGGATCTGCTTGAGCAATTGAGGAGCTCGCGCAAATTTGCAGAATTAAAAAAAGACCACACGCACATTCTGCATCAAGACGCCCTTATGCTAGAAGAAATTCGCCAATTTCTGATAACCTCTTACCACAAGGCAACTAAACAAACTATAACGGTTGTCTGTACGCCTTGTGGAATTGCTGGCATGAAGAGGCGCCAACAAGATTCGCAAACCACTGCAATATTATCAAAACCACGGCTTACAGGATTTGACTTAGTGACATTCGATGTCATTGTTCCTACAGTTCAGGATTGCTATAATGCATTTGGATTACTCAGCCAGTTAGGGCATATCCAGGATCAACGCATTATAGAGGAAATAGCCAACCCCAAACTCAATGGAAATAGTCGTATTGCTCTTGGACTTGTTTTAAAACCACAAGGTCCTTACACCCAGGTTTTAAAATGGCCTGAAACTTATACCCAAATTTGCTATTTACAAATTGCTACACCGTTCATGCAGGCCATTAACTGGTACGGCTGTCTCCATCCTAATTTTTACCTATTATATATGAAAACATATCGGGAAGAGGAAATAGAACAACCATCATTAGAGCAACTAAGGCAAAGTGAGGAAGGTAAAGTTTTTCTTACACTCAAGGAATTTCATGCTACCCGCCATCCTCAACCTGAAACAAAGGCTCCCATTGTCACCTATGGTCTAGATTATAGACCCATTGAACTTCCAATAGGAGCGACAGCGCTAGATTTTGCTTATGCTCAAGGTAATACAATTGGTGAACATGCATTAGAAGCCATTGTCAATACCAGGCAGACGCCACTTTACCGTACACTCGATGCTGGTGATGTTGTAGAAATTCGAACCTCAAATGAGATCCAAACGCAAGATTATTGGTTACGTGAAAACTATGTAATTACATCGGAAGCACGTCGTCAAATCAAAGAATCTTTAAGTCGACGTTTCCCTGACCGCCGGGGATACGAATTACTTCGCGACGTTTTAGAACGCAATCACTTCATATTGACTCGAGAAAACCTTGATCACGAGTTACGGTTGCTGCTGAAGCAGCATGATCTTGGAACCCTCCAAATATATTTGAAAAGACTTCAGAAAACAGGGAAACCACCATATAACCCTGATTGGGCTGCGCAACAAATTATGCAGCAGATTTCTGAACGGAACGACTCCTTATCGATAGGCGAAGGTAGGGCAAGCTGGATTCCTATATTAGATATGGATCTGGCGTCTACTAAGAAATTTATTCACCAGCAGCGTCTCTGTAACTTCTGTCAACCAACCTATCCGCGCGACATGAAAATTATGGGGCGTTTACGTAAGCGAAGTGGAGAACTCGTCGTCCATAAAGCGACATGTCCTCATCTTATCGACCGTTCAAAGATCCAGCAGTCTGTACTTTTGCCAATGACCTGGCAACTTCAACCTCCCGCATTTCGTGTGACTTTCTTTCTTACGGCACAGGACCGCAGTGGACTCATCCTTGATCTTGCCAGGCAGTTACGTCGTCACCGCTGTGATTTACTTTCTATTAATGCCGAGGCTGTCTCTAAATTTCGGGAGGCACGTATGCACTTTACTATTGAGGCATATAGTGATAAAGAGGTTTTAGATATCTGGCAGGAACTTTTGAAGATAGAAAATGTAGTGAATATTGAAATCAATGCTGCTGCTACCCCGGCTAGTATTCGTGATCGTCTACAGAAGTTACGTAAGCAACAGTCGCTTCACCCCACAAAGACCCGGATAGATCTTGATTGGGAAGAATCGATGTCGACATTGCAACCTCGCAATCCAAAACTTAGAAATCCTTTCGATATCTCTCGACCTGCTACAGAGAAAATGTTTTTTGGTCGCTCTTCAGAAACTGCAACCATGCAAAGAGAACTCTGTGAGGGAGAGCACGGGAAAGCTCTTATACTCTATGGTCCCCGGCGGTCGGGCAAATCATCGATTATCAAGAATTTTCTCGAACGCCAGGTCTATTTACCTCAATGGGGTGTTCTCTTCTCGCTCCAGAACTTTACACAGCATTCAGAAGAAATGATTCTCATGCAGATGGCAGATAAGATTGGTGAAGAGTTTCATGAACAATTCCAACAATTTGCACCTGATTGGAACAACTTTAATAATAGTGATCCGCTAGTACGCTTTAAACGAGTCATTCAATACTGTCTTGCTCAAATTCAAGGATCACGACTTATCTTGGCTTTAGATGAATTTGGTGGAGCAATTGAAGCTTATGAAAGTAATGTTCTAGCCCCACGGTTCTTCACATTTTGGAAAGAACTGATCAGTGAAAATCCTCAAATGAGTTTGATATTGTCTTTACCAACCAATGCACATACTATTCTAAACTCGAAGAAGTTTGGAAATGCATTCAGCTTTGCCGAATCGTTACAAGTTATGTTTCTCGACACGAAGAGTGCTGAGCAGTTGTTACTAGATCCTCTGCGTGATCAAAATATCGAAGTTTACCCAAATACAGTTGCATTAGCTGTGAAGCTGACAGGTGGAAACCCCTATTTCATGACGTTGATTGGACAGCAACTTATTCACCATCTTAATGAGGAAACAGACAAACAACTGATCACCGATGAAGATCTCCGCTTAGTTGTGGATCATATGATAGAGGCTGATTTTAGTCCAAATTTCTTGTATCTCAAAAAAGAGCTTCAAGAAGATGAGGAAATGCGAATTTTGGAGAGCATTGTCGAATTTACTACGCACTCTGATCAATCGAAGGTTCAGCTTAAAAAAATAGCTACTCATCTCGGTTTACCAATTTCGGTTACTAGACAACACCTGGAACGACTACGTAATGGACTTATACTCCAGGAGAATGGACCTTTCTCCAATCCTTACTACTCATTTACTATTGAGTTAGTGCGCCGCTGGCTCACACATAACCATTGGTTCTTTTCACCTTCAATTGAAAAATAGGAGTGCTCTATGTTAGAGAACTGGTACGAATCTGGCTGGCTAACCTTACAAAATCCATTTCCTAAGATCTCAAAACCGGCAATTACTGGTTCTAATTTAGGCAAAGATTTCGAGTTCTCAGAAGCAATAACTGGTCACGTTTCCTGTAGGCGCACTGACATTACTAAGATTATTATGGATGAACAAAGCGCCATTTTTTTAGTAGGCACACCTGGTATTGGCAAATCTACTCTGGTACGCTACTTGCAGCGTCCACCAGGAAAAGAGTGGACCTGGCGGGATGAACTCAGAGACCTCAATGACCTGTTACCGCTGAACGATATCCATTTTGTGCAAATCGATCTCACTCCATTGGAGGGGATTGAAGATCAAAGTGAACTGCTCGGTTCTTTCATCAGACAATGTACAAAAGCTTTGCGCAGGGTATATCACGGTGATGAACAGTTATCCTCTTCCAATTTTGATTTGAAAGAACTTCGTGGGTTACTCCGCACCATCAGCCGTGAGAAACCTGGTTCGCGTTATTTTCTAATATTTGACTCTATTGAACGTCTTGGGTTGCCTGGTATACGATCGTTCCCATCAGAAAGTAAAGCACGAACATCACAAGAGCGTGCCCTTGCTCTCCTCGAACATTGCAACGCTATTCATACTCTAGTTGACCTACTTGATGAGTTCACTACCTTTGGGGTTATTCTCTCTGTTGAAAGTCTCCCACGTCCTAAAATTGACGACCAGTTCCATTATATATCTGCAGATCTGGCGCGCTTTTCAACGATGATCCTGCAGGCATTCACCTGGGATGATGCAACTCAATTCCTGGCTCAGAAACCTGAAGACTTCGGAGTCAGGTGGGCAAATATGTTCAAGGCATTAGGGGGTAGCTACATTTTTTCCAGGTCGGAACAAGAATGGTTACGCCAGGAGGCAGGGACACATCCCTATCTCCTCCAGAATTTCTGCTATCATACTTTCCGCTATAAACAGGAGTATGCCAATATTCATAAAGCCTGGCCTGAATTGCTAGAGAGTGATAAGACTGAACTGATTGAACTGATCAAGGAAAGCTTGAGTCCCTTTCTTGCACACGTTAGGCAACGATTGCAGGAGGCAATAAAAGAAAGTAGTCCTGAGACAAAAGGCAAGTTCAATGAATTTATTCATTTGATCGAACATAGATGGGCAGATGGTGAGATTGATCCTACATTCTGGTATGAGTTAGGGCCAGAACTGCGCTATATCCTCTATAGTGAGGGTATTGTTCGCTATGATCGGCTCCGTCCTATTCATTTTCCCGGTTCTATTCTCTGTCAATACCTCATACAAGAAGCGAAAGAAAACGAAAGCATCGAACAGGTCGTCTCGCTATCTCCGATAACCGGGCGTAACTTAACTATTAACCGTCCAGATGACCAGCTAGTTGTTATCTCACTCTCAGAGTTAGAGTATCGCCTGCTCAAAATACTGATACAGCATCCTGAACGTTGTACCGAGCATGAACTCATGAAAGGCTCCTGGGGAATGCTTATTGAACGGTCAAGATTCACACAGCGCATGCACCAGTTACGTAGGAAGCTAAAAGAACAAGGTATAGGCACAGAAATCATCGAAAACAGTTATGGTGGCTTCTATTCACTTAATCATCCTGAATGGGTTAATCTAACGTAGCAGAAACTATACTGAAGCTTTTTCTTTTACTGGTCTGTGACTGGAGGAGGCTGTGTTTCTTGTTGCTTTCTCTCATTAGCCTGCCTGATTCGAGAAAATATATGCGATATTTGTATGTATATTGTAGAGTGTTTGGTGATGGTTGCCATGCCAGATAGGAGTTTCGCAACAGGAGTTTTACCAGTTACAAATATTTCATCTGCTACTGCTGCAAGTTTTTGATAAAACCGTTCATCTCCGTCATTTTCAATCGTATGAATATCAATATCATGAGCTTCTAACAGATCTTTAATCTCATGGAAATCATCCTTACCATAAAACCTTAGGACTTGCTCATCTTTTTGCCAGAAAGCTGTACCTTTCTCAATTGCTTCAGGTTGTGCAGTAGAAGGTATTAATCGACGTTTGTTCAAATCGAATCTCATGCATTCGTCAGCTGAAATGTGTACTACTGCCTTCACTCTTTTTAACCAACCAGCAGAAATGCTTTTATTTTGCAACACGCTTTTCACTTTTGCGTAGGAATAGTCAATATTCGAAGAAGGGTCATCTGGTGGATTGGTGTTTACACCTGCGGCCCATTCTGCAAACCAAAGCTTACCAGTTCCCAGGCTAGTTAACTTCGAAAAAAAATTGATGCGCATGGTGTCGGGTAACGTATTATCTGTAACTGTGAAAGGTAATTCTGGTTGATTATCATTGTAATTGTGACTGTGTTGATCTGATTGACACCAATTATGAGTGTGGTGATGACCGCCTGTTTCATCGTCATCTTGCATCGCTTCAAACAGACAATGTGAGTCGGCGATAATAGTATTTTCCTGAGGAATGTTATGTAACGATGCCCAATTACGAAGATAGTTTGAGGCCGTTGTTTTTCCGACTGCATTACAACCAGTGATAATGATAACGTCACGATTATATCTAAATAAACGCATCTACAAGACCACTTTCCATATTGAATACATTACAATGAAGAACGTATAACTATCATAAATACAATAAATCGAACCATCGGAGAAGGGTTTTATGCTACGAAGAAATCAAACCTATCTATAAGAACCTTGTCTAGGCAATTCTTCGTTGAAAAAATTCCATGAATATTCCGAAGAATGGATTAACTCGGTTCTAAAGAAAGTTTAATATAAAACCACTTTTTAGTATATTATATGGTGAGGTGAAATAGGTTACGAAATTGTTAAGAAAAGGTTGTGATTGATAAAGCAGGTAATGAGTTCTTAACCTAGCTCAGCAGTGTATGCGAATATAAATATGATGTATAAGACTAAACAGGCATAACTCAACCATCTTCAGCATCTATCCAAACATAACCTGCATTGCAAGCAGAATTTTTTTGGTTATCATCATTTTTAGTATATATGCTTTTAAAGCTTCTGCTTTTTCTTCTAATTCACACTTGATTAGGTTTTTCGAAATCATTGGATAAAATATACGAACTACCTGGATTCCATATCCTTAAGATTACTCTTTTCATCTCGGGCACGGATTTCCTTTTGTATCGAAGCTCTACCTCATTCTCTTCGATACTCACAATGGGTTCATTTGAAACAATTTCCCAGTATATTTGCTTTCCGCTTCTCTGCATAAAAAAAGCACAGTCGAAACAATAACTCCAACGAAGTTAATAGACACCACAATGAACTGCCAACTAGAGCCGTGTAGGAATTGCATAGAACAGGACAGAACAAGTTTTACGAGATAGACAGTACTACCTCTTAAAAAAGCGTTGGGTGAGTGTTGCAATGAGGGTAACTTCTATAATCAGCCCCACAAGAGCTTCGAT
>WNGD01010450.1_pt1 | contig 10966 bp, 10 predicted proteins | sample 5400671 | NCBI WGS metagenome assembly WNGD01 (sample SAMN13153369, study PRJNA577476) | soil metagenome | isolation source: 40 cm soil or saprolite under grassland replicate 2 | place: USA:California | collected 2016-06-15
CCAAGCGCGTCTTGTACCTCCTGCGAAGAGTTGAATGTTTTGTCTGGAAGGCGGTCAAGCAGGCCAGTGATTTGATCATTGGCACCATGTTGCTGTGCAAATCGAACGAGATCAGCTTTGCCAATCGGAAATGGAACATGGCTCAGCAACTGATTCAGTTGTCCAGGATCAAAGTTCATCGCTTCCCCTTTCTCTCTTCTGTGTGTATCGTACGTCCACCGTTATCGGTTTGCTGCCCTCCGTGGCAATGACACTTCCTGTTACCAATAGGTATACGAACATCGGGAAGCAGGCGTTTCAAGGTGTTTGTGACAACCGTACTGAAGCCATACCCAATCGATAGTGGTGGCGAAGTCAAAAACGAGCGTCATTCTGAGCTTAGGCATGGTTCAAAGGAACTTGTCAGTTCCTCATCACCAGAAAGGTCCAGCTCTGTCAGGCTTCGCGCAGCGAAGCCTCTGTCTGCCGAGCGCGACAGACCCTTCGCTGCCCCTTCGCTCCGCTCAGGGCTGCGGCTCACTTTTTTTGGTTGCCTTGAGGGAGAACATCATGGGCACCATCTTGCGCTTTCTCTCGTCCTTGAACCTGTGCCAGCCGTCTTCTCCTGTCTCCATATCTGAAAAATACGGCCAGCCGCAAAAAGGAAACTCATGGAAAAAATCAATGGAGAGACCCTCTGAGAGAAGCGCATGGAAAATGTCGCTCAAGCTATGATTCCAGCCGTACTCTGTCTTGTTGGTTAGCACCGTAACCGAGTCAGCGTATGAGTGCTCAGAATCGAATTGCAGTGCTTCGGATGAAAAATAGGGATAGACGACTTTGAGGTCGGACGAATTCTCATCCAGGGTCAACATGAAGGGATGCGCTTCCAGAATATAGAACGTGCCGCTCGGCTTGAGATAGTGTGCAATCACTTTGCCCCAATGTTTCAGGTCCGGTAGCCACCCAAGGACACCAAGTGCTGTGTAGACAATATCAAACGTATCAGGAATGAGGGTGTCATTTGGCAGATCGTAGATATTGGATCTGACAAAATGGGCATCGATTGCCAGCTCTTTGGCTAACGATTGCGCCAGTTCTATGGCCCTCTCCGAATAATCAACTCCTGTCACCTTCGCGCCCAGGCGCGCCCAGGACATCGTATCCATACCAAAATGACATTGCAGGTGTAGGAGAGATTTTCCAGCAACATTTCCTAGCTCTTCGCGCTCGAGAGGAGCGACCGTATTACGACCAGCTTTAAAGCTGGCTACATCGTAAAACGCTGACTTTTCATGAACCCCAACCATCTCGTTCCAACGTTGCTGGTTGATGTGCATATACTCTTCGTTCATTCCTGCTCCGTCTCTATACTCATCTATGATACAACAATAGCTCACTGATGTGCGTGTTTTTGAGTGTAGCTCTAACCCGAAACCATTTCCCACTCATAACTAATGTCTCAATGTTGAGTCCGGTAAAGTCGTACCCTACGTAGCCCGTCGCCAGACCCTTGGCTGCCCCTTCGCTGCACTCAGAGCCTGCCCTGAGAGAAGCGAAGGGGTGACAGCCTGCAGGGGATATGTCATCCTGAGCGCAGCGAAGGATCTCGTGCGGACTTCTGGGGAATCACCAGAGCAACAGATTGTTGACGTTTGAGGGAGGATATGTCTACCATTTCCAGTGGACACGAGAAAGGAGGAATGCACCATGAACCTGTTGATCATCCTAGTTCTTCTGCTGACAGCCGTCTCTCTCTTGAGAAGCACAGAATGGTATAGACGAAATGGAAGACGTTGATGCTAGCTCCTTGCGTGTAGGGAGGTTTCTTTGTGGCGATAGAAGCAGTGGTCGATGATGCGCTGGATGCGCTTGCGTAGCGGCTGAAACATGGCGGCAATAGCAAGTGTAGAACCGATAATAGCGACATCGTTATTCTGGTTGAGGATTCCGCCTAAGAGGTATTGCAAGCCGATAATAAGACCAAAGTAGACGAGCGCCAGCGAGACGGTGAGCGTACCATAGACCAACGTGCGACGAATGAGGATGTCGATGTCCCAGAGCCTATTCTGGCTCTCCCCCAGATTACGTGTGCCTGCTTGCCTACAACCTCGTTCAACGTGCTACGGGTCTTTCCTGGAAAGGAGGCAGCCTGTTGAACAACTTTCACTGGCGGATGCAAAGAAGACCAAAAGAAGTCCGAAAGTCACTCAGATCTGCAATCGGTAATGCTTCCCGTAACGCTTTCGAGACGATTCTATGCTATACTGGAGGAAGGGAAAAGGCACCCGTCTGGACTCGCTCGATACATCAGGCGAGGGGAAGCGGTCCAGCAGGAAGCAGCCCTGCTGACGAGCGCCAGCGGGGCACAGAAGGAGGACAGCGATGCCCCTTCCAGTTACACCGACTCCGGTCACCATCCGTACTGACCCAACGAGCGAGGGCGACACCCGCTTGTCCGGCGGATTCCTCGTCTTCGCCCGCGTGGGCTGGGTGCTCCTGGTGGCCCTGACCTTGGGTCCTGTGGTCGTCGGCTTCCCGTTCGCCGTGGTGCAACTGCAGCAGCTGCCTGGTGGGAGCGACGCTGTCTGGAGTATCGCTCTCAGCGGGGTCAGTGCCTTCGTCTGGGTGGCGATCGGCGTCCTGCTTTTCTGGCGCAAGTCCGACAATTGGATGGCCCTGCTGGTCGCGCTCATGCTCGTGGTGCAAGGAGCAGACAGCCTGTCGGGAGTCGTGAGTGTGAGTACGGAAGCCGGGCAAGTGGCGGCCCATGTTCTGGAATTCCTGGCCTTTCTCCTGCTCTTCCTCGTCTTCTGCCTCTTCCCCAATGGACGCTTCGTCCCGCACTGGATAGGCTGGCTCGTGGTCGGGTTTCTCCCCGTGCTGCTGCTCAGCACCTTTCCCATCCTGCCCTTCCAGCAGCTCTGGATGCTGGTGTGGTACGGCTTCCTGGGGGGCGGCGTGCTCGCCCAACTCTACCGCTACCGCTGGGGGTCCAGTCCCATGCAGCGGCAGCAGACCAAGTGGGTGGTCTTGGGTGTGGGAGTGGTCTTCTCCGTAGAGTTCGGCCTGTTCCTGGCGTTCCTGCTCGTTCCGTCCCTGGGCCCAACTGGCTCTCTGCCTCCCTGGCTCCTGGAAGCGCTCTCCAACACCGTGCCCGCTCTCATACCCTTGTCCTTTGGCCTGGCCATCCTGCGCTACCGGCTGTGGGACATCGATGTGCTCATCAACCGGGTCCTGGTCTATGGCCTGCTCACGGCCCTACTGACCCTGGTCTACTTCAGCAGTGTCACGCTGCTGCAATTCCTCTTGCGTGGGCTCATCGGGCAGGCGTTGCAGGACCAGTGGGCCGTCGTCGGCTCGACCTTGGCCATAGCCGCCCTGTTCCAGCCGGTGCGGCGGCGCATCCAGCGGAGCATTGACCGCCGCTTCTACCGGCGCAAGTATGATGCGGCCCGCACATTTGCTGCTTTCAGTTCCACGCTGCGCCATGAGGTGGACTTGGATCAGTTGGGTGAGGAATTGGTAGCAGTGGTCCAGGAGACGATGCAGCCCTCCCATATCTCGCTGTGGCTGCGCCCAACTGACCAATCCAGAACACACCGGGCTGCTTGGATCGGCCATGCTCCTGCTCCCTGAACGGGTTGGGGTCTTTCCCAGATTGATATGGGTGGCGAATTCGACAAGGAACTTGACAAGATGATCCCCTGAAAATAGGGGTGGGCAATTGATTTTCATGGCGCACCAGCGCCATGGCGCATGAATTACTGCTGGCGAACCCCTACTTTCAGGCTCGTCTCGAAGAGAAAAATATGCTCAATTTGTGCTCAGATAGAGAGTTCGCCAGCAGCATATTGGCATTTACTTTGAGCAGGGAGAGGATTTTTTGTTCAAGAAGGAGGCTGTCCAATGAAATGGAAGGGGGTCTGGCGAGGGCTGGCCATCATGTTCCTCATCGGCATCACTGCTGGAGTCAGCAACGTCCTGTTTTTCCTGTTTGTGATGAATCAGCTGACCACTGGAAACAAAACGGATGAAATTGCTGTCAACACCTACGTCATCGATTTCTTCGTCGGCTGGGCACTTTTCTCCGCGTGGTTTTTGACCAGCGTCGACGAAGAATTCAAGAAGGTAGAGGAAGCCGTCAGGAAAGCCGATCGTGAAAGCTTCCTGGTGCATGCCCCCAAGCAGATGGCCCGCAGTGTCCAAGCCCTCTACTTGCTCATCTCGCTGCTGGCAATCCTCTCCTTCCACTTGTTTCACATTGAGAGTCTGCTTGTGTCCAGCGAGATCCAGTTTGGGGTTGGGTTCTTAGTGGTCACAACCATTCTGGTGCTTTGGGATCTGGATGATCCGCTGGAAGGGACCATCTACGTCTCTGGTGTGCCAGAGGAATGGCTGTCGGAGTTGCGCCAGAAGCAAAATCCATCCAAGGAATTCCAAGGAGCCCGAAGGAGCTGATTGCTGCTCTTTTGGTCTGAATACAAAGCAAGCAGGCACACTTAATGTGATAGTGGTGGCGAATTCAACAAGTGGGGAAAGATACCACAAAAAAAGTCTTTTTTCTCTTCTCGGTGGGGAATATCAACCACCTTTGATGCTTGAGACAAATAGAACGTCCCTTCGAAAGTCGAATTCGCCACCACTATCAATATGAGGATGAGCCGAAAAGATTGACTTTTAACATTCGGTTACATTAGTCACGATAATCTACCCTAAAATGCCAAGCTGTTAACCCATGGCATCGAAAAGATAGACATTGTTCAGCTTCCGCAATCAGTGAGGCCAGCAACCCGCCGGCCAGTTGAGAGCAATACAGGGGAGACACTGACTTGAGGAGGCTATGTCTCTCACCACTCCTGTTGGCTCCCAAGTACTATACTGAAGCAGAAAGCAAGGAAGGAGAACCAACAAGAGGAGGCAGGACCATATGCGACAGGTCTGGATCACCAAGGCCGGTCCCCCGGAAGTCTTGCAAGTGCGCGAGGCGCCTGATCCCACCCCACGTGCCGGAGAGGTCCGCATTCGAGTGGAAGCAAGCGGCATCAACTTCGCTGATCTACTGGCGAGGATGGGCCTCTATCCCGACGCGCCCAAGCTCCCCTGTGTCGTCGGCTATGAGGTAGCTGGGACAGTTGATGCGCTCGGTGAAGGGGTCACGGAGGTTCATGTGGGCGAGAAAGTACTGGCCCTCACACACTTCGGCGGGTATACCGATATCGTCTGTGTGCCTACCATCAACACCTTTCTGCGACCACCGCAGATGAGTCCGCAGGTGGGGGCAGCGATGCTCGTGAACTATGTCACGGCCTATCAACTGCTTGTCGTGATGGGCTCGCTCCACCGGGGGGAACGCGTCTTGATCCAGAGTGCTGCTGGTGGCGTCGGGCTGGCGGCGCTCGATATCTGCCGCATCTACGGCGCGCAAACTATTGGCTTGGCCTCTACTGCCAAGCATGCGTTTTTGCGCTCCCGTGGGCTGGACCACGCCCTCGACTCTCGACGGCGGACGTAGTCAAGGAGGTCCAACAGATCAGCAACGGCGATGGCGTGGAGATTGTGGTGGATGCGCAGGGCGGCCCCTCCTGGCGCCGGAGCTATGGCCTGCTCGCGCCCACTGGACGACTGCTGACCTTTAGCGTCAGCAGCCTCGCCCCAGGAAATCGCCGCTCCCTCCGGTCGTTGCTACGCTTTGTGCTGGCGGTGCCGCGCTTCACGCCTCTGCGCTTGATCAACGAAAACAGGGGCGTCCTTGGAGTGAACGTGGGGCACCTCTGGCACAAGCCTCACCTGCTCCGAGGCGCGGCTGAGCAACTACTTGCCTGGTATGCAGAAGGCAAGATTGCGCCCCATATCGATCGCGCCTTTCCTTTTGCCCAGGCACCTGCTGCCCACCAGTACCTGCACGACCGGAAGGCGAGAGGCAAGGTCCTCTTGGAGCCATAGTGGGAGAGGTTGGCACTGTTCCCACAAGTACACACCTGAGCGTGACGGCTCCCCTCATCCTGAGCGCAGCGAAGGATCTCTGCGTCCGTCTCGCCAGACCCTTCGCTGCACTCAGAGTGACAGCCTGCAGGGGATATGTCATCCTGAGCGCAGCGAAGGATCTCGTGCGGCCGTCTCGCCAGACCCTTCGCGGCACTCAGAGCCTGCCCTCAGAGAAGCGAAGGGGTGACAGCCTGCAGGGAATTTGTCATCCTGAGCGCCGCGAAGGATCTCGTGCGGACTTCTGGGGAATCACCAGTGCAACAGATTGTTGACGTTTGAGGTAGGATATGTCTACCATTTCCAGCGGACACGAGAAAGGAGAAATGCGCAAAGAAAACCTATACGTTTTCAGGGATCGCCACAAAGCAACCTCCCTACACGCAAGGAGCAAGCATCAACGTCTTCATTGACCCCAACAATATGAAGCGTTACGACTTAGATCTAGATTAACAACTCCACAGACACCATGTCCAACACAACTCAGAATCAGTATTACAAAATCATCACTATTCCCTGAAGTCTCGCAAGAAGGCCGGACCTCTGCTCATTGTACTTTGCCATAAAGGGATCATCCCAGCCCCTCCTCGCGAGTGGTGGCTCGGCTATAAACTGAAGCGATACTATGACATTCCCACAGATTGGTCTATCTTAAACAACAATTGACATGGTGTCCCAAATATTGGTGATCGGCGCGTCTATCACTTTGGTAGAGCCAAATTAACGAGAAAGCACAGTATTGGCTCACAAAACGTCTTCTTTGAAATATCTTGCCCCCCGCCGTCACCAAATATTGGAAATAATTGATAAGCCTTTACTAGAAATAGTATAACACAAATATTGTGATAAGACCCCTTACATATTTTCAAACAATGTACGAACGAATCGTAGGCAACCAACACACAAGACAGTCAGCGCACCAGCTAAGCGGACTGGATTGCACAAGGTCTCTGACTTCCTGTTGTATATTACCACTAGTATATATGAAATACATATTCTTGTCCATAACCCCCATGCTAGAACAGGGCAAGTGGTTACTCTTCGGTGGATGTGTGGCAGTGATCATCATAGTCGGGTTAACAGTGCCACCGTATCTCATGTCTGCACAGCGAGAGACATGAGGAGCTCATTGTACAGGGGCTGAGGGATTCTCTGTGTCATTATACGTCGTGAGTGGTTCATCCGTACGCTGTTGTGTTCCTCTCGGTTCGATGGGCAGCTCTGCCCGTTGCCATGCCTCCAAACCGCATAGTAGGGCGCGTGCATGAAGCCAACCCGCCCGCTGAAGATCTCGCGCCACACGGGCACTTGTCTCCTCATTTGGTCAAGTACAGTAGGCAATGAGCCAGGCATCGCGCGGCAAACCAAGGGTGCGAGCCCGCATTTCGACTCTGTCTGGAACGAAACGGATGGCCCCCCGCGCCTGCAAGTCAATCCCCTCGTACGAGCGTTCCGTTCGAGCATCCAGCAGGATGACCTGGGCTCCCTCCTGCTTGAGTTGGCGCACCTCGTCAAGTGTGATGCGAAGGGAAGGTACCTCGTGCTGCTCATTCGCAGGCTCCGTGCCGCTTTCTTGTGACAACGGTTCTCCAGTGCGCGCTCGTTCGACAGGGGAAGGTTGGGTCCCATCGTATCGATCAGTGCTCCCCGAAGGGGCAACAGCGGGCAACGGGAGAGAAGGCAACGCGGTTCCCTGGTCTCCGCCAGTGGTCGTGGGCTGGTCCTGCACCGCAGGGCGACGACTGGCCAGGATAAGCGGTGTGCCTCCATGAACGACAACGGAGAGGAGCACGACGAGTGAACAGATGGCGAACAACTGCTCGCTGCCTGCGATTCCCGCGAACACGGGGAGCAGCACCAGCAACAGGGAGCTGAGTCCTCGTGGCCCGAACCAGGCGATGAGCAGCCGTTCATACCCGCTCAATCGCGTGCGTGCCAGTGAGAACAGAAATGCCACCGGTCGCACGAGGAGGGCCAGGATCGCAAAGACCGCCAGCGGGAGGCTCAGGATCGTGAAGCCACTCCAGATCAGCGAGGCGCCAAAGAGCACAAAGGTGAAGAGCAGCGTCATTTCCGCCGTCGTTTCGCCGTATTCGAGGAAACAATCGCACAATTCCACGTCGAGAGCCGCAATTGTGAACCCGGCGGCGAAGGCTGCAAGAAAGCCACTGCCATGTACAGCTTCTGCCGCCGCGTAGGCGGTGAAAGCAATTCCCAGGGAAAACAAGGACTCGTAATCGCGCCGTATGCCAGCGCGTCGCCGGATGAGGGCCATCGTCGCCACGCCAACCACAGCCACCAGGACCCCTGCCGTGGGCCCGAGTACAAACAGATCGAGAGCGAGGCGCGCCCAGTACAATTGGCTCGCCGAGGCGCTCGCTCCAAGAAAAGCCATGGCGACCAGCACGATCGGCAACAGCACGATATCATTTAAGCCGCTTTCCAGGCGCAAAGCTTGTCGAGCGGCGGGAGGGATATCGTCACGGCGCACCACCAGCTCAAGACAGCGATGAGTGCCGCCGAGAGCAGGGTTCCCGGTCCTAAGACGAGCACCGCCAGGGTCCTCGCGCGCCGAACTTCGGCAAGATTGAGCGAAATCGCATCGGTAAAGAGCACCAGAACCAGGCTCAAAGTGGCAACGATGTGCAGGATCGGGGAGGCAAGCGTCAAATCAAGTATCCCCAATCCCGCCGGGCCAAGGGCCGCTCCTATGAGCAGGAAGACCGCAACCTGGGGAAAGCCAGTGCGCTCGATCACTCCGGAAAGGAGCGCGGCAATCATAATGACGATGCCAACCAAAGCCAGGGTAGTGACCAGCACCTCGGTGTTGAACTGACTCATCAAAACCTCCTGTGTGCGTTTCAAACGACGAAGACTTCCAGGGCTGCTCTCTTTTGTCACATCCTTGGAAGTAGTCTTGTCACGGCACATCCTGCATGTCAAGCACAACCATATATCATGGTTGTACGCCAGTTCATTTATTTATAGGAAATGATATACAAACAGTGTCTAAGGCATGGCTTACCTTGCAGGAAAGATGAAAGCGATACGTCGGCAGCACCCCTTTCACGAGGAGGTTTTTATGAAACGAGTTGGGAAGCGGCTCCGTATCCCTAGGGGCGGGAGTGGCTTTACACGGGTAGGTTTTTTGCCGGCCGATCGTCACATTCGTAGGGGCGGGGACGCTTCTTTCACGGGTAGGTATTTCTTGATGTCGCCTGGGAAGCCGCTTCGTACCCGTAGGGGCGGGGGCTTTCAAGTATAGGTTTTTTAGGGGAGGAAAGAAGGCAAGGACAGAAGCATCTGCTATGATGATGAGGAAATGAATAGCAGCCTCATCAGCAAGGAGAAAGCCGATGTCTTGCCAGGATCGATTATCGTCATGGAAGCAAGCAGTGTCAAGCGCCTTCGCGCATTTAAGCCAAGCGCAGGTGCTCGGGTTAGTGCTCTGGAGCGCAGGCATCGCCCTCACGGGGAGCAGCGGGATCAGTCAAATCAGTGCTCTGCTTGCCCAGGTGTTGGACCAGAAAGAAGCAAGTGTGTTCCAACGCCTCCGGGAGTGGTATCTGGATGCAGCCCACAAGCGTGGGGATCAGCGCCGTGACCTGGAGGTGGCGAGTTGTTTCGGACCCTTGTTGCGTTGGATTGTCCTGCGCTGGGCAGCAGAGGAGCGACGCTTGGCCTTGGCACTGGATGCCAGCACGCTGGCAAACCGGTGGACCGTGCTCTCGATCAGTGTGCTGATCCGAGGCTGTGCTATTCCGGTGGCCTGGAAAGTGATCGGAGCCCTTAGCATGGGCTCGTGGCGTCCGTACTGGGAAGGGCTGTTGGAGCGGTTGCAAGGCAGTGTGCCTGCCGACTGGCAGGTGCTGGTGCTCGCCGATCGCGGACTGTATGCCAAGTGGCTCTACACCGCGATTGTGGCCTGTGGGTGGCATCCGTTCTTACGCATCAACCTGGCGGTCAAGGCACGTGCCCATGGAGAAGAGGCCTTTGACTGGATCAGCCGCTGGATCCCACAGCCTGGCACCAACTGGCAAGGCGTGGTGGAGTGTTTTGCCTCACAAAGGAGCCGACTGTGTTGCACCTTGCTCATGCAGTGGCAAGCGGGCTACGAGCATGCGTGGGTGGTGCTCACCGACCTGGCTCCTGAAGAGGCCAATGTGGCCTGGTATGGCTTGCGAGTCTGGATTGAAGCCGGCTTCAAAGATGTGAAGCGTGGCGGCTTGGGCTGGCATCACAGCAAGATGCGCGATGCCGGGCGTGTGGAGCGGCTATGGCTGGCCATGGTGGTGGCGATGGTGTGGCTGGTGGGCGTGGGCAGTCAAGCCGACAGCCAACGTCCGCTGGCCTGCCTTGAGCAGTTGCCCCAGCCGTCCGTGCGGCGCTTGAGTTGTCTGCAACGCGGACGCCTGCTGCTGCTCACCGCCTTGTTCAAAGCCGAGCCTTTGCCGCTGCCCAGATGCGTGCCTGAGCCGTGGCCGGAGACCATCTCGCCTCCCAGGAAAGGACCCACGGCGTCGCAGCAGCGACAGCGAGCGAAACGACGCGAGCGCAAAAAGCGGCAGAAGGCGGCGCAACGTCGCAAGGTGGCGGCTTAGCCTCCCACCTACCGAAAAAACCTATACTTGTAAGGCGTAGGGTTCTCCACCGCGTGTCCCTGAGTTCGCATACAGGGCCGACAGGTCAAGCTGGGCCACGCTGTCTCCCACAAAGCGGGCCAAATGGTCGGGAGGCAGACAGTCACCCAGGCGCACTGTCAGATCGAGCGCCTGGTCATAGTCCACCGTTTTGAATCTTCTCCTCATGCGCAACAGTCTATCATGACAGACGAGTGGGCATCTGCTTCTCTCCGACAAGCTGCTAGACCAACAGCACGACTTCTCCCGTCGTTCTGCGTTGGGCAATAGCCCGGTGTGCTTCTGCTGCCTCAGCTAAAGGGAACGTGTGTTCAGCAATAATCTCCAACTGAGCAGTGGCCAAGTACTGCATGAGTTCCCTG
>WNGD01006716.1_pt1 | contig 10963 bp, 10 predicted proteins | sample 5400671 | NCBI WGS metagenome assembly WNGD01 (sample SAMN13153369, study PRJNA577476) | soil metagenome | isolation source: 40 cm soil or saprolite under grassland replicate 2 | place: USA:California | collected 2016-06-15
CCAACGGCCTCCTCGGAGATCCAGACGAAGCCGCGCACGAGCGGGTCGCCCGGCCGGCCGCGGAGCAGGCCGTCGAGCATCCCGCGCGCGAACTCGCGGAGGGGGCGCGAGCGCGCGACGGCGCGCGAGAGCTCGTCGAATTGCCAGGCCTCGACCTCGAACAGCGGCGAGCGCATCTGGTCGCGAAAGTCGCGGCCGGCGGCGCGGCCGGCAGCGACGCGCTGCGCGGACGTCATCGCCGCCAGGCGCCGCGCGGGCGGTGCGACGTTCCTGAGCGCGATCATCGGCGCATAGCGGCATTCCGCCTTGTGCACAGCCTCCGCCGTGTTGCGGTTCACGCCGTAGGTGCCGACGTGGACGGTCGTGCGGTCGGTCAGCCCTGTCGCGTGGGCGGCGGCCAGCAGGGCCGGCAGGTCACCGAGCGCGAAGTACGAGAGGAGCATGCGGCCGGTTCAGTCCTCGGTCCCGACGGCGGTTTGCAATCCGTTTGCAAATGGGGCGCGAGGGCGCATGGTTGAGCGGAAACGCTAGAAGAGCTGGTTCTCGCCGCCGAAGATCGCCGAGACCGAGTCGTCGGCGAAGACGTTCATAATCGCCTCCGCGAGCAGGCCGGAGACGCTGAGGACGGTCATGTTCTCGGGACGCTTCCGCAGGTCGACCGGGATCGTGTCGGTGACGACGATGCGGTCGATCTCGGACTCGGCGATCTGCTCGAGCGCGTCGTCCGAGAGGAGCGCGTGCGTCACGAAAACGTTCACCTCGGTCGCGCCATGGTCCTTCAGCGCGCGTGCACCGGCGACCAGCGTCCCGCCGGTGGTCGAGACGTCGTCGCCGACGATCGCCCTCTTGCCGCGCACCTTGCCGGTGACTTCGGTCACCTCCACCTGATCGGCGGAGACCCGCATCTTGTGCATGATCGCGAAGCTCGCCTCGATCATCTCGGCGAAGCGGACCGCGTGCTTGGCGCGCCCGGCATCGGGAGCCACCGCGACGACGTCCTCACCGGTCAGCCCGAGGTCGCGGAAGTGCGTCGCGAAGAGCTGCAAGGCCGTCATGTGGTCGACCGGGATCGTGAAGAAGCCCTGGATCTGGCCGGCGTGGAGGTCCATCGTCAGGACGCGGTCGACACCCGCGAGCTGGAGCATGTCCGCGACGAGGCGGGCGGAGATCGGCTCGCGCGGTTTTGCCTTCCGGTCCTGCCGTGAGTACGGGAACCACGGAACCACGGCCGTGATCCGCTTCGCCGACGCCAGCTTCGCCGCCTGGATCATCAGCGCGAGCTCCATCAGGTTCTTGTCCACGGGCGGGGCCCCGGTCTGGACGATGAAGACGTCGGCGCCGCGGATCGATTCGAGGTAGCGGCAGTAGGTCTCGTCGTTCGGGAACGTGCTGAGCTCGACGTCGCCGAGCTCGACGCCCAGCTTCTCGGCCATCGAGTATGCGAGCTCGGGATGCGAGCGGCCCGAGAAGACCATCAGCCGCTTCTGCGGACCGCGCACGATGTAGTGCTGCGACGCCGGGTCGCTCATGGCGACACCGCCTTCCAGGCCCGGCAGGGCCAGCTCAGTCGCCGTCGGGCTTTCCATGCTTCTCGTAGACCCACCCTTCCTTCGTTGTCTGCCGCGGGGCAAACCCGGCCAGCGAACCGGGAGGGACATCATCCGTGATGACGGACCCCGCTGCAATCCAAGCGTCGTCGCCAATCTCGACCGGAGCATCGAAGACAGTGTCCACGCCGGTCCTGACGTTGCGGCCGATCTTCGTCCGCTGCTTCGGCACTCCAGCCTCGTGCTTGTAGTTCGCAGTGATGTTGCCGGCCGCGACGTTCGAGCCCTCCCCCACTTCTGCGTCGCCGACGTACGAGAGGTGCGGGATCTTCGCGCCGGCGCCGACCGCCACGTTCTTGACCTCGACGAAGGTGCCGATCTTCGCCCCTTCGCCGATCACGCTCGCCGGCCGGACGTAGGCGAACGGCCCGATCTCGGCGCCTCCCTCGATCCGGACGCCGCCGCGGATCACCGTGTACGGGTGCACGACGACGTCGGGCTCGATCTCGACGTGAGCCTCGATCCAGGTCGTGGCGGGGTCGACGATCGTGACGCCCGCGAGCATGTGCGCCTCGTTGATGCGGTCGCGGAGCGAGGCCGCGGCAAGGGCGAGCTCGGCGCGGGTGTTCACCCCCTCGGCCTCGAGCGGATCGTCCGCGAGCTGCACGGCGCAGGAGTGGCCGTCGGCAACGAGGAGGCCGAGCGTGTCGGTCACGTACAGCTCGCCCTGGGCGTTGTGCGCGTCGAGACGCTCGAGCGCCGGCCACAGCTGCTCGGACTTGAAGACGTAGATACCGGAGTTGACCTCGCCCAGCGCGAGCTCCTCGGGCGAGGCGTCGCCGGCCTCCACGATCCGGGCGAGCCGACCGTCGCCGTCGCGCACGATCCGCCCGTACGCACCCGCGTCCGCGGGCTCGAAGGAGAGGACGGTCGCGGCCGCCCGGGCCGCGCGGTGGGTGTCGACGAGCGCGCGGATCGTCTCGGACCTGAGCGCCGGGACGTCGCCGTTGAGGACGAGGACGTCGCCGCCGAAGCACTCGAGCGCGCTGCGCGCGCAGCGGACGGCGTCCCCGGTGCCGAGCGGCTCCTCCTGCACGGCGACCTCGACTCCCTCGAGAAGGTCGCTCGTCTGCGGCGAGGCGACGACAACCATCCGCTCCACGCCGGCATCGCGCGCGGCGTCGACGACCCAGTCGACCATCCTCCGGCCGAGGATCGGGTGCAGGTGCTTCGGCGTCGCGCTCTTCATGCGCGTGCCGATTCCGGCGGCCATCACGACTGCTGCGAGCTCGTCTGCCATGTCAGGGAGAAGTGGCTGGGGCGCCAGGATTCGAACCTGGGATCACGGGACCAAAACCCGTTGCCTTACCACTTGGCTACGCCCCAGGGGCACGGAAGTCTACCGGCGGTCGAACCAGAGGAACGCGAGCGCGATGACGGCGCACGCGATCAGGCCGAGGATCAGCAGCCACTTGAAGAAGACCGCGAACAGGACGAGCACGACGGCGATCAGCTGCGAGACGACGAAGATCCACAGGGCCTGCCGAATCCCGTGCGAGCGGCTGTTCCGGCCGAACCACCAGGCGACCGCTCCCACCGCCGCGAGCGCGACGACCGACCACTTCGTGAGGTCGTGGGAGAAGGCGACGACGACGCCCTCCCCCACTGCGATCCAGAGAGCAAGACGGTGGCGCCGAGCCCTCAGCCACCCGCCGGGGCCCTGCTGCGCGGGGGGCGACGACGACTCCGTAAGCACCGTTCAACCGTACCACGCTGGTGCCGCGAGCCAGGTCCGGCCGAGACCCCGGAGCGCCCGTCTCGCGGCGTCCGCGTCGCGGCGATGATGGAAGAGCCCGTACAGCGCAGGGCCTGCTCCCGAGACGTCTGCGCGGAAGGCGCCGGCAGCGCGAATCTCCGCGGCGAGCGGCGAGCTCACGAGGTCGTTCGGCGGCAGGGCGGCGAAATCCCGAGGGCGCTTCACCGCTGCGAGCCCGTCGAGTAACGCCTGCCGCCGCTCGGCGAAGCCCGCCACGTCGTGGCGCGTGTCGAAGGCGGAGTAGACGTCGGCTGTCGAGGTCTTCGTGGCCGCGCGCGGCAGGAGGACGAGGACCCAGAAGTCCTGCGGCAGGTCGAGCGGCTCGAGCTCGCTCCCGTCCCCCGAGCCGAGCTGCGGGCCGTCGGCGAGGAAGAACGGGACGTCGGCTCCGATCTGCGCGGCCAGGCTGTGCAACTCCTCGGGCGGCAGCGGCTCAGGCAGCGTCTCGTTGGCGAGCCGAAGCGCGGTCGCCGCGTCGGAGCTGCCGCCGCCCAGACCGGCGGCGACCGGGATCCGCTTCTCGATCCGCACGCGCCAGCGCGGCTCGACGCCCGCGCCATGGGCGAGCTCTCTGAGCGCATCGCTGACGAGCGTGTCGTCCGCGAAGCCGTCGACCTGAAGCTCGGGCGCCTCCTTGAGCTCGATCCGGTCGACGAGGTCGATGCGCTGCAGGACGGTCAGGACCTCGTGCTTGCGGTCATCGCGCGGCGGGCCGACGACGAGCGCGAGGTTGATCTTGGCCGGAGCGGGAGCACGGCTCACTGCAAGGCCTCCGCGAGCGCGACGAACTCGCCCGGGGCGAGCGCCTCGGCACGGGTCTCGGCGAGCCGGCCGATCGCCGCGAGTGCTGCCGCGGCCTCCTCGCGCGACGCGAGCTCTGCCTGCGCAACCGAGTTGGGGAGCGTTTTCCGCCGGTGGGCGAAGGCGGCGCTGACGAGTTCCTTCACGCGGCCGAAATCGGACGGCAGCTCGGTGCGCCGGAAGGCGACGAGCGCCGAGTCGACATTCGGCTGGGGCCGGAAGACGGTGCGGGAAACGGCGTGGAAACCCGTACGCTCGGCGGCGAGCTGGACGAGCACCGAGACGGCGCCGTAGTCCTTCGTTCCAGGCTGCGCGAAGAATCGCTCGGCGACCTCGCGCTGCACCATCACGCACCAGAGCCCGACGTTCGGTAGCCCGTCGAGGCTCTCGACGACGAGCGGCGTCGCGACGTTGTACGGGAGGTTCGCCACGAGCTTCGTCGCGTCCTGCGGAAGCCCGATCCGGAGCGCGTCGCCGAACACGACGTCGACGTTCGCGCCGAGTCCGATCAGCGCCGGCTCGAGCGCACGGTCGATCTCGACCGCGTGGACGCGGCCGACCCGCTCGGCGAGGAATCGCGTGAGCACGCCCTGTCCGGGGCCGATCTCGAGCACGACGTCGTCCGGCCCCAGCTCCGCCAGCCGCCCGATCACCTCCAGGATGTTTCGGTCGACCAGGAAGTGCTGGCCGTACTCCTTCTTCACAGGCCGAAGCATGCAGCGGCGTTCCGCTCGATCTGGGCTTCCAGCTCGGCCGGCTCTTCGCCGCGGGCATGGGCGAGCGAGGCGAGCGTGTGGACGACGTACGCCGGCTCGTTCCGCTTGCCGCGCACCGGCTGCGGCGCGAGATAGGGGGAGTCGGTCTCGGCGAGGAGGCGCTCCGCCGGGACCTGGGTCGCCGCGAGGCGGAGGTCGACGGCCTTCGGGAAGGTGACGTTGCCGGCGAACGAGATGTACCAGCCGCGGTCGAGCGCGGTCGGGAGCATGTGCGGCGACGAGAAGCAGTGGAGTACGACCGTGCCCGGGTGGTCGGCGAGCCCGGCGAGCGTGTCGTCGTCGGCCGCGCGCGTGTGGATCACTACGGGCTTGCCGAGCTCGGCGGCGAGCTCGAGCTCGGCGGCGAAGAGGCGACGCTGGTCGTCGCGCGGCGCGTAGTCGCGGAACCAGTCGAGCCCCGTCTCGCCCACCGCAACGGCCTTCGGATGCGCGAGCAGCTCTCGCAAGGCAGCGTGGTCGTCCTCGGTCGCGGTCCCCGCGTCGTGCGGGTGGATGCCGAGGATCGCGAACACCCCGTCGTGCCGCTCCGCGAGCACGAGCGCGCGGCGGCAGTCCTCGACGCTCGTGCCGACGGTCAGGATTCGCGTGACGCCGGCCTCGACCGCACGCCGGATCGCCTCGTCGGCGTCGTCGAGCGAGGTGAGGTGCGCGTGTGTGTCGATCACGGGAGCTCGGCGGCAAGGACTGCCTCCGCGTCGAGCTTGCGGAAGAGCGGCCGTGGCTCGCGCAGCGTCTGGCCGGGCGACAGCTCGCTTGGCGCCCAGGAGCCGACCCAGCTCGCGTAGTTCCCCGTGAGGATCTCGTGGGTGGAGCCGTCGCCTTCCTCGACCGTGCGACGCTCGAGCGGGCCCGCGATCCAGCCCTCGTAGCCGAGCAGCTCGTGCAGCACTTGTGAGCTGAAGGGGAGGAACGGCGTGAAGAGCGTCTTCAGCGAGTCGACCACGCGGAGCGCGACGTAGAGCACGGTGCCGGCCCGGTCGCGGTCCGTCTTCACGAGGGACCACGGCGCCTGGTCGGCGAGGTACTGGTTCGCGAGCGCGCTCGTCGCCATGCCTTCCGCCAAGGCAGCTCGAAAGCGAGCGCTTTCGATGTGCTCGCCGACCGTGTCGAATGCGCGCTCGACAGCCTCGAGGAGCGCCCGGTCGCCCTCGGTGAGGGGGCCGGGCGCCGGGACCGCGCCGAAGTTTCGCTGGGCGTTCACGAGCGTCCGGTTGACGAGGTTGCCCCAGTTGGCGAGCAGCTCGTCGTTCGTGCGGCGGACGAACTCCTCCCACGTGAAGTCGCTGTCCTGCGTCTCGGGACCGGCGGCGGTGAGGTAGTAGCGGAGCGCGTCGGGCTCGTAGCGGTCGAGGAAGTCCTTGACCCAGATCGCGTGACCGCGGCTCGTGCTCGCCTTGCTCCCACTCATCGTCAGGTACTCGCTCGAGACGACGTTGTACGGGAGCTGCAGGCCGTCGCCGTACCCCATCAGCATCGAGGGCCAGATGACGGCGTGGAAGACGATGTTGTCCTTTCCCATGAAGTAGAAGCTGCGCGCGTCCGGGCTCTGCCACCACTCGCGCCACGCCTCGGGCCGGCCGACGTCGTGCGCCCACTCGACGGCGGCGGAGAGGTAGCCGATCACCGCGTCGAACCAGACGTAGATGCGCTTCGTGTCCTCGGGGTAGCCCTCGACGGGAACGGGAACGCCCCAGTCGATGTCGCGGGTCATCGCACGCGGCTTCACCTCCCGCGCGAGGTTGAGCGCGAAGTTGCGGACGTTCGGCCGCCAGTGCGTCTGCGCCTCGATCCACTCGACGAGCCGCTCCCGGAACGCCGGCAGATCGAGGAACAGGTGCGTCGTCTCGCGGAACTCGGGCGTCGAGCCGTCCACGACCGAGCGGGGGTCGATCAGGTCGACCGGATCGAGCTGGTTGCCGCAGTTGTCGCACTGGTCGCCGCGCGCCTCGCCGTAGCCGCAGATCGGGCAGGTGCCTTCGATGTAGCGGTCGGGGAGCGTACGGCCGGTCGCAGGGGAGATCGCGCCGAGCGCCTTCTGCTCGATGAGGAACCCCTTGTCGTAGAGCGTGCGGAACATGTCCTGGACGACGGCGTAGTGGTTGCGCGTCGTCGTCCGCGTGAAGCAGTCGTACGTCATGCCGAGACGGACGTAGTCGTCGAGGATCAGCGCGTTGTTGCGGTCGGCGAGCTCACGCGGGGTCACGCCTTCGCGGTCGGCCGACACCATCACCGGCGTGCCGTGCTCGTCCGTCCCACTGATCATGAGGACGTCGTTGCCCTTGAGCCGGTGGTAGCGCGCGAAGACGTCCGACGGCACACCCGGACCGGCGACATGGCCGAGATGCCGCGGGCCGCTGGCGTATGGCCACGCGACCGCGACGAGGATCTTTTGGGGCGTTTCCGACACCGGCGACAGCTTAGGAGCTTCTAAGCCGCGCGCGACACCTGCCTGAGCTCATCTTCCGGCAGCGGCAGGCTAAGGACCTGCGCGCTCACGGTCGGGCTCGTGTTCGAGCGTCGCCGTCTCGCGGCGAACACCGCACCGAGCGCGAACAGCGCCGCAGCCCAGTTGCAGACGAGCGCGGGCAGCGGACTGGACGGCTTGCGACGCGGCGGCGCAACGTACTCGCGCGGCCGGATCTCGTGCCTGGCGTCGAGACCGAGAGGCCTGGAGGCCGCCGGCTCGGCGATCGGCCGCCGGAAAGAGCTCGTCGTCGGCTCGCTCGCGCGATCTCGGACGGCAGGGCGTTGCCGCACGCGGGCCCTCCCGGTGTCTACACGCGCCTTCTGAGCGCGCTCCTGCTGGTGGACCCCCACCCGGCTCCGCCCTGAGTCGCCGCGCGTTCCTCGGACGCTTGCCACCCGCGGCCTTCTCGGCGCCGAGGGCGCCGGCTTGCCCGCGGGGGCAGCCGCAGAGGCGCCGCTCGAGGCCGGCTGCGACGCGGTCGTGCCACTCTCCGTAGCGGTGCCGCCCGAGGCCGGCGGGAGCAGGCCGAGTGGATCGACGTAGCCATTCGGATCGGCGGTGATGCGAATCCCGAGGTGGACGTACGGCTCGTCCACCTCGGGCGTGCCGCTCGGCCCGATCGTGCCGACGGCTTCCTGCTCGGCGACCGTCGCGCCTTTGGTGACGGCGATCGAGCCCAGGTGCGTGAGCGTGACGGAATAGCCGTCGGCGGTCTCGAGCGTGACCGTCTTGCCGTTCGTCGGCACGGTCCCGGCGAAACTGACCGTGCCGGCCGCCGGCGCAACCACGGTCTCGCCTGCGTCGGCGCCGATGTCCACGCCGCGATGCTGGCCCGGGGCGTACGGATGCGACTCGTCGTATGAGAACGGCTGCACGACCGGCCCCTGCACCGGCCAGCTCCAGGCGTACGCGGCCGGCGCCCAGACCAGGAAGACGAGAGAAAGGAGCGCCAGTCGCCGGATCGTTGTCAGAATGAGCAACAGGAGGCGAAGGGTAGCGCGGGCGGCCGGCGTTGTCAAATCAGCTTACAAGGACTGCTTGTAGAGCCGGTTGCGCGGGATGCCCACGAGACTCGAGACGATCTCCGCCGCTCGCCGGCGCGGCAGCCCCGCCGCCACGAGGTCGGCGACTGCGGCGAGCGCGGCCCCCTCATCACCCCCAGCAGGAGCCACTCCCGGGCCCAACACGAGCGTGATCTCGCCCTTCGGCGGCGCGCTGAACCGCTCGGCGAGCTCCACAGCCGTCCCGCGCACGACCTCCTCGAACCGCTTCGTGAGCTCGCGACAGACGGCCACCCCTCGCTCCGCATCGGCGGCCGCGAGCGAACGCAACGTCGCGGGCAGGCGTTGCGGAGACTCGAACGCGACCGCCGGCCACGGCCAGCCCCGCAGCTCGTCCCACAGCGCCGCGAGCTTCGACTCGCCGCGCGGGAGAAAACCGAGAAAGCGGTACTGCTCCGCGACGAGCCCGGAGGCAACGAGTGCGGTCTCCACGGCCGACGCCCCCGGCAGGACAGTGACGTCGACGCCTGCGTCGAGCGCCGCGCGCACGAGCCGCGCACCGGGGTCGGACACGCCGGGGAGGCCGGCGTCCGAGACGAGCGCGACCCGCTCCCCCGCCTCGAGCCGCGGCAGGAGTGCGGCGGTCCGCTGCGCCTCGTTGTGCTCGTGGTACGAGAGCAGCCGCGCCCTGATCCCATGCCGCTCGAGCAGGCCGCGCGTGTGGCGCGTGTCCTCGCACAGGACCACGTCGGCGGCGGCGAGCTCGCCGAGCACGCGCAGCGTCACGTCCTCGAGGTTGCCGATCGGCGTCGCGCAGACCGCGAGCGGCATTACGCCGTGTCCAGCGCCTCGAAGGCGACGAAGGCCGCGCCGATGAAGCCGGCGGCCGTGCCGAGCTCTGCCTTCGCCAGCCGCACGGAGCTGCGCATCGGCTCGAGGGCCTCCCGCCGAGCCACCTCCTCGGCCGGCCCGCGCAGGTAGTCGAACGCGGCGACTCCGAAGCCGCCGCCTAGCAGGACGAGCTGCGGCGCGAAGACGTTGACGAACGACCCGATGGCCGAACCGAGGTAGCTGGCGACCTCCTCGAGCAGCTCCTTCGCCTGCGCGTTGCCTTCGTTCGCGAGCCGCACGAGCCGGTGCGCGTCGGCCGACGGGCCGAACGCCTCGCGCGCAGCGGCAGTAGCCGCGTTGCCGCTCACGTAGGCCTCCAGATGGCCGCGCCCGGTGCACGCACCCTGGCAGGGCCGGCCCCCGTGGACGATCACGACGTGGCCGAGCTCGGCGCCCAGGCCGTTCCGGCCGCGAAAGGGCTTGCCGCCGGAGATGACCCCGCCACCGACGCCGGTCCCGAGCGTGAGCATGAGGAGGTCGTCCTCGCCTCGGCCGGCGCCGGCCCGCCACTCGCCGATCGCGGCCGCGTTCGCGTCGTTGTCGAGACCCACCGGCCTGTCGAACCGCTCGCGCATGCGGTCGCGCAGCGGCGCGTTCTCGAGCGGCAGGTTGACGGGGCGGACGACGACGCCGTTCTCCTGGTCGATCGGAGACGGTGCGCCGAAGCCGACCGCCGCCACCGACTCGTCGAGCAACTCGGCGACGGCGGCCTCGAGCTCGGCGAGGACGTGCTCCTGCGAGTCCTGTGGGCTGGGCCGCTCGTGACGGCGGACGACGGTCCCGTCGCGGGCGACGACCCCGGCGAGGATCTTCGTGCCGCCGAGATCCACTCCGATCGCATGGCCCGCCTGCACAGTGGGTACCGTAATCCTCCGCATGGCCGCCTCCGGGGAGAAGCCGTATCGCGTCTATCGCGGCGGCCGGACGAAAGGCAAGGTGCCGCTGCAGCGGCGCGAACGGGAGGCCCGGCGGGCCGTCCGCAGCGACGGCGGCGGCCCCGGCAAGATCGTCGAGCGGCCGCCGCGCCGCAGGCGTCTCTGGCTCGGCTGGACGTGGCGCCGCTGGACGCTCGTCACGATTCTCGGCCTGATCGTCCTCTCGGTGATCTGGGGAGCCCTGGGCTACCTCTCGGTCTCGAGCGGCGTGAGCGACGCAAACAAGCGCCTGCCGAAGAACGTGCGGCCGGTCCTCACGCCGGACAGCGGCCTGCTCCTCTCCAGCCCGACGACGATCCTGCTGCTCGGCTCCGACCACGCGACGGGGAAGGGAAGCACCGGCCGGGCCGTGGATCAGCACTCCGACTCGATCACGCTGCTCCACACCGACCCGGGGCACCACCGTCTGTACTACCTCTCGGTGCCGCGCGACCTGCAGACGGAGGTGCCCGGCCACGGCCAGGAGAAGATCAACGCGGCGATGCAATTCGGCGGGCCGAGGCTTGCCGTGCAGACGCTCGACGCGCTGCTCGGCAAGTCCTTGCCCGTCAACCACGTCGTGATCGTCGACTTCAACCAGTTCGAGAAGCTGATCGACGCCGTCGGCGGGATCACGGTCAACGTGCCGGAGAACATCCTCTCGAACCGCTTCGACTGCCCGTACAAGACGCAACAGCGCTGCTCGCAGTGGCAGGGCTGGCGCTTCCACAAGGGCCCGACGCACATGGA
>WNGD01011627.1_pt1 | contig 10961 bp, 10 predicted proteins | sample 5400671 | NCBI WGS metagenome assembly WNGD01 (sample SAMN13153369, study PRJNA577476) | soil metagenome | isolation source: 40 cm soil or saprolite under grassland replicate 2 | place: USA:California | collected 2016-06-15
CTCGTAGTGCCCACAAATAAGTGTCACACGCACTTCCTGTGCCAGTGTTCTGGCAATGTGTTGATTGAAAAGGCGTCCCTGGGGACTCAACAGGATAATCGGCCCGCCCTGGTAAACGGCCTCAACCGCTGTAAAAATCGGCTCAGGTTTCATGACCATACCGGCGCCGCTCCCGTAAGGGTAGTCATCGACGATGTGATGTTTATCGCTGGTTGACTCACGTATATTGTGCAGGGCGATGCTGAGAAGTCCTTGCTCCTGTGCTCGTTTTAAAATACTTTCAGAGAATGGTCCCTGGAACATATCAGGGAATAGAGTGAAAATGTCGAAGTGCATGGTAATCCTGGTTGTTGGTTTTAACAATCCTAGCGTTTTGTGTTACAATAACACCGTTGCCTCTCATTAGCAAGCGGTTGATGAGGTCGTTGAGGCGTACTCACATGCCATGCATCTCACTGGTGCGTAACTTGTGGTTTTTAGTTCTGTCTCCTACGCGGAGCGAGCGTACAATGTCCTGGTCCCAAACGCAACAATCCGAGGATCTGTATGATCAAATCACTATTCTTGTCGGCAGCGCCATTCGACTCCTTTCTGGCGATGCTGGCGTTTTTGTTGTATCGAAAGAAGCATTTGATCCGCAGAGCAATACGGAATATACCTTGTATGGTCTCAGTAAGTCAGCATCAATGCTCCTTTTATCGTATGTATGTGAGGGTGAGCAGCCAGATTCCCAATGTCCCCTGGTGAAAGATGTGGTGCCACCTTTGCTGGTGAAACAACTGGGGATTTGTGATGATGAGGCCGGGGATGCAGAGTTGATAGGAGATGTGAATGTGGCAAAAGAGCAGCCTGTTCTTGAACGCTGTTCTTTATTTGTGAATGATCAGGCGGGCCTAATAGGAGTGCTGCACTATCTGCGCCCGGCAGGCGCAAGCTCGTGTTTTGAACAGCCAGGTGAGTCAGAGGGAGCCTTACGCCTGTTTATCGCGCACTTTGCTGCTGGTTTGCGTTCAGCTTTGAAGTGGCAATCCATGATTAAAGAACAGAGACGACTGGCTGCCATCTTCCAGCACAGCGCTGAGGGCATCCTGACAGTAGATACGGCGCTACGCATTATCGATTTTAATCCAGCAATGGAGCGACTCACGGGCTGGTGTGAAAATGAGGTACTGGGACGTTTCTACTATGAAGTCTTGCGCCCAAAGGACCGCCAGGGAAATGACCTCGGCTTGCAGGGTTCGCCGATCTTGCAGGCTTTCGCGGGTCAAACTGTTGTCAATCGGGAGATGGTCATTTCGACGCGCGACAGACAGCATTTCGATGTAAGTGTGACAGCTTCGTGTGTTCGCTCAAGCAAAGGAGAGCCAACCAGTGGCATTCTCACGGTGCGTGATATTACTCGTGAGCGTCAACAGGAGGAGCAACGTTCAACGTTTATTTCAGTGATTTCGCATGAACTGCAAACGCCGATAGCTATCATTAAGGGCTATGCTTCGACACTGGCACGTGCCGATGCAACATTTGATAGGGAATCGCTGCATTCTCGCCTGCAGGCTGTAGAAGAAGAGGCTGATCGTTTGAATAAGTTAGTAGGCAATCTGCTTTATGCCTCGCGTATTCAAGCGGGTGGCCTACAGATGGAGTTAGCGCCACTCGATTTGTCGAACCTTGTCCAGAATGTTGCTCGTCGTTTGCAGGTGAAAAGTCCCGGTGTTACAGCGACAGTGAATCTGCCGCCGAATTTGCCAACAGTGATGGCCGATAGGGATCGCATTGAAGAGGTACTGGAAAATCTATTGGACAATGCTGTCAAGTATTCGCCCGATAAAGGCGTGGTAACAGTAGCCTGCCGCGTAACAGGTGAAGAGGTGATCGTCAATGTAAACGATACAGGTATGGGGATTTCATTGCGTGAACAGGAACAGATCTTTGATCGCTTCTATAGAGCCGGCAATGGCAAGACTCGCTCATTGCAAGGGGCCGGACTTGGCTTATATATTTGCCGTGCTATAGTTGAAGCTCATGGAGGGCGTATCTGGGTCGAGAGCGCTCTGCATCAGGGATCGACATTTTTATTTAGTTTACCTCGTATGGAGAAAGCACATTTACCTATGGTGGTGTTTTGATGGAGAAGGAAGCTTTTGATCCGCGTGATATGACGATTTTAATTGTGGATGACGAGCCTCGCATTCGCGACTTTGTGCGTATGAACTTAGAGCTTGAGCGTTATCGTGTTATAGAAGCTAGCAACGGTATTGAGGCACTTGAGCAACTACGTGAAAAACTGCCAGATCTGGTCGTGATGGATGTCATGATGCCTGAAATGGATGGCTTCGAAACATTACGGCATATGCGCGAGGTGTCTAATGTCCCTGTGATTATGCTTACTGTACGTCAGAATGACCAGGATAAAATACACGGTCTCGATCTAGGCGCCGATGATTACATCGCAAAACCATTTAATCCACGTGAAATGCTTTCACGTATTCGAGCACTTCTGCGTCGTTCTTTCATGGCCGCACCAGCACGTAAAACAGAGATCGTTGTTGATCCTGATCTGAAGATTGATTTTTCCCGGCACGAGGTGATTGTACGAGGTGAGAAAGTAGTTTTGCGTCCCACCGAGTATCGTCTCCTCTACCATCTTGTCAACAATGCAGGGAGATTACTGACACACGAAACCTTGCTATCCAAAGTTTGGGGACAAGAATACCGTGACGAGGCTCATTATCTGCGTTTATATATCACCTACTTACGACAAAAAATTGAGCCGGACCCTGCACATCCGAAATATATTTTGACCGAACGAGGTATAGGGTATCGCTTCAAGGAATTAGGAGAGTAGCAGGTCAAATTGATGATACTGGTTTTACGAATCTACCGGGTAAGTTCTGAAAAGGAAAGGAGGGAGCGACATTGAATAAGAAGGAACGTATAGATGCAGCTCTACAAGGCGAACGTGTTGATCGAGTTCCAGCGAGTATGTGGGGACACGACTTTGAACGCGAGTGGGATGCGCAGTCTCTGACTGAGGCAATGGTTGAAAATTTCGCTCGCTTTGACTGGGATTTTATGAAGGTCAATCCACGTGCCAGCTACCATGTCGAGGGTTGGGGAGTACAGGTACGACCATCGGGTGAGAAGTACAAAGCGCCCATTTTCGGGGACACTCCTATCAAAAGTAGCTCCGACTGGAAACGAATACGTCCTCTTGAGCCGGATCAGGGTGCGTTGGGCGAGCAATTGCAAGCGCTGCAATTAATAAACCATTCAGTAGGGTATGATGCCTACTTTGTGCAGACCGTCTTCTGTCCCCTGGGTGTTGCAAAATACCTGGTAGGCAATAGAAGCGAGCCGGTATTGCAGACGATCCGCGAAGATCGTGCCGCAATGCATGCAGCTCTCCAGGTAATCACCGAAACATTTGTAAATTATGCAATTGCTTGCCTGGATCAGGGCGCAAGTGGCATCTTCTATGCAACGAACGGCTGGGCTTCTGAGAGTATGCTAACTGTCGACCAGTATCGTGAGTTTGGTGAGCAGTATGATCTGGAGTTCCTGGATGCTATCAAGAGCAGGAGCAAGTTTAATATCTTGCATAATTGTGGTACGCATATCTACTTTGACTTCCTGGCAGCGTACCCGGTTCAAGCTCTCAGTTGGGCTGCCACACTTGAGGGCAATCCTGACCTGCGTGAGGGCAAATTGCGTTCCGGCAAAGCAGTGGTGGGCGGGATTAGCGAGAAAACGATCCTCAAAAATGGTAAACCCGACCAGGTACGTGAGGAAGTAGCTCGGGCGCTAGAACTGACCAGCGGTAAGCATTTTCTGCTTGCTCCAGGCTGTTCTATACCCCCAGAGACGCCTGCTGAGAATCTGCAAGCTATTCGTGACGCGCTCTCTTGACACCCATTGAGAGATTGGCTATACTCACACGGCAGAACTTTTATAGAGCGTAGTACTGAAAGATAATCACACAGCTACGCTCCTTATTAAATTGAGAAGGCACTTCGCGACTGATGGAGCGATATCAAACAATGCGAGCTTATTCCGCGGGAGGTGTCGTTTTTCGTCTTGTCCCACATGGCTCGAGGGAGATGAAAAGCATACCAAACTCGTGGCATACCGGGCAATATGAGGATATGTCTGTAGAGGTTGTGCTTGTAGGGCGCAGTCATTCTGGAATATGGGCATTGCCCAAAGGGACTCCACAATCTGGAGAAACCCTCGAGCAGGTGGCAGTGCGGGAAGTGCAGGAGGAGACCGGATTAAAGGTACGTTTGATTGCCTATATTGGCAGCATCTCTTACTCCTTTATACAGGATAAGATTCGGTATCAGAAACAAGTACGTCACTTCTTGTTTGAGGCGATAGGGGGAGATACTGCTCGACACGATGCTGAATACGATCGTGTCGAATGGTTTTCCATTCCCGAAGCGTTACGTCGCCTGACTTATCCGAATGAAGTCAATATCCTTACCCAGGCGGAAGATATTTTACATCGTTGGTTACAGACCCGGCACAAAGAAGGATAAAACAGCTATATGCAGCATACGCCCCGATATAGGCTAATGCGGCGTATTCTCTACCCTTATAGTGGGGAGCAGCCGCTTTCAATGAAGCAAAGTCTGCGTGTTATGCTCGCATGGATATCGTTTTTCCCTGTTTGTATGTCTTTGTTCACCCTGGCAATAGCAGTTATCGGGTCATATTCCGTACAGAAAATGGTAATACTTGTGATTTTTACGTTCCTTTCAGGTGTCTTCATCTTTGGTTCGCTTGGTTTACTTGTTGTGACTATGAGTAACAAAGCTGCTCGTTTGCATCAAACATGGAAGATACAGAAAGGTCAGCAATAACCAGTGGAGGTAGTAGCTATGGATCTTAGCGTCGAAGGTAAATCTGAGCGTATTCCCCCTGGCTCGCATATCTGTCAACTCTACAGCAAAGTGATCGAAATTCCGGGAGTGACAGCACGTTTAATGCGAGTCGGTCTTACGCTATCGGAAAAGTGTTTATTTGCTGCTGCCCCAGCACAGGTGAATGAATTACGTGAAGAGTTGCACAAATTACAAATAGATGTAGATAAAGCGATTGAGGCGGGCCAGTTGGTCTTATACGAAGAACGAGAGCCGTTTCTGGCAAACGCGAAACGCTTTGACCCGTATTATTTACTCTCTTCTCACCAAACATTTATTGCTCAGGCTCTTCGTGAAGGATGGCAGGCAGTACGGATTTCAATTGATATGACCTGGCTTAGCAAAGATATCGCTACTCCTGAACAAATTCTCAAATACGAGGCAGCATCTGATGCTGTATTCACGTTCCAAAATGCTCCCATCATTGCATTGATGCATTATGATCACGGCAAATTGATCCCCAGCCTTGTCGTAGAAATGCTCAAACTGCATCCAATCGCAGTTGTTGGCAAGTATATCAAAAGAAACCCCTACTATTTGAACTCTGAGCAATACATGCTCAAGATTCTGCGTATTAACCGAGAGAAGGAAAAGGGCACATCATAGCTCCCTCAAGCCACCCAGATATTCCCTATAAACAGGATGATATTCATTATGAATAATGTTATCGCAAGGCTAAGATAATACGTATTAAAGCGCGGCTTTTTACCCCACAAAGCGAGAATGATGGTGAGTGGGAAGATAATCATCATATATCGTGGTTGCGAGAGTAGCGGCTCGAATTCAGGTATGTACGTGGGAAAACTGATCGCGAAGATAGCCAGTGCCAATGCGAAAAGACTGTAATGCAGCGGTAAGCGCTTCCAACCCAATGAGAGCACAACAAAAGGTATGATTGCAGCAATGAGGTAGATCAGATTGCCTAGTACGAATACGGGAGCCGCTTCCTTGAAGAAGGCTTCAATTGAAACGATAAATGTGTCCCACGGTAACGTAAAGTGTCGATGCCATACCATCTCTTCCTGGATACTGAAAATCCATGGGCTACCTTTGGTAGAGTACAGATAAAGCATATACACTAGAATACCAGCGGGGATGAGTACGATGGGAAGAAGAGCATTCAGTTTTTGTCTCCAACTATATTGCCCGCGTTGGGAGGGTAGCCAGAAGCGCTGTATATATACTACCAGGTAAGGTATCGCTAAAAGTAGGCCGGATGAGCGCGTAAGTGCTGCCAGGAAACCGAGTAGTCCGGCGAGCCACCAATCAAGTGTTCCACCCCGGCAAAGTAACAAGAAAGAAGCAATGCACAGCAGTACAAAGAACGATTCCGTGTAATCTGCAAAAAAGAAGAGAGCATAGGGTGCGAACGTAAAATAGAGCAAGGTGCGTCGAGCCGTCGCTGGCTCGAACTCATCCGCTACCAGGTAATAGAGCAAGACAAGCACGAAGTAGAAGCAGATATTGGCGAGCAGGAGACCCGCCAGATAGTAAGAAACCGGAAAAAAGCCTCCGAGTAAGAGTCCTCCGAAGTGCTGCATGAGCGGCCATAGCGGAAAAAACGCAACGTCTGGCGTATATGTGTAACCATGGAAAGAGATGTTTAGATACGGTTTGGCGTCCCAGCGTAGCCATGAGTAGAATAGTGTACTCAATCCAAAGGGTGCGTACTTGTAATAGTTTGAAGAGTTAGCTTCTGTAAGAAGAAATTGCCGGTAAGGTGTTACAAACTGCGGCAGCAAGAAGACACTCACTAAAGTAACGAGTATGATTACCAGGCGGCTCATGCCAAAAACCCACGCTGCCTCTTTGCAAGCAGTTCTTAGTCTTTGCTTGTGCATACTTATCAACTATTCGCTTTCAGATATGCTGACACGAGATCAATACGGCAAGAAAGGCATCCTTTGTGTGGGTGCCTTTCTTATGTCCATATCTTTAGACGTTACAATAGTGGAGTAGAGACTGATTACTGGTTGAACAACTGGCCCCACGTTCCCTGGATGTTGCTCGTTCCACCAGCTTGTTGTGCACCCTCAGGCTGAGGCGGGTGGTAAGTCATAGACTGAATGCCGAGGCGGCCAGGTCCAGTGAAGCGGTTGAGTATAATCGAAGCGCCTGCCATCAAGCCACCGATAGCTCCCAGAATACCACCGCCGCGCTGGGAGCCAGCGACCGTTGTCACTGTCATCTGTACTGATGGGTCTTTCCACAGCCACGCGCCCGGTTCTACGTCCAGGGTTTCACCCGGCGCCAGCATTTTCTCAAAAACGTTGCCGTATCCATGTAGGACTATCATTCCCTCGCCACCTTGACAAGTGAACTGGTCAATGAAGAGGCCAGTGCGGCTGAAGAGAACGTTGGCTGCGCCCTGCACGAAGGTGAAGCCATAATCGACATTGCCGGTTGCGAACAGGAATTGGTGCTCGCGTACCTCAACCATCTGGCCAGGCTGCAAGCGCAGTGCCACGATCTGGCCCGGTGCGTCACGTGAAAAGGAGATGTTGCCAGGCCCCTGCGCTTCGGTCAAGAAAATTTGCATACCTGCAAAAAAGCGCTTTGCCAGACCCCTCAGAGATTTGAAACCGATCTGTACCCCTGGATGTTTCCAAAGGAGAATGTGGTGTTCGAAGTAGATGGGTAACTGGTTACCAAGCATGACATCTGCCACTGGCACAAGCTGCCCATCAATAGTAATAGTCATATCTGCAACATGTAATGGCCCTTTGGGGTTATGCAGTTCAGCTCGTGGCACCTGGTTGCCGAGGGTCTGGTTGCTACTATACTCTTCATACTGATTAGCCGGTACGTAGGCTCCTTGTGGCTGCGCTCCATATTGACTCTGTGGCTGAGCCTGAGGTGGCGGCATCTGGCTCACTTGCATTGGCGACCCACAGACACCACAGAACTTCACTCCATCTGCAACCTGACTTTGGCAGCGGGGACATATCATCTATTGGCCTCCTTCAATTGGCTCTATTGGATAGGTCATTCATAGCTACTGTCAAGCAAAATGTGACAAGGGCATATTGGACGACACAAACTATCTTTATCGTCCAGCATGCCCTGATCAATTAGTCGGAACGTGTCAGATCAGAATTGAGTTTCTTATTATGGCTAAAGTACGAAGCTATCCGCCAAAGGACTGCGAGCATTGCCATTCTCTCGCCTGTCATTGCCTGGGTTTACAGGTTGCTGACCAGCCGTCGTCTGGCGATTACTTTGCGAGTAGTTGTTGGATATGGGGGGAGTACTCTGCAAATTCTGTAAGCTTTGCAATGTCGATTGTGATTGCGCACTCATTTGCATATTATTGCCCTGGTCATTGGCGAGTTGAATTGTCTTTCCATCAATAACCACTGCAATGCCTACTCCACGTCGTAAGTCAGCGATTTGCCGGCGTAATTCACGGTTTTCGGCCTCCAAAGCGTCCATTAACTTTTTCTGCTCAAGCAGCATCTGAGCGATGCCTTCAAAACCGGCGCTAGCAGCACGATCCATCATGGATTCCTCCTGCATCATAGGTGTACCTATTACTTCTAAAACAAAATCTCCCAACACTGCGACACTTCCTCCCAATTTACGTCGTCGCCAAAAGAGGTATGACTCGATCCCAAATGGCTGCTGCAACGCCCATTTTGGGCATTACAGGCAAATCTTCCATTGCACCATTTGCATGAAAGATATACACCTTATTGGTCTCTGTTCCGAAGCCGCTATCCGGGCGGCTCACATCGTTCGCCACAAGCAAATCCAGGCGTTTCGCAACCAGTTTGGTGCGTGCATAATTCACCAGGTCGCTGGTTTCAGCTGCGAAGCCAACACGCACCAGACGCCTATCATTGCCAGTGTGCCTGTCAACAGAATCGGTGAGTTCTTCCAGGATATCTGGATTGCGTACCAGCCGTAAGAAGAACCCATTCTGTTCATCGAGTTCTTGCGCTCCACTTCCACTTTTTTTGAGCTTCTGTGTTGCTGCCACTGCTGGACGGTAATCCGCTACAGCGGCACTCATAATAAGTGCATCTGCATCAATAACCGCATCAAGTACAGCATCTCGCATCTGTAATGCGGTTTCGACCCTACGCACTTCCACCCCGTATGGTGCATCTAATACAACGGGCCCTGAGATTAAAATGACGTACGCGCCACGATCTCTGGCCTCTACTGCAAGGGCATATCCCATCTTTCCAGATGAGCGATTCCCTAAATACCGTACCGGGTCAATCGGTTCCTGAGTGCCACCAGCAGTCACTACAACCCGGCGACCTGCCAGATCACCATTGCGGCCCAGCACGACATTGATAGACTCCAGCAATACACTTGTATCAGGAAGCCTGCCCATACCCACTTCCCCTGAAGCAAGCCGTCCAATCTCCGGCTCTACGATACATGCCCCACGTTCACGCAACAAAGCCAAATTTGCCTGTGTTGCGCTATGCGTATACATGTTCTGGTGCATCGCAGGAGCCAGCAGCAGAGTGGCTTTGGTTGCTAACGCCACCGCTGTCAACATATTGTCGGCCATACCGTGTGCCAGTTTTGCGATAGTGTTGGCAGTTGCCGGAACGATCACCAATATGTCAGCTTCCTCAGCTAATGCGATATGTGTTTCTGCTGCGCGTCCTGATGGCTCCCATAGGTCGCTGTAAACAGGCCGGTGGCTCAACGTTGAGAATGTCAGCGGTCGAACAAATTCATCCGCACGTTCCGACATAATAACATCAACCAGGGCTCCAGCTTGTTGCAGACGGCTAACCAGCTCGACCGCTTTATAGGAAGCTATGCCACTACAGATTCCGACGAGAATGCGCCTGTTTAGTAACACTGTTCGCTTGCCAGTTCCCTTCACAACACCTTGCAATCAAGGCCACTGCTACGATAACACAGGATGATGCATATAAACAAGAAAGTTGCCAAGAAGTACCATCAGCTTACTTTCTAATGTCCTTTCGTTTCAGAAAGTAAGCTGTAGCGACGCCAAAGACGATGATCATAATGCTCAATGCCAACCACATTAGCAAAAGGTATTGTATTGCGTCCACCTGACTATAGGTAGAGAAAAGAGTGCTATGAAATGTGGGACTATTTCCGAAAAGCGTATCGCCATTAAGTTTGTCACTGTGCAAGCCAATCGATGATCCCAGAGCTGCCATCGCCCAACGTATCGGAAAAAGTGCGCTAAGAACTTGCAGGGGCCATGAATTGAGAGGAAAGATTGTGCCAGAAAAGATAATTTGCGGAATAAGGAGTAGGGGCACAATGGTCATAGCACGGTCGGTGTTTGGCACAAGAGCCGAAACCATCAGACCCATCATCAAGCCGGCCAGTGAGGTTAAGGCAATAGTAATGTACACTTCTAAAAAGGGTGGGAGCAATATGCTGTTGGAAAATGGGTCAGGTATACTTACGCACAAGACAAGGATCGCGCTTTGCACCAGGCACAATACACCTAACACAACAATCTTCGAGAACATATAGGGAAGAATCCCAAGGTTGACAGCCCGCTCACGAAGATAGATGGGAGCCTCTTTGACAATCTCGCGGGCGGCATTGATACATCCAAAGAAGATTGCAGAAAAGGCCATAATGAAGAGCACTGTTGCTGCGTAGCCTGGACCTGGCACAATGAAATCTTGTAGGGCCTGGTTTGTTCCTCCTCTCTGATTCGCATAGGCAATTCCTCTTGAATCAGTTGTAAGAAAAGCCTGTAAATGCTGGCAACTCTTGAAGACAACAGGGTTAGAAGGCGTAGGTAAATCAGGCCCCCTATTTGTGATAATCGAGGCCGTTGTCGGACATTGCAAGACATTGTTAGGATTAAAACCATCAGGGCCTACTCCCCTAATAAAGAACAACAATAACAGTCCGATAAGTGGAGCCTGCAGGAGCAGGAACGCGAGATTAGCTTTGTCATTTTTAAGTATTGCAAGGTAGCGCCATGAGAGCAAAGAAAACTGCTTCCATGGGTTGCCGCGCTTGGGTGGTTTGACTGCAACTGTCTGCTGATTTGCATCAGTGCGTCCAGCGGGACCCTGGTTCAGT
>WNGD01010101.1_pt1 | contig 10959 bp, 10 predicted proteins | sample 5400671 | NCBI WGS metagenome assembly WNGD01 (sample SAMN13153369, study PRJNA577476) | soil metagenome | isolation source: 40 cm soil or saprolite under grassland replicate 2 | place: USA:California | collected 2016-06-15
CTACGATCACCTTGGCCGTCGTATACGCACGGTTTCCCTTCGGGAAGCCGGGCGGCATGGTGAAGCCGGCGGGCGAGAAGAACGGGTGACGTTGGTCGACGCCGGAGTCGATGATTCCGATCTTGATCCCCTGTCCTGCCGTCGCGAGGGTGGGGCCCCAGAGTTGTGGCGCACCGATCACCGCGGGGCTTCGGAACAGCGACCGGCGATAGCGGACGCTCGGGTAGACCTCGCTCACGCCGGGGAGCGCGGCGATTTCCTTCTGCGTCCCGTCCGGCACGAGCGCGGCGACCCCGTCGAAGACGAGCCGGTAGCGCCAGCGCACGACGGCGCCGGGAACGGCGCGGCGGAGGCGCGACACGAAGGCGTTCTGGTCGCCTTTGAGCGTGACGACGACTTCGACGAGCGGAGCGTGCGAGCCAGCCGGCGCACGCGCAGACGCCGCCGCGAGCGGCAATGCGAGCGCCACGAGCGCCATGACCGGAAGGCCCCTTCTCAAGCCAAAAATCCTACGAAACCGGCCGCTACACTGTCCGTCCGCGCGGATGTGGCGGAATTGGTAGACGCGCACGGTTCAGGTCCGTGTGGGCGAAAGCCCGTGGAGGTTCAAGTCCTCTCATCCGCACTCGTTGGACGTCGCCGGGAGTCGCCTGGTTAGGTGCGCCTTTCGTTTGGCCGGGTCTGGATCCGGGGAAAACCCTGCTACCCTCGAGTGGGGAGGCAAGACGATCGAACGAAATCGGGTCGGGGGGCGTAAGGCGTCCCGGGGTCTCAGGATTTGGATCGCAGGCCTCGCGGGAGCGGGGCTGCTCGCCCTGGGCGCGATCGGCGGCGGCCTGTGCTCGGGTGGCCCGGCGAGTGCCGCCTCGAGCCCGCAGACGATGCCGCATCCCGATCCGCCCCCGCCGCCCCCGCCGCCGCCGGTCCATCCGCCGCCCCCGCCTCCTCCTCCTCCTCCTCCTCCTCCTCCTCCGCCTCCGCCGCCACCGCCTCCGGCTGTGGTCGTGCAGGCGCCGCCTCCGCCACCCCCGCCGCCTCCTCCGCCGCCCAAGGGCCGGACGCATCCGGTAAAGCGCCAGGCGGTGAAGCCGAAGCCCGCGAAGCAGCCTCTGAAGCCGCCGGCGGTCAAGCCGCTCGCGCTCGAGGGAGCCGCTCCGACAGCGTCGTCCGGCGGGTCTTCGCCGGCGCTTCTGATCATCGCGTTCGGCGCGCTCGTCGCGGCGCTCTCGGCCGGGGTCGCGTTCATGCCGGCCTCGGCGGTGCCGTTCACGGTCGGCCTGCGGCTCGAACGGAACCGCCAGGCGATCCTGTATACGGGCTTGGCGATCGGCATCGCGTGCGTGCTGGTCGGCGTGTTGACCGCGTTGCTGGGCCCATGAGGATGCGGGCATTCCTCCTCGCGCTGCTGGTCGCGGCGCTCGCTCCGGCTCTCGCCGGCGCGGAGGATCCGGCTCCGAACACGGCGATCATGTCCGGCCCGCCCAATCCAACTGCGTCGAGGTCGGCGGGCTTCATGTTCACGAGCGACCAGGTGGGCTCGTCGTTCGCGTGTGCGCTGGACGGGCAGTCGTTCAAGCGCTGCACCTCGCCGATGACCTACACGGACCTGCCCGAAGGCCTGCACACGTTCTTCGTCTTCGCCGTCAAAGACGGGCGGAAGGACCCGACGCCGGCCTCTTGGACGTGGACGGTCGACACGACGCCGCCGGCGCCGGTCAGGATCGAGAAGCGCAACGTCTCATACGGGAAGCTCGCGCTGAGCTGGGCTCTCGCACCCGGGACCGACCACGTCGTCGTCCTTCGGAGCACCCGCGCGAAGCACGTCGCGAGCACCCAGGTGTACCGGGGCGCCGGGACGAGCTACGTCGAGTCCAAGTTCGTGAACGCCCGGTACCACGCGTACCGCATCACAAGCCATGACAAGGCGGGAAACGTCTCGGCTGCGGTGGATATCACCGTGCCCGCGAGTGCGCTGCTCCTCGCTCCGGCAGACAAGGCCCGCGTTCACAGGCCGCCCACGTTCCAATGGCGGGCGGTCAGGAAGGCGCGCTACTACAACATCCAGCTGTGGCTGAACGGCGAGAAGATCCTGAGCGTGTGGCCGACATCGGCCAAGCTCAAGCTCACGCGGACGTGGACGTACAGCGGGCGCCGCTACAAGCTCAAGGCCGGACGCTACGTGTGGTTCGTCTGGCCCGGGTTCGGCGCGCTCTCGAAGGGCATTTACGGCCAGCCCGTCGGGCAATCGTCCTTCTCGGTCAGCTGAGGGCTGCCAGTACCTCGTCCGCGTGCCGGTCCGGGTTCACGCGGCGCAGGATCTTGGCGACGCTGCCGTCGGCGTCGATCACGAACGTCGAGCGCTCGTAGGAGCTCTTGCCCTCCTGCCCGACGCCGTACGGCTCACCGAGCTTGTGCTCGGGGTCGGCGAGGAGCGTGAACGGCAGCGAGTACTTCGACTTGAACTTCTCGTGTGAGGCCGCCGTGTCCGCGCTGATCCCGAAGACCACGGCACCGGCCTTCTGGAACTCTTCCCAGGCGTCGCGGATCCCGCATGCTTGGCGCGTGCAGCCGGGCGTGTCGTCCTTGGGATAGAAGTAGAGGACGACCGGCTTCCCGCGCAGATCCGAGAGCTTGACCGTCTCGCCGGCGTCGCTCTCGAGCTCGAAATCCGGCGCCGGCTGACCTTCCTCGACCACGTCGGGAGCGTACCTATGGACGAATCGCCACACCTCCGGCGCACCTTCACCCTTGACGAAAACCGGTGTCCGACACCGGTTTTGGCTCTCCGCGGACATGGCCTAGGATGGATCCGTGGCAGGCGTGAGGTTGCTGGCGTTGGCCGCGGCGGCTGTGGTGATCGCTGCCTCCGCGAATGCCGCCCAGGTGCGCAAGCTCCGCGGCTGGCAGGTGACGCACATCACGATGACCGCAACGATGAGCGACCAGCTGGCGGACCCACAAACCGAGGTCTGTGACACGGGGGAGACGCGTGTCGTCGCCTTGACGACCGTGAACACGATCGACGCCCATCCGACCCGCATGCACTGGTGGGCGATCTACTACCCGAACGTGCACCGCGTCCTGCCGTACGGCGAGCCCGGGATGCGCACCAAGGGGGCGAACAAGACCACGATCACGTGGGGCTACCCGGTCGACTCGGGCGACACGTGCACCGTGCAGACGAAGACCTGCACCCGGAATCGCCCTTTGCCTCAAGTCCTCCTGTACAAGTCCGATCCGTACCCGGTCTCGCGCGGCCTCGTCTGGGTCTGGTGGCTGAGGTGGCACAGCGTGATGTGGGACGTGAACTTCTGCATCCCGCTCGGCATCCCCATGAACCACCTCAATCACGACCTGCCGCGTGACGGAGGAAACGTCCGGTACCCGTATGCGCGGCGGGAATGCCGCAGCTGCAGCCTCGACCCGGTGACGCGGACGCGCTACTCGATGTGGTTCCGCGCGGCCAAGTTCCACTTCGGCATGGCGGGCTCGGGCGCGCTGGCCCAGAGGCGCGGCTACCCGGCGGTCAAGGGGACGTACTCGTACCGCCTCGACACCGCCCTGCGCCAGATCTTCAACTGAGCGCGCCGCTACCCTGGACTCGATGAGAAAGGGTTTCCAGGACATGAATCCGACACTGCGCGGGTTCCTGATCATCGGCCTGATCGCGCTCGTGATCGTCGTGCTGCGGCTCGAAGCGACGTTGACCGCGCTGTTCTTGCTCGCGCAGATCGCGTTCTTCCTGGCGATCGCGTACTTCCTCTTCCTCGTCTGGCGCGACCGGCGCGAGGAGATCTCGATGTGGTCGGCCCGCTCGCGCGTCGTCTTCTACGGCGCGGCAGGGCTGATGATCGTCAACGCGGGGGTCCATTTCTTCACGCCGGTCGGCAACGGCTGGAACCTGATCGTCTTCCTCGCGGTCTTCGCGGGCGGAGGTTTCGCAATGTGGCGCGTCTGGCGGGACGAGCACACGTACTCGTACTAGGATCAGCCGGTGGGCAAGGGGTCGTCGACGCCGCGATCAAGCAGGTGTACGAGCAGGTGTACGGCTAGCGGCGCCGACCCCGTCCAGGGCATCCAAGGCCTCCCGGATCGAGACGAAACGCCCGACTAAGGCATCGCTTGCGATGCCGCCGAAGAGGCCGTGCCGGCTTCGCCGGTGCGGCCGGCTTCAACACCGTCTAGGGCGTCCAAAGCGTCCCGGATCGGGACGAGGCGTCCGACGAAAATCGGCGTGTCGCGCTCCGTGTAACGGCTCGCCTCCGAGTCGCGCAGCGTCAGCATCAGGTGCATGAAGTCGGCCGGCTCCTCGCACTCGAACACGGTCATGAACTCCTGGTCGTCGATCCCGAACGAGTACGTCGTGTGGTTGTGGATCGTCGAGAACTCCTGGCCGACGCGCATGTGCTCGTCCATCGCGCGCTGGCGGTCCTCCTTGGGAAGCGAGTACCAGGAGCGCAGCTTCACGAAGGGGTAGACGACAAGGTACGACGAGCCCTTCGGAACGACCTGGCGCGGCTTCCGCGCCTTCGTGTACTCGGAGGCCTTCGTGGTGGCGAGGTACGAGTACGGCGTCGCCAGCCAGCCGGCGAGCGGCGTTGCGTTCAGCGCCGCCCCGAGCTCGCCGAGGTCCTCGTACCGTTCCGTGATCTTCCAGAGGAAGAAGTCCGTCTCCGGCCGCACGCCCGCCGTGGAGTAGGCGCGCAGCGAGGTCATCCGGCCGGCGAAGTCCTCGACGACCTCCGCGAAGGCGTCCTTCCCCGCGGCGCGCTCGTCGATCGGCAGCCGCCGCCAGGCGGGATCGACCTTGAAGAACGTATAGGCGACGTACTGGCCGGCCATCGGGCCGAACTTTAGCCCTCAGCAGCTCGTCAGCTTGCCGTCCCGCAGCGCACCGACCGCCAGTCGGAACGCGGGCAAGCTCGGCTTCGGCGTGCGGTCGACGTAGTAGAGGCCCGACTGCCAGCCGTCGAGGTTCGGCTCGTCGAAGGTGTGGAAGACGAACAGGCCTTGCACCGTCGGCTGGCAGTAAGCCAGCGCCAGCGCCTCTCGGTAGTAGGCGGCCTGCTTCGACGGGTTGACGCCGCGCCCGGCCTCCGGGCTCGTGCCGGCGGTGTAGAGCCGCCGCTTGGAGGGCGGGACCGCCGTCTGCACTCCGAATTCCGTGTAGAAGATCGGGAGCGTGCGGCCGCGCTGCGCCGTTCCGCGAAACGCCTCATCGAGGAGCGTCACGAGCTTCGGGTAGTCGGCGAGCGTGATCTGCGTCTGCTTCTCGTGCTCGACCGTCGGTCCCTCCGCCGGCCTGTTGTACGGATGGATCGCGAACGCGTCCATCAGCGGTCGCTTGCGGCCCGTGTCGCGGTAGGCGGCGCCGAGGTCGCGGATGAAGACCAGCGGCGAATGCGTCTTCAGCCGGTGCGGGTCGTCGGTGCCGCGAGGAGAGACCGCGCCGCCGATCACCAGAACGTGCGGCGCCTCCTTCTTGACCGCGTCGTAGGCGCGGGCGAGCAGATCCTCATACGCGACGGCGGCCGCGTCGCGTCCCTCCGCGTCGAACTGCGGCTGCCAGAAGAAGGGCAGATTCGGCTCGTTGTCGACCACGACTCCGGTGATGCCGGGAACATCCCGGGCGACCGCGGCCGTGAACGACGCGAGCTGCTCGCGATCGTGGGAGCCTGTCGGCGTCGCGTCGGCGAGCCCGTGCCCCACCACGACGAAGAGCTTCATGTGGTCGCGCCGCGTCGCCGCGGCGACGTTGTGCAGCGCGCGCAGTGTGGCGCCACTCGGCTCCGTCTGCCCCCGCTTCCAGAGCGCGGAGACGTCGACCGCGCCGAAGCCGGCTCGGTGCGACGTGTCGACCAGGAGCTGCGCCGATGCCGGATCCTGCTGCTCCAGCGAGTCGTCGACGGTGCCGATCAGAAACGACTTCTCGCGCGGACTGCTCGGTCCAGGCGGAGGCAGGAGCGCCGCCGTCGTCGCCGGCACAGACGTGTCCGCCGGCTGCGGAGTTGGGCTCGTGCTGCCTGACGAGGCCACCACGGCGACGATCACGCCGGCCAGGGCGGCTGCCGCGATTGCCGCGGCGACCAGGGCCTTCTTCACCAGGTCGGAGGCTACCCTTGCTCCTGCAATGGCGAACCTCGAAGACCAGCTCAAGGCGCTTCCCGCGAAGCCGGGTGTCTACCTCTTCCGAGACGAGCGCGGGCAGGTCCTGTACATCGGCAAGGCGAAGAAGCTCCGCCCACGCGTTCGCAGCTACTTCCAGGCGAGCACCGACGCGCGCTCGACGATCGCGCAGCTGCCGGACCGCGTCGCCGACGTCGAGGTGATCGTCACCGACACCGAGGTCGAGGCGCTGCATCTCGAGCAGAACCTGGTCAAGCGGCACCGGCCGCCGTTCAACGTCCGCCTCCGCGACGACAAGTCGTTCCCGTACATCGCGGTCACCGTCGAGGACGACTACCCGCGCGTCATGTTCACGCGCGAGCGGCACCGGCGCGGCGTCGTCTACTTCGGGCCGTACGCCAACGCGAAGAAGGTTCGCGAGACCCTCGACGTCCTCAACCGCGTCTTCCCGTACCGGCCGTGCGAGGGGCCGCAGCCCGGCCGCCACTCCGGGATCCCCTGCCTCGACTACCACATCGAGCGCTGCCTGGCGCCGTGCGTCGGCTACGTCTCGAAGGAGGACTACCGGCAGATCATCGACGGCGTGATCGAGTTCCTCGGCGGCGAGACGCGGCCGATCCTGCGCGAGCTCGAGCGGAAGATGAAGGACGCCGCCGACAACGAGCGGTTCGAGGAGGCCGCGCGCTACCGGAACCGGCTCTTCTCCGTCCGCCACCTCGCCGAGCGGCAGGCCGCGGACAAGCGCGCGGTCGGCACCGTGGACGTGATCGGGATCGCGGCCGACGGCGACCGCGCCGCGGTGCAGGTCTTCCCGCTTCGGGACGGGCGGCTGATCGACCGCTACGGGTTCCACCTCGAAAACGCGGCAGGCCAGGACACGGCGGCGTTGCTCGAGACCTTTTGCGTCGAGTACTACGGCTCGGCGCCGAGCGTCCCGCCGCAGATCGTCGTCCCTCCGGACGCGGGCGACACGAGCGCGCTGGAGGAGTTTCTCTCGGAGCAGCGCCGCTCCCGGGTCGAGGTGCGGGCGCCGGTGCGCGGCGAGAAGCGCCGGCTCCAGCAGCTCGCGACCGAGAACGCCGAGGTGGCGCTGCAGTCGGACGCGCTCCAGTCCGAGCGGCGGCGGCTGCGGCGGGTCGAGGCGCTCGAGGAGCTCCGCGAGGCGCTGAACCTGGAGAGCCTGCCGATCCGGGTCGAGTGCTACGACGTCTCGAACATCCAGGGCGAGGCGATCGTGGGCTCGATGGTCGTCTTCCAGGACGCGGTGCCGAAGAAGGCGCACTACCGGAAGTTCGGCGTGCGCGGGCTCAACGGACAGGACGACTACGCGGCGCTGGCCGAGGTGATCTCACGTCGGTTCGCGCGGCTGGGGGACGCAACCTCGGACGAGTACGACGAGTCCTTCGCGGCGACACCGAACCTCGTCGTGATCGACGGCGGCAAAGGGCAACTCGCAGCCGCGCTGCAGGCGATGCAGGCCTACGACCTGCCTCGGGTGGCCGTGATCTCGTTGGCGAAGCGGATCGAGGAGGTCTTCGTGCCCGGTCGTCCGGATCCGATCCTCCTGCCGCGCGACTCCGCCGGGCTACAGCTCCTGCAGCGGGTGCGGGACGAGGCGCACCGCTTCGCGGTCGGTTTCCACCGGCAGAGACGCGACGCCAAGGCAAAAGAGTCGATCTTCGACACGCTTCCGGGCGTAGGCCCGGTGCGGCGGCGGGCGCTGATCCAGCACTTCGGCTCCGCGGAACGCTTCCTGGCTGCGAGCCAGGAGGAGCTCGAGGGCGTCCCTGGCATGCCCGCGAAGACGGCCCGCGAAATCTACGCCCAACTCCACAAGGCCGGCAGGGCCTGAGCCTCGCTCAGTTCGCGGCCGTAGAGGCCGTCCGCGTCGATCGGCTCGTCGGCGACGACGCTGATCGCGGCGATCGCGCCGGAGACGCGCACGCGGGTCTCGAGCGCGACTCGATCGAGTGTGCGCTCGGGCGGGGCGAGCACGACGGCGCGTTCGACGCCGTCGAGCGGAAGCGTGCCGCTGCCGGCCATCCGCACCGCTGACTCCCACGGCGGGTTCGTTGCGACCCGGTCGGCCGCAGGGAGATCGGAAGCGTCCCGGACGGCGAGCTCAAGGTCGACGCCGGCAGCCTCGGCGTTGCGGCGCGCTGCCTCGACGGCCTCCGGGTCGAGGTCCGAGCCGCTCGCCTGCAGCTCCGGACACGCGAGCTTCGCCTCGACCGGGATCGTGCCGGTGCCGCAGAAGGGATCGGCGAGGGTCAGCCCGACCCGGAGGCCCGCGAGCAGCCCGAGCGCACGGGCGAGGGGAGGGTGGAGGGCTCCCGGCCGCGAGGCGACCCGGTAGCCGCGGCGGTGCAACGGCGCCGGCGCGATCCGCACGGCGATGGTCGCCTCCGAGTCGACGGCGTGGACGCGGAGCGAAAGCTCTCCGCGGGCCGGCCGCCCGCCTGAGCGCGAGAGGTACGTCCAGCCGCTCGCGGCCGCGAGCGCGGCGAGCAGCGCAGCGTATGCGTCGAGATCGAGCTTGGCCGTCCCGAGCCGCTGGAGGCTCTCGCGCCGGCGGTCGACCGCGTCGAGCGTGGCGGCAACGAGAAAGACGTCGTCGACGGTTCCGAGCGAGGTCAGCTCGTCCGTCAGCTCCGGAACGGAGAACCGCAGCTCGCGATGCCCGTGCTCGATCCGCGGCGGGCGGAGCGTGGCCTGCACCTCGGCGCCGGCGATCCATTCGAGACCGCGAAGCGTCCGGACCAGGATCGGGTGGTTGGGGGCGTGCACGATGAAGAGCTCAATACTCTCTCGTGGTGGAGATCGAGGAACGGGAGCTGCTCCTCACGCCAGAGGCGCCGCTGCGGGCCTGGCGGCTCTTTCGGGTGCGCTCCCAGGACAACGGCTTCATTCTCTCGTCGCCGATGTACCACGACCCCGAGCCGCCCCCGTGGCCGGAGATCGGGAGCGAAGCGGTCTGCTCTGAAGATCATCCGGCGCCGGCGCCAGGTTGTCGGTGCGGCATCTACGCTGCGATCGAGGGTACGCTCGACTCCCTTCCTGGCTACCTCCTGGATACGGCTCACAACCGCGACCCGTGGGCCCTACGCCGAGATCGCCTGTACCGGGCGGGTATTCATCGACATGCCCGTCGTCCGTGCCGAGCGGGCCGAGATCCTCATCGACATGCGCGTCGTCCGTGCCGCGCGGGCCGAGATCCTCCGGATCGCGCTCTCCAAGGCGGTTTGGCGCGATGAGCGGGCGTTTTCAGCTGCGGCCCGGTTGCTTCGTGAGCGTTATCGAGTGCCCGTTGGGGGACTCGAGGATGTTCCGAATTGGGTCAAGCAGAATCGCCGCGACCAAGGGCCGCCGCCCGATGGAGTCAACCTCGACCTCGATCTCGACAAGCTCGATCTGTGGCTAGAAGTCGGACTCCGCCGGTAAAGACGGGCCCCCACGCGGTCCTGTCGCTCGTCCGTCAGCGGAACTTCGGGCCGTACTTCGCCGGCAACGCGCTCTCCGCGAGCGGCGGCTGGTTCCAGAACCTCGCGGCGTCGCTGCTCATCTACCGGCTGACGCACTCCTGCTCGGCCTCCTCAACTTCTGCCAGTTCGCGCCGGTGCTGCTGCTCGCGCCCTGGACCGGAAGCGCAGCCGACCGCTTCAACCGCAAGCGGCTCCTGCTCGCCGCGCAGTCGACGGCTGCGGTCCTCGCCGCGACGCTCGCCGTCCTCGCCTGGGCGGGCCTCGCTGCTGCCTGGGTCGTAATCGTCTTCGCCCTCGGGCTCGGCGTGACGACCGCCACGTCGATCCCGCCGCAGCAGGCTCTGCTCGCGTCGCTGGTCGAGCCCGACGAGCTGCCGACCGCCGTCGCGCTCAACTCGATGACCTACAACATCGCGCGCGCGGCAGGTCCGGTCGCCGGCGCGGCGTCGGTCGAGTACCTCGGGATCCCGGCGTCGTTCCTGCTCAACTCGGCCTCGTACCTCGAACACCTCTGCGACGTCGCGCCTGCAGCTCGGCGTGAGCGAGGCCCAGCGCGGCCGGGTCATGGCGCTCTGGGGAGTCGCGTTCCTCGGCCTCCGGCCGATCGCGAGCCTGGCGGACGGCGCCATCGCGGCCGTGGCCGGCGTGCGCGTCGCGGGTGTGGTGCTCGCGTTGCCCGCCCTGGCGGGCGCAGTCGCGCTGTTCCTAGTGGGGCGTCGCGAGCGAGCTGGAGAACATCGACTCGCGCAGCGTGGTGCCGCGCGGCCGCAGCGCGAGCGCGAACACCGGGACGGCGCGCCCGCCGGCGAACGAGGTCGAGATGTAGTCGCCGACCATCGAGCCCTGCGACGTCGCGGCGATCCAGCGGACGTCGACCGGGCGTGAGCTCAGCAGCTGCGGCTTCGTCCAGGTCGACCCGCCGTTCCGCGACGCGACGAAGCTGACGTTGAGCTTCGTGCCGCTGACCGTGTAGTACGCGACGGCGATCCGCCCGGAGGTCGTGAAGTCGGCGGCGATGCCGGGCAGCTCGACGTCGGTCGCGCGGGTTGGCACGCGCACCGGCTTGGCCCAGGTGACGCCATCGGCCGAGCGCGCTACGTAGAGGTCGTTCGAGCCACAGCCCGTCCGGCTCGAGCAGTCGGGCCAGGCGAGGTAGACCGTCCCGCTTCCGTCGGCTTCAGCCGAGGGCATCGGGCTCACGCGAAGTCCAGGCTGACCTCGGTAGTTGACGTGCGCAATCGGGGTTGCAGGGAGCCACGTGGCGCCCCCGTCGAGCGACCGGATCGCGGCCATTCGCGTCTCGTCGAAGTATGGGATCACGACGATGCCGTCGGGCCGAACGACCGGCTGG
>WNGD01006720.1_pt1 | contig 10958 bp, 9 predicted proteins | sample 5400671 | NCBI WGS metagenome assembly WNGD01 (sample SAMN13153369, study PRJNA577476) | soil metagenome | isolation source: 40 cm soil or saprolite under grassland replicate 2 | place: USA:California | collected 2016-06-15
TCCGGGACGTGAGCTCGGAGTTGATGCTGCTCATCAATATCGCCAATCAGTTCGATTGCTTTCATCGGTCCCATTTCCATTATCTGGACGTCTTCATTAAAGTTAATAATAGCACGTTGGTGTCACCTCTGACTTCAACTAAGTCAATCTCTTTACCGGCTAAAAAGGCCAGCCGCCATTGGAGACAGTAGTGAGCCTCCTCGGCGTAGACCTGAGGCCGCTGCTCGCGCAGGCTCTCGACCAGGGCGTCAAAGCGGTTACGCTCGTCGCGCTTCCCCCTTGGGTTGGACCGTGAACCATTGGGGCAGAGGACTGGAACGTCCCGAGAGACTGTGACTACCATACTGAATGACCTGAGGCATTAAGATTAAGGTATTACCGACCATCAGGATAGCAGTTACTCCGTGTTTCTCCCAAAAGGCTTGGCGCGGTCCGTGAAACGGCCCGCTATGGCTTCTTCGGGCGTTCGGGCGTCAAAGTGGACACGGGACACGGAATTCAGCGAAACTTGGGGTAACTGGGACGAACAAAATCTGGAGCAATCGATTGGAAGTGAATGACATGCAGGTTCGGTGAGTTACAGTAGCTTATGGTCCCGATCAGACTCATAATCAGCGGGTCTGCAAGCTCGTTACAACGTTTGAAAACGTGTGCAGTCCCCATCCTGACGTGCTTTTGCCGATGTTTCATCTAGTGGGACTCGCCCGCTTCCGCCACAATTCGCTTGCAGCCTATAGGTGATCCCCTTAGCATCGCCAGAATAGCGCTCTGTCTTCCAAGGGGGTCACATGAGGAGATCAGCGATTCTGGCGTTGTCGCTACTTGCTTCGCTGATAGTGTTTCCGGTTGCCGCGCCGGCCCAGTCCATCACGGGCGACCTGGTGGTCAACGTCACCGATCCCAGCGGCGCCGTTGTCAGTGGCGCAAAGCTGGAACTGATGGCAGTCGAAACCAACTTCAAGTTCGAGGGTCAGACCGACAACCTCGGCAACTTCCTGTTCAGCCAGTTGAAGCCCGGCCATTACAAGCTGGACGTGACGGCCGTGGGTTTCCGGAAGGCGAGCGTGACCGATATCAACATCACCATCGGACAGCGCGCCCGTGTCGACGCTCAGCTCAAGGTGGGCACCGTCGCCGAGACGGTGGAGGTCTCCGCGGCCGCAGAAACCCTGCTCAACGCGGAGAGCGCCTCGATGGGCCAGGTGCTCAAAGATCAGACCATTGTGGAGCTGCCGCTGAATGGCCGCAATTTCATTCAACTGGCGCAGATCTCGGCGGGCGCGGCCCCTATCGGCATCGGCGTCTCGCCCGCCACGAGTTGGACCGGCCGCAGCGACTCGACCCTTTCACTGGCCGGCGGTCGGGAGACCAACAACAGCTTCCTGGTAGACGGCATCGAGACGCGAAACTCGCGCTTCGGCAGCGCTGGAATCCGGCCCTCCGCCGATGCGATCGAGGAGTTTCGCGTCCAGCGAACTACGTTCGGCGCCGAGTTCGGCCGCAGCTCGGCGATCATCAACACCACCATTCGTTCGGGCTCCAACGACGTCCACCTGGCGGCGTGGGAGTTCCTCCGCAATCGCAGCCTGGATGCGAACGATTTCTTCGCGAACCGTTCCTCCCGCACCAAGCCGCCGTTCACCCAGAACAATTTCGGCACCGCCGTGGGCGGGCCGGTGGTTCTGCCGGGCTACAACGGCCGCAACAAAACGTTCTGGTTCTTCAACTATGAAGGGTTCCGCCAGCGGCAGGGCATCACCAGTACGGGACTCTATCCGTCCCCAGCGCAGATGGCTGGCAACCTGGCCGACGACAGCGCGGGCACCGGGATCTTCCCGACGAGTTCGCCGTTGTGCCAGGCCAATCCCACCTCCCGCAAATGCCGCAACGTCCTGGACCCGACTAGTGGGCTGCCGTTCGAGGGCAACGTGATTCCCACCAGCCGCCTGGACTCCATCGTCCAGAAGCAGCTCCCGTACCAGCCCAAGCCCAATGTGGCGGTGCCGACGAATTCGCCCAGTTTCCCGACCTTCAACACTGTGGGCTTCCCGAAACGGGTCAACGACTGGGACCAGTACAACGTCCGGCTCGATCACCACTTCACGTCGAAAGACATTCTGTACGGCACGTTCTCCAACTCGGATGAGACGCTGCTTGCGCCCGTGCTCCGGCCCTTGGGAGGTGACGTGTTCCCGCAGACCGACCGGCTCTACACCGTGACTTACACGCGCATCATCGGCCCGACGATGATCAACGAGTTCCGGTTCGGCCACAACCGCAGCCTCACCTACCGGACGGCGGAGACCTCCAACACGAAGGACTATGCCAAGGAGGAATTCGGTCTGAAGAACACCTCGCCGAACCCGTTCGATTTCGGGGTACCTGTTTTCTCGCCGAGCGGTTTCGGCGGCGTAGGATCGCTCTCGGAAGCCATCGGCGCTACCGACACCAACATTCAGTTCACCGACAATTTCAGCTGGAACAGGCCCAAGCACAATGTGCGCCTGGGAGTGACAATCAGCCGCCAGCACTACGACCAGATCACCGATTTTGCCGGCAACCCGAGTTTCAACTTCGACGGGCGGTTCACCGGCGTCCAGGGTATGGGCCTCGGCGACATGTTGCTCGGCCTGCCGATTTCGGCCACCGCCGCGCTCGGCGATTCCAGCCAGATCATGCGCACCACCTTTTACTCCGGCTACCTCCAGGACGACTGGCGCATCGCCCCGAGCCTCACGTTCAACTTCGGGCTGCGCTATGAATACGCCGCCTCGCCGACCGAGACACGCGGCAAATCGCTGGTGTTCGCGCCGGACCTGCGCACCGTGGTATATGCCAACAAGGGCGTGCGCCCGTCCATCGTCGATCCGGACTGGAACAACTTCGCCCCGCGCTTCGGCTTCGCCTACCGGCCCAGCTTCGCCAAGAACGCCGTCGTGCGCGGCGGGTTCGGCATTTACTACGCGACCGATAACTTCAACGAAGAGCAGTTCAAGGTGATCGGGCCGCCCTTTTACCAGTCGCAGACCCTGCAAAGCGACCCGACCAGGCCGACACTGCGAATGAGCGAGATGATGCCTTCCTTTGCGGCATCGACCAACCTCAACCCGTTCTCCTTCGACCGGCACAACCGGACGCCGTACCTGAGCCAGTGGTCCTTCGGCATCCAGCAGTCCTTCAAGCGCGACTACCTGTTTGAGCTCGAATACGCGGGCAGCACGGGCCAGAAACTGCCCCAGCGGCGCAACCTGAACATCGCCACGATCGATCCCACCGGCACGATACCAATAGAGGCGCGTCAACCGTTCCCGGACTACTCGTTCATCCTGCTGACTTATAACGGGGGCTGGTCGAGCTACAACGCCATGACAGCGCGGCTGGAAAAATCCTTCACCGGCGGTTTGTACATGCTGGCTTCTTACACGTGGCAGAAGTCCCTCGACTTGGGTGCCACTGACGAGTTCTCCGCCAATTCAGCGGAGTACAAGAAGTGGGACAAGGGCCACAGCACCTTCGACGTGCCGCACCGCTTCGTCTACAGCTACGTCTACGAACTGCCATTCGGGCGTGGCAAGCGCTTTGGGAGCGGCATGAATCCGGTCCTGAATAAAATCGCCGGCGGCTGGCAGGTGACCGGCATCACCACTTTCTCCATGGGTCAGTTCAGGACGCCCAGCCTGGGCGTGGACTGGCTAAACCTGGGCGCCTTTTCTCAGAATCGGCCCAACATCGTCGGAGACTACAAGTCGGGGCGCAGCCTGCCGGATGCCTACCTGAACCCGGCAGCCTTCGACCGACAAACCACTCACGTGCAGGGCAATGCTGGCCGGAATTCCATCGAGCAACCGGGCGTCAACAATTGGGACCTCGGCGTGGTCAAGAACACCCGGGCGGGTGAGCGGTTCAACCTGCAGTTTCGCTGCGAAATGTTCAACGCCTGGAACCATACGCAGTTCGGGACCGCGGACCTTAACGTTGCGAGCGGCAACTTCGGCAAGATCGGCGGCGTGCTCGTCGGCGCGCGGCGGATGCAGTTCGGCCTGCGGCTGACGTATTGACGTACGTAGAGTTCGATTCCTCCGTGGGGCAGCCTCTCAGCCCTACCTGAGGGCTACCTGAGAAGCCGCCGCAGGCCGAGAGCCTGCCCCAGTCCAAGATCTATGGTCTGATCGCAGGGGGTTTTTGGCTCTCATGTCCGGTAACGGAATGCTGATCTCCAGCGGCGGGCTTTCAACCGGCCGCTCCGACATCTGTCGGAGTCTCTGAAAATCCAGTTCCGCACCGGCATCCAGCAGCTCTCTGAGCGCCCGTTCCATGGAGCATTCCGAGTTCATCGCCGCCCATTCCAGGATCTCGAGATATCTACGGCTGGCACGCACCGCATCCTCTTTCTGGAGTTGGTCGTAAGCCTGCCGGAAAACGGTGGAACGAAACATCTGCTCCCGGTAGCGATACCGTTCGAAGGCGCCGGGTTTGCGGACCAGGGATCCGATTACATGGCGATAGTCGATGCGCGCTTTGCCCTCGCCCTGGATGCGCTCCATCTCCGCCACGCGCTGGCCGGCAAAATAAATCTCCACGTGATCGGCGTAGAGCCTTGCAACGACCTCGTGCCGGATCAGACGCGAGGGGACGGAATACGTGTTGTGCCCGACTCTGACCGTGCTCCAAGGGCCAACCGGTACCCGGTACTCCCGATAGTCCTCCAGGCGACAGGCCGGCAGCGGTTTCATGACCGCCAGTTCTTTCCTCCAGTCGCTTTCTGCGATTCTTGTTCCTGGCAGCGACCACATCCCGGAGGAAGCTCTCATATTCGCCGCGACTTGAAAAATCACGGCTTCCCCGCAACAGGAGAGCCTGGTGGACCCTCTCTTTGATCCGGTAATGGGCCTGCTCGACGTCCCCATTCTCATGAGATTCGCTGGCGTTGTTCTTCGTGGGGGTCAGTCCGTAGTGACGCATCAGGGCCATGTAATGCTCGCCAAATTTCTGCTTGTCCTGGCCGCCGCCGAAAGTGGCGGCTCGCAGGTGATCGGTCCGATGAGTCGCAGGCGAAGTGTAATTGTCGTTGATCAACCCCGAGATGCCCCAAAAAATGGCCGTATCCCATCGTTCTCTCCGTAGAAGAGAAACGCGAATTGACTGCAAGAGACGCCAAATATTCGTTACCGTATTTTCAGGTTCAGCGAGCAAAGATAATCCTCCTAGCAGCTCAAGGGTTAGATAGCAATGAGATCGCTCGTCGCCTCGACACTCGACGGAAGGTCGTCTGGTTGTGGTGCGAGAGGTTTTGCGAAAAACGCCTCCAAGGTCTGGACGAACGCCCTCGCCCGGGTCGCCCCCGGGTTTTCCCCCCTGAGATCGTGTTCGAGCCCATGCCGGGGAGCCACACCTTTTGTATCAATAAGTTAGAAGGAAACTTTCTTGTCGATGTACGAATTTTGTACCGAGCCTTCCCGCGCGTAAATATCTGATTCAATTGGTGATAGCTCTCATGGCATGGATTTCAAAATCGAATCCATACAAATGCGCGCTCTCGGCCGAAAAGTTGATGCCGCTACAACCGAAGAGTATTGATCAGAGCAGAAAGCGCTGCTGGCTGCTGTCGGCGGCTCGGGTAATAGAGGAAGAATCCGGGGAACGGTTGGCACCAATCCTCTAGCACACGGATGAGCTCCCCGCTTTTGATTTGCGGTTCTATGCGCTCATCTGACACGAAGGCAAGTCCGACGGCATCAATTGCAGCGCGAACCAAGGTCTCCACGTCATCAACGATAAGAGGTCCGTTCACCGCCACGGACAGGGATTTTCTGCCTTTGTCGAACTCCCACCGGTACACGCCGGCAGATCCATGCCGGAAGTTGATGCACCGATGCTTGAGCAGATCGTGGGGCGTTTTCGGCTTAGGGTGCGACTTGAAATACGAGGGCGCGCCCACGATGGCCGCCCGATGGTCCTTAGACACACGGACCGCGATCATGTCCTTCTGAATGTATTCGCCGAAGTGAATACCTGCATCGAAGCCTCCCGCAACGATGTCGAGCCGGCTGTCATCGGCGGTGATATCGAGCACGACGTCCGGATAATCGCGAGTAAACTTCGCGAGTTTCGGTCCGAGTACCGTCGTTCCGGCCAGCCGCGGCACGAGCAGGCGCACGCTGCCCGCGGGTTTGTCGCGTAAGCCGGAGAGTTGGTCCAGAGCAACCTGGACATCGGTGAGAGCCGGGCGCAACCGGGCTAGGAGTTGCTTTCCGGCCTCTGTCGGCGCGACGCTTCGGGTCGTCCGGGACAGCAGACGGACCCCGATGTTCTCCTCCAGCCCCCGGATCGCGTGGCTCATAGCGGAAGGAGACACACCGAGCCGTTTGCCGGCCCGTGTAAAGCTGCGTTCTTCCGCTACGGCGAGGAACGCTGCGAGGATGCCTAGGTCGTTTCGGTCCATTTATGAATCTCACTCATAAGCCTTTGTCTTTTATACATACTACTCAAAAACGCTGTTCGGGCATACCTTGGAATTGAGGGACAGGAAGAACGGTTGGCAGAGGAAGTAGCGAGGAAACATTATGCAAAAACGCAAACTTGGAAAAAGCGGCTTGGAAGTTTCGGCCATCGGTTTCGGCTGCATGAGGATGACCGGTGGTTACGGCCCAGTGGGAACCAAACAGGAGATGATCAAGGTCATTCGGGGCGCCGTCGAACGCGGCGTCACGTTCTTTGACACTGCTCAAACCTACGGCCCGTTCGCCAACGAAGAACTTGTGGGCGAAGCCTTGGCTCCGTTCCGCGGAAGAGTTGTGATCGCGACGAAGTTCGGATTCAAATACGAGGACGATGGTTCCGGACCGCGTAACGTCGGCGTGGACAGCCGGCCAGCGTACATCAAGCAAGGTGTAGAGGGCTCGCTCAAGCGGCTCAAGACTGAGGTTATTGATCTCTTCTACCAGCACCGCGTGGATCCGAACGTACCTATCGAAGACGTGGCGGGAGCAGTCAAGGACCTAATCCAAGCGGGCAAGGTGAAACACTTTGGCATGTCTGAAGCCGCTGCGCAGACGATCCGCCGGGCGCACGCCGTTCAACCAGTGGCCGCGCTTCAAAGTGAATATTCGCTCTGGTGGAAGCGTCCGGAAGAAGAAATATTGCCGACACTTGAGGAGCTCGGCATTGGCCTGGTTCCGTACAGCCCTCTTGGCAAGGGCTTTCTGACGGGGACGATTACCGAGGAAACTTCTTTCGCCCAGGAGGACCTCCGGAGCCGTATCCCGCGCTTTACAGCTGACGCCCGCAAAGCAAATTGGGCTTTGGTTGATCTTATTGCCGCTATCGCAGCGCGGAAGAAGGCGACACCTGCTCAGATCGCGCTCGCCTGGCTGCTTGCACAGAAACCCTGGATCGTTCCAATCCCAGGGACGACCAAGCTGGAGCGCGTCGAGGAGAACGTCGGGGGCGCTGCCATAGAACTTACTCCGGATGACCTCCCCGAGATTGACAACGCCACATCAAAGATCCCGGTGCAAGGCGCTCGGTACCCCGAAGATCTGGAACGACTGACATATCGGTAAACCAAGCGAACCGTCCTTCGGGGATCAGGCGAGCAGATTGAGAGAGGAAACCATGAATCTGTCTTTTGAGAACAAAGTCGCACTTGTCACAGGGGCCGGCTCCGGCATGGGCCTGGCCGCTGCGCGGGCATTTGCCGCGGAAGGTGCAGCGGTGGCGTTGGCGGACATCAATGAAGCTGCGGCTCGCGCGGCCGCCGAACAACTGGTCGCCGCCGGTCACAAAGCCATCGGCATACAGTGCGACGTGGCTGATGACGCGCAGGTAAAAGCCATGGTAGAGCAGACGGTTGCGACCTTCGGGCGGCTGGATGCGGCGTTCAACAACGCCGGTATTCAAAGCCCCGTGGCAGAAGTCGCCGATGCCAGCATGGCGGAATTCGACCGCGTGAACGCCGTCAATCTCCGGGCGGTGTTTTGCTGCATGAAGTACGAGTTGCTCCAGATGCGCGAACAAGGGAGTGGGGCAATCGTCAATAATTCCTCGCTCGGTGGACTCGTAGGCATAGCCGGGCGGGCGGCATATCACGCCGGCAAGCACGGCGTGCTTGGACTCACCAAAAGCGCAGCCCTCGAATACGCCTCCAGGGGCATCCGCATCAACGCAGTCTGCCCCGGAATCATCGACACGCCGATGGTCGCGGGCATGCTGACCAGCCAAGCGGAGGCGATGAAGGAAATGATGAGGGACGTACCGATTGGCCGACTTGGTCGGGCGGAAGAAGTTGCCGATGCCGTTGTTTGGCTCTGCAGCCCTGGTGCAAGCTTCGTGATCGGGCAAGCGTTGGCTGTCGATGGCGGGTACACCATCCGCTAAGGATGAAAACGAAATGGCACGCTACGGCGAAGCTCTGTGGAGGAGACTAACGATGAAACTTGTTGCGATGGCGCTCATATCACTCTTTATGTTCGCTTCGAGCGTTACATATGCTCAGGTATCGTCCCAATCCACCGCTTCGCAGATTCCGGTCCAGAATTCACAAACGATCAAAATCACGCGCAGCGGTTCGCAACATCCCAAGAAGGGACCTGAGGAGTATTTCACTGGCTCAGTACAGGTTCAGCCCCTTTTTCCTGCGAACGATCCATCACGCACAAGCGGCGGGAAAGTTACGTTCGAGCCCGGCGCGAGGAGCGCATGGCACACGCACGCATTTGGTCAGATCTTGATCGTGACAGAGGGTACGGGCTGGATTCAGCAGTGGGGCGGTCCAATCGAAGAGATTCGGAAAGGTGACGTCGTGTGGATTCCGGCGGGAGTGAAACACTGGCACGGCGCTGCGCCAAACACAGCGATGAGCCACATCGCAATACAGGAAGAACTCAATGGCAAAGCCGTGGAGTGGATGGAGAAAGTCAGCGACGAGCAATACCGCAAGTGATTGCGGCCCTGACCTGGACCACAGGAGGTCAAGATGAAACTGATGACTGTGATGATCGCGGCCCTCTTTCTGTTCAGCACCTCATGGGCTCAGGGCCAGCACACGCAAAGCGGAAGGACGGAATCGATGCAAACAGCAAGCAACTTCACGAAGGTGGCGCCCGCGCTTGAGAAGTATGCGCGAGGCCCACTTGCCGAGCTATGGAAACGCCCTGGCCTTACGCCACGGGACCGCAGCCTTGTCACCATCGCCGCCCTGATCGCGCGCAACCAAACGGTCGAGATGCCGTACTACTTTGACCTCGCACTAAACAATGGCGTCAAAGCAAGTGAGCTTTCGGAGGTCATCACGCATCTTGCGTTCTATTCCGGCTGGTCGAATGCCGCTTCTGCCGTTGCCATAGCAAAGGACGTTTTTGAGCGGCGTGGCATCGGGCCTGACCAGCTTCCGCCGGCATCGCCAGAGCTTCTGCCCCTCAATGAAGACGCCGAAGCAGACCGCGCCCCGCGTGTCGAGCAGGATTTTGGCAAGGTGGCTGCGGGCGTCGTGCAGTACACGACCGACCTGCTTTTCCGCGACCTGTGGCTGCGTCCTGCCTTGACGCCTCGGGACCGCAGCCTTGTCACGGTAAGCGCGCTCATCGCCTCAGGCCAGGTCGCGCAGATTACGTATCACCTCAATCGAGCAATGGATAACGGTTTGACCAAATCGCAGGCATCCGAGGTGCTCACGCAGCTCGCCTTCTATGCCGGCTGGCCGAATGTCTTTTCGGCTTTGCCTGTCGCCAAAGCCGTGTTTGAGAAACGGCCTGATTGAATGCAAGGAGGAGGAGAAAAATGCCCCACGTCATCGTCAAGCTCTGGCCCGGTAAGTCAGAACAACAGAAAGCCCGTCTCGCCGACAAAATCGCCAAAGACGTCATGGACGTTTTCGATTACGGAGAAGAGTCTGTCTCGGTCGGGTTTGAAGAAGTCAACTCAAGGGATTGGGCAGAGCAAGTTTACAAACCCGATATCAAGGACAAGTGGGACAAGCTCTACAAAAAACCTGGATACGAAATGTGAATGGCAACAATACCAGAATTTTTGAAAAGCAGGCAAAACAATGAAAGGCGCAGTTCTCTACGGACCCCGCGATGTGCGTTTCGAGGATCGAGGCACGCCGAAGATCGTCGAGCCGACGGACGCAATCGTCAGGACATCGGCAACGTGCGTGTGCGGGTCCGACCTGTGGCCCTACCGGGGGCTAAATCCGATCAACGGGCCAACCCCGATGGGCCACGAATATTGCGGAATCGTTGAAGAGGTCGGTAGCGCGGTTAAAACGATCAAGCCGGGCCAGTTCGTCATCGGCTCCTTCTTCGCCTCCGACAATACGTGTCCGCACTGTCGGGCCGGCTATCAGTCATCGTGCCAGCATAGGGAGTTTGTAAGTACCGCGCAGGCGCCGCTGCTGCGGGTGCCTCTCGCCGACGGTACGTTGGTCGCGACGCCGGAGGTTCCGTCCGCTGACCTCATTCCGAGCTTCCTTGCGGTTTCCGACGTCATGGGCACAGGCTGGTTCGCCGCCGTTGCTGCGAACGTCAAGCCGGGTGCGACAGTCGCGGTCGTCGGTGACGGTGCGGTCGGGCTGCTCGGTGTCCTCTCCGCCAAACAGATGGGCGCTGGCCGGATCATTGCGATGAGCCGTCACGCGCCGCGGCAGAAGCTTGCCCGGGAATTCGGGGCAACGGATATCGTGACCGAGCGCGGTAACGAGGCGGTTGCCCGCATTAAAGAACTAACCAAAGGGATCGGTGCTGACTCCGTACTGGAATGCGTCGGCACACAGGAGTCGATGATGCAGGCCATCGGCTCCACGCGCCCCGGCGGGTCCGTCGGCTACGTCGGCGTCCCGCACGGTGTCGACCTCGACGGCGAGAAGCTGTTCTATGCGCACGTCCACCTTCACGGTGGCCCGGCCCCCGTGCGCCGCTTCCTGCCAGAACTCATCGATCTGGTGTGGAAGGGAAAAATCA
>WNGD01015320.1_pt1 | contig 10957 bp, 9 predicted proteins | sample 5400671 | NCBI WGS metagenome assembly WNGD01 (sample SAMN13153369, study PRJNA577476) | soil metagenome | isolation source: 40 cm soil or saprolite under grassland replicate 2 | place: USA:California | collected 2016-06-15
AGACCAGCGCGATATCGTAGGTCTGCCCGGCGTAGAGGATCGCGCGGCCGAGACCGTGCTGGGAGGCGATGAACTCACCGACGATTGCGCCGGTCAGGGCAAGGCCGATATTCACCCGCAGCACGGATATGATCCAGGGGAGACAGAACGGAACGACGAGCTTGCGGAACACCTGCAAGCGCGAGGCGCCGAGCGAATAGAACAGTTTCTCGCCGTCGGGGTCGAGCGCTTTTACGCCGGCATAGGCGGTGAGCGTCGAGACGACCAGCGTTAGCGCGGTTGCCACCGCCACTTTGGAGAGAAGCCCGATCCCGAAGACCAGGATGATGAGCGGGGCAAGCGCGAGTTTCGGAATGGATTCGAGGCAGATGACATAAGGCTGGACGATCGCGGCGTAATTGCGCGACCACCAGAACGATAGCCCGAGCAGCGATCCTGCCGTGGTGCCGATGAGAAACCCGAAAATCGTCGAGCGGAAGGTGAAGCTGATATCGGTCCAGGCGTCGCCGCTGCCGAAGAAGAGCGCCATCGTTTGCGCGATGGCGCTGGGCTGCGACCAGAAGAAGGCGTCGATCCAGCCGGCGCGGGCGCCGATTTCCCACAGCGAAAGGCCCCCGATGAGGATGCCGATCTGCGCGCTGATGAGCGCCCAGGCCCGCCAATCCTTCTGCACCGGCAAGCGACGCACCGGCTTCGCTGCGGGCCTGGCGCTTTGCGCACTCGCTTGCCCGCGATCGAGGCGCGCCGTGGCGCCGAGGCTGCGACTGGTGTCTTGAACGGCCATTTTGTCGCGCTGCTACCTCAGGCTGCTTCGTTGATCTGTTCGGACGCCGTCCCTTCGAGGTGGAGCAGTTCGAGGCAGCGCTCCTTGATGGCGAGAAACTCGCCGCTCAGCACGCTTCCTCGGATCCGCGGCCGAGCAAGCGGCACCGGGATGTTCGCGATGATGCGGCCCGGCCGCGTGCCCATCACATGCACTTCGTCGGATAGATAAATCGCCTCCTCGACGTCATGGGTCACGAACAGCACGGTCTTGTTGAAGTCGCTCCACAATTGCAGGAGCCATTCCTGCATCCTGAGTTTGGTCTGCGCGTCGAGCGCCCCAAACGGCTCGTCCAGCAGAATGACGTCGGTATCGAACAACAGCGTGCGCAACAACGCGGCGCGCTGGCGCATGCCACCGGACAGCGCATTGGGATAGAGGTATTCGAAGCCGGCGAGTCCGTACCGATGCAGCAGCGGCAACGCCCGTTCCCGCGCCGCGCGCAAAGACACGTGCTGGATCTCCATACCGAGAATGACGTTGTCGAGCACCGTGCGCCAAGGCAGCAGCAGGTCCTTTTGCAGCATGTAGCCGACGCGGCCGATGGTGCCGGTGGCGTCGACGCCCTCGATGAGCACGCGGCCGCCGGTCGGCTCCAGCAATCCGGCGATGATGTTGAAAATGGTGGTTTTGCCGCAGCCGGAGGGGCCGATCAGGCTGACGAAGCGCCCTTGCGGGATTGACAGCGTGATCGGCGCAAGCGCATGGAAAGCGCCGGTCGGCGTTTGGAACGTCATGCTGACGTCGGCAACGCAAAGTTTTGGGGCTAAGGACGACATGCGTACTCCGCGCGAGCCTTTCGCGGGATCCCCCTTCACCAACTATATCGCAAGAACTACGCCAACCACCATGGTAGTTCGGCTGCGAGCGCCGATGCCCCTCACTTCGCCTCGGCCCCGGTTGCTGCCCTGAGGATGGGGGACCACCGGGCGATCTCTGCCTTGACGAAACTATTGAACTTTGCCGGCGTGCGCTCCTCCTTGTTGGGCAGCGTTGCGCCGAGATCGGCCAACCGTGCCTGGGCCTCGGGGTTGTCCAGCGCCTGGTCGAGCGCAGCGGCGAGCTTCTCGACGATTGCCTTCGGCGTACTCTTGGGCGCGAAAATTCCGGACCAGATGCTCATTCGATAATCGAGACCTCTTTCCTTCGCCGTCGGCACGTTGGGCAGCACCGGTAGGCGCTTGTCGGCGGACACGCCGTACGCCTTGATGACGCCGGCCGCGATCTGCGGGGCGAGGCTGACCGCCTGGTCGCAGAAAAAATCGACATGGCCGCCGACGAGATCGTTCAACGCTGGGCCGGTTCCGCGATACGCTACCTGGTTCGGCCGCACTCCCGCCGCGGCGGAAAACAGCAGGCAGGCCATGTGCGAGGACGAGCCCATGCCGCCATGCGCCTGCTTCACGTCGTCGCCGTGCGTTTTCAGATAGTCCACGAATTCCCGCAGATCCTTGGCCGGGAAATCTTTCTTCGCGACGAGCACAGCGGGCGCGTGGGCGGTCAGGCCGATCGGCTCGAAATCGCGCTCGGAATCGTATCTCACATTCGGCGTGAGCACCGGTGCCGCGACGTGCGATCCCATACTGCCAGCGAGCAACGTATAGCCGTCGGCCTTCGCCGCTGCTACGAGCGCGCTGCCGATAGTACCGCCGGCGCCGCCCACGTTCTCGATCACCATGGATTGCCCGAGGATTTGCCCCATCTCGTCGGTGACGATGCGCGCCACGACGTCGCTCGGACCTCCGGCGGGGAAGGGCACCACCACCGTGATGGGGCGTGACGGATAGTCCTGTGCGCTTGCTTCGAGGGTCGCAGCGAGCAGGGCGAGCGCGGCCACGCGGAGTAAGATCGCCAACGCGATCGACAGGACTTTCACTCCGCCGCCACCTTGTGCGCGGCCGACACCCCGCGCGCCTTTACCACGACCTTGATTGCGTCCTCGACGCGATCCTTGGCGTAGCGGATTGCGGTGGGCAAGTCGTCGAGCGGGAAGGTATGCGTGTGGATCTTGGTGGCGTCGAAGCGCTTCTGGCTCATGAAGGCCTCTGCGCGATGGGTCGCGCTCTTTCCTTCGCCGCGAATGCCATAGACGTAGATGTTGTTGCGCACGATCTCCGCGATGTCGACCGGCGTCTCCTGGTGCGGGAAGGCGGCGAGGCAGATTTTGCCGCCGCGGTTGACCATACGGACCGCTTCGTTGACGGCATTGGGCGCGCCCGAGCACTCGAGCACGTAGTCGAGGCCTTTGTCGCCGTTGAGCCGGCGCACCGCGTCGACCGCGTTCTCCTTCGTCACGTTGACCACGTGGTCCGCGCCGAGCTCGCGGCCGATCTTGAGCCGGTTATCGCGCGTCCCGGTCAGGATGACGGGTTGCGCGCCGAGCGCCTTGGCGACCGCGACGCCAAGAAGCCCGATCGGTCCGGGCCCGGTCACCACGACGCTCTCGCCCGCGACGAGCCCGCCGAGCTCGGTGAGCCCGTACATCGCAGTGCCGGCGGTGACCACCAGCGTCGCCTCCTCGTCCGACATCGCATCGGGGATAGCAACAAGCGTGTTGATGTTGTTGACCTGGTATTCGCAAAACCCGCCATCAGTGGTGAAGCCGTTGGCGCGGTGGCCCTTGTCCACATCTCCGTAATTGAGCCCGTAGTTGTGGCAGGCGGTGTACATGCCCTCGCGGCAGCGCTTGCACTGGCCGCAGCCGGCGTGGATTTCGACCGTGACGCGCTGGCCGATCCGATATTCGTCGACGGCGGGCCCGAGCGCGACCACGGTACCCATGTATTCGTGTCCCGGCGTGAAGTTCTTATTGTGCGGCATGCCGCCACGGATCAGCGCGGGCGGTCCGTGATAGATGATCTCGAGATCGGTGGCGCAGATCGCGACCGCGTCGATGCGCACGAGCACCTCCGCCTTTTTCGGAACGGGCACCGGCTTCTCCCGCAGCGAAAGCTCCCCAGGATCGCCCAGCACCCACGCCTTCATGGTGTCCGGGATCGCGTAATCCCTGCTCGTCTTCACTCCGGCTGGCGCGTACATTTAAGCTTCCTCCGGTGCGTCCGGGCCGCATCTTACTCCCGGGTGCGGCGCGTGGCGGCGCAATCGATCGACCCGGAGATTAGTGTATAAGTCACCGATGTTCGAGGGGTACCGACCCTCGGCGCAGCTTCGCAGCGAGTGAGAGAGAGCGGGAACTATGGCCGCCCATTCGATCTCGATCCTCGCCATCCGCGATTGCCGCATCCGGCTCATGCGCGGAGGGTCCGGCGCCCCGCTCGTCTTTCTTCATGGCGGCGGCGGCATCGGCATCTGGCTTCCCTCTATGGCGCGGCTGGCCAGGAAATTCGATGTTATCGCGCCCGAGCATCCCGGCTTCGGCGAGTCGGACACGCCCGCATGGCTCGATAGCGTCGGTGATCTCGCCAACTTCTATTTGGACTTTCTCGATCAGCTCGATTTGCGCGGCGTCCATCTCGTCGGAAGCTCGCTTGGTGGCTGGATCGCCGCTGATCTCGCGGTCCGCAATGCCACGCGCCTGGCGTCCCTCACCTTGATCGGCGCCGCCGGCATCCATGTCGACGGTGTCGCGCAGGTCGATACTTTTCTTACCAATGAGGAGCACGCAGCTGCGCAAGTGGCTGCACCGGATCAAAGTGCCGACGCTGCTGATCTGGGGCGATCACGACCGGGTATTTCCGAAGGAGTATGCGCTTGCCTATCAACGGCTGATGCCCGGAGCGAAGGTCGCCGTCATCCCGGAATGCGGGCATCTGCCGCACGTCGAGAAGGGGGACGTCGTTGCCGCCGAGCTCGAAGCCTTCATCGGCGCGATGAGGATCGCAGCATGAAATTCTTCAATTTCCATCTCATGCCCTACCGCCATGCCGATCTTGACGCGATTGCAAACAACGGCTCGGCCTGGGTCACGTTCTCGAACCGCCATTACGACGCGCAAAAGGGCGCCGAGCTCTACCACGAGTATCTCGATCAGATGGAATTTGCCGATAAGCTCGGCTTCGACGGCGTCTGCCTCAACGAGCATCACCAAACCGCCTACGGCATGATGCCGATCCCGGGCGTTCTCGCCGGCGCGCTCGCGCGCAGCGTCAAGCGCGCCAAGCTCGCCATTCTCGGCCGCGCGCTGCCGCTCATCAACAATCCGCTCATGGTCGCAGAGGAATACGCGATCCTCGACAATCTCACGCGCGGACGGCTGATCGCGGGTTTCGTGCGTGGCATCGGCGCCGAGTATCACGCCATGGGCATCAATCCGGCTTACTCGCAGGAGCGCTACGCCGAGGCGCACGACCTGATCGTGCGAGCGTGGACCGAGCCGGGGCCGTTTGCCTTTCTCGGCAAGCACTACCAATTCCGCTACGTCAATCCATGGCCGCGGCCCTACCAGAAGCCACATCCGCCAATCTGGATCCCATCGCAAGGCTCCGGCTCGACCATCCGCTGGGCCGCGCGCATGCGCTACACCTATTGCCAGACCCTGAGTCCCATCGCGGCGGTGGCACGCTTTTTCCAGATGTATCGCGAGGAGGCTGAGAAGGCGGGCTACCAGGCCTCGCCCGACCAGCTCGCCTGGTCGAACACGATTTACGTCGCGGAGACCGACGAACGAGCGGTGCGAGAGGCGCGCCCGCATCTCGAGGCGCTGATGAATTATTTCCTGAAAATGCCGACCGAGATGCTGCTGCCGCCGGGCTACACCGATCCCGCCTCGATGAAGCGCGTGCGCGCGGCGAAAGTTACAGGCAAGCCGCAATCGATCGAGGACGTCATCAAGGCGGGAGTCGTCATCGTGGGCAGCCCCAACACCGTGCGCGAGAAGCTTGCCGAATATCAGGATCTGGCGGGCTTCAACACCTCACTCACCAAGACGCAGTTCGGCACGCTGCCCGATGAGATGGCGCGCGGCAACATGACGGCGATTGCGCAGGAAATCCTGCCGCACTTCCGCGATCGCGCGCCGCAACGCACGCGACCGGAAGCGGCGGAGTGAAACTAGGAACCCAGCTAGTCGATCTTCACGCCCGATGCTTTGACGACATCGCCCCAGCGCACGCGCTCGGCCGCGATGTAACCCCCGAATTCGTCTGGTGAGGATGTGGCGGGTTCCGCGCCCACATTCTTGAGCGCCGCGACGACTTCCGGCAGTTGCCAGACCTGTTTCACCTCGGCGGCGATCGTGTCGAGGACCGGTCGCGCAATCCCGGCCGGTGCAAAGAGCCCCTGCCAGGCGGTTGCTTCGTAGCCCTTGAGCGTCTCGCCGATCGTCGGCAGATCCGGCGCCGCCGCGCTGCGCTGCGGCGTGGTCACGGCGAGCGGGCGCACGTTCCCCGCCGCCGCGAACGGCCACACGGTCGTCATGCTGTCGATGCCAAGCTCGATATTGCCGCTGAGCATGCTGTTGACGACCTCAGCCGTGCTGCGGAACGGAACGTGAGTCATCTGTGTATTGGTCGCAAGCGCAAACATCACCGAGGAAAGATGCGATGACGTGCCGATCCCGGATGAGCCGTAATTGACCTTTCCGCTGTTCGCCTTCAGATAATCGATCAGCTCCGGCACCGACTTCGCCGGCACCTTCGGATTGACGAACAGAAGGTTTGGAAACCGCACCAACAGCGAGACCGGCTGGATGTCACGCGCCACGTCGAAATTGAGCTTGGTGTAAAGGAAGGAATTGATGGCAATCGAGCTGACGGTACCGACGAGCAGCGTATAGCCGTCGGGCTGCGCCTTCGCCACAAAACCGGTGCCGATGCTGCCGCCCGCGCCGGATTTGTTCTCGACCACGAAAGGTGTGGCGAATTTCGCCTGCAGGTGCTGCTGCAGGATGCGCGCGAGCAAGTCCGCTGATCCGCCCGCCGCGAACGGCACGATGATGGTGACCGGTCGCTGCGGCCACGCCTCTTGCGCCTGAGCCGGGGTTATCGGAGCGAGCATGGCGCAAACGGCAGCGGCGAGGACAACGCGCATAGGCAATCTTCCCGTTCGATTGAGCTGATGAAGCGCGATCAGAAATTGATGAGGCTGCGCGTCACACCGCCTTCAGATGCGCGTCGCGCCGCTTGTAGAGATCCTCGTCGGCATAGCCCATGGTCTCGGGCTTGCCGCGCCCGAGCATGACCTGGAAATAGACCGGCTCGAGGCTGTCGTTCTGGTAACCGTGGATGACGCCGGCGGGACATGAGATGCATTCCCACGGCCCGAGGCGGGTAGTGATGCGTTTGCCGCTTTCATCTTCGACAAACACGTCGAGATAGCCCTCGAGCACGAAGAAGCACTCCTCGACCTCGTGCGTGTGCGCGGCATTTCCCTGCCCCGGCTCCACATACATGATCGATAAGGTGAAGTTTTTCGCCGGGATGACGCTTGGATCCGCGTGCTTGCCGGAGCCGCCGGCGCCGATGAAACGGTGCTGCGCGCGCTTATAGCCCTCGATCTTGGCGTCCTCGAACGCCGCCCAGTCCGGCTTCTTCTCGCGGAAGCGCCCGACGTATTTCTGCATGATCTCCTCGATCGAAACATCGACCAGTTCCGGCGGGCGTGGATGGCGTGCAACGCTCATGGGACGCTCCTACTGAAGCAGGGAAATGTGCACCGAATCTATGCTCGCGTGCCGCAATTCGTCAATGAAGCGAGCACGTCGCTGCCGGGAGTGGGCTCAACCACAGCGCAAGTCACTTGCGCGCCCCCTGCACCAGCTCCCAGATGCGGCTCGGCGTGAGCGGAAGCTCGCGCGGCTCAACGCCAAGCGAACCCAGCGCATTTGCCACTGCGTTGGCCATCACACCGCCGGCAGCGATGATTCCGCCCTCGCCGGCGCCTTTGGCGCCCAAAGGATTGATGGGCGAGGGGTGATGTTCCAGCATGACGGCGCGGATGTTGGGAAAATCGCTGGCGGTCGGGATGAGGTAATCGGCGAGCGAGCCGGTCAGGAGCTGGCCGTCCTCATCGTAGACAAGATGTTCCATTATCGCGCCGCCGAGCCCTTGCACGACCGAGCCGACGGTCTGCCCGTGCACGGTCAAGGGATTGATGATACGGCCGCAATCTGCAACCACCACGTAGTCGATGAGCTCGACGTGGCCGAGCTTGGGATCGACGGTCACGTGCGCGGCGTGCGCCCCGTAAGTATAAGTGTGCTTCTTGTTGAGAAAGGCGCCGTCGGCAGCGATGCCGGCGCTCGAAAGCTCGCTGAGCGGGAGCGACTTGCCGTCGGGCCCGAGCGCCGTCACGCCCTCCACAATCTTTACCTCGGACGCTTCGCAGCCCATCTGCTGCGCCGCCTGCGCGCGAATCGCCTCGCGCAATTTGCTCGCGGCATCGAGGATCGCCGAGCCGCCCATCACGACCGAGCGCGAGTGATAGGCGCCGTAGCCGTCGTCCACGTAACACGTGCTGCCATGAAAGACGCCGCGGATGCGATCGATCGTAACTTCGAGCGCGTCCGCGGCGATCTGCGCAAAAACGGTCTCCAGCCCCTGGCCGACGGCGGATGAGCCGACATAGACGGCATAGCGTCCGTCCGGCTCGAGCACGATGCGCGCGCTCTCCTTCGGTCCGGCGGCGCCGCCCTCGATGAAGCAGCCGACCGCAAGCCCGTGATAGCGTCCGTCGACGCGCTTGCCCGCGAGCTTCGATTTATCCACCCACTTGATCTCCTCGAGACAGCGGTCGAGCGTGGCGCCGTAATCGCCGCTGTCGAGCTCGTCCTTGCTCTCGAATGGCGTGATGGTGGCGACCGGATAGGGCATCTCCCGCTGCGACACGAGATTACGGCGGCGGAATTCGACGCGATCGAGGCCGAGGTCCTGCGCCACCATGTCCAACAAGCGCTCGCGGAAAAAATCGGTCTCGAACCGGCCGGGGCCGCGATAGGTGCCGACCGGCGTTTTGTTCGTGAGTTGCAGCGCGACGTCGATATCGATGTGGGGAATGCGATAGGGCCCCGACATGAACTGCGCGACGTTGCGGGCGCCGACCGCGCCGTTGGTGCGCATATACGCGCCGACATCCACGTAGGCATGCCCGCGCAGGCCAAGAATCGTGCCGTCACGCGTGCAGGCGATCTCCACGTCGCATTCCGCCTCGCGCGCGTGGTTGACGCACATCAGGTGCTCGCGGCGGTCTTCGGTCCATTTGACTGGCCGGCCGGTCAAGCGCGCCGCGAACGGAATGAGGAAATCCTCGGGGTAGAGCTCGCCGCGCGCGCCGAAGCCGCCACCGACATCGTTCTCGACGATATCGATTGCGCGTTCCGGCAGTCCCATTGCCTTCGCAAGCGTACGGCGATTGAAGAACAAGACTTTGGCGCCGCCATAAAGGGTGAGGCGCCCGCGCGCCGCATCCCATTCGGCCAGCAGCCCACGCGGCTCCATGGGCAGCGCCATGTGCCGCTGCGTGCGCAGCCTCTCGCGCCGGACATACGGCGCGCCGGCGAATGCCGCGGCGGCGTCGCCGCGCACGGCGCGGAACGTGATCGCGCGATTGGCGTCCGTCTCCTCGAACAGCAATGCTGCATTTTGAGCGGATGCGGCGTGGTCGGCGACCGCCGGCAGCGCCTCGATATCGACCTCGATCAGCCCGAGCGCGTCCTCGGCGATTGCAGGCGTGTCGGCGAGCGCGAGCGCGACCGCCTCGCCGACGTAACGCACTTTGCTTTCCGCGATCACCGGCTGCGCGAACGGCTCGAATTCCGGCAGCGGCTGCAGCCGCATGGGCACGCGCGGCACATCGTTGCCCATATCCGTGGCCGTGATCACGCTATGCACGCCCGGCAATGCACGCGCGCGAGAAACCTCGATCGAACGGATACGACCGTGGGCGACGGAGCTGCGCAGGATCGCCGCATACAACATATCGCCGCGCGCGAGATCGTCGACATATTCCCCGCGTCCGCGCAGAAAACGCAGATCCTCGAGCCGTTCGATCGGGCTGCCAATGAGCGAGTTGACGGTTCTCATCTGCGCTCTCCGCCGCGATCGCTCGCTCGCGCCTTCGGCCTGTACGCGGCACGCGCATCGAGCACGGCTTCGACAATGGGGATATAGCCAGTGCAACGGCAGAGATTACCCGAGAGGACTTCGCGCACGCGCGCGGCATCGCAATCAGGCTCCTCGCTCAACAGCGCGTGCGCCGTCGTAATCATGCCGGGCGTGCAGAAGCCGCATTGCAGGGCGTGATGCTTGCGAAATGATTTTTGCAGCGGCGTGAGGTCGGCGTCGTTGGAGAGCCCTTCGACGGTTACGACCTCGGCGCCCTCGGCCTGCACGGCGAGCATGAGGCAGGAGCGCACCGCCGCGCCATCGACGATAACCGTGCAGGCGCCGCACACGCCGTGCTCGCAGCCGACATGGGTGCCGGTCAGCCGCAAATGATGGCGCAGGCAATCGGCCAATGTCAGCCGGGGCTCGACCTCGACTTCGACCTCTCGACCATTGACGCGAAACCGCACCGACATGGGAGAGTCACTGCTGAGGTCGAGCGGCTGCGCGCTTGAGCGCGCGTTCGACCATCGTTCCGGCAAGCGCGCGGCGGTAGGCAGCGCTGGCATGGATGTCGTCCTGCGGATCGACGGCGGCGGACGCGGCAGCTTCGGCCTCGGCGATGGCCGCGGCATCGACCGTCCGCCCGTTGAGCACGGCTTCGACCGAAGGCAGGCGCAGCGGCTGGTCGGCAACGCCCACGACGCCCACGTGCGCCTTGCGCGCCGTGCCGTTATCATTCTGGTCGTAGAAGACGGCGGCCGCGGCCATGGCAAAATCGCCGCGGCGGCGGGCGAATTCCTCAAACGCCCAGCGTCGCTCGCGGGGCCAGGCGGGGAGCCGCACCTCGACGATGATCTCGTCCGCTGTCAGCGCGGTCGTGAGCGCGCCCTGAAAAAAGTCGGCCGCCTGGATCACCCGCGCACCGGCCTTGCCAACCACCGCGATCTCGGCGTCGCAGGTGATCGCGATGCCCGGCATTTCGGCCGCTGGGTCGGCATGGGCGAGGCTGCCGCCGACCGTGCCGCGGTTGCGGATCTGATAATGCGCGATATGCGCCACCGCTGCCTTGAGCAGCGGGTGCGCGGTCTTGAGCCGTTCGTCATCCTCGATCTCGCGCCAGCGCACCATGGCG
>WNGD01006722.1_pt1 | contig 10955 bp, 9 predicted proteins | sample 5400671 | NCBI WGS metagenome assembly WNGD01 (sample SAMN13153369, study PRJNA577476) | soil metagenome | isolation source: 40 cm soil or saprolite under grassland replicate 2 | place: USA:California | collected 2016-06-15
CAGGACGCTACGTTGGCGCGGAAGCGGCCGAGGAAGACAATGAGTCGTTCGACGAGAAGATGAAGCGGCTCACGACGGCGTTGCGGCGGCAACAGGCCGAAGGTGCGAAGCTAGATGCTGCCATCGCCGCCAACTTAACGGAGCTTGGGTATGGCGGATGACTGGCGCAGGGTCACAATTGGCGACATCGCCGAGATCTTTGATGGTCCCCACGCCACTCCGACGAAGACGGGAAGCGGGCCGTTGTTCCTCGGAATATCTAACCTCACGAGCGGTCGCCTGGACCTTGCAAGCACCGAGCACCTGTCGGAGGAGGACTATCGTCGATGGACACGACGTGTGACCCCGAAATCTGGCGACGTGGTTTTTTCATATGAGACTCGTCTTGGAGAGGCTGCACTTATTCCTTCTGGTCTGCGCTGCTGTCTCGGTCGTCGTATGGGTTTGTTGAGAGCCCGGCCGGGAAAAGTTGACCCGCGTTTCCTGCTATACGCATACATCGGCCCACGATTCCAAGAGACTCTACGGGCACGCACAATTCACGGAAGTACCGTGGATCGCATTCCACTGATCAATATGCCCGACTTTTCGATTGAGGTTCCGGCGAACATTGACGAACAACGTGCCATCGCCCACATCCTCGGCACGCTGGATGACAAGATCGAGTTGAACCGGCGGATGAATGAGACGCTGGAAGCGATCGCGCGGGCTCTCTTCAAGTCATGGTTCGTGGACTTCGATCCCGTTCGCGCCAAGGCCGCCGATCTGGTACGTGATCGGGTTCTCGAAATCGGAGATGGATACCGCGCCAAGAACTCTGAACTCGGCACCACGGGGCTGCCATTCATTCGTGCAGGTGACCTTAACAACGGATTCGACACTGCTCGTGCAGAACGCCTTAGCGAAGAGAGTCTGGCGAAGGCCGGCGGCAAGATCTGTCGCGTCGGCGATGTCGCCTTTACGTCCAAAGGCACGATAGGTCGCTTCGCCCGCGTCACAGAACACACGGAGCCATTTGTCTACTCGCCGCAGGTCTGTTACTGGCGCTCGCTCGATCAGTCACGATTGCACCCGGTGATGTTGTATTGCTGGATGCAGAGTGACGACTTGAGAGCACAGATCGCTGCCGTCGCAGGGCAGACGGATATGGCTCCCTATGTGTCACTCCACGATCAGCGGCAGATGAGCGTGCCAATCTTCCCGCCTTCCCAGCACGTGGTCGCGAATCAGATCGTTCCGCTTCTGGCCCATCAATCGGCAAACGTCGCGCAGACGAAGACCCTCATCGCCCTGCGCGACACCCTTCTCCCAAAGCTCATTTCCGGCGAACTTCGTATTAGGGAAGCGGAGCGCTTTGCGGAGAAGGCATAATGAGCAGTCTATCGAGAGAGGAAACCGACGGTGACGAGAAGCCGCAATCCCGAACAACAAGCGCGTATCGAATACATGCGGGTAGAAAACTACCGTGCTCTCAGAAACGTGGAGTTCAAGAACATCACTCCTGTTACTGCCCTGCTTGGGCCCAACGGCAGTGGCAAGTCGACGGTCTTTGATATTTTCGCCTTTATGTCGGAGTGTTTCGAATCCGGTCTACGCCGCGCCTGGGATCGCAGAGGGCGTGCCAAGGAACTCAGAACCCGTGGCAGCACCGGGCCCATCGTCATTGAGATCAAGTACCGGGAGCAGGATTTTCCACTGATTACCTATCACCTTGCGGTGGATGAGCGCCGCGGAAGTCCGATCGTAGTGGAAGAGTGGCTGCAATGGAAACGCGGCAGTCGTGGCAGACCATTCCGGTTTCTCGAATACGCTGAAGGTCGCGGCCGGGCTGCGAGCGGCGAGCAACCCGATGAGCAGGACACACGTAAAGACATACCACTGAAATCACCGGACCTGATCGCCGTGAATGCCCTTGGGCAGCTCGCCGATCATCCGCGCGTGGCAGCACTGCGGGATTTCATTACTGGTTGGTATGTTTCCTACTTCTCGGTGGACGAAACCCGTGGACAGCCGGAAGCCGGTCCCCAGGAGCGGCTGTCCCGCACCGGCGACAACGTCGCCAATGTAATCCAGTACCTGGCGGAACAACATCCGTCGCGGCTCGATCACATATTCCAAGTACTACGCAAGCGCGTCCCGCGCGTCGAACGAGTCCTGGCGGAATCCATGCCGGATGGCCGTCTTCTGCTGCAGATCAAGGACGCGCCTTTCGATAACCCGGTCCTTGCGAAGTTTGCTTCGGACGGCACTCTGAAAATGCTGGCCTATCTTGTCCTTCTGCACGACCCAACTCCTCCGCCGTTCATTGGAATCGAGGAACCGGAAAACTTTCTGCATCCGCGCCTTCTACCGGAATTGGCCGAGGAATGCCGTGCGGCCGCAGAGCGGGCACAACTGCTTATCACCACACATTCTCCATTTCTTATCAACGCGCTCAAACCGGAAGAAGTACGAGTGCTTTACAGGGATGAGCAAGGCTACACCCACGGCGTTCGCGCTGCCGACATTCAGGGCGTTCCCGAGTTCATGGAAGCCGGCGCTTCGTTAGGTCACCTCTGGCTTGAAGGCCGATTCAAGGTTGGTGACCCGATGGTCAACCAGGGAGCGCCGGTTCCAGATCGCTTGGGAAAATCGTGAAGGCCGACCATTTGATAGTGATGGTGGAAGAACCTTCCATGGAAGTCTTCCTTCGAGAGGTCCTACCCGCAATTCTTGGTCAGGAAACAAGCTTTGACCTTCACCCGTTTCAGGGCAAGCAGGATCTCATGGATAAACTGCCATCTCGCTTGAAGGCTTACGCGCGTGGGCTGCCTGACAATTCTCGTATCCTGGTTCTGGTCGACCGGGACGACGATGACTGCGCCGAACTGAAAGAACGAATGGATCAGATTGCAGAGGCCACACGTCTTCGCACACCGGCGACTGCCGGCAGCCGGCCGTGGCAGGTTGCGAACCGCATCGCCATAGAAGAATTGGAGGCCTGGTATTTTGGGGATTGGGATGCCGTTCATGAGAGTTATCCGAGAGTCAAAAGTACCATTCCCAGTAAGGCGCAGTTTCGCGATCCGGATAAGATCGCAGGAGGGACGTGGGAAGCGTTCGAACGAGTTATGCAGGCTGCAGGATATTTTAAGACTGGGTTGCGCAAAATCGAGGTTGCACGAGAGGTCGGTGCCCGGCTCGTCCCCGAACGCAACCAATCGCGCAGTTTTCAAGTATTCCGGGAAGCAGTTATGAACGCGCTCCTGTGAGAGTGTTGAAGGGAGCACATAGTCGAACTTACACGTGGCAATCTATTGCACGCGAACGTTGATGCTGTAGTGAATGCGTGAACACTGAAGGGATAATGGGCAAGGGTATCGCTCTCCAGTTTCGGAAGGCATACCCGGACAACTATGAGGCCTATCGGAAAGCTTGCGGCGCGGGCACGGTTCAGCCCGGCCGCATGTTCATATTCGATCGACACACACCGGCGCTTCCGCGATACATCATTAACTTTCCGACAAAGCGAGACTGGCAAAGCTACTCTCAAATTGCGGACATCGAAACGGGATTGGAAGCGCTTGTGAAGGATGTGCTGCGATGGGCATTCGTTCTGTTGCGGTACCAGCACTCGGCTGTGGCAACGGCGGTCTACGATGGCACGATGTGCTGCAACGAATCAGAACGGCTTTCGAGCTTGCGCCGGAGGTGTGCTGGCTCGTGTTTGAACCGGTGGCCCGAATGGCTCTAAAAGGAGATCCTATTTGACACCCTCGCTCGTTCCCGCCTAGATTTCCCCATTATGGCAAGGTTCACGGAGTCCGAGGTCGAAGACGCTGCACTCGCCTGGCTGGAGAGTCTCGGCTACCAGGTGCTGTCTGGCCCGGAAATCGAACGAACCGATCCCGGCTACCGGGACGTTATCCTGGAAGACCCCCTGCGCAAAGCTCTCGCAATCCTCAACCCAGGCTTGCCGCTGGAAGCGCTCGAAGACGCTTTCCGGAAACTCACGCGCATTGATGCGCCATCCTTAATAGAAAAGAATCGCGCCGTGCATCGCATGATGGTGGACGGCGTTACAGTCGAATATCGCCGCAATGACGGTTCGATCGCGGGAGCACAAGCGCGAGTCTTGGATTTCGATGATCCCGGCAACAATGATTGGCTCGCGGTGAACCAGTTCACGGTGTCCGATGGGCAACACACGCGCCGCCCGGACGTCGTCCTGTTCGTCAACGGTCTGGCACTCGCGGTGATCGAACTCAAGAACCCCGCGGATGAGAATGCCACCATCTGGACAGCCTTCAAGCAGCTTCAAACGTACCAGGCGGAAATCTCTTCGCTCTTCGCGGCCAACGTCGCTCTCGTGGTGTCCGATGGTGTGCAAGGGCGCATCGGAACGGTCGGCGCCGAGAAGGAATGGTTCAAGCCTTGGCGCACGATCGCCGGAAAAGAATCTGCCGCAGGTCTGGCGGAGTTGCAGGTCTTACTGGAAGGCGTTTTCGAAAAGCACCGATTCCTCGATCTGATCCGTTACTTCGTCGTATTCGAGGACATGGGCCGTGGAGTGCTCGCCAAGAAGATGGCCGGATACCATCAATTCCACGCGGTGCACGTGGCGTTGCAGGAGACACTGCGGGCTGCCTTGGCACGTCGGGCTGGAGCCGTTGCCGAGCAAGGCGGCCAACCCGGCGACCGCCGCGTTGGCGTGGTATGGCATACGCAGGGCTCGGGAAAGAGTCTCACGATGGTCTTCTACGCAGGCCGCGTGATTCTTCATCCGGAGATGGAAAACCCGACGATCGTCGTGCTTACGGACCGCAATGACCTGGACGAGCAGCTCTACGGCACGTTTGCCCGATGCCGTGAGTTGTTACGACAGCCGCCAGTCCAGGCGGAGAACCGCGCCGATCTGCGGGAGAAGCTGCGCGTGGCTTCCGGCGGCGTGGTGTTCACGACCGTCCAGAAATTTCTTCCCGAAGAAAAAGGCGACCGGCATCCCGTTTTGTCGGAGCGCCGGAACATCGTGGTCATTGCCGACGAAGCCCATCGAAGTCAGTACGACTTCATTGACGGTTTTGCCCGTCACATGCGCGATGCCCTGCCCCACGCGTCGTTCATTGGCTTCACAGGCACGCCGATCGAGAAAACCGATGCGAACACGCGCGCGGTCTTCGGCGACTACATCAGCGTGTACGACATCCAGCGCGCCGTCATCGATGGCGCCACCGTGCCGATCTACTACGAAAGCCGCCTGGCAAAGCTGGATTTGAAGGACTCCGAGCGCCCGAAGATCGACCGCGATTTCGAGGAAGCTACGGAAGGTGAAGAGGCCGAGCGCAAGGAGAAGCTGAAAACGAAGTGGGCGCAACTGGAAGCCGTCGTCGGATCGCAGAATCGCATCAGGCTCATCGCCCGCGATCTGGTCGACCATTTCGAGAAGCGTCTCGCCGCGATGGAAGGCAAAGCCATGGTCGTTTGCATGAGCCGCCGCATTTGTATGGAACTGCACGATGAGATTATCCGCCTGCGCCCAGGTTGGTACCATGCCAACGACGACAAGGGTACGATCAAGGTCGTCATGACCGGCAATGCTTCAGAAGGCCCCCGAGTGTCACAGCACGCGCGCACCAAGGACAGACGCGAAGTGCTGGCTCAGCGCTTCCGGGATCCAAACGATCCGTTCAATCTTGTGATCGTGCGCGACATGTGGCTTACGGGCTTCGACGCGCCGAGTTTGCACACCATGTACGTGGACAAGCCAATGCGGGGCCACGGACTCATGCAAGCCATCGCGCGTGTGAATCGTGTGTTCAAGGATAAACCCGGCGGTTTGGTGGTGGACTATCTCGGTCTCGCGGATGAATTGAAGCAGGCGTTGGCAACTTACACGGAGAGCGGAGGCACTGGAAAGACCGCCATCGACCAAGCGGAAGCCGTCGCGCTCATGCTGGAAAAATACGAGGTATGCCTGGGCCTCTTCCACGGATTCAACTGGTCACGCTGGACCGAAGGTACACCGCAGGAGCGCTTGTCGTTGTTGCCGCTGGCTCAAGAGCACAACCTCAAGCAACCGGACGGCAAAGCCCGCCTGCTGCGTGCCGTCACCGAACTTTCACAAGCCTTTGCGCTCGCAGTGCCCCATGAAGAAGCGTTGCGAATCCGCGATGATGTTGCGTTCTTCCAGGCGGTGCGGGCTGTGCTCGCCAAGGGCAGTCCTGGGGAACGGAAGACCGATGAGGAACTGGATCACGCCATCCGCCAGATCATTTCGAAGGCGGTGGTTTCCGGCGAAGTCGTGGACATCTTTACCGCCGCCGGTCTGAAGAAGCCGGACATCTCCATCCTGTCGGACGAGTTTCTCGCCGACGTTCGTGGATTGCCGCAACGGAACCTGGCTGTCGAGTTACTGCGAAAGCTGCTTTCCGGCGAGATCAAAACGCGTTCCGGAAGAAATGTTGTCCAAGCCCGGTCGTTTGCCGGGCTACTAGAACAGACCATTCGGAAATACCAGAATCGCGCCATCGAGACCGCACAGGTGATCGAGGAATTGATCGCTCTGGCGAAAGACATGCGCGACGCGAACGCCCGAGGCGAAGCGCTGGGACTCTCCGACGACGAGCTTGCGTTCTACGATGCGCTGGAAACGAACGACAGTGCGGTGAAGGTGCTCGGCGAACCGACGCTGAAAGCAATCGCACGCGAGCTCGTGGAAACCGTAAAAAAGAATGTTGCGATTGACTGGACCGTTCGTGAAAACGTTCGCGCAAATTTGCGTGTACTCGTCAAGCGTATCCTGCGCAAGTACGGCTATCCTCCCGACAAACAGGAGCAGGCGACCCGAACGGTTCTCGAGCAGGCGGCGGTGTTGTCGGATGCCTGGGCCATCGTGCAACAGTTCCGGCCGCGCATCGTTCGGCCGCGACCGGAAGACCGCTACGTCACGTGCGTGCCCCTCATTCCGCTCAAAGCCGCCGCGGGAGCTTTCAGCGATCCTCAAATCGTCGAGGATGACAATTTGGAATGGATCGAAATCGAAACCAGACACCGATTGCGACGGGGCATGTTTGTTGCGCAGGTTGTGGGGCGATCCATGGAACCCGCGATTCCCGACGGCTCTTACTGTCTCTTTACCTCGCCAGTAGCCGGATCTCGTCAGGGTCGAACGGTCCTTGTTCAGCTAAGAGATAGCAAAGATCCGGAAACCGGCGAACGCTACACCGTGAAACGCTACCAGAGCGAAAAGGTTAACGCGCAGGACGAAACTTGGCGGCATTCTAGGATCACGCTCCATCCGAATAATCCAGCATTCCAACCAATCATCCTCACTAGCGATGACGAAGAATCCGTCCACGTGGTGGCGGAGGTTGTTGAGGTGCTGAGTTCATTGGTCGCACAATGAGCTACAGCGGCATCGACTACTCCGGCGCGGAAACACCGATGGCGGTCTGAAGGGCTTGCGTGTCTACATAGCGGAGCGAGAGTCAACGGGTTCGACATTGACGCAACTGGCCGCGGGTGCCTCGCTCGGGCCGTATCAGATCGAGACCAAACTCGGCGCCGGCGGCATAGGGACGAAGTGACCACCAGGCTGCAGGACCCAGCGCTCGTCCTGGAAGCTTACCAAGACCACAATACACGGCGGAGGGTTTCATCAGAGCAAGACGGAGCCACTGAAAAGGATGATCGGTTGAAAGAGCAGATCAAGTTGGCCAATAGGGAACTCTCGCGGCTCCTGGATGCATATCAGTGCGAGGCGATGGAACTGTCGGAGCTACAGAAGCGACGCCAACTCGTAAACTCGAAGATCGAGATGCTAAACCGCGAGCAGGAGTTGTTGAGGAAAATCGCCGCCGAGAAACAGGAAGAGACAGACATCAGGGCGAGTCTGGCGGAATTTGCAGCCTTGGTTTCGAGCATCCTCAAACGAATTTCGTTCGAGAACAAGCAGAAACTATTGCGGATGGTCTTGGACAAAGTCGTGGTTAACGACTGGAAGGTAGATGTGTCTTACAACATCCCACTCCCGAAGCCAGCTCCATCGCCGACAGAAAAAGTGTCAACCAAAATTCGATTTGCGTTCCACATGTTCGGTTATGTGGATCTCCGCATAACATCAGAGACTCCAACGAGCTGCAGTTCTGTCTTTCTTAGCCCAAGAGCTGCTGAAAAATGGTAGTTGGTGTGGGGAGACCCATATCCAGAAGGCTGTATACCTTCTGCAAGAAATCTGTGAGGTTCCGACCGGCTTTGAGTTCATCCTTTATATGTACGGTCCTTTCTCCTTTGACCTGTCGGACGAACTGACATCCATTCGCGCTGACGGCCTCCTGAAGATCGCCGTCCAGTATCCTTATGGTCCAAAGCTCGTTCCCACCGACGCTGCTGAAGCCGTGCAGAAAAGATTTCCAAAAACGATGCAGAAGTACGGAAAGCCAGTTGTCTTTATTGCATCAAAGATCGGGGCGAAGACAGTCGCGGACCTTGAGAAGCTGGCAACCGCTCTCTACGTCGAGCGCAAGTATGACCTGGACGATGAAGACATCGACAGTTGGGCCCGCCAGATGAACGCTTTGAAATCGCATGTTTCAGTCGATGCCGCGCGTGCTGCGATTGAGGATTTACAACAAATTGAAGACGAAGCGTCCGAGATGTAGCGGACATCCTTCAAGAGGGTTTGCTTTCCCCCGATGAAGATGAACTCCGTCTCCGAGATAACTGGCAACGCGTCATTGATGCTTTTCTTCGCGACCGAAACAGGTAGTGCCCTGACGGGGCCGGTTATCCGGGTCACGCCGACAGTCTTCTTTGTGGCCAAGACAATTCGATCCGTCACGGCGATACATTGCTTTATCGCAAACCAACATTGTTTTTTGAAATTGCAACATTGCTTTGCCACGAATTTAACTTGTTTTGTTGCGTGGAAATTCCTCCTCCCTCAGTGAGATAGCGCTGCCCGCTCCGGCGACACATTGCTTTGGTGTAAAGTCACATTGTTTTTTCACATTGCAACATTACATTGGCGCAAAACGACGTTGCTTTTGCATGAACCCACATTGCTTCGTCACGAAGACACTTTGTTCCGTCACAATGCAATCTAGTTCCGGGTCCAGGAAACCTTGCTTTTTCCCGGAAACACGTTGCTCCATCCCGGAAACACTTGCTTCCGCGGCGGAGTCAAGTCGATCCGAACCGGATCAACCTGCCTCCGAGATGGATACACCTGTCCCGGGATCGCGCCAACCCGTCCCTATCTCGCAAGCGTCTTGCATATTCGACCCCGACTCTCGATCAAATTCTACAGATTCTCAGCCCGAGACTTTTCGGAAAAGAGGCCATTTTGCAGCTGCTGGATCCGACGAATAGGACACTACCGCCGTGATGCCGAAAATGTGATGTATACTCCGGTGAGGTATCGACTTGTGAACGAATACATCGGGATTGCCGTCAGTTTTGTTCTGGCCGCAGGGATTGCGGCCTTGATGGTGGTGCTGGGTTCCACGCTGGGAAAGAAGAATCCCACGGCGGAAAAGTTAGCGCCGTTCGAGTGCGGAAAGGATCCCATCTCCATCCCGATGGGGAGGTTCGCAATCAAGTTTTATCTGATCGGCATTCTGTTTATCCTGTTCGACGTCGAACTTGTCTTTCTTTATCCATGGGCGGTGGTCTACCGCGCGCTGGGGATCTCGGGCCTGACCGAGATCGGGGTCTTTCTGGGGATTTTAATGGTGGGCTTCGTTTACGCCTGGGACAACGGCGCCCTGAATTGGCAGTGACATTATGAGCGGCTGCGAATGCAAGCCCGATAGGGCGCAGCCATCAAAAATATGAGTGATACATCATTCTTTACCAGCCGACTCGATGAGGCTCTTGGCTGGGCTCGGAAGTACTCGATCTTCCAGTATCCCTTCGTGACGGCGTGCTGCGGGATGGAGTACATGGCAACGGCTTGCTCTCACTACGACGTGGACCGCTTCGGAGCGGGCTTACCCCGATTTTCTCCGCGCCAGGCCGACGTCCTTTTCGTCGTGGGCACGATCAGTCACAAAATTGCGCCGGTCATGAAGCGCATCTATGAGCAGATGGCCGAGCCCAAGTGGGTGGTCGCCTTCGGAGTCTGTACCTGCACGGGCGGGTTCTATGACAACTACGCGACCGTGATGGGTATCGACACGATTCTGCCGGTGGATGTCTACATCCCGGGATGCCCACCGCGCCCGGAGATGGTCCTGGACGGTCTGATGAAGCTCCAGAATAAAATCCAGCGCCAGCACACCACGGGCGAACGGTCCGCGCCCGAACCTCGTCCGGAGATCTTCGAACCATGAATACCGCCTCTTTGATCGAGTCCGTGACGAACCATTTCCCAGACGCCGCGCCGGCTTCCCACACCTACCGGGGCGATGCCACCGTGGTTCTGCGCCGGAAGTTCCTGCTCGATGTGGCGCGGTTTCTCAAGGAGGACCCGGCCTTGCGAATGAATGTCCTCATCGACATTACCGCCGTGGACTACTCCACTTTTGGGAAGCGGCCCGCGCCGGCTTTCTTTGCTTCCTCTGGAGTGGCAGTCGGTCCCTCTCCTCAGATTCCAGATGAGGCCCCCTGGTCCGGACCCCCGGACCAGTCGCGCTTCACGGTCGTGTACCATTTCTTCTCGATCGCCCACAAACATCGGCTGCGGCTGGTGGTTCCCGTGGACGAGGCCGATGCCGAGGTGGATTCCCTGACCTCGTTGTGGCCCGGAGCGAACTGGCTCGAGCGCGAAGTCTGGGACATGTTTGGAATCCGCTTTCGAGGGCATCCGGATTTGAAGCGCATACTCATGTACGAAGGGTTTGAAGGCCACCCGCTGCGCAAGGACTATCCCGTCAAGAAGCGCCAGCCTCTGATTGGGCCGATCAACTAGCTATGCCAATCGAGACGACGAACCTCACACATCAGATCGACGCCACGGATCTCGAGACGCGAGATAT
>WNGD01018447.1_pt1 | contig 10953 bp, 10 predicted proteins | sample 5400671 | NCBI WGS metagenome assembly WNGD01 (sample SAMN13153369, study PRJNA577476) | soil metagenome | isolation source: 40 cm soil or saprolite under grassland replicate 2 | place: USA:California | collected 2016-06-15
GATCCCCACCCGGCGTGGTGTCGCACCGTTCGCACCGAATGCGTGGCTCCGGATCGGCACGGACGACAGTGTGCTCGTGATCGTCGATCGCTCGGAGATGGGCCAGGGCGTGACCACATCCCTCCCGATGTTACTCGCAGAGGAGCTCGAGGCCGACTGGACCAAGGTCCGTTTCGAGTTCGCGCCCGCCGACAAGGCCTACATCAATCAGCTGTTCGGCATCCAGGGCACCGGCGGCAGCTCGAGTGTGCGCGCGGCCTGGAAGCCGCTGCGCGTGGCAGGCGCCCAGGCGCGAACGATGTTGATCGCGGCGGCGGCGCAGACGTGGAGCGTCGAGCCCGCGAGCTGCCGCGCTGAAGCGGGCGCGGTGATTCACACCGCGACCAACCGGCGGCTCAGCTACGGAGCGCTGGCGCAGCAAGCGGCGGCGCTTCCGGTCCCCGCGGACGTGCCGCTCAAGGATCCGAAAGACTGGCGTCTCGCCGGCAAGCCGACGAAACGCCTCGACACGCGCTTCAAGGTGAATGGCACCGCGCAGTTCGGCATCGACGTCCGCGTGCCCGGGATGCTGACCGCGGTGGTAGCGCGGAGCCCGGTGTTCGGCGGCAAAGTCCGCAGCTTCGATGCGACCGCGGCCAAAGCGATCCCCGGTGTCCGGCATGTCGTCCAGATCTCGAGTGGCGTCGCCGTGGTTGGCGCCGGCTATTGGCCGGCGAAACAGGGTCGCGATGCCCTGAAGGTCGTCTGGGATGAAGGCCCGGTCGCCCAGGTCTCCAGCGCGAGCATCTCCAGCCTGTTCGCGCAGCGCGCTACCCAGGATGGTGCCGTCGCTCGCCACGACGGTGACGCGGTCGCCGCGCTGGCCGGAGCGGCGCAGCGAGTCGAGGCGGTGTACGAGATGCCGTTCCTCGCGCACGCAACGATGGAGCCGATGAATTGCACGGCGCACGTCCGTGCCGATGGCGTGGACATCTGGGCACCGACGCAAAACCAGACGGGCGTGCAGATGATCGGCGGCCAAATCGGTGGCGTGGCGCCGGAGAAAGTCGCGGTGCACACGACCTACCTGGGCGGCGGGTTCGGCCGGCGCTTCGAGCTCGACTTCATCATAGAGGCGCTCGAGACCTCGAAGGCGGCAGGTGCGCCCGTCAAAGTCATCTGGTCGCGCGAGGACGACATTCAGCACGCGCAGTACCGGCCCGCCAACTATCACCAATTGCGCGCGGGACTCGATGCGAGCGGCCGACCGGTGTCGTGGACGCACCGCATCGTCGCGCCATCGATCATGGCTCGGATGTTTCCCCAGACCGTCAAAAACGGGCTCGATGGGGAAGCCGTCGAGGGCGGGGTGGGACTGCCGTACGCCATCCCCAACGTGCACGTCGACTATCAGCTCACCGACACAGGGATCCCGGTCGGCTTCTGGCGCTCGGTGAACAACTCCTTCAACGGATTCGCCGTGGAGGGGTTCATCGACGAGCTTGCCGCGGCAGCGAAGCAGGACCCCTACGAGTATCGCCGCGCGCTCCTCGCGAACGCCCCGCGCGATCTCGGTGTGCTCGAGTTGGCGGCGAGCAAGGCTGGGTGGGGCACGCCGCTGCCGGCGGGCCGCGCCCGTGGCGTCGCCGTCTACAAGTCGTTTGAATCATTTGCGGCGGAGGTCGCGGAAGTCTCCGTCTCGCCGGAAGGAGACGTGCGGGTGCATCGCGTCGTCTGCGCGATCGACTGCGGAATGCACGTGAATCCCAGCACGATCGAAGCGCAGATGCAAAGCGGCATCGTGTATGGCCTCACCGCGGCGTTGAAAGGCGCAATCGACATCGAGGGAGGACGGGTGGTGCAGAGCAACTTCCACGACTATCAGATGCTCCGCCTGGCGGAGATGCCGGTCGTGGAGGTGTACATCGTGCCCAGCAACAACGAGCCGGGGGGCGTCGGAGAGCCAGGAACACCGCCCATCGCCCCCGCGGTGTGTAATGCGATATTTGCGGCGACGGGGAAACGGATTCGCAGGCTACCGATCGGGAAGGTTACCTAAACACGTCGGCACGTCTGCACGTCGGCACGCCAACTCATGCCGACGTGCCGTCGTGCAGACGTGAAGGCTTCTCTAGCGCAGCGACGCCACTAGCCCCATGTGATCCGACGGCCAGATCGGATACGCCGGTCCGGCGAGCTGGTCCGCCGGCACATCCCCGAAGCGATCGATGCGACCCTGCACCGTCCCGTTGTCTCGCTCGAAGCCGCGCGTCCAGATGTAGTCGATGCGCTGATCGAAGTTCGCAAACTTGTCCGACAGATCGGCAATGTGGCAGCAGGTCAGTCCCTCCACGCCGGGGTGCATCGCGGTCCACGTATCGGTAAAGCCCGAGTTCGCGAGCACGCCATACATCGGCGACCCCGGTGTGTCGTTCAAGTCACCCATGAGCACGACTCGGTCATTCGATCCGATCGCCGCCACTATCTCGCCGACCTGCGCGGCCCGAATCTGCTCGAGCAACCCCGGCGGCGCCCCCGCCAGATTGGCTTCGGTGTGTGCGCTCGCGAACGTCGTCGCCTGGCCCGCGATGGTGGTGCGCGCGAAGACCCAGCCGCGCACCAGCACGACACCGGGAGCCACGGGTCCCAGGTTCACCGAGAAGTCCTGCCCGCCGGCCTCATTCACGGTGACGCGGTCGGCATCGATCAGCAGCGCGTCATGATCTCTGAGACGCACGAGGCCTGAGACCAGATTGACGTCGATGTTGTTGGAGGTCGCGGCAACGATATAGTTGAGGCCGCGCGCCGCCAGCGCCGCCTGCAGTAATGCGATGAAGTCCTGATCCACCACCGCCGGCACGCCGAGCGGGCGCAGATCGATATTGATCTGTGACGCCTCCTGCAGTCCCACCGCGTGCGGCCTGGTGCGCGCAATCTGATCCGCAATCGCCTCGGCGCGCGCCGGGAAATCGGTCTTGCCGACCGTCTCGATGGCCAACAGCAGCGCCGGGAAATCATCGCCCGGATCGGGAGTGCCCAGAGCTCGGATCACCAGATCGACGTCAGCCCCGACGTAGAGGTTCTGCGTCATGACGGTGATTTCGCTCGGACCGGCGCCGACACGCTGCTCGGACATCCAGTTTCCTGAGCCTGGAGCGATTGTGAACGGCTCCTTGCATGCGCCGCTGAGTACGACGACTGCGGCGGCGATCAGGTTCAGACGATGCTTCATGACGGACTCCTCGGTGAAGGCGGTACGTTGAGTTCGGACGTACCAGCATTCCCGGAAGCCGTCAAGCGTGCGTCAAGCATTTCACAGGCTGAAGCCTGTGCTCGGCGAATCATTGTCCTTAAGGACAATGAAGTGCCGAGCCCACCCTTTAGGGTGGGAAACTACCGAGCAGTTCCTGTGCGGGGGTTAATGTCGCGCACACCGCGCAATACCATGAGGCGGAAATGAATCCGGTGGATTCTGGTCCAGTAGCCCTCCAGGGCGCGCGACTCGAGGGCCAGCGCGCCGCGGCGCGTGACGCCGGGCGGCGGCGGCACCAGCGCGGCGAGCCGGTCATACACCAGGCCGCGCAACGCCGGATTCACGCGTTGCAGCAGATGCCAGAGCGACAGCGCGTCTTGCGGGCGCGACAGCGCCAGGATGGTGCGAACGGCGCGCGCCCGGCCGCGCTCGAAGTCGAACGCGATCAGGGCACGCACGAGCGGCGCCGCGGCATCGTCGACATACGGCGTGCCGGGACCGCTCGGCGGGCGGATCTGCACCAGCGCGCCCAGTGGCACGCGCGCCATGCGCTGCCCCGTCTGGAATTCGACCTCCCCGCCCGTGACGTGGAGCAGCCCCTTGCCGAGGGAGTCGGTTTCGAGCGTGTAGGCGCAGCCGAGATCGATCGCCGTGCCGGCAGGCGTTTCGACGAAGAACAGGCGAGGCACGGCGTCCACCTTGGCGTCGATCACACCGCGCGCCAGCGCCAGGCGATGCTCGGTCGCGCTCGCCACGACGAGTTGCACGCGCGTTTCGGGCCGCACTTCGACCTGGCCGATTCGGCCGACGGCAATGAGGGCGCGTGAGGAGTCGTCGGTCTGCAGCCAGTCGCCCACGCGCAGGCGGCCGGAGGCGGTGAGGCGCGTCGTGCCGATGAGCGGACGGCCGGCGAGCGCCGTGACATCCCAGGCGTTGCGCTCGCCGCGCGCGAGCAGGTAGACGACCAGCGCGGCCGCTGCCGCGAGCGGCACCCAATACAGGCGCCGCCGCCACGACCGGCGATCGATGCGCGCCGCGATGCCGGGCCAGAGATCGTGGGGCGGCTCGATGCCCTTCGGCAGGCGGCCGACGGCGTCCTGTAGCTCGCGTTCGTTCATCGCTCCAGCCTCTCCTGTAGCAGGCGCCGGGCGCGAAACAGCTGCGCTTTCGAGGTGCCTTCTGCTATACCCACGAGCGCGGCGATCTCGCCGTGCCCGTAGCCTTCGATGTCGAAGAGCACGAACACCTCCCGCGCTCCCTCCGGCAGCTCTGCGATCGCCCGCTCGAGATCGATGTTCAAATGGAGGGGCGCAGCATGCTGCGCCCCTACTACACCGTCCGGATCCTCGGCCGGCATGACGCGCCGCTCCCGCCGGCTGGTCGTCCGGCGTTCGTTCAGGACGACGTTGACCGCCAGGCGGTGCAGCCACGAGCTGAACGCGCTGTCGCCCCGGAAGGAGCGCAGCTTGTCCCAGAGCCGCACGAAGACATCCTGGGTGCGCTCCTCGGCGTCGCGCGCGTCGCCCGTCAGGCGGAGACAGAGCGCGTAGACACGACCGACATGCTCGCGGTACAGCTCCCGAAAAGCGGTCTGGTCGCCTGTCTGGGCCCGGGCGACCAGATCGTCCGGTGGGGGCACAGTACTAAGACGCCGTGGGGTGCTGCAGCGTTTGGACCAGGGCCATCACAGCAACCGCACGCCGCCGAGCAGCTGCCGCAGCCGCTGTTCGAGGCTCTTCTGGAGCTCGTCGATCCGCGCGCGCTGCTGCGGTCGACCTTCGCACCGAGCTCCGCGCGCAGCCGCGCCGCGATCGCCTGATCGAGGTTCGAGCGCACGGCGAGGGTTGGATGCTGCAGCGCACCCGAGAGCCGCGTTTCGACGTCGAGATTCGAGATGCCGGACACCGCGCGCCACACCAGATTGCCGATCGCGCTGTTCGCGAACCCCGAGTCGCGCGTCCACCGCACGTTGGTCGAGCGAATCGCAAATCGCGCGTGAATCGTGTCGCCCTTCAGACTGAAGCCGAGCTGCGTCGTGGCGGCGCCGGGGTCGAGCCGCAACGGGACGCCCGGGACGTCGAACGCCGGAAACTGCACGCCTCCGACCGTAGCTCCCGCCGTATCGAGGGGGATGCTCCGCGTGTGGTTCAACATCGCGCCCGCGGCGAGCTGCGGCCCTGTGGCGGCGAAGGCCGTCGGCCGGCCGTACAGCGCCGGATCGCTGGTCAGTCCCGTCAACCGGCCGGCGTAGCGCTGCGGCTGCTCGGCGGGATGCAGCAGGAACGACAGCTCGGCGCTGCGCAGGAGAAACGCCGGCAGGGCGCGCTCCTTGGGAAAGCGCACGTTTTCGCCGGCCCGCCGCGCGCGGCTCGGCCCCGTCGCGGCGCGCGGCAACAAGCCCGGCGGCATGTAGCGACGTGCCAGCTCGGTGTAGTAGAGCGCCTGCTCGAACGGCTTGATGGCGCCCGGCCCGAACACCGCGGCGCCGATCTCCGGCGCATCGAGACTCGGCAGCTTCAGCAGGCTGCGTGCAAAGGCGTAGTCCCGCTGGCGAGCGCTATCCAGGCCGGCGAGACCGGCCTGGAGCTGCGACGCGCCCGTCTTCACGTTGCGCTCGAGCGTGGTCACGCGGTCCCGCGCCCGCTTCAGCCGGTCGATCGTCTGGCGCGCCGTGTTGATCGTCGCGAGATCGGTGGCGCGCGCGCGGCGCAGCTGCTCGAGCGTGGCGCTCGCCGAATCGCGTGTCGGGCCCAGGCGCAGCGTGTCGAACGCCGTCTGCCAGGCGCGGCGGCTCGAGTCGGCGCGCGCGCCGAGTGCGTCGGCCGCCGGGATGGCGGAGAGGCGACCGGGGTCGAGCGAGTCGACGCCGATCTTGCCCGTGGCGAGCTGCAGCGCCGGAATCTGAAAGCGGCTGGCCCACTCCCGCGTCTCGGCCAGCACGCTCCCGGCGATTCCCTGTCCTGACTCCGCGGGCACGCGACCGTCGGTTTCGCGTGGCGTGCCAAAGCGCAGCCCGTTCGCGACGATGCGGTCGATGACGAGCTTCTTCTCCGTCAGTGGCAGCATGTCGAGATCAGCGACAAGCTCGTCGGCCTGCAGCAGGTTCTTGAACGCCTCGTGCGGGCTCGCGATGGTGAGGCCCCGGATCGTGACGTCGCCGTGAGCCAGGTCGAGGTGCAGGTACTGAATCTCGACCTTCGCGCCCAGCAGCTGGGTGCCGACGTTCTGCGACTCGTGACGCGCGATGGTGTCGGCGAACAGCCACCACAGCACGCAGGCGATCACGAACAGCACCAGGAGCGGGCCCACCGCGCGCCAGCGGAAGATCTTGAATTGGGGGCTCGGGGCTCGGGCCTGGGGGCTGGGGGTACTCACGGGCGGAACATCTTGTAGAGGTTGTAGACTTTGGACGCCGTCAGTGCGCGATAGAGCTTCGAGCGCCGCACCCGCTCGCCGATGGTCACGCGATAGCGAGCCACCGCCCAACGCAGGGCGAAGAACAGCGGCAGCGCGAAGACCAGCGCGAACACCAGGCTGCCGAGCACGACGGTGTTGTTGAAGTTGGTGAGCGGGACGACGGGCATGTTATACAAAGACGTCCAAAGAGGCGTCAAGAAGGAGACGTCTAACAACAGCGTATGACCGATCCAGTCGAACAGCGGATCGAGCAGGAAACCAATCGGCACGAACAGCGCCCAGCCCAGCATCCCACCCGCGAACGACACGTTGAGCAGCACGAGCGCCGCGAAGATGATCGCGTTGTGAAGATTGACCAGCGGCGTGAGGCCGAGGAAGGAGCCCAGGACGATCCCGGCGGCGAGCTGTCCCGGCGTGCCCTCGGAATGCAGCGCACCGAACAGGGACTGGATCAGTTTGATGAGGGTGAACATGCGCTAGCTCCCCCGCTTCAGACGATCCTCGGCGATCGCCAGAATCTCCCGCAACGCGGTGCGCCGTTCCTCGTCACGCGAGCCGCGGAGCCGAGCCTCGAGCACAGGCAAAATCGCTTCCTTGGACCGGCGGTTCACGAAGACCACGAACCGAAAGCCGAATTTCTGCTCGTATTCTTCGTTCAGCACCGCGAGGCGCCGCAACACCTCCGGCGGGGTCGTGTCGCGATCGTAGCCCTGCTCGCGAAACGACAGCGCCGACACCTTGTCGGCGCGCTCGCCGATGCGGGGGTGCGCGTTGATCACGGCGATCTGCTCGGCTTCCGCCAGCGTCTGGATGATCTCACGAGCGCGCGCGAGCATCGCGGCGCCACTCGCAAACGGCTCCTCGACGCGCAGGCGCTCCAGCAGCGGGCCCGCATGCTCGAAAAGGTTCAGCTGCCCCTGTAGCTCGCGCATGAGAACGGCGACATCAGGAGGGGGATGTGATAGTTCCGTGCAGCGTCCCTGACTTCGAAATCCAAGGTCACATGATCGAGAAACGACGTGTGCCCCTTCTTCTTATAGTAGGCACCAACGTCAAACGACATCCGGTAGATCCCCGCCGCGAGCGGCCCGCCGGTCAGATCCCCGACTCGTCCGTCGGCGTCGGTCTCACGCGTTCCCTGCGACACCGCATCCTTGCCGTCGAGCCGCCACAGCGTCACCGCCACGCCGGACGCCGGCTCGCCGCGCGAGGTATCGAGGACGTGCGTCGAAATCGTTGGACGGTTAGTGTTGGGCATGCTCAAGATCCGCGTGGGAAGCCTGACGTTCACGGCGCGCCTGGAGGAGCAGAACGCGCCCAAAACGGTGGCCGTGATTCGCAAAATGCTGCCGCTCAAGTCCAAGATAGTCCACTGCCGCTGGAGCGGCGAGTCGACGTGGATTCCCATGGGCGAGCGCAAACTGGGACTCGATTTCGAGAACCATACCAGTCATCCATCCCCCGGGATGCTGCTGCTCTACCCCGGCGGCATCAGCGAGACCGAGCTGCTCTTCCCTTATGGCTCGACGATGTTTGCCAGCAAGGTCGGGCAACTGGCTGGCAATCATTTTGCAACTGTCACAGAGGGACAAGAAAACCTGCCCGAGATCGGCCGACTGACGCTCTGGGAGGGTGCGCAGGAGATCATCATAGAAGAAGTGCGGTGAGCGCTCTCGTCATTCGCGGCGGGACAGTCGTTCTGCCCACGGGGCAGCGCCCGGTGGACATCGCGGTCAGGGATGGCGTGATCTCAGCTATCGGCTCGGAGGTCCGTAGCGAAGGCGAAACCATCGATGCAACCGGGCTCGTTGTCTTGCCCGGTGTCGTCGACGCACACGTCCACTTCAATGAACCAGGCCGAGCGGACTGGGAAGGGTGGGAAGCGGGGACACGAGGAGCCGCAGCCGGCGGCGTCACGACCGTCCTGGAGATGCCACTGAACGCGCATCCGCCGACCACCACGCGCGACGCCTTCGACGCAAAACTTGCCGTCGCCTCACAGAAAGCCCTGGTGGATTTCGGCCTCTGGGGGGGTCTTGTCCCGGACAACCTCGACAACCTCCCGATCCTCCACCAACAGGGGGTCGTCGGCTTCAAAGCCTTCATGAGTCATAGCGGCATCGACGACTTCCCCCGCGTCCCCGACGGCGTGCTCGCGATCGGCCTCAAGGTGGCGGCCCGGCTCAACGCGATCGTGGGTGTCCACGCCGAAAGCCAGGAGATGCTCGAGACTGGGGGCGAGCCGAGTCCGCTCGCGTGGTGCCGCGCGCGGCCGGCCGGCGCCGAAGTGGACGCGATCGGCCGGCTCCTTGTCTGCATGCGGGGAGCGAAGGGGGCTCGTGCGCACGTCGTCCACGTCAGCTGCGCCGAGGGACTGGCGCAGGTGGATGCGGCGCGGCGGAAGGGCGTGTCGATCACCGCCGAGACCTGTCCGCACTATCTCGCGTTCACGGAAGACGACTTTGAGCGGATCGGCCCGCCGCTCAAATGCGCGCCCCCGATCCGTGATGCGGAGATGCGCGAGGCGCTGTGGCAGGAGGTCCTGGCCGGACGAGTCGATCTGATCGGTTCGGATCACTCGCCCTGCCCTGCCGCCGCCAAGCAGAAGGGCGAGTGCGACATCTGGCAGGCGTGGGGCGGCGTGGCCGGCATCCAGGCCACGCTTCCCGTGCTGCTCACCGATGGCCTGCACACACGCGGCCTGTCGCTCGAGCGCATCGCGCATCTCACCGCCACCGCGCCCGCGCAACTGTTCGGCCTGTTCCCGCGCAAAGGCGCGATCGCCGTCGGGGCCGACGCTGATTTCGCGATCGTCGATCCCACACAGCGCTGGACACTCGGCGCCAACCAACTCGAGACGCGCAGTGGTGTGAGCGCCTACCTCGGCCGTGGATTCACAGGGAGAGTGGTGCGAACGACCGTACGGGGAAAAACGGTGTTCGTTGACGGCGAAGTGATCGGCCGGCCCGGGTGGGGGCAGTTCGTACGGCCTCACAGCCACATATCAAGAATTATGGATATGTCGAATGGGGATTGACCGCACGTTGCTCGAGCAACGGCTAAACGAGCTCTACGCGATCGGCGCCGAGCCCGATGGTGGAGCCTACCGGCCTCTGTATGGCGCCGCGTGGGCGACCGCGGTCGAACGCGTTGAACGCTGGTTGAAAGACGCCGGACTCAAGACTCGGCGTGATGCAGTCGGGAACCTGTGGGGTCGAGCGGAAGGCACTGATAAAGGAAAGAGCATCGTTACCGGATCGCACATCGACACGGTGCGCCACGGCGGCCGGCTCGACGGCGCGCTCGGCATTGTCGCGGGGCTGACTGCTGTGGAGGCGCTCCTCAAAGAGAAAGGCAAACCTCGTCGCACGCTCGAGGTGGTCGCGATCTGTGAGGAAGAGGGCTCACGCTTCGCCACGAATTTCTGGGGATCGCGGGCGATCACCGGAGCGATCGACACCGTGGACGCCGAGATCGCCGCGGCCATGCGCGAGCGCGGCCTCGATCCCACGAAGATTGCGAACGCGGCACGCGACGATATCGACACCTTCGTCGAACTGCACATCGAGCAGGGCCGGGTCTTGGAATCTTCCGGCGGGACGCTCGCCGTGGTGAGCGCGATCGTGGGGACTGCGCATCTCGAGCTCACCGTCACCGGCCGGCCCGACCACGCGGGGACGACGCCGATGGACCTGCGGCTCGACGCGCTCGCCGGTGCCGCCGCGATGGTGCACGCCGTCGAATCCATCGCGAAGTCCTTGGGTAGACCCGCCGTTGCGACGGTCGGGAAGCTCTCGGTCGAGCCCGATCAGATCAATGTCGTCCCGGGCACGGTGGTATTCACCGTAGACCTGCGGCATCCCGATCTGGCGGGCCGCCGTGCGCTCGAAGAACGCATTCGATCGCTATGCGGCACGATTTCCGAAGAGCGACGGCTCGGCCTGGCGATTCGTTCGCTGCAGGACAAGCCGCCCGTGGCGATGCACCCTGACGTGCGGGCGCTGCTCGCGCGCGCGGCCAAGGAGTGCGGCGTACAGGCGACTGAGCTGGTGAGCGGCGCGGGGCATGATGCGCAGATTCTCGCCGCAACGTGCAAAGTCGGGATGCTGTTCGTGCCGAGTATCGGGGGGCGGTCGCACTGCCCCGAGGAAGCCACAAAGGCAGAGGATCTCGCGCTCGGCACGACTGTCCTAGCGAAGGCGCTCGAGCTGCTGGCGTACTAGATGAAACGGGCCAGATCAGGCCCGGCGTTTGCAATCCGCGCGGTGACTTCGGGCACATCCGCGGCCAGCGAGAAGTCGGCG
>WNGD01006724.1_pt1 | contig 10951 bp, 9 predicted proteins | sample 5400671 | NCBI WGS metagenome assembly WNGD01 (sample SAMN13153369, study PRJNA577476) | soil metagenome | isolation source: 40 cm soil or saprolite under grassland replicate 2 | place: USA:California | collected 2016-06-15
ACCGACGTCTCGGCCCCGAGCCCAACCACGACGACCCGGGACGTCGACCAGCCCACAGAGACGGCGATGCTGTGATCCGCGAGGTCGGCGTCGCCCTGCCGTACTGGCTCGACCGCCCCGACGAGGAGGCGGTCGAGATCGCCGTCGCCGCCGAGCAGGCCGCGATCGAGACGGTGTGGGTCGGCGAGATGGCGTCGTTCGACGCTTTCGCGCTGGCCACGGCCATCGGCCTGAAGACCGAACGCGTGCGGCTGAGGATCGGGCCGCTCGCGGTCGGGGTGCGCAGCCCGGTCGGCATCGCCCTCGGTGTCGCCTCCGTGGCGACGCTGATCGGCCGAGGAGTCGATGTCGCCCTCGGCTCGTCGAGCCCGGCGATCGTCAGCGGCTGGCACGACCGGTCGTGGACGGCGCTCGCGCCGCGCATGCGCGAGACGGTGCCGGCGTTGCGCGCGATCCTCGACGGCAAGCGCGCCGACGTCGCAGGCGAGCACATGCGCGCGTACGGCTTCAAGCTGCGCCGTCCACAGCCCGACGCGTCGATCACCGTCGCGGCCCACGGGCCGGCGATGACCCGCGTCGCCGCGCGCCTCGCCGACGAGGTCGTCCTCAATCTCGTCACGCCCGACCATGTACGCGCCGTCCGTGAGCGAGTCGACGAGGAAGCCGCCGGGGTCGGCCGGCCCGCGCCGCGGCTCGCCGTCTGGGTCCCGGTAGCCATCGACCCCGGCGAGCAGGCCCACGCACAGCTCGCCGGCCAGCTCGCTGTCTACGTCGGGGCGCCCGGGTACGGCGAGCTGTTCGCCGACCTCGGGTTCAGAGCGCTGGTCGACCGCGCGCGCGCCGGCGCGCGGCGCGCGGAGATCGTCAGCGCCATCCCTCACGAGCTCGCTGCGCTGGTCGGCGCCGTGGGAACCCCGGCGGAGATCGCGACACGGATCGCCGCGTACCACGACGCAGGGGCCGACCACGTCGCCCTCGTTCCGAGCACCGCCGAGGACCCGGCCGGCCGCGGCGCCCTCGGAGCCCTCGCGCGACAGGCGGTGGTGTGATGCGCCGCCGGCGTCCGCGCCCCAGTCGCCCTTGTAGGGGCAGTAGGTGGCGTGGTCGGAACGCTTCAGGAAGTGCCCGTGCCGCCTTAGCGCGCCCGGCCCCGACTCGAACAGGGGACCTAGGACTGCTAGCCTGCAACGGCAGATCGTGAACTCTCCGGAGGTTGACCGTGGCCACCCCCAACGACATCGAACTCCACATGGACGCCGGGCAGTTGTATCGGGAAGAGATCTTTACCGATCACAAGATCGGGACGATCCATCAGCTCATTCCCGTGAAAAGTGATGGCTCGCCCGATCCGAGCCGTGCAGTGATCTTCACCGGGCAGACGCAGATTCTGACGGCGGGAGGTATGCTCCCGCTCAGTTTCGAGATCGCCGCCGGCACGTTGACGGAAGCGGTGGAGAAGTTCGGCGCGACGGCGAAAGTGGCCCTCGAGGAGATGGTCCGAGAGCTGCAGGCGCTGCGTCGGGGAGCCACATCGCAGCTCGTCATCCCCGAGCCGGGGGCCGCGTCATCGATCCTCGGTCCGGGCGGGCTGCCGGAGCGCGGCGGTAAAATTCGACTACGCTGAGCACATCCCGCAGGCGCTGCGCCTTATCGACTCGGCGCCTTCGGGCCACGAGGCCGACCTCTTAACTTCTATTTCCAGGGGACGGCTGCGCCCCACCGGTTGAGGAACGTCGTCTCCGACGTCGGCTTGCGGACGTTCGGGCCGAAGTTCCCCTGCGGATATCCGAGCGGCACGCAGAAGTGGAACGCGGCGTCCCTGGGAATCTGGAACATCGCGTGAAAGCGATCCATCACCGTCGGATGGAGCGTCGTCGGCACCGAGCCGATGCCGATCGCGCGCGCGGCCAGCATCAGGTTCTGGACCGCCGGGATGACCGAGTCGGCCGGGCCGTTGCCAGTCGCGAGCGCGAAGACGATGCACGGCACATCCTTGATCGCGTCGGCCAGCCCGGCGGCGGAGCGGTAGTTCGCCGGCAGATCCGCGAACGTGTGGTACCCGGCGTCGCGGCGCTTCGCCCACCATGCCTCGTGATAGAGCTGACCGAACTCCCGAATCGTCGGGCGATCGTTCACGACAAGGAGGCGCGCGACCTGCTGGTTGCCGCCGTTCGGCGCCCGCACCGCGGCTTCGACGATCAGGCGAATGTCCTCTATAGGGATGGGGTCCAGCTTGAAGCGGCGGATGGATCGCTGCGTGAAGATCGCTTCGCCGAGAGGCATCGAGAGCTTGCGTCTCCGAGGCATTCCCGAAAGCTGTGCCAATCCCCGGCAACGACCAGGGTATGCCGCAGCGGCGCGATGGTGTAGAACGCCGCATTCTTCGAGTCCTCCGTCGTCCTTTGGCCGATGGTGCGGTCGTCGCGCTCGCGTCCGTGTTTGCACTCGGTACGCTGTCGGCGTCTGCGCAGTCCAAGACGGAGATCCGGGTCGGCGCGTTGCTGTCGATCACCGGCGCCGGGTCGTCGCTGGGCAACACGAGCCGGGCCGCGCTCGAGGTAGCGGTCAAGCGCCTCAACCACCGGCTGAAGAACGCGCACGTGACGCTCGACATCGTCGACACCGGGCAGGATCCCGACCGCGCCAAGGCCGGCTTCGACACGCTGGCGGGCGAGGGCGTGAAGCTGATCATCGGGCCGCAGTCGAGCAGTGAGGTCGCGGCGATCATGGACGCCGCGAACCAGCGCGGCGTCCTGGTGGTGTCCCAGGGCAGCACCGCGTCGTCGCTCGGGATTCCCAACGACATGATCTTCCGATTCGTCCCGACCGACCACGTCGAGGGACGCGCGACCGTCGATCTCATCAAGAAGGACGGCAAGAAGACGATCGTCCCGCTCTGGCGCAACGATCGGGGCAACCAGGGCTTGGCCGACTCCGTGCGCGCGGCGGCAACCGCCGAGGGCATCACGGTCACCGACGGGTTCCGCTACGAGCCGAACACCACCGACTTCGGTGCCGCGCTCCAGGCGGTCGCGCAGCAGGTGGCGGAGGCCGGCGGCGAACCTGCGGTGTACCTGGCCGGCTTCGAGGAGGTCGCCGACGTCCTGGCCGCCGCCGGATCGGTGCAGGGCCTCGACCCGGCCACGTGGTACGGCGGTGACGGCTCGGCGCAGGCGAAGCAGCTCGTCGACGACGTCCAGACCGTCGCGTTCGCCGAGAAGACCGGCAGCTTCCCGAGCCCGTTGGTCGCCCTCCCGAAGGGCGCCGAGAACCGTCACCACGGGCTGCTCAAGCGGATCACCCGTCGAGCCAAGGCCACCGTCGATGCGTTCGGGCTGGCGGCGTACGATGCGGTCCAGGTCGGCGTGCGCGCGCTCGTGGCAGCCGGCGCGAATGCCGACGCCGCCGCGCTTCGCTCCGCGTTCACGAACGCCGCTGACGGTTACAAGGGCATCACGGGGAAGATCGAGCTCGACCAGAATGGCGACCGTGCATCGGCGCCCTACGCGTTCTGGTCGATCTGCTTCAAGAAGTCGCCCGCGTGGCATCGCACCGGAACCTGGACCCCGAGGGCCGACCTGACCGGCCCCGGCCGGACGACCGTCACCGGCTGCCCGAAGACGAAGAAGCAGCCGGAGCCCGCGCCGTAGTGACAACGAAAGGACATTCAGCTCTACACCGCATACCTCACCGTAACAACGGACGCCGGGCACGTCTTTCAAGCAAACGTTCCTGTCGCGGTAGAGGACCAGGATATCGTCGTGTCCCTTCTCGAGGATGTCTGGACCTCGCTGACGACGCAGTCCGATTGGGACGGCAAGACGCTCCGACTCAAGCGCCCGAAGAACGAGCAGGCATATGCGAGTGCGCTGGACTATCTGGGAGAAAATTTCCTCGCCTTTGCGCTCATGAGCGGCGAACATTGTGAGTGGCAGAGGATCCCGAGGATGCTGGTGAGAGCGCAGGCGGAAGGCGACAGATACCCGTACGCGCGAGACGCCGAGTTGAGTTTCTGGGACGAGCGCCGTCTCGAGGGATACAGCCGAGCTTCGAATTGCGGATCGATCCGAGACTTTCTCAAGCTGAAACCACGGGCGGACGCGGAGCCGTGAGGCCGAGGAATTCCGCCTTCGGTCGTTGGTCAACCTTCCCCCTCCTGACTCCGCCACTCCAGCTCTCGACCGAGCTGCGTTGCAGCACGGTACGCGGCGCGCCCGATCATGCCGGCGTAGGTCGGAAACGACAGCGGAATCCCCGCCAGCTCGTCGACCCGGAGTCCTCCAGTCATGGCGATCGCAACCGCCTGGACGATATCGACCGCTCGCTCGCCGACGACGTGACAGCCAAGGATCCTCGCCGTCCCCCGGTCGGCAATCAGCTTGCAGAAGCCGGCCGTCCGGCCGTCGATGATCGTCCGTGTGGTTTCGTCGAAGCGCACGACCGCCACGACGACGTCGTGTGCCTGCCGGGCCTGCGCCTCGGTCAGGCCGACTTGTGCATACTCCGGGTCGGTGAAGCTGCCGATCGGACTGACCTGGTCCCCGAGCGTTGTGGTCGCGCCTCGCACAGCATTTGTACCCGCCACGAACCCATCGTTGATCGCCTGGGGGACCAGCATCAGACGGCCGGTGATGTCACCCGCCGCGAAGACGTGCTGTGCGGACGTCCGGAGGTACGGGTCCACTCGGACGCATCCGCGGGAGGACGTCTCGACACCGGCCGCTGGCAGGTTCAGCTTCGCGGTATCGGCGACCCAGCCGATCGTCACGACCGCGAGCGCGGCCTCCGCGCTGTCCCGCGCGCCGTTCTTCGCGAAGACCATGCGCACGCCCCGGGGCGTTTTCTCGAACGATTCGATGTTTCCAAAGTTCTCGCGCACCACGATGCCGGAGTCGCGGAAGGCTGCTGCCACGGCGGCGGATACGTCCTCGTCCTCGGTCGGCAGGATACGCGGACCCGCTTGAAAGAGCTCGACCCGCGAGCCGAGCGCGTTGAAGATCGACGCCACTTGCACCCCCGTCGCTCCCGCGCCGACCACCAGCATCGAGGGTGGGACTGCCCTCAGGCTCCATGCGTCGCTGTGCGTGGCCGTGAACTCCGCGCCAGGCACTGACAGCGGCCGGCTGAGCCCACCGGCACACAGGATGATCCTGTCGGCCCGAAGCCGGAGTCCGGTCTCGGTCTCGATCGTGTGGGGGTCGACGAACCGCGCGGTGCCGGCCCGCTCGTGGAGCGTCACCCCTAGGCGGTCGATGTGCTCGCGGAGCGTCGAATGTCGGCGCACGTCGTCGACCACCTCGCGCACGCGTGCGAGCAGCTGGGGATATTCGAGGATGGGTTCGCTCACGGCGATGCCGTAGCGACCGAGCTGGCGGGATTCGCGAAGAAGCCTCGCCGCGTGGGCAAGCGTCCTGACGGGCACGGGTCCGTCGTTCGCCGCCATGCCGCCGAACTCCGCCCGGGTCACGAGCACCGTCCGGGCACCCAGCTCCGCCGCCCGGAGGGCGGCCAGCACACCGGCGGGTCCCGCACCAACGACGACAACGTCCATCACGCCTCCTCCGCGCTATTCAACCCCCGCCTTGCCAGGGGCGGGCGCAACGATGTCCCAGTCCCAGTTGAGGATCAGGTGGATCTGACGAGCGAGCCGCTGGCTGTCCCCTTGCATGTAGAGCGCGGTGCGCACCGTGAGCACCAGGCCCCGGAGGACCGTCCGCGCGAGCCAGGGGGGTCGATAATCGAACTTCAGATTGAACTCGCTCTGGTCCGGCGCGCTCGCCCCCGTCTTGGGATCGATCGCCCCGGTGCCCCTCGCGAAATTCAGGTTCGGGGCGAAACCCTGCACTCCGAGCGCCGAGAAGTCGTAGCTCGCCCCGATCAGCCACCCCTTCTCGTTCGCCCGGGCGAAGTTCTGGGAGGCGGCCGCATCGATCAGCGTGAGGAAGCCCGGGTAGGTTCCCCAGGGGTTCTGGATGGTGTTGCCCGAGGCGGTGACCGAGAACGCCCCGGTGATGGTGAGCGCGCGGTGGCTGAGCTGAACCCGCGTTCCGCCGACCTGCGTGTCCCATTGTTTCACGGCCGTGTTGTCGACTAGGGCGGCCCCCGCGGCGCGCTGGTCGGTGAACTCGGCGCCTAGGCCGATCGCCCAGTCGTCCGTCAAGGGATACCGGCCGATCGCCTTCGCATAAAGCGTATTGAACGTATCGACGCCATACTGCTCGTCGACGTGGAGAACTACACCCGATGACGGCTTGAACTCGACTCCGACCAGTGCGACCCCGTCGTTGCTACCCGTCGCCCCGGCCTTTTCCGCCATGCTGACGAAGGTGTCCGAGTCCCTCGGCTTGATTCTCCAGAGGTAGCCGGCGAGGTACTGGACCCCGTTTGCCTGTCCCCCCACGGTCGCTCCCTCGAAGGTGTACGGCGTCATCCGGATGTCCGAGGGGTTGATGTAGCCCTGATCGACGGACTGCCGGTAACCCTTGAGGAGGGCGTAGTCCCGGTATCGGAGTGCACCCCACGCCTCGCCCGGAACGTAGTAGCCCTTCTGGCCCGGCGCGAGGAGAAACGTCCCGTCCTTGTCCTCGGGCGCATACAGCGGCCCGGAGCCGTAGAGCGTCGCGCCCATCGCGAACGTGTCGGCGAGCCACCCGGATTCATAGCGGAGCCATCCCCCGCCGGCCCAGGCTTCGTTCTCCGTGCCCGTGTGCTGTGTCCCGTCGAAGTAGAACGTGCGGAGGTGGACTGTCAGCTCCGTGTCCCTCACGAAGGGCAGCAGAGATCCTATGGTCACGCCGCGCTCGCCCGGCGTCTGTTCCAGCGCAGGCGCAGGCGGTGGCGCGAGTAATGGCGGTCTTTCGCCGCCGAGACCACGGGTACCGGACGCGACGATCAGGGCGAAAACGATCAGCGGCGCCGTGCGTGAGAGTGATGGCATCGCGGCTGCTCACGACCGTCCGCGCTGCAGTGTCGCTGACTCCGGAGTCCGGTCTGCGGGTGTGGCTTGCCCCTCCTCACGGATGGCACGTCCGTTCTCAAGTGTCAGGATCGGCCAGCAGGACATGCGCCACGCATCGGGCGGCGCGACCTTAACTCGTCGCGAGGTTCTTCCAGAAGCGCTCTAGGCTCTCGTCAGCGCCGAACAAGGTACTAAAGATCGTGGAGTCGGCCATCAGAATGTCGCCGGCTCGGTTACCGTCTGGCGGCATCCAGAGGAACATGTTGAACTCCCGGTGACCCTCTTCTGTGAACGGATGCGGCCGCGACAGGTCGATCGGCTGCCGGGCCAGCACGTGGACCGACTTCCGGTCGTCGGTCGTCAGCGCATAGTGCGGCAGGTGCATGTGGAAGTTGAAGTTGGTGACCCCGGCGAGCCAACCGCGGGTATCGAGATCCCTCATGGCCGAGAACGGGGCGATCCGATTCGTTCCCGGGACCGATGCGGGCCGGAGACCCCAGCGGTTCTCGACCGGCACGCCGAGCCCTCGCATCAGGGCGCGCGTGTACCTGCCGAAGCGCTGCTGGCGCGGGACCAGCGCGTCGCCGTGATGGGCGTACTCCATCGCGCGCTCTTCCAAGTCCGGTGAGGCGCCAACGTCGTGGTGTGGTCCTAGGATCACGCACGTTCCTTCGCGTTTCAAAAACTGCTGAAGCGCCGCGATCTCCTCCGGGGCGGCCTCCTGTTCCGTCACCATGTGGTCCAGACCGAACACGAGGAGCGTATCCGTGTCGGCGAGGATGCGCTCGTCGAGCGGGAGCCTGCTGCCGGCCTGGTCGACCCGCTGGTACACGGCCACCGGATGCCCCGTCACCTCGCCGACGAGCTGCTGGAACGGGACCCATGCGAGGAAGAACAGCTCCAGCGATCCGGCGATGCCCCGCTGGAACAGGAGCGGGTCCGCAAACCGCGCTGCCTCGAAGGCGGGCCATCCGACCCGGCGCACCTCGACCATGGTCGAGAAGCGATTGTCCAGCTCGGTGACGTCGCGGTTCGCTTCTCCCGGATAGCTCCAGGAGATGTAGATGCTGAAGCGCCGATTGCCCGGAGTGTGCCGTCGCGGAACGTGAGTCTCGTTGTAGGTGCGCCCGAGTTGCGTCGATGTGCTCATTTCGAGCTACCGTCCTTTCGGAAGGCGATCATGAAGCTCGGCTCTGGCGCCCGTCGCCGAGTGTGGCGAGGTATCCGAGTGCCCTGAGTCCGGGCAGAAAGAAGTACGCCCCGCCCCGCACGGTGGTGAAGGCGGGCAGCCCGGTGATCTTTCTTCGGATCGGGCGTCTCGGGATCGTGTATTCGAGCGTGCCGTCCTGGTTGCCGATGATCGGATCGCGCTCGTTCCCGAGCTCGTGAAAGTTCTTGTCGTTCGCCCACACGTTCTGGGCGAACTCGAACTGACGGATGAGGCTCGCACAGATGACGAAGGCGGCGATGCCGCGCTCCGCGCCGTCGTCGGGTATACCGTCCGGAAGCGGCGGGCCGTAGGTCGCCCCGCGGCGGATCATGCGACGGCGGTTCATGTTCGCCGCCGTGTCGCGCGGGTTCATGCGGCGGCAATGTGAGCCGAGCGGCACGGCATAGCCGTGCGGATCCATTTCCTTGTAATTGAAGTCGTTGTTCCGCTGCATATCGGCCCCGAGCGCCGGATCGTCCTTGTTCGGCGCCAGTACCAGCGGCGCGCCACTGCGCCAACGGCCCATCAGCTTCGCGGCGATCAGCTCTTGCTCCTCCGGCGTCTTCCCGTGCTGCCCCAGAAAATCACGAAACGCGCCCACGTGCTCCTGCAGCCGGCGATAGGCCATGTAGCTGCCGTTGCGGGAGAGGATCTCCGGCTGCGGGAGATTGGCCGGCGGCCCGTCCTCGTCGGGGTAACCCAGGATGAACTCGCCCGCCTTGAGCGGCGCGCCGGAGCCGCGCGTCGGCGCATCACCCGATCCCTCGATGACGGGCTGCGAAAGCCTGTCGCGGTAGCCGAAGTGGTCGTGCGCGTAGTCGAACGGCGGCGTCGCCTCTAGGTCTAGTGAGGAGAGCACCTCCACTCCCTTCAACCGCCCAATCAGCTTGTCATGCTCCGAGCGCGCCCGCTCGCGCTCCGCCGCGTCGCGCGAGAAGAGGATGACGATGGCATGCAGGTCGGGACCGGCGAGTCCACCCACCCACTTGTCGGGATGGTTCGCACCGGTATCACCGAGGATATCCGCGCGCGTTGCCATGCCCTGCTTAAACTCCTCCGGAAAGGTGGCCAGCGCAGCCTCGTCCACACCGAGCGCCCGCAGGCCGTTCCAGGTGAATGCCACGGACACCCATCGCTTGTCGGTTTCGACCGACGCACGTGCCGCGTGCGCCGACTGGACCTTTTCCCGGATGGCGGCAACCCACTCGCGTCCTGCCACCGGTTCACGAAACGAGAGAAATTCGTATCGTCCGGTGAGCGCTGGCGCGCGGGTCAAGAGAATGTGCTGTATGTCATCGAACTCGAGCATGTCGCAGTTCCCCGATCATCACTGCATCTGATCCAACATGTCGGACAACGCCGCCTTCACTCGCAGCGCCTTCTTGATTTCGTCCGCACTGACGTACGGATATTCCCCGTATTCCAAAAAGCTCTGGCGCTGATGTTCCCGAACGAACTTGATGAACGCCGGTACGTTCGTCCTCCAATCCTCGGGAAACCCTTCCAGGTTCACGAAGACGGTGGTGATGCCGGTCTTCGAGAAGAGGGCTACAGCGTCCTCGGTGTACTTGTCGAAATCGGTATCGAAGATGCCCTGATACATGAAGTACGTATCGCCGTTGATGTCGAAGAGCACCCAGCGGAGGTAATGGAGCTTCAGCACTTCGAGGCAGTGCGGATCGCCCGCCACCGCTGCTTCAATGCTCTTGCCATAGTCGCGGACGGCCTGCTCGCGGCCCGGCTTCACCTTCGCAATGATCGTGAAACCATGGCACGCGGGCGTCCTGGGGAAGATCGGGCCATACCGTCCACGCTCCTCTTTGTCCTTGAAGTATCCCTCCTTCGGGATCGCCATCGCTGCGGGTTTCATCCAGTTGTCTTTCCTGGCTGTGTCGGCCACGTGCGTCTCCTTTCCTTCGGTGGTTGGCGCTCTCGTTATTCCTGGTCACGCTTGGCCGGCAACGGCGACTTGGGTCCGCCTTGCCAGGACACGAGAGAGCGGCATCAGCATCACGAACTCGACGATCATCACGACGGCGATCATCACGACCACCGTCGGGTCACTGAAGTTTTGGCCCGCGACCACGAAAGCCGCAGCGGTATTGCGCTGCGCCGTTCCGAGGGCCAGCACGCCCTTCGTGCCCGTTCTGGGTCCTCCCAGAGTCCATCCGACGATGGCGCAAAGCGCGGTGAAGATGACTGCGGCCAGGATGCCGAACGTCCCGAATACATCGAGCACGCTGTTCACATGGCCCGCGGTCATCATCGAGACGACGAGCACCATGCTTACGGTGGACACCCAGGCCACGACGGGCCGGACTCGCGCGGCCATGTCCGCCCGTCGAGCTCTCACGGCCAGCCCCGTGGCGAGAGGGATGAGCATCAGCACGATCAAGGACTGAGCGATCTTCGCGGCATTCACCGTGGTTCCGGTCAGGAGTAAAGGCAGGACGAGAGGCACGTAGCCGACGGTGAGCACCATTAGCAGCACCATCAGTCCCACGGCGAAGGCCATGTCGCCCCTTGCGAACTCGGCGAGCTTGAGAAGGAAGGGCGCCCCGGCGGCCAAACCACAGAGCAGTAGGCCCACTCCCAGTGGCTCGTGGAGTTGCAGCGCTTTCCAGAGGGCCAACGCGGCGAGCGGGGTGAGCATAAAGTTCGCCAGAAGCGCCAGGACGATCAGCCGGGCGTTCCGCAGGGGCGTCAGGATCTGTCGGACGGTGAGGCTCAACCCCACGCCCAGTGTGCTCGACACGACGAAGACGACCACGGATGCGTTGGCG
>WNGD01016091.1_pt1 | contig 10949 bp, 13 predicted proteins | sample 5400671 | NCBI WGS metagenome assembly WNGD01 (sample SAMN13153369, study PRJNA577476) | soil metagenome | isolation source: 40 cm soil or saprolite under grassland replicate 2 | place: USA:California | collected 2016-06-15
CGTGACGCAGCATCATGAGCGCATAACGGCTGGCGCACAAGCGCGCGCCGCGAGCGGCCACACTGTCGCGCCGCCGAGCAGCGTGATGAACGCACGCCTCTTCATTCAATCACCTCGTCGGCGTAGCTGAGCGCGCATGATTTCGCGGAGCGGGCGTTACGAAATATTCGGCCGACGGTCACTCCGCTTTAATGCCGGCTGCCCGAATTACCTTCGCCCACTTTTCCTTGTCATCTACGACGAGTTTCCCGAAATCGGCCGGCGAGCCGGGAAGCACCGTGCCGCCAAGATCGGCAAGCCGCGCCTTCACCTTGGGATCGGCGAGCGCCGCATTGATTTCCTTATTGAGCTTGTCGACGATCTCGGACGGCGTGTTCTTGGGCGCGAAAAGGCCAAACCACCCGCTCGCCTCGTAGCCCGGCAAGAAATCGGCCACGGTCGGGATGTCCGGCAAAGCTTCCTGGGGCGTCGCGCTGGTCACCGCCAGCGCCCGCAGCTTGCCGGCCCTGATGTATTCGATGGCCGTCGTCACGACAGCGAAGGTCACGTCCACTTGGCCACCGAGGAGGTCAGCGATCGCGGGCCCGCCGCCGCGATAGGGCACATGGACCAGATCGAGACCGGCCATCATCTTGAACAACTCACCCGCCACATGGTTCGGGGTGCCGATCCCAGCGGACGCCAAGCTGATCTTGCCAGGGTTGGCCTTAGCATGGGCGATGAACTCGGGGACGGTCTTAGCCGGAAACGCCGGATTCACGATCATGACGTTGGGCACACGCACGATGTTCGCTACGGGCGCAATGTCGCGGACGAAATTGAAATTGAGCTTGTCGAAGAGAGTTGCATTGATCGCCGGCGACACTCATAAGCAGCGTGTAGCCGTCGGCGGGCGCGCGCACCACGGCCTCGGTGCCGATGTTGCCGGCACCGCCCGGACGGTTCTCGACGACGAATTGTTGGCCGAGATGTTCCGACAGCCATTGCCCCATCAATCGTGCGACGATGTCGGTCGTGCCGGCCGGCCCGAAGGGCACGATCATGCGCACCGGTCGGTTAGGATAGGCCTGCGCCCTCGCGATGCGCGATGCGGCCGGCAGCGCGGCAGCGCCCACGGCCAGATGCAAGAATGTGCGACGGGGAAGTTTCATGCGCCCCTCCTCCCAAACACCGGCAACGCGACGCTCATTCCGCCTTGATGTTCGCCGCCTTGATGATCGGCCACCATTTTTCGATCTCGGCCTTGTGAAAAGCGGCGAGCCCCTCCGGGGTCTGCTGCTCGCGCGAAGCAACATCGAGGCCGAGGTCGGCAAAGCGCCCGCGCACGGTCGGATCGGCGAGGGCCTGCACTATGGCGCCGTTGAGCTTGCCGACGATGTCTTTCGGCGTGCCCTTGGGCGCGAAGAAGCCGAACCAGCCCGACATGTAGAGGCCGGGTACACCGCCCTCGTCCGAGGTCGGAATGTCGGGCATGGTCGAGGAGCGCTGCGGGGACAGATTGGCGATCGCCTTGATTGTTCCAGCGCGCACCTGCGGCAGCGCGGCCGCGCCTTGCACCACCAATAGATCGACTTGGCCGGACAGGAGATCGGTCATCGCGGGACCGGCGCCGCGATAGGGGATGAACTGGACCTGCGTGCCGGTGAGCTGCTGCAGCAGGATGCCGGACACCTGCGCCGCCGCGTTCTGGTTGACGAAGGTGGCCTTGCCGGGATTGGCCTTCAGCCAGGCGACCAGCGTCTTGAGGTCGTCCGCCGGCAGCGCCTTCTTGCCGACCAGGAGCTGCGGATTGACGGAGATCAGGCCGATCGGCTCGAAGTCGTTCTGCAGGTCGTAGGTGAGGGGATAGATCACGCTGCCAACATGGGTGTCCCACTGGCCGATGTCGATGGTGTAGCCGTCGGGCGCGGCGCGCGCGACGCGGCCGACGGCGATGCTGCCGCCGGCGCCGCCGACGTTCTCGATGATGACCGGCTGGCCGAGCGGCGCCCGCATGCGCTCGGCCAATATCCGCGCCGAAACGTGACGGATAGGGCTGCGCCTGCGCGAATTGGCCGAGATGCTGCGCTCGTGTTTCGTTTGCCGCGAATGGGGCGGTGCCAGCAGCGGTGAGCGCGGCCACATTTTGCAGAAAACGGCGGCGAGTTGCGGACCCCTCCATGACCGATCTCCTTGTACCGCACCTAACATGCGCGTTGATAGCCGATACGCCCTGATGGCCTGAGCACTAGGTCCGGTGACGAATTCATTCCCCTAGCTCTAGTATTCCCCAGTGGAAGATTGCAAGACTGGCTGCGTTGAGTTCGCGCCGCCGAGCAGCGTGATGAATTCGCACCGCTTCATTCGATGACCTCGTCGGCGCGGGCGAGCAAAGTCGGCGGAACTTCGAGGCCGAGGCTTTTGGCCGTTCTGAGATTGATGACCAGCTCGAACTTGGTCGGTGCCTGCACCGGCAGGTCGCCAGCCTTCTCGCCCTTGAGGATGCGATCGACGTAAGATGCCGTGCGCCGGTATAGGTCGACGGTGTCGATCCCGTACGACAACAGGCCGCCGTAGACGGTCATCCAGCGGAACGGATAAACCGTCGGCAGACGATGGCGGGCGGCGAGCGCGACGATGAGATCGCGGTTCATCGGCGCAATCGGACTTGGCAGCACGATGAGCCCACCCTCCGGCGCACGCGCGAAGTCCTCAATCGTCGTTTCCACCTCGGCCGCGTTGCGAACGCCTGCTGGCGTCACATCGACGCCCAAGGACGATCCCGCCTCTGCCATCGAGCGCGTGAAACCGGGCAATGCCGGATGATCGGGGTGCGACACCGCGAGGACGCGCCGCACCTGGGGCGCGATCTCCTTGAGCACCTCCAACCATTTTGCTCCGAATGCGAGCTCGAAGTGGCTAAACCCGGTGATGTTCTGCGCCGGGCGCGCAATGCTCGTCACGATCCCGAGATCGACCGGATCGGGCACCTGCACGAATACGACGGGAATGGCGTGCGTCGCCTTCTTGATCTGCGTCGTGGGGATCGGACCGTTGGTCACGATCACATCCGGCGATGATCCGCGCGCGCTCCTCCGACCAACCAAGCTCGCGCAGGCGCTGCCGGAACGCTGCAACGCGGATGCGCGCGTCCGGGTCGCTCTCGATGCCCATGAGCGCGCCGATGCGGCGCATGCGATCAGGCTGCTGCGCACGCGTAGCGAGCGGCCAAGCGACCGCCGCGCCGCCGAGCAGCGTGATGAATTTGCGGCGCTTCACTCGATCACCTCGTCGGCGCGGGCGAGCAGCGGCTCAGGCACGTCAATTCCGAGCGCCTTGGCAGTCCTCATATTGATGACCAATTCGAAATCATCGGTAGACCTTTGGGGGCCGCAGCCACTTTGCAGGCCAAAAGTGTGGCCTCCTCACTTAGGCAGGACGATCGCGCTGTCTCTGATTGCTCGCGGAGATGTCTTCGCTGGCCCCGAAGATTACATTAGCTCGATGGCTCTTCTACCGAAAATTGACACTGTGATCTACCGCGTGAAACCGAGGGCGCGGGGCAAATACAGGACGATTTCCGGGACGAAGGCCAGGAACAGGAGCACTGCCACGATGGCTGCGAGAAACGGCAGCAGCGGCCGCGCTAACTTCTCCATCGGCAGGCCGCTGATAGCCATGCCGACGAACAGGCAGAGCCCGACAGGCGGCGTGATGTGGCCGATTGCGGAAGCCACCACGCAGACCATGCCGAAATGGATCGGATGCACGCCCACGACGCTGGCCACCGGCAACAGCACCGGCACCGTGACCAGGATGATCTCCGACGGCGTGAGAAAAGTGCCAAGCACGATATAGAGCGCGATGACCAGCAGCAAGAACAGCCACCATTCCGGCGCGATCGAGGCGATTGAAGCGGCTACCGCGAACGGGAATTTCGAATAAGTCAGCACCCAGCCGAACGCACCGACGAAGCCAATGATCATGCCAATGACGCCGGATAGCCGCGCCGAATCGGCGAAGATCTGCGGCAGATCGCGCCACGCCGGCTCTCGGTAGAAGATCGGCGGGACCGCCAAGGCATAAACTACGGCTACTGCCGCGGCCTCGGTCGGCGTGAACCAGCCGAATAGGATTCCCCCCATGATGATTACCGGGATCATCAGCGCGGGCAGCGCGTTGCCGAGCGCAGCCATGAACTGCGTCCGCGTCGGCGGCGCTTCCTTCGGGTAGTTGCGCTTGCGCGCGATGAAGAACACCGGCACCGCCATGCCGAGTCCGACCAGAATGCCCGGGATCACTCCGGCGCTGAACATCGCGGCAACCGATTCGTCGGCCATCCAGGCGTAGATCACCGCAATGATCGAGGGTGGGATGATCGGAGCCACCACGGCCGTGCTGACGGTGAGCGCGGTGGCGAAATCGAGGTCGTAGCCCTTGCGCACCATCTGCGGAATCAGAAACGTGCCGAGGGCGGAGAGGCCACGGCCGAGCCGGATATGCCGCCGAAGAACATGCTGTCGAGCACGTTGACGTAGGCGAGACCGCCGCGGAAGCGGCCGACCAGCACAGTCGCCAGATCGATCAGCACGCGCGCCACCCCGCCGCGCGCGGCGATGTTGCCGGCGAGGATGAACAGCGGCGCCGACAGCAGAAGGTAGGAATCCGAGAGAAGCCCGACGAAACGGGTTGGAATGATGATCGGATTGAGCGCTGGGAACAACATGGCTGCGCCGAGCGCGCCGGCGCCAAGCGCGATGCTGATCGGCATCCCGAGCAGGATACAGACGATGAATACGATCAGGAGGGTTTCGGCCATAGGCTTTTCAGCGCGACCGTAATCTGGCGCAGCATGGGCAAAATGATCAGGGCCGAGCCGACCGGCACCGCTGCGTAGACCCAGCCGAGCGGAAGGCCCAAGCCCGCGCTGGTCTGGAGCTGGGCGTTCGGCACCAGCACGAGACTGAGCTTGATCAAAGTGAGAAACAGCGCGATGCCGCCGGCATTGACCAGGATCAGCACCAGCGCGCGTCCGCGGAGGCCAAGCTGGTTGACAAAATAGTCAAGCACGGTGTGTTGGCCGCGCTGCATCGCCGAGGCCGCGCCCATCATCACAAGCCAGACGAACAGAAAGCGTGGTACTTCGTCGAGGCCGTCGATTGAGGTGGAACCGAGGAAACGTAGCACCACTTGCAGGAAGACCGCCGCGGTCATCACCGCGAGGATGAAGCCACCGACGTGACCCAGTGCATCGTAGGCCCGCGCGAACGCGGTGCGGCCCGCGCGCGCCTCGTCATTGCTGGGTTCGCCGGACACCGGCTTACTTGGTGTTCAGGATCACGTCGACGATCTTGCGCGCGTCCTTGCCGGCCGGCGTAGCGTAGAACTCGTTGTAGACGCCCTCGGTTGCCTGCCGAAAGGGACCTGCGTCCGGCTTGGTGATGGTGACGCCCTTGGCGCGGACCTGGTCCTGGATCGACTTGTCTTCGTCAAGGATGAATTGGCGGTTGAACTGCCGCGCGTGCGCCCAGGCGTCCGTGATCGCCTTCTGCGACGCTGCGTCCTGCTTCTGCCAGGAGGCTTTCGACATCACCAGCGCCACCGCCTGATGGGTATGGCGGACGTCGGCGACGTATTTGACGATGTCGTAGAACTTGTTGTGGTAGAACGTGTTGATCCCGCCCTCGGCGAAGTCGATCACCCGCGTCTGCAAGGCGGTCGCAACCTCGGGAAAGGCGATCGGGGTCGAGGTCATGCCGAGCGCCTTGAAAGTGGCGACCAAGATGCGGTCCTCCTGCACGCGCACCTTCTTGCCCTTGACGTCGGCGATGCTGTTGATCGCGCTGTGACCATAGATGCCGCGATAGCCGGCGGCGATAAAGCCGACAAGCTTGAAGCCCTTCTTGTCGAGCACGGCCTCGTAATATTTGACGATGGCGTCGCTGCCGTCGAGCGCTCTGAACACGTGATCATAGTCGCGGAAGATGTAGGCGGAAGATGTAGGGTAGTTGGAACACCGACATTTTCGGCACCAGCGTCGACAGCGGAGCAGTGGTGACGGGCGTGAAATCGATCGCGCCGAGCTGGACCTACTGGGCGACCTCGCGCTCGCCTCCGAGCGCGCCGGAATGGTGATGCGTCACTTTGATCTTGCCGCCCGAGAGTTCAGCGAGCTTATCGATGAACTGCTGGGATGCGAGCGATGTGCCGTGCCGCGGCGGGTTGACGTTGCCCATGGTCAGATCCTCGGCCGTGGTCGGGCCGGCGGTCAGCACGACCGACAACGTCAGGCACATCGCGAGGACATGAATCGATCGAGTCGGCATTGCGACCCTCCCACCGGCGCGGCTCATTAGTTCATTGACGCACGACGAGACCGCGGGTAGCGGCGTGCTTGTTTAGCTGCGCCTTCACGGAGACGATGGGCGGCGTCGCATTGTGTGGGAGCGGGTCGAAAGCCGTCAAGCCCGAACAGCCGAATGCGCGATGATAGCCGGCACCGGCAGGGACTGCCGCGAGGCATCCGAAACCGAGTGGCGGCCATGACGTGTGCCAAATCCGGCGTCCCGGCCTCCCCCCGAGGGCGATCAGACGATGTGATTGCGCAGCAGCGTCTCGCCGTGCCAGATGCGCTCGACGTTTTCCAACAGCAGGTCGATGACATTGTCCTCGTAGCGTTGGGTCTCGCCCGCGGTGTGCGGCGTGATCAGCGCGTTGTCGAGCGCCCACAGCGGCGAGTAGGCGGGCAGAGGCTCCTCCACGGTGCAGTCGATGCCCGCCGCGGCGATGCGCTTGCCAGCGAGCGCGGCGACCAGCGCCGGCTCATCGACCACCCGTCCGCGTGCAACGTTGACCAGAATCGCCGACGGTTTCATCGCGGCAAGCGCCTTGAAGCTGATCAGCCGCTCGGTCGCCGGCGTGAGCGGGCAGGTCAAGGCGATGATGTCGGCCGCCGGCAAAAGTTCAAGCAGGCGGTCCTGTGAGAACACCGCATCGGCCGCGCCCGCACCGGTCGAGGCATCGCGCTTGGTAGCGATCACTCGAATGCCAAAGGCGCGGGCCAGTGTTGCCAGGCGCGAGCCGATATGCCCGAGTCCCACAATCAGCAAAGTCTTTCCGGCAAGCTCGTCCTCGCGTTCCCGCAGGTCCGAAATCATGCCTCGCCAGTGTCGCCTGGCCTGGTTGTCGCGGGCTAAGTGCAATTGCCGCGTTAGCGCCAGGATCAACGCTATGGCGTGCTGCGCCACCGCCTCCGAATTCACGCCCTGCGCACTCGCCAGCCGGATGCCGGCGGCCTTGAGCGCATCACGCGCATACTGGTCCGTGCCGGCGCTGATCGACTGAATGAAGGCCAGCCGCGGCGCCCGCGCGATGAACTCGTTGCGCCACATCATGGACACGCACAGGAGATCGAACTCGCCAAGCCGCGCCGTGAGCTCATCGAGCGTGCTGACCTGGAAATGCCTGATCCCCGTTTCGCGGCGCGCAAACCGTTCCGCCATGCGATAGGCAACATGGGCAAAGCAAATCGTAAGGTCTTCTTTCGCAGGGATGGCGCGCATTTGGATTCGGCGGTGAACTAGCGATGGCGCACCCTATGATACTCCGGGTGGATCCGAAAAAATGCCCGCTCTGGCCGTCGGGGCTCCTGAGCCTGGCCACAACCTCGGTCGCTTGGCGACCGCTGGTCACCTTCTAGTCCATGTACCCACAGATCGCGACCGATAGCGACTACTCAGCGATGTCCGCTTTGCCCCGAAAGCGGAAAAATAGCAGGCGTCTCGGTGTGTCTGCTTTGTGCCATCGGCGTTCAGAACAAGGATTTGCTGTCCAAGCGAGCGCGCGGCGGCCTGCACATTGTCAAATTCCCAGTTCGGATTGTTGGGATTCTGCCATGTTGCTCGGTGATAGGGTGCTAAGGAACCCGATCACTGGCATCGCTGGCTGCTGCGCGCGCGCCGCGAGCGGCCACGCAACCGCCGCGCCGCCGAGCAGCGTGATGAAATCGCGGCGTTTCAATTGATCGAATTGCATTCGATCCCCTCCAGCCAGGGCTGCTTTGCAGGATATCGAATTGGCGAGGATCAGTCAGGAGGTATTGGGACGATTAAGGTCGGTTTCTCTTTGCTGAGGTCGGTGCAGATAGCTACCCGGCGGGGTTGTTCGCTTGTTCGACGCTAGGCCATTGCGGCCAGCGCGCCCTGACTGTGCCAAACAGATGGATGACAGCGCCGAGCGTCATTACACCGATGAGTGCTAACAAACCTAAGAAAGCCAAGCAGCTTAACGGGACTGCAAGTGCGAGCAACAAGAGCAGGTTCATGGCCAAACATGTCTGTCTTTGGCTTCGCCGCGTAAGTGAATTCTAGCCCGCCTCGACGTTCGGACAACGCTGTCCAAAAAACTTAACGGCCGGACCCGAAGGCCGATGTCGAATGACGCCAAGCTCGAAGACGCATAGCGACCTAAAGATGAGCGCCGCTGCCGAAGACGATGAGTCCAGCCACGATAATGAAAAACATAAGTGCGGCGGTGATCGGACCCCAGTCATCTTCGCGCCGCCATGGGTCGGGCCATCGGCTGCAGTGGCCGATACGAGAACCACTGCGATTTTCAAAGTGTGGGTCTATCATTTTCCTGCCCGCGCTAGTTACCGGTAAGGCAAAACGTGTTGAGCCTGTGCCAAGTTCCAAGGGTATAAAGAAAGCCCCGGCTTCTTTCCCCCGGAGCTTCAAGTAGAGTGCTCAAATCCAAGGAAGGATCGCTCCCTAGACGCTCCGACGTTATCCCAAAGCACAAACCACACAAGCGCGACCGGTGCGTTTTCCAAAAAATGCAGGTCGTTGTCCAAAAAAGTCGAATTCGGACAGACCTTCGTCCAAAAATTGCTCGTTGAATTGGGATGTCGAATGTCCCAGCGTCGGGACGATTTTTTTATCTCATAGCTTTAGCGAGCGGTCAGCCGTGGCGCTTCGCGATATAATCGCTGCGAAGAAGGCCCCGAACCCCACCGACAAGCACGTCGGCGCGCGGGTGCGCATGCGCCGCAAGATGCTGGCAATGAGCCAGGAGCAACTGGCCGAGGCGCTCGGCATCACCTACCAGCAAGTGCAGAAAAACGAGAAAGGCGCCAACCGCATCGGGGCCAGCCGGTTGCAGCAAATCTCCCAAATCCTGCAGGTGCCAGTGGCGTTCTTCTTCGAGGGCGCGCCGAACGCATCAGCGCCATACGGCTCCAATGGAAGCGCGTTATCGATTGCCAAGGTTAATGACTTCATCTCCGATTCAAACGGCTTAAGGCTGATCGGAGCGTTCATGCGAATTGATAATGCCGACCTGCGACGCAGGATCGTGATGCTCGTGCAAGAAATTGCCGGTGACGATGACTAGGATGCCGCGATCTCGGCCGCTGCGACGCTCGCGGCTGAGAATCTGGAGCGGATCGAAAATGATCTGCTGCGGATTACCGACCTGATCGGAGGAGCCGAGCCATGAACGAGGAACCGAAAGCCGCTCGGGAAAGCTCTGAGGCCAACTGGAAGAGTCTAGAGGAATCCCTGGCCGCCGTTGAGCGAGAGGCCAAGATTATGGCAGAGAGGGTAAGGCGCAACGTCATTCTCGACCTGCTTAAATATGCTCGCGACCCGGACGAGCGGAGGGTAATCGAAGAGGTGATCGGCCGAATGTTGCGGGGAGAACAGTGACTGAAGGAGGTCGCGATGTGCAGATGGTTATTTCTCCTCGCCCTCGCCTTGCTCGCCAGCAGCGCCCACGCGTTACCTGACGGATTACCTACCGGAACATATTACGAGCCCGGGACGTATCCCCGCGAAATGACGGATGTGGACCGTCTAGCGATGTATATTCATCAGGGCGAAAGGCAATTACCCCGCCCCACTCCTCCCATGCCGCAGTGAGGTCGCTAACGATCTTTTCCGACAGCCGATTGCGTTTCCCCGTCCCGTGCATCTTGCCGACGGGCTTGTAGGTGCAACCTCATTCGTCATGGACGCACCTTGAAATCCGGCCCGACATAATTTCAGCGGCCCGGGTCTATCCGACGGCTTCCCGCCGCGCTAATAGTTGAACGCGCCGGTGGCTCGCGTTCCCCTTCCAGGGCGCCTATGTTCCGGCCGTGTCCCCGGCGTACCTCTCCCAAAAGCTTACGCGGCCTCTCCCCACCAACGACGGCGGCACGCTGCGCACCGTCCTAGATGCCCGTACCTACATGCTGGCACTGCTTAAGCGGCGCGAGACAAGGACGCAATGGCAACGCGCGGCCGAATTGCTGCTTGGCGAGGCCGACGTGGCCGCTTTCAGCAAAGGTTGAGCTGGCGCTATTCTATGACGCCGAGCTCGACCTAACCGCGATGACCTAGGTTGTGAACGTCCAACTGTTCCGAAGTCGAGGTAACTGTCATGCGAACCGAAAGCATTGGACTCATAATTGCGTTCTCTCTTTGCTTGGCGGGCTGTGGTCAAGGTCCCCAAGGACCAAAGGGAGAAGCGGGCGCTGCGGGTCCACCTGGCGAAAAGGGGGAACCAGGGCCGCCGGGGCCAACCGGTCCTCGAGGCGAAAAAGGCGAGGCCGGTCCTCCCGGTCCTTCGGGACCGGCAGCTTCGGCCGCTGTAAATACGCTTCGCGTTGTCCGTATCGATTGCGGCACGAGTGCATGTACAGCGGCATGTAACCAGGATGAAGTGCTCGTCACCGCATACTGCGGACCGCGCAGAAGTGCCGTGACGCTCGTCAACGAGCGATCGGCTTCCTGCCCCCGTGGCGCCGGCACCAGCCCACTTGTAGCGGTCTGTGCGAAAATAACCCCGCAGTGAGTTCCCCGCTGGTCCATCCTCACAGCAAGCGCGAGGCAGTTGAAAGCCGCTCCGTGGCCACGCTGATCCTCAAACGCGCCTCAACGAGCCGCCGATCCGGCCAATGGAGCGACGATGATTACGACGTGCTGTGTGAG
>WNGD01015584.1_pt1 | contig 10947 bp, 12 predicted proteins | sample 5400671 | NCBI WGS metagenome assembly WNGD01 (sample SAMN13153369, study PRJNA577476) | soil metagenome | isolation source: 40 cm soil or saprolite under grassland replicate 2 | place: USA:California | collected 2016-06-15
TGTTATAAATATCGCCAGTGGTAACACCATTCCCACGCTGGAAGATGTTATCACGTTTACTTTCTTTCCTGAGAGAAGCCTGAATGCAAGTATCTGCATCATTACCTGGTTCAAAGACAACATACGAGGAGGGAGATTTAGAGAAAATCTTGATCTGGGCAATCCTTCAGAAGCCAAAGTCATAAACAAGATCGTAACCAAAGCGCTGGGAATGTCACTTGTCTATGCTTCACAATCATGGTGGGATGGTCTCACTCCGGAACAACAAAATGATATGTGGGAGTTACGACTGAGTGAGATCAAGTCTCAAAAAGACCTCTAAAAGAGTTACAAGCAAATTGGGTAGATGATCGATGTTAATGAAAGGCAAGGTCGCAGAATTGAGACAAGGCGACCTGGCCGTTGTGGGGATTTACTTTGTGGTATGAGCAGAAGGTATATTTTCTGGTTTGGGAGTCAGGACAATAACACCGTTTTCGACAGCAACAATAAACTCATCACCTGGTACGGCTCCTACAGCTTCAAGCTCGCCTTGCAGCAATGTGATTTGCCTCTGACTGGTTACTGTTACTATTCTCACGGTTCTATCAGTGTAGCAGATGATCGCAGCTTTTTGTAGAAGTTTCTGTAGATTGTTTTGCGGCGCTCTCTGACTGCTTCGAGCACTCTCCGACGCTTTTCGCGGGCTTCCTGCACTACACGCGTTGGTGAGATTGTAGGTGGTGTCAGGTTATATTCTGTCATATTGTTTCTGCTGGCAGCCTAGCGTGTTTCCGGTGAGATGTCAACAAAAAGAAACACAGGGTAGCGCGTTACTACCCTGTGTGATGACCAGTATGGCGGGTTCATCCTCCGGTTACATCATCCTCGCTCTCCCTGGTACTGTGCCGTTTCCTGTTGGGCTTCTGCTTCAAGCGCTTCCCTGTTGGCGTCAATCCAGATGGATAGCTCTATGAGTCCCTGAGCAGTGAGTGCTACGCTTTCTTGCTGTTTTTTTACACTCTAGGCATTTTCAGGTTTACGAGCACGAATGAACGCGCTGACGAATTTTCCATCTACCTCAGTACGTTCGGCTTCTGAAAGCGAAGCGATGGAAGTGCCTGCTCCACTCTCAGCAATATCGTTGAGCGAATAGCGACGTGTGACCTCAATTTCAATATTAGCAAAGCCTGCCTCTTCTAACAGTTGCCGGTAAGTATCCTCTTCCAATGCACCGGCAATACATCCAGCCCATGCTTCCAAGTCAGCACGGATGACAGGCGGTATGTGTCCTTGAAAAACAATATCCGAGACGGCAAACCGCCCTCCTGGCACAAGCACACGGTACGCCTCGCGCAGCACCTGCCGTTTGTCAGCAGAGAGGTTAATAACACAGTTGGAGATCACTACGTCAACACTGGTGGCTGCCAGAGGAATATTTTCTATTACCCCTTTCAAAAAGCGCACATTCTCTACCCCTGACTCTTTACGGTTGCGCTCGGCCAGTTCGAGCATGGCATCGGTCATATCCAGACCATAGGCAAAGCCTGTAGAGCCAACGCGCCGCGCGGAAAGGAGTACATCGATGCCACCGCCGCTGCCAAGGTCAAGGACTTTCTCACCAGGTTTCAATTCGGCTAATGCCGTGGGATTACCACAACCAAGCGAGGCAAGTGCTGCGGTAATTGGTAACGCACTAAGTTCCGCGCTGCTATAGAGGTCGCTCGTAACAACGTCACTGCTCCCTTGTCCCCCGCAGCAGTCACTTCCACAACAACTGCCAGAAGCACCTGTGCCTATGACCTGCACTGCTGTTCTTCCATAACGCTCACGTACAGCCTCACGTAATTGTTCGCCATTATCAGGTACGGTATGCATCAGTTTGTCCTTTCTGTTGCTTGAACAGTATGTCTTTGATACTTTATAGACGAGGGTTTTTCAAAAAGGACGCAACAACCTCAGCCCTCTGTTAAACTGAAGGCAGTATACCATACATGGTTAAATCGCTCATTCATCACACTGCCAAGGCTATCAAACGTAAGCTAGAACAATCTAATAACACATGCAGGCACTTTCCCCTGATGTATACTTATGAAGATGCTGTCACCGGCGCAAATGAGCGTGACTGGTCGAGAATAGACCGAAGGACAAGAAGCATTTCTTTGTAATCGCATCGAGTGATAAAATTCGCTGCTTGTTAAAATTCATCTGCATTTTCCTTGACTTTTGGAAAATCAGTGGGTATACTTCTAGCAATTTGAGAACACAGTTCCCGAACGAACGTTCCGTTGTATGGAAAAGGCCTGGTACCGTTATGCTTGCAATGCACCGGATAAGAAAGACGAAGCTGCTAACGCGGCAGGGTTGTTTCCTTTTCCATCCATCGGGTGGGCCCGGTGCCTTTTCGGAGAAGAGAATTTCTTCCTCATCCCGTTGATTCAGGGGTGAGGAATTTTTTTTGACCTTTTTGGTCTCGGCTGTGCTCGACAACGGCGTCCCGCGCAGTTCTTCTCTAAAGACTCAACACGATGCCGGCTGTTTTGTTGAGCAAGCTTTAGAGAAAATGATGACCTGTCAACATGTAGTTATGAATAGTTAGAGCGTGGTATGCACGCTCTACTTAGAGATGCAAGAAAGAGGAATAACTTATGACAACCCCAGTAACTCCTTTTGTAGAGAATATCAGTGACTTGCAGGATATGGAGCAACTGCGCAACAGGCATATACTCGTTCGCTCCTCGCGCATGGCCGCGCTGATTCGCCTGCGTGGGACGCTGCTCAAAGCCATCCGGCATTTCATGGAGTCTGAGGATTTCGTGGAGGTGACCACTCCTACCATCACGAGCCTGACCGGCGCGTGTGAAGATTTTTCGACGCTGTTTCCGCTAGATTACTTCGGCAATAGAGCGTTCTTGACGCAGACTGCCCAACTGCACCTGGAGCCATTGGTTCACAGCCAGACGCTGCGCCGTGTTTACTCGATCAATCACAGCTATCGTGCCGAGCCAAGGGCTGATCATCGCCACCTGACCGAGTTTGTGCTGGTTGAGCCAGAGATTGGTTTCGGTAACCTCGAAATCCTGCTGGACATCGAACAGCGCCTGGTGAGCTCTATCGTCAAGTCTGCCCTGGAGACGCGGCGCGAGGAACTGGAGATGCTGGGAGCGGATATTGCCACGCTGGAGACCATCAAGCCTCCGTTCCGCCGCATTACTTATAGCGAGGCGGTAGAGCAACTCAACAAGATGGGTATTGCAACCGCGTGGGGTGACGACCTCGATCGCAGGCGCGAGATTGCGCTGCTGGAGTGGACCCAGTTCCCGACATTCATCACACACTATCCCATAGAGCTGAAGTTCTTCAATATGCGCCAGAACCGCGAGGATGAGCGCGTTGTCAACGCGGCTGATCTCCTGCTGCTGGGAGTGGGCGAGGTGTGTGGCGGTGCAGAACGCGAAGAGGATCCGGTGCGACTGCGCCAGCGGCTGATGACTTCCCCGGCGATGAAGCACCTGCTGGCCGCGGGTGGCAGTGCGGAAGATTACGAGTGGTACCTGCAACTGCGCGAGCATGACTCAATCCCCTATGCCGGCTTTGGCATGGGTTTTGAGCGCCTGGTACAGTTCATCACCGGCAGTGAAAGCTGTTTGAATTGCGTCGAGTACCCGCGTAACAGTGTACACTACATGCCGTGAGTGGTAGATATGACTGAATTAGAGATACTCGACCTATTTCAGCGCATGGGCGTTGTCTCCAATGGGCACTTTGTGCTCAGTTCGGGACGGCACAGCGATGAATACTGGGAGAAGTTTCGCCTGCTGGAGTGGCCGCGTGTCACGGAACGGTTGTGCCGGGAGATTGCTGCCCGCTACGAAGGAGCGACGGTCGAAGCGGTTATAGGCCCGACGACGGGTGGGGCAATGCTGGCACAGGAGGTGGCGCGTCAGTTGGGAACGCGCTGTCTCCTGGCCGAGCCAGCGTTGGTAAAGGGCGGGCGTGAGCTGCGCCGGGGCTTTACGCTGCACCAGGGCGAGCGTGTGCTCATCGTTGATGATGTACTCACTACGGGGCTCTCGCTGCGAGAAACGTTGAACGCGGTTGAACGCTACCAACCTGCTCTCGTTGGTATTGAGGTGCTGATCGACCGCAGCGGTGGTACTGCTGCCGGTCAATTCGGAGTTCCCTGTCATGCACTGCTGGCTGTCTCTGCCAGGAGCTATGAGCCTGGCGAGTGCCCGCTATGCGCCAGTGGCGTGTCCGTGGTCAAGCCTGGCACAAGAGGTGTTCCAGAAGGTAGAAGCTTATGAACTTTCTGGAGAAGTTAGTGACGGCCTCGCGCCGGCAGAATAGCCTGCTCTGTGTGGGCCTGGACCCGGAGCCAGATCATATGCCTGCCCAGTCACATGAAGTCCCGGTGGCGACGGCTGTTGTAGGCTTCTGTCATTCTATTATAGGGGCGACACAAACCCAACCTGGCCTTCTTCGAGGCGCTGGGGCCAGGCGGTATGGAGGCATTCCAGGAGGTGCTCGGGGCTATTCCCGCGTATATTCCGGTGATTGCTGATGCCAAGCGGGGCGATATCGGGAATACGGCTCGTAACTATGCCAGTGCTCTATTCGACGTGTATGGCTGTGATGCTGCGACCGTCAGCCCCTACCTGGGTTACGATAGCGTTGCGCCTTTTCTTGCCTATCGCGAGAAGGGAGTGCTGCTGCTGTGTCGCACGTCTAATCCTGGCGCTCGCGACTTTCAGGATTTGCTGGTACAAGAAGAGAACGGCCAAACGAGGCCACTCTACGAGGTCGTTGCGCGGCGCGTACAGTCCTGGAACGAGGCGGGCAACTGCGGCCTCGTGGTGGGTGCGACCTATCCCAGGGAACTGCGCGCCATTCGCTCTTTATGTCCTGGCATGCCGATCCTGGTGCCCGGGGTGGGTTCACAGGGCGGTGACCTGGAAGCGTCAGTAGAGGCAGGGGTGGATGGATATGGTGAACGGGCGATCATTGCAGTTTCTCGTGCCATTTTATATGCCAGCGATGATAGTGATTATGCGGCTGCCGCTGCATATGAGGCGCGGTCGTTGCGCGACCGGATCAACGAGGCGAGGGGAAAGATATGAGTCTAAAAACGGAGCCCAGGCTACAAACTGGTTTAGCACCGCACCGCGAGGGCGGCTTATGCCTGCGCAATCCAGTTATGATCGCGGCTGGCCCATTTGGCTATACCATGGAGAAGATAGCGGAGGTCCAGCGACTGGGGGCAGTAGTCTGCAAGGGGACGACGCTGCTTCCTCGCGGCGGCAATGCTCACCCGCGTACGGTGGAGACTGCATCAGGTATGTTAAATGCCATCGGGTTGCAGAATCCTGGAATTCATATAGTCGTTAATGAGTATGCTCCTATCTGGGCAACATGGCAGACGCCGGTTATCGTCAATATTGCTGGTGAGACGATTGATGAGTTTGTCAAACTTGCGGAGCAACTTGAAGGCGTGCCAGGGGTTGCCGGGATCGAGATCAACGTCTCCTGTCCTAATGTGCGTGCCGGTGGGGCGGTCTTTGGCGATAACCCGCAGGTTGTGGCCGATGTAACGGCGTCTGTGCACCGTGTCACAACTCTGCCACTCATCGTGAAGCTCTCTCCTAATGTAGCTGATGTGCGTCCAATGGCAATGGCTGCTGCCGCGGCGGGCGCGGATGCGGTCTCTTTGATCAACACTATTACGAGCATGAGCATAGATATCCACGCGCGTCGTCCAACGCTGGCACATGGCACTGGAGGACTATCAGGACCGGCGATAAAGCCAATTGCCCTGCGTATGGTCTATGAGGTGGCATGTAAACTTCGCTCGCTGTATCCACAGGTTCCGGTTATTGGGATTGGTGGGATCTCTACCGCGCAGGATGCGCTCGAATTTCTGATGGCGGGCGCGTCGGCGATTCAGATCGGGACGGTTAATTTTACCAACCCGCGCGCAGGGGTAGAGATTCTGGAGGGAATCGAGGAGTTTCTGCGCCTGGAAGGGATGAGAGACATTGCGGAGATTGTGGGGGCTGCTTTCTGACACTCCCCCGAATACATCCAGGGGATTCTTCCTTCAACCATGAGACTTGCCCATCAGTCTTACAAGTAAAAAAGGTTCCAGCGTGTTGAAAAAGTCGAGATGGCAGAGACCTAGATGATCAGATCACCCGCGAAAGTCATTGAGACGAGCAGTAGGTCACCCTCACCGTCACGACATCAAAACAGAGGTATGGTATGATGTTAGCAAGATGAGCATCTCTCCTGGAAGTTGTCACGTTCGCCCTTTGTGGTGAGCATCGGCCCAGTGCTGGAAGAGGAACAAAAGGAGTCCCCCGATGAACCTTCCGTCTCGATCGACCCAGGCAGACATGAATGCTGCCTTGCCCCGTGCACCCAATACGCGCTTGCAGGGGCCCTGGCTTCCGCTTCTCCGCCTCACCTGGGTGCTCCTGAGCCTGCTCACCTTCAGTGTTTTCGTTGCGAGCCTGCCGGTGTACTTTGTGGGTCAGCAGACCTCGTACCCCGTGGGCTATGCTAGCTTCTTACTCGCCTTGGGGGTTGCTATCGCCTTGATCTGGTTCATCGTGGCTGTGCTGATCTTCTGGCGCAAATCCAACGATTGGATGGCCTTGCTGGTCGCCTTTCTATTGGTCACACAAGGTGCCAATAGCACGATCAGCCCGTTGGATACGATCCCCTCCATCTGGCAGGTGCCAGCCAAGATCGAGGGCGTCCTTGCCTTCGTCTTGCTGTTCCTGGTCTTCTCCCTCTTCCCCACCGGGCGGTTTGTGCCGCGCTGGATCAGCTGGTGTGCTGTGCTCTTTCTTGGATGGCAGATCGTGGGGAGCTGGGACCTCTTGGCTGATGGCCCCATTCTTCTCTATTTTCTGATCTGGTACGGCTTTCTAGGGGTCTTCGTCATCTCCCAACTCTACCGCTACCACTCGGTCTCCAATGCGGTCCAGCGGCAGCAGACCAAGTGGATCGTCTTCGGCGTGACCGGGACCTACCTGATCGAGTTAGGCATTACCGTCGGGTATGCCTTCTTCTCATCACCCCTGCCAAACGGGTCCCTGGGTGACTTGATCCTCACCCCGCTTGGGAATGCTGTCCCCATCCTCATTCCCCTCTCCTTTGGTTTTGCCATTCTGCGCTACCGGCTGTGGGAGATTGACGTCATTATCAAGCGCACGCTGGTTTACGCTACACTGACAGCAATGTTGGCCCTGGTCTACTTTGGCCTCGTTCTCGCTCTCCAATCCCTCATGCATGGGTTAACAGGGCAAGTCTCGCAGTCCCCATTGGTTCTTGTCGCCTCAACCCTGGCAATTGCAGGGTTGTTTCAGCCGCTGCGCCATCGCATCCAGGCAATAATTGACCGTCGATTCTACCGGCACAAGTATGATGCGGCGAAGACCCTGGCGACTTTTGCGGCAACCCTGCACGATGAAGTGGACTTGAACCAGTTGAGCGAACGACTGATCACGGTAGTGGAAGAGACGATGCAGCCGATGCATATCTCACTGTGGCTGCGACCGCATCAATGGGAGGAGAAACAGACCACGCGGGTGCTCCCCCGACTGGGTGAGGAAGAGAGACGATCACCATGATGGGAACCAAACCACGAAGCCTTGCTCCACTGGAAATCCTTTTCAATGCTATTCGTACGGCTGCACGGGGGGAGATGGCGGTCCAACCTGAAATGATGGCTCGTATTCTTTCGTATACAGCATCTCCCATCTCCACATCTTCGTCTGAGAGCGTTCCCAGCTACATGCAATTGACCCAACGAGAACAGGAGGTCCTGGCAGGAGTAGCACGCGGGGAGAGAAGCAAGGAAATTGCCGCGCCTCTCGGGATTACTGAGCGTACCTTCCGGGCCTACTTGACGAACATCTACACCAAACTGAATGTCGATTCACGCGCGTCCGCTATTGCGGTCGCTATGGAGCGCGGCCTCTTGCTGCAACAGCCCGAACCTGGGAACAGCAAGTCGAGCAAGTAATCGACCAGTAGGAATCTACACCGTTACCCACCTAACGCCCGGCCCGCTACGCTCCAGGCGGCCAACTGGCATATGGGCAGCGATCAGGAGAGCGCTCTCGGCCAGCGCTGCCTCTGCGAGGGCATGGCGGCTGGCGATATTAGCCTCGCGGTTTGCCCATTCGGCCATCCATGTAGGCTGCTCTACTTCGACCTCGTGGTGGTAGAGGTCGCCCAGGCAGTAGAGTGTCTGGCCTTCTGAATGGACGCGGACGATCTGGTGACCGGGTGATTCACCAGGCGCGGCGATGATACGAACTCCAGGGAGCAGGTCACGGCTACCCTCAACCAGTTCCAGCAGGCCCAGGCGATGAAGGACGCCGAACGTCTGGCTGTCCCGGGAGTCGGAGTCCTGGAGAGCCTGCTGCGTCTCGGGGTTCTCCCAATCGGCCCGGCCGAGGAAGCAGTGTGCGTTGGGAAAGGCGGGTACATAGTGTCCATCGTGCTGAGTTGTGACACCAGAGTAATGGTCGAAGTGGGCATGGGTGATGATGAGATGTGTTATGTCCCGGGGATGAATGCCCTGTTCACGAAGTTGATCTATTAAGCCTGGTGGGGGCTGATACCCCGGCTGGAAGTAGGGAGAGTCCGGCGGGAAAGAAAGAGCAAAGTCGCCAGCGTCGACCAGCACCGATGCGCCGGATAATGCGATGTGGACGCACTGGCTCGGGAAGGTGAACGTTTGCTCGAAGATATCGCCTACGTTGATTACTGAGATTGTGGCAGAGCCAAGATGGAAGGCGCGTGTGTAGCCGGTCATGGTTAGCTTCATCCGCCTTTCAAAACGAACTGAAAGAAAATTATTTTGCACCCATTACGCGTTTCTCTGCCTGGGCGAAGGGGCTGGTAAGGGCCTCTGCACGCATCTGTTCCAGGCGTTCCTCCCCCTTTGCCTGGATATCTGACCACTCTCGCGCAAAGCTGCCCGAGAGAATGTCGTCAAGTACACGCTTGAAACGATCGCGCAGCCATGTACCATTGTCTGCTGCTACGGCGCGCAACTGGCCGTACTGGCTCGTATGCGAGTGGAGCGTGAGTTGTCCGAAGAAACCCTGTTCAGCCATACGCTCAAAGACCTCGGCGGGCTCTTTTGAGAGGTACATTTCATATAGTATGGCCTCGTCACTGAATCCTGTCTGGTGCAGTACTTCGTATGCCTGCTGAAAAGCCACGATGATGGTAGGCCATACCGCTTGTTCGCTGAAGAGGTCGAGCGCCGCTTCCTCACGAGCGGATGACTGTATCGCGCCCCCGCGGGTGGCACCAATGCCTCGAGCTATTGATAGGGCCAGTGGCAAGGCGCTGCCGCTGATATCGCGTTCGACAGAGACGAAGCACGGATAGGACTCGCCGCGCAGGTAGCGCTCGCGAACACCAGCGCCGATCATGCGCGGTGCGACCATGACGACGTCGATGTTATCTGGTAAGGCGAGGAGATTGAACGCGATGTTGTAGCCGGAGGCGATCACCAGGGCCGTTCCTGAGCGCATGTGCGGGGCGATATGTTCACTGAATAGCTGGGGTTGGTGCTCGTCGGGCATGAGCAGGAATACAACGTCACCCCAGGCTGCAGCTTCAGCGATGGAGACGACGCGAAAACCGTCGGCGAGGGCAGCATCTTTGTAGGCATCGTCGCGATTGCCGATGATGATCTGGCGAACGCCGCTGTCACGCAGGTTTTTAGCCTGCGCTGCTCCCTGGTTGCCGTAGCCGATGAAGGCAAGGCGTTTGTTCTGTATGATAGAGAGATCTGCGTCGCTGTCATGATAGATAGGCGTGCTCATCGCGATACCTCCCGGCGCAGCGGCTCGACAATTTCTTCTACCAGCCGGTGAACGATACTTTCGGGATAAGGCGCTCTCAGGTTCAGGATGATATGCGTTGCCCCTTCCGCGATATATGGCCGTATGCTATCGCTGGTTTCGCTTAGATTGTTATAGTTAACCATGACTTGAATTGAGCGTTCGATGGTGTTGGGGTCTCGACCGACTGCCGCGCAGTGCTCCTTAAGCACCTCGTTCTTGTGGCGGAAGGTATCAATTGAGCCACCAACAAAATTCCAGATATCGGCGTACTGAGCCACTACACGCAATGTCAATTGCTCGCCGCTGCCACCGATAACGAAGGGCGGAAAAGGCTTCTGCACGGGCTTGGGTTCACAGCGTGCATCTTTAAGCTGGTAGTATTTCCCATCGAAGTTCGCAACGGTCTCTGTCCAGAGTTTCTTGACCACTTCACACGCTTCACCTAAGCGGCGAATGCGTTCGCCAGGCGCATAGAGCGGAATGCCGTACATACTGCACTCGAGCTCATTCCATCCTGCACCAATACCGAAGTCTAGCCTCCCATGTGAGATGACATCAACCGTCGCCCCCATCTTCGCCAACACAGCAGGATGGCGGTAAATATTGCCCGTTACCATCAAGCCAATGCGCAGGCGTTCCGTGCGAGCGGCTAACGCACTGAGCAGCGTCCAGCCCTCCAACTGGGGACAGGTTGGATCGGGGCCAAGTGGAATGAAGTGGTCAAAGGCCCAGGCGTGTTCAATGGCAGGAACGCTATCAGCTTCCTGCCAGACGCGAAGTATATCATCGTAAGTAGTGTATTGAGGTGCCGTTTTGATGCCAAATCTGAGTTTAGTACCTGTGGTCATGCCGTTTGTTCTCCTTCAAGATGTATGTTATATCTGCCTCATAAAGGATATCACTTTTCGGGGTTTGCTTAACAGGTTTGTGCAGGTTTCAGCTTTGAGACAGTTGGGGCACTTCCTACGAAAATATCCCCCACCCTGAGTACAGAAACAGAAAAACGAGACACAGTCCCCCCTGCCCGCATTGGTGCCCCAAGCGAGTGCGAACAAGAGCCGTCTCCAGTGGCAGGCTCAGCTCAGGCTCTCACCTC
>WNGD01007702.1_pt1 | contig 10946 bp, 7 predicted proteins | sample 5400671 | NCBI WGS metagenome assembly WNGD01 (sample SAMN13153369, study PRJNA577476) | soil metagenome | isolation source: 40 cm soil or saprolite under grassland replicate 2 | place: USA:California | collected 2016-06-15
ACGGAACCTGCGGAAACTTTGCACGAGTAATTGACGCGCAAAACCTCACCTTTCTGATACGCAAACGTGTGGCCATCATCTTGGTAGAGCGAGCCACTGCAATCGTTACCGGGATAAACGCGCAATTGAAGAGGCCCGTTTGGCATTTCACCCGTGTGCTGGACAACCGGCTGCATCGGCAGAATCGCCCCCGCGCGCACGTAAAGCGGCATCTCCTCGAGTTTCGGGTGCAGGTTGATCTTTTCTTTGTAGGCGTGCTTCTCGCTTGTCCAATAGTCATACCACACACCCGGAGGCAGAGAGATTTCTTCGGCGTCGACCATCTCCGTGGTTACCGGCGCGACAAACAAGTCGCGACCAAACAAGAAATCACGATTGTCGCCGTAGAATTCCGACGCCTGAGGATACTCAAGAAATACCGGCCGCATCAAAGGCAGACCAGTTCGTGTGGCTTCCTCGACCCCGGTATACAAGTAAGGCATCAACTGGTAGCGCAGCTCGATGAACTTTTTGCGAATCGCTTCGTGTTCAGGACCATGCACCCAGGGCTCCTGATCGGCGGTGCCTTTTGCGGTGTGGTCGCGATAGATGGGATTCAATGCGCCCACCTCAAACCAGCGCGTTAACAGATCGGCGGTTGGAGAACCTGCAAAGCCGCCGATATCATCCCCAATGAGCGGGAACCCGGAGATTCCCAAACTCAAGAGCATGGGCGTGCTCATTGCCAGATGATTCCAAGTACTGCTGTTATCGCCCGTCCAGGTGGCGGCATAGCGCTGCGCTCCGGAATACGCGGCGCGGGTAAGCACGAATGGCCGTTCCTCCGGCTGAAGTTTGCGCAAACCTTCATACGTCGCGCGGACATTCTCCATGCCGAACACATTGTGGATGGCGCGATGGTCGCGCGTGGTGCCATCGTCAAGACGATGAACAGTATCGAGCGGCATGGTCTTGTCCGCGCGAAAGAAGATGGAAGGTTCGTTCATGTCGTTCCAAAAGCCCGCCACTCCCATGCCCATGAAATCCTTATACAGGCCGCCCCACCAGTCCCGTGCGCGTGCGAGAGTGAAATCCGGAAATACGCTGTCGCCCGGCCACACCTTCCCGACGTAAACGGAGCCATCGGGATTCTTGACGAACACGTCGTGCTTGATCCCGGAGTCGTAGGGAGCGTAACCGTGTTCCGGGTTTTTCTTGATGTGCAGGTCGGTGATAAGAACGCTGTGAAAGCCCTGCGCGCGAAACTCCGAAATCATCTTTTCAAAGCTGGGGAAATATTCCCGGTTGATCGTGAAGGGGGCATAGTCCTGCTGATAGTCGATGTCGAAATAGATGGTATCGGCCGGAATCTTTTTCTCTCGAAAGGTTTTGACGATCTCGCGGGCACGCGATTCGGGATAGTAGGAGTAGCGACACTGCTGATAACCGAGCGACCAGAGCGGAGGCAACGGCGAGCGTCCAGTCAGGGCCGTGTATTCTTCCACGATTTTTTTTGGTTCGGGCCCGGCCATGAAGTAGTAGTTCAGTTCACCGCCTTCCGCGCCAAACGAAAAGTAGTCCGCGGATTCCTTGCCGAAATCGAAAGTACTTCTGTAAGTGTTGTCGAAGAAGACCCCGTACGCCGTGCCCTTGCGCAGTCCAATGAAGAATGGAATCGTTTTGTAAAGCGGGTCGGAGGATTCCTGCCAGCCGAACTCATCGGTGTTCCAGTTGGTGAAGGACCGGTTGCGGCGATTCATCGGGCCAGCTTTATCGCCGAGGCCGTAGTAATTTTCGTCCAGTGGCATCTTCTTCCAAACGTGAATCCGCTGGCCATTCCAGCCCATCGGCAAGCTTGATTCATCGGCAAGAAGCACATTTCCAGCCGCATCCTTGAAATCGACGAGCAGTGGTGATTTCTGCGCCGTGGCGATCACGCTCCCCGCCGTGATTCGAATTTCCTTCTGGCTTTCCTCGATCTGAAGGGCGGGCGGCTGGGGCGATTCGATCACCGCCCAGGAAAAATCTTTGGGGAAAGTACCGTTGGGCGTGACACGCACGCGGAATATTCCGTCGCGAAAAGCCGTGATACGCACCTTCGCTGATCCGGCGGACAGCTCAACGCCGTCTTTTAATTTTTCGACGCGCTGCACTTTGCCCAGGTGCTGCCAGCCCTGCGCAGCGGCAGTCCCGCACCCCAGAGCGACAGCTACTAGGCCAATTCCGACGCGTCCAGCAAACCCTGCCATGTCAATCCTCCTGGGACTCGAGAAGCTGTATCAAGCCGCGACCCGCTCATCGAATTACATTACAAATGCTGCGGCGACACAACCTGCGGCCGCATTTTTCCGTGCTTCTGCACGCGCCCGTTTTCTTAGGTCAGTCGAATTGAAAGATCTGGAAAATTTTGGACGGGGCAAGCTCCCGAATCGGATCCTTGTTTCCCTGAGTGAAAGATCCAGGTCACTCTAAATCACGCTCAATGAAGGTCCTTACGATTCGAATTGGCTGCCCATTTCCTTGCCGTTTCCCGTTACCATGAAAGATGCGAGGCGTGGCCGGCGGACGGAACTTGAGAAAAATCTTGACCGGCCTGCGAACCAACATGCCGATGCTCTCGCTGCAGGGCATTTCGAAAGATTATCTGACGGATGGTCAGCGAGTACCTGCGCTCAAGGGCCTCTCGTTGAATGTCGAGCGCGGTGAGTTTGTGGCGCTCGTGGGCCGCAGCGGTTGCGGAAAATCGACGCTGCTGAATCTTGCCGGCGCCATGGATTTTCCGACATCCGGAACTGTTCTTCTCGATGGAGTAGCGACTTCCTCCCTGAAAGACACCGGCCTAACCCAATTGCGGCGAGAGAAGATTGGCTTCATCTTTCAGTCGTTTCAACTGCTGCACACGCTGACGGTTTTCGAAAACGTGGAATTGCCGCTGCTGCTCGCTGGAAAAACGAAGCCGCGCGAGGTGGCCCGGGAGCGCCTCGCGTGGGTCGAGCTCGACGGCCTCGGCGAGCGTTATCCTCACCAACTCTCGGGCGGCCAGATGCAGCGTGTCGCCATTGCGCGGGCGCTCATCCATTCGCCGGGTATCCTCCTCGCTGACGAGCCCACCGGCAATCTGGACACGACCACCGGCAACGTCATTCTCGAATTGCTACGGCGCCTCACGCGCGAGCAAAACACCGCAACTATCGTAGCAACCCACAGCCTCGAGGCGGCATCGCTGGCGGACACCGTGGTCAAGTTGCGTGATGGAAAAATCGAAGAGATTATCCGGCGCTGAAATGCATCTTTTTCTGCTCTTCTATCGATTGATGGTGCGCCCGCTCTTGCGCGAGCCCGCGCGGACCTTGCTGACGATCTCGGCTGTAGCCTTGGGGGTCTCGGTCGTCCTGGCCATCGATCTTGCCGGTGATGCAGCCACGGGCTCTTTCCGCAGCTCGATGGAAACCCTTGCCGGCGATAATGATCTGGAAGTCACGGCGTCGGGCGGAGTACCGGAGGAACTCGTTGGCACGCTGGCGACGCTTCCCTATCCGATGCGAGTCTCGCCGCGCATCGAGGATTACGCGGTTATCGCGGATACAAAGAAATCGCTCCCTCTTATTGGGCTGGATCTTGTCGCGGAAGCCAGCTCCCACGCGCAAAATGCTTCCAAATTTGGCGACGAGCTCCAAGTTCAATGGACATCGAAACAAACGCTGGAGTACGTTGGGGACAACGACAGCGTCTGGGTGGGTTCGAGCCTCGGCTACAAGACTGGTGACCAAGTCCCGTTGCTTATCAACGATCAAATCCACGAGTACACGGTGCGAGGCGTGTACTCCGATTCGAACGGCAACGAAGCTGCCATCGTAATTGACCTCTCCGCCGCTCAGCGTGCTCTGATGCGCCATGGCCGCGTCGATCGCATCCTTCTCAAATTGCCGGAGAACTCAAGACTTGAGGATTGGCGGCAGCGTTTGCGCGCCGTGCTTCCCGCCGGAGTGGAAATCCGTCCGCAAGGCGCGGGCACGGACGAGAATCGCCGCATGCTCGCGGCCTTTCGCTGGAACTTGCGCCTGCTGAGTTACATCTCACTCGTTGTCGGCGCTTTTCTCATCTACAACACGATTTCCGTCTCTGTCGTTCGCCGTCGCCCGGAGATTGGCATTGTGCGGGCCCTCGGAGCCAGCCGTGGCGTCATTCTCTTTGCATTCGTCGGCGAAGCCGTCTGTTTCGGGCTTGCGGGGGCTTTCATCGCACTTCCCCTCGGCCGTTTCATGGCGACCGGCGCCGTTCGATTGATGGCCAGCACAGTCGAATCTCTTTATGTCAGCAGCAGGCCAGGACCCATCGAGTTGAGCCCCGCATCGGTTCTGCTGGCGTTGGCGATTGGTGTTGGAGTCGCGGTTGCCTCTGCGTACTCACCTGCTCGCGAGGCTTCCGAGGTCGCTCCGATTGAGGCGATGGCGCGGGGCCGTCGGGAATATGACGCGCGCGTTCGCAAGGGCCGCGATTTGTGGCTGGCTCTCATGCTCGGTCTTGCGGCGGCCGCAGCGTCCCGTGCTCCTGCCGTTGCCGGCAAACCGCTCTTCGGCTATCTCGCCGCGATTCTCTTGGTTGTCGCTTCCGCGCTGGCGATTCCTTTTTTTGTCGCGCTTCTGACTTCGTTCTCCTCGAAACTCCTCGGCAGACTTTTCGGCGTGGAGGCCTTGCTCGCCTCGCGAAGCCTCGCGGCCTCGTTGCGCCGGACTTCCGTTCTCGTCGGTGGCCTCTCCACGGCGATCGCGATGATGACTTCAGTCGGCATCATGGTCGGGAGCTTTCGCCAAACGGTCTTGTTCTGGATGAGCGATCGTTTGTCCGCTGATCTCTATCTTCGCCCCGCGGGCGTCCCCGCTGCAGACCGCCATCCCACGATCTCTCTGGAACTGGCTCAGAAAATCGAGAAGTTGCCAGGTGTCGCGGCCGTTGATCGTCTGCGCGCCTACGAAATCAGCTATGAGGGCATGCCCGCCACCCTGGCATCCGTCGATTCGCAGGCGCTTCGCCGCTATCCTCGGTCCAATTTTTTCTCCGGGCGCCGAACCGATCAGGTTTTGGCCGAATTGCGTGATTCGAACGCGATCATCGTCAGCGAGCCGTTCAGCTACAAGCACCAGGTAAGGACGGGAGATTCCATTACGCTTTCGCTTGGCGCCACGCAGGCAACTTTCCGAATTGCCGACGTTTACTATGATTATTCCAGCGAGCGCGGAAACATCGTCATGTCTCGCAGCACGATGCTGTGCTACCTGCCCGATCCGACGCCCTCCAATCTTGCGGTGTACGTCACGCCAGCCGCGAATGTGGAAACAGTGCGGGCCGAAATTGAGCAGGCGGCCGCCGGACACCGTGTGCTCATGTTTTCGAACCGCGATCTACGCGCCGAAGCCATCCGCGTCTTCGACCGCACCTTCGCCATCACTTACGCCCTGGAAGCGGTCGCGGTCATTGTCGCGGTCATGGGCATAGCGGGCGCGCTTCTGGCTCTGGTCATCGACCGCCGCCGGGAACTCGGCTTGCTTCGATTCCTCGGCGCGGCAACGAGACAAGTTCGCAAACTGATTCTCATCGAAGCAGGTTTGCTGGGACTTCTGGCCAATTTTGCTGGACTGCTCCTCGGCTTTGCGCTCTCGCTTATCCTTATCTTCGTCATCAATAAGCAATCATTTGGCTGGACGATTCGGTTTCACTGGCCGATGGAAGTTCTCCTTGCCGCGCTGACAGTTGTGTATGCGGCCACCGTGCTTGCAGGCCTCTACCCGGCGCAGGTGGCGGTGCGGTTGAATGTGCTTGAGGTCATTCATGAGGAGTAGGGCGTGGTGCTTCGCCGCGACGCTGCTGATTCTGTCTCCGCTTGCTGCCCAATACCATACGGCCCTCCCGGGATATCGTTACGAATTCCCCCGCGACCATTTCAATCATCCCGATTATCAGACCGAGTGGTGGTATTACACCGGAAACCTGAAGTCCGCTGACGGTCATCGGTATGGATTTGAACTCACTTTCTTCCGTCAGGCCGTCCGCCGCGATGCCGCGATGGCCACCGTCTGGGACCTGCGGGATCTCTACCTCGCGCATCTGGCGTTGAGCGACCTAGATGGCGGGAAGTTCTACCACACGGAGCGCGTTAACCGCTCCGGCCCAGGGATCGCCGCAGTGAGCGAATCCCTCGGCCGCGTCTGGAATGGCAATTGGCGGATTCAGTGGGAAGGCAGCAACCAAAGACTGGTCGCGATCGACGCTCGCTTTCAACTGAACCTTACCTTGCGCTCAGAAAAGGCGCCTGTCATTCACGGTGAAAATGGCGTCAGCCAAAAGGCGGACGGTCCGGGCCGCGCGTCGCACTACATTTCTCTTACGCGCCTTGCGACCTTCGGCTCGATCGAGCTGGGCGGCAAGAGCTTCGAAGTGAGCGGCACCAGCTGGATGGACCACGAGTTCTTTACTCACCAACTTGAGCCCAATCAAGCGGGCTGGGATTGGCTGAGCCTCCAGCTCGCCGATCACACCGAGCTCATGCTCTTTCACATTCGCCGTGCGGACGGTTCGATTGATCCCTACTCGGCCGGGACTTACGTGGACGCGCAGGGCAGGACGACGCATTTGCGCTCCGGTGATTTTTCACTGCAGCCTCTCGGTAAGACATGGACGAGTCCCGTCACTCACGCCACCTATCCGATCTACTGGAGAATAGAGATTCCGAAACTCAGCATCGAACTCGATGCGAAAACTCCGCTCCATTCCCAGGAATTAACCGGCAATGGATTGTTCGCACCGAACTACTGGGAAGGCGCTATCGTCCTCACTGGTCAGCGCAAAGGGCAACCGCTGGGGGGCGCAGGCTATCTGGAGATGACCGGCTACGATCGTCCCTTTCCGCTGACGCGCTGAAGTGAAGCTCTCCGGGCGATTCTATCCCGTCATCGCCTCCGAATACGATCATGCTCACTCTCCGGGAGCGGTCACGGCTGCCTCAAGCGCTTCGGAACCCGAGAAGTTCTTCTGTCTGGTGATCAAATTGTCGTCGGATTGCACAGCCGCGCCAAAGAGCGGGCTGAATCTAGTTCGCACCGATCTTTTGCAACTCGTCCTCAACCCTCCATGGCGTCCCGAACGCGACCGCGCTCTACGCTAGTTCGATTAGCAGAGGGCAAGCTTCAGTTAATGCGGAAGTGTCTTGGCATTCGAAAAAATGGCTCCCCGGGCTAGATTCGAACTAGCAACCCTTCGGTTAACAGCCGAATGCTCTACCGTTGAGCTACCGGGGAACTGAGCAACACATTTGTTTTCATTCTAATACAGACATCGAAATCAAGCTACTTCACCTGTTGGGTCCAACTTAGGTCCAAGGTCCAACATCGCGATTCTTCCAAGTCGTGTGGGAGAAACTACAAAATGACTGACTGATTCGCAAGGGCTTAGAGCTGGATTCCTCGGGAAATTCGAGAGCATTCGGCAGCGCACCGAATACTCTTTTTTCTATGAAAATGTGGAACTGCCGACTCACTGCATCTCAGACAGATGACGCGCATACCGTAGTAGTCGGAATCTCGGACAAATAGCTAACAGACCTCACGGTCCAGAAACTATGGAAGAACGAGCGCCGTTCAGCAGCTTCGCACTTCCTCAAACTGGCCAGCGAAGAGAGACGGCAGTTGTCTGAACAGGCCGTAATACGCCGATCGGAACCCTACAACTTGGATAGGTCTACACTACGCGACTTCACAGGACTAATGCCGCGGTCGTGGAACTAACCGGGATTAGGTCCTTCGCCGGGAGAGTAGGCCGGAACTCCCATTGAGTCAAATTGTCCGCTTGAGCCAGCGACCACGAGAACGCTTTGTCCTATGTGGATTGCGGCGGGCAATGAAGACAAGAAACTGCTTGACATCTGGAATAGTGTTGTAGTTCACTATAACAGTATAGGATGAGGGGTTCGTTGAGGCTTATTGATCGCAAGTGACTGAGCCAGCGAATAACCCCGACCCGAGATCAGGAAGAAATGAATTTCTTAAGGAGAATGAAAACATGAAACCCCTTCGTTTTGTGTTGTCCGCTGTTCTGATGTCGTTCGCCACCGTGGCTTTCGCGCAATCCGACGCGCACAAGATGGCTGAGCCCAAGGCTCCCGCGCCGAAGTCCGAGGCGCAGACTTCCTTCGATACCATGAAAACCCTCGCGGGGGATTGGGAAGGCCCCGTGAAGACAGACATGCCGGTGGAGGCGAATGTGGACATTAAGCCGTTACACGTCTCCATGCGCGTGACGTCACGCGGAAACGTCCTCGTGCACGAGTTCCAGGAAGCCGGAACACCCCTGGACCCGGCAAAGTACGACCATCCCGTCACCATGCTGTACGTCGACGCGGATCGGCTCACGCTAGTCCACTATTGTGACGCGGGGAACCGGCCACGCATGACCGGGAAAATATCGCCGGACGGAAAGACTCTGGAATTCGATTTTGCCGATCTTTCCGGCAGCAATACTTACGGACACATGTACCACGCGGTGTTCACCATCATCGACTCCAACCATCACACCGAAGACTGGACTTACATGATGCCTGGGGACAAGCCGGTCCACGCACACGTCGACCTGCAGCGGACAAAATAACGCAGGCATGTCTCCAGCAAGGGTTAACAGGAAAACCTGATGGACCGTGAGTGGAACGATAGTCAGCCGATTTACCGACAACTTCGCGACCGTGTCGTCGCGATGATACTCGACGGCCTGCTCAAGGAAGGTGATCCGCTGCCGTCGGTGCGCAATGTCGCGGCCGAATATCGGGTCAATCCGCTCACGGTTCTGAAGGGCTATCAACAATTAGTGGATGAGGGACTGGTCGAGAGCAAACGAGGCCTCGGGATGTTCATCAATACCGGCGCACGCAATTTGCTGCTGCAAGGCGAACGGCAGAAGTTCCTTGCCGAAGAATGGCCCCGGGTCCACGCAACCATTCAGCGGCTGGGCCTGACACCGGAAGAACTAGAGGCGGCCGCAAAACGCGGGTCGAAGCCGAAAGTCAAAGGGGAGGAGCGCTGAGGCCATGGCATGCATAGAAGCACGCGGTCTGCGGAAGTCATTCGGAACAACGGTCGCGGTGGATGGTATCGATTTGCGTGTCGAAGAGGGCCGCATTCTCGGACTTATCGGGCCCAACGGGGCGGGCAAGACCACAGCGCTCAATGCGATTCTAGGCCTCACCCCATATCAGGGTGAGCTCAGGGTGCTCGGACGAGACCCCTGGACGGAGCGCGAAACGCTCATGCGCGATGCGTGCTTCATTGCCGATGTCGCCGTGCTGCCGCGCTGGATGAGGGTTTGGCAGGCTCTCGACTACTTCGCGGGCGTGCATCCGCGATTCGACCGCGCGAAGGCGGAAGGCTTTCTTAGGAAGACCACCATCGGGCGCGCCAGCAAGGTCCGGGAATTGTCGAAGGGAATGGTGGCGCAACTGCATCTCGCCCTGGTCATGGCCATTGACGCGAAATTGCTGGTGCTGGACGAGCCGACGCTTGGCCTAGATATTTTGTATCGCAAGCAGTTCTACGATTCGCTGCTGAATGACTACTTCGATCGAAGCCGCACCATCGTGGTGACCACCCATCAAGTGGAAGAGATTCAGGACGTTCTGACCGATGTCATGTTCATTAACCGCGGCCGCATCATATTCGATTGCAGCATGGAAGAATTCGAGACGCGCTATCTGGAAGTGATGGTGAATCCCGAGCAGATCGCCGCAGCACGAGCGCTGAAGCCGATTCACGAACGCCAAGTGTTCGGGCGCAGCATCCTGCTGTTCGATCGTGTCGAACGCCAGCAACTCGCCGCGCTTGGCGACGTGCGAACGCCGAGCATCGCCGACTTGTTTGTTGCCGTGCTCAGCAATCAAAGCGGCGCGGCCCAAGGAGGGGCTCGATGAGTACTCCATCAAACACCGTGCCCGAGTCTCCCCTCGAATCGCAAGTAACCGCGCCTGCGGTCATCACCGCCAGTCGGCGCATGTACTGGTCGGTGCGCCGCGAATTGTGGGAGCACCGTTCGATCTATACCGCCCCGCTGGCCGCCGCGGCCGTTTCTCTGTTGGGCTTCTTGACTGGGTTAACGCTCAGCCCGGCATTTTCTACTCACTCGACGCGCTGTACGGAGAGCGCCGCGATCGCAGCATCCTGTTCTGGAAGTCGCTGCCAGTTTCCGACCTCACCACCGTGCTCTCGAAGTTCGCCATTCCCCTCGTCATTTTGCCAATCGTCAGCTTCGCCATCGCCGTTGTCACGCAGTTCGTCATGCTGCTGCTGAGCAGCGCAGTCCTGCTGGGCAGCGGCCTGAGTGTGGGGACGCTCTGGGCGCGGATGTCGTTCTTCCACATGTCACTGATGCTCCTCTACCACATTCTGACCGTTCATGGCCTCTGGTACGCGCCCATCTACGGCTGGTTGCTGCTGGTTTCAGCTTGGGCACCACGCGCGCCGTTTATATGGGCGTTCTTGCCTCCGTTCGTGATCTGGGGAGTCGAGAAGATTGCGTTCAGAACTTCGCATTTCCTCGGCATGCTGCAGTACCGCTTGACCGGACCGGAGCCTTCCACCACCACAGCGCGGAGCGGAAACCTGATGGAAATGATGTCAGCGCTCACTCCGGTGCAATTTTTCAGTACGCCGGGTCTGTGGGTAGGGCTGGCAGTCGCCGCGATATTCCTCGCCGCAGCGGTGCGGCTACGGCGGTACCGCGAACCAATCTGATTCGCATGCTCGCTTGATTCAGTCCCTGGTGTAAGGAAAAACGAATAGGAGCACAACTGAAATGATGGAACGAATTGCAGAAACGTCGCCGCGTCTCAAGGCCAGGATTACCGGTGCCTTTTATCTCCTGACCATACTGACAGGAATATTCGCCCAGGGTTTCGTGAGCGGCAGCCTTGTGGTAGACGGCGACGCCGC
>WNGD01006734.1_pt1 | contig 10945 bp, 11 predicted proteins | sample 5400671 | NCBI WGS metagenome assembly WNGD01 (sample SAMN13153369, study PRJNA577476) | soil metagenome | isolation source: 40 cm soil or saprolite under grassland replicate 2 | place: USA:California | collected 2016-06-15
CCGCCTTCATTGAGCGCATACTCCGATTGAATCAATTCTGGACGATTTTCGACAACCCAACCCGCTCCCTGGTGTCCTCCAACTTCCTCATCAGCGGCGGCCATAAAGATGACGTCACGCTTGAGGTGCACAGCGCTGCGTTTGAGAAGCAGCATAGTCATTGCCTCCATGGTGACCATATGCTTCATGTCGAGTGCGCCACGACCGTAAATAAAGCCATCGGCTATATCGCCAGAAAATGGGCTATGGGTCCACTTCTCCGGTTCTACCGCGACGACATCGGTATGTGACATCAACAAGAGCGGAGGCGCTGATCCATCTCCCTTGAGCCTGGCGATAAATGTGCCACGATCGCTACTCGGCCCGACTATTTGTCCGGAGATACCCTCGATCTCTAAGAGAGAGCGCAAAAATTCGGCTGCACGTATCTCGTTGCCAGGTGGGTTGCGCGTATCCAGACGGAGCAGATCACGTAGACGTGTGATTGTCTCTTCACCTACCTCTTGCCAGTTGATCTTATGCATTGATTGAGTCACGGGGTACTCCTTGTACTTCTAATAAATGGTGATTACCTATAAGTCCGCCAGAGATCCTTCGCTGCGCTCAGGATGACAAACCCCCTGGCTGTCATCCTGAGCGCAGCGAAGGATCTGTCGCGCACCTTCGTCCAGCAGACCCGACTCACGTCGCCTTGGGGACTTCTGGGGAATCACCAGCTAATAAGTATAGCTTTTCCTGATAGTATGATACAATTCCAGCGTAGTATCAAGAATAACCCACGCAATATGCCAAGAAAAACAAGAAGCCTACTCAGTCTCCAGACTTAAAGCACGTATGTGAGCAGTCTCGTTCAAGCGTACGATTGTCACGCGCTCACCGCTCATATACAGCTCGTTAATCGAGGCATTATCATGGCGAAACTGCCAACGACGATTGAGATCGATGTCCAGTACATGGCACAGTAGCACACCGATAAAGCCCCCATGGGTCACCCATAAGACATTGGCTTTCGGATACTGTGTTTGCCAGCGCCTAAGCGAGGTAGCACAACGATCGCGAAGTTGAGCCACGGTCTCTCCGCCAGGAGGAGCAAATGTGGCGGGATTGGCCCGCCACTGTGCAGCCAGTATTGCATCTTTTGCCAGGACTTCATCGTAGGTATATCCCTCCCACTCTCCTAATGCCATCTCACGCAAGTCGATATCTTCCCGAATAGGGAGTCCATGATAGCGCGCAATTGCCTCCGCGGTAACACGTGTACGCTCCAGGTCAGACGTAACAATGACATCAAGGCGTTCCGAGGCCAGACACTCACCAAGAGAAGCAGCCTGCCGTATACCTGACGGATTGAGTGGGACATCAGACTGGCCAGTGAAGCGTCTCTGCGCGTTATATATTGTTTCACCATGGCGCACTAGAATGAGACGCATCAACTCTCCTATTCGACTACTAGTATATCCCGGCAATCGGTTTCTCGAGATCCTTCGCTGCGCTCAGGATGACACTGTTCCTGATACCCGGTTTCTCGAGATCCTTCGCTGCGCTCAGGATGACACTGTTCCTCCTGGCAATCGGCTTCAGTATACAGCGAATACTGGTGCATAAACCCCTCAATTCGCTCCAATGGTAAATCTTGCAGAGGTGGATATAGCGCAGGAAAGATAAGATCAAGACTCATTTCGTTATAAACCATGCGCAACTTTCGCTTCACAATGTCAGGAAGCGATTCCTCAAAGTGAAAAAAGCTTCCCAAACTTCCCTCGATCATTTTCTTGATGTGCTCATCGCCTTTTTTCTCATGAAAGTGGGGGCTTTTGGATAGGTATTGCTGTAATATAATCCCATCGGCACTACCCTTTCGCCCATGTGCATGAAAGAGCAGGTCGAGGAGCTGAAAAGTTTCTACAGAGAATCCAGAAGAAAAGCGCAACGAGATCGCAGTTTTGACCGTCATCCCTTGTTCTCCCGCATTAGACGAACTGATCGCATAGTCGCATATTCCGAACCATCCTTCTAAAAGATCGTTGAAAAGTGGGGAAACGACTCTTGTACAGCGACCCATAATCCTGGTATCCAAATGTCCATTATTCAGTTCAGGCTTGGACGACCAGCAAATACGTACATTGTGCAAATCTGCATCGAGATGCTTCGCTGCGCTCAGCATGACAGTGCTGGTTGTTTCACGTTCAGGAGCAAGTACAGGAAAGGGAGTCGACATAAAGAGCCTGCTCATGGCCAATGTATATTCCAGGAGAGCACTGGGTACAAAGTTATCTGCATCGTAAAAGATAATCCAGCGGGGATAGCATAGCTGGTATGCACAAAGCGTCCCGATATACATCCCCTCACCTTTCCCATCGATCACTTTGCCGTCCTGACCAAGGATATGATAAACGCCATATGTCTCGAACAAACGAGCGATAGTTTCTTCCTTCTGGTGTACCAGATAGATCCTTTGATGATGGGCCAACTGCATTTTCAGCTCGTTCCTGAGATCATCTCTTTCACTTTCCGGGCAGTTTGTTACAATGATGATTGGGCTATTGAGGGGAAGATACCAGAGGACTTCGAGGAGCGTTTTGACTTTTTCGTTTTTATGAGAAATCACAAAAGCGGTGTGGGACAAAAAGTAGTGCAGATTCTCCAAATCGTTGGTTTCCAGGATATGTGAAAACTGTACTGTGTGAATGTTCACGAAATGTTTCTCCACGAAATGTTTAACAGAATGAGTGAAAATTCCACTTATCCTGTCATGTTCAACTCTCATAGGTGACGAATGCTGTGCGCACCAGGAAGTCAATGCTCACTGACCTCTTATGCGGCACAAAACCAAGGCGGATAAGGTACCGTTTCGCGAAAGGATGAGTTAAGACCTTGTGCTGTAAGATTACCGAGAAACATTATTACTACAAAGTGATGCCGAACCTTTACACATCAGGTAGCGTTCATGAAAGCTATCACGTTGTATTTAATTGGCTAGCCCTTTCTAATTACTTTGGCCTAACAGTAGCAGTATAAGTATAGTTTGTATGCTTGCTTGATGTCAAGAGAACGAAGTTGATAAGTACTTACGTCTTTGGAAGTAGAACAGTTCGAACAGGAATTCGAGAGTGTAAGGATAGATCATGAGCCAGATAGCAGCAGAAACTTCGCCCGAATTGTTTGCACCAATTCAACATCAAAAGGCAGAAGGATACGAAAGCCCTCTTCTATGTTCAAGCTCTCCAGTTCTGCTGGAACGGAGTCCACTATAGGTAAGGGGCCAGTATCCGTAGGGAAAAATGTACGGAACAGCAGAAAGAGCTGGTTGGTTTTGTATACTGCCCTTGCGGTAAAAGATGAGCCACCGGGAAAGGTCAGCGTGAGGAATATGCGCTCAAGCAGAGTTGCAATTTCTGGTGGAAGAGAAGGAGAACCGTTAACCTGGAAAGAGCGCAACTGGCTATGCAATGGCAGGTCTTCATAGGCAGCAAAAACGACGAGGCCCATACCTTCCACAATTTCAGCCAGTTCGCGTTTCATGCGAGCGATTTTCTTGATTCTGTTCTGTAACGAGAGGTCCTCCTGATCAAGAGGGTATCCCTTGTGGCGGTCAAAAGGAGCTATCGCAGCTGCTCTTTGCAGAGCATAGGGAGCGGCTGCAATTGAGATGTTCAGTGGATCAAGTAGCCCGGTTTGTAGTCGTATCCGCGAGGCAATACCGGCAAACAAGCCATTATCATCAAGGCGGGTGGTTGTGCCGTTTCTTGCCAGGTGAAACAGTGGAAATACTTCGCCAGGATGCACGGCCTGGATAGAGTTCCAGTGTGTGTCTCTTTCTTCGATCCATCGATTGTGCTTCTGTGCCATCTTCTTACATTCCCTTGTATTCAAGTCTACCTATAGTCTATCATATCGTAAATTGTTCAGATACTTGCTTCCTCAAATGGCAAGAGGTCACTGGCTTCAGCCATGTGGGTGAATTGCCGCCCACACGCAATGGATAACTTGACATATTCTAATGAACCTAATAGCATACACCTATGCGAACATTTGAGTACCGTCTCTATCCAAACAAGGAACAAGGCCGTTTGCTCATGCAGTGCTTGTCTGAAACTCGACAGCTGTATAATGAGATGTTGGAGGTCGTCAAAGCACAGTACACTGAGAAAGGGACGTTCCCAGGCAAGTATGAGTTGACCGCCCGTTTTAAGGGACGTGGCGGTGAGTATGTACCTGCTACCACAGTACAAACCCTTGCAGATCGCCTCACCAAAGCCCTCAAACGCTATCTTGCTTTCAGAGAGTTGGGAGAGACAGTGGGTTTCCCCCGCTTTAAAAAGCCGAACCGCTGGCACTCGTTCCAATTGAGACAATACGGTAAGGATGTGTATTTGCATGAGGACAAGAAGCATCTCATTGTCCCTGCCAAGATAGGCAAGTCCCTCAAAATCAAGTTGCATCGCCTGATAGAGGGCAAACCTAAAACAGTCTTTCTTGTCTATCGAGCGGATGGGCATTGGTATGCCCTTATCGTGTGCGAGACTGAACCATCTAATGAGCATACTCCATCTGTATGTTCTCATCCTGCCATTGGTATTGATGTAGGGCTGAAATCGTTCCTCACGGACTCTGAGGGTAATTCTATTGAGAATCCCCACTTCTATCGCACGTCGCAGAAGACGCTCAGACGCAAACAACGCATGATGTGCCGACGCAAAAAAAGTTCTCATCGACAGCGCAAGGCCGCACGTAGCACGGCACAAACCCATCTCAAGATCAAGTGGCAGCGTCGTGACTTCCATTATAAGACAGCAAAACAATACGCTGAATACTATCAGATGATTGCTGTTGAGAAGTTGTCTATACTCAACATGGTCCAAAATCATTCCTTGGCAAAGAGTATCATGGATGCCAGTTGGGGCGCGTTTCTCGACATCCTGAGTGAAAAGGCTGAGAGAGCTGGGCACACAGTGGTACGAGTGAATCCGCGCTTTACTTCGCAGAAGTGTTTCAAGTGTGGTGAGATCGTGCAGAAATCGCTGTCCATGCGTACCCATATCTGTCCTTTCTGCGGCTATATCACTGACCGTGATGAGAATGCCGCTAAGAATATTCTCAACATTGCTAGGCCAGGGCATGGCCTTCAGGAGCTAACGTACACCGATGGGTGCAGCGTTTCCTGAGAAGCCCCTGGATTTATTCAAGGGGAGTTGTCACAATAGAAGCATGCTTAGAACACAGACGGTTACTCGCTATGTCACCCCATTGCGGGAGGGAGGCTCACTGCCGGCCATTGTCGAAGCCAATGACGATGGCCTCTATGTGTTGAAGTTTCGTGGCGCCGGTCAGGGTGTAAAAGCACTGATAGCCGAGTTAGTGGCAGGTGAACTTGGTCGAGCACTTGGGCTGCCTATTCCCGAAATCGTGCTCCTGGAACTTTATCCCATACTAGGACGTTCTGAACCGGATTACGAGATCCGATCTTTAATCCAGGCGAGTGCAGGCTTGAACCTGGCTCTGGATTACTTACCCGGAGCACTCGAATTCATTCCGCTTGACGCAAACAGGCTTGATCCCTTACTGGCATCCTCAATTGTATGGTTCGATGCCTATGTCACCAATGTGGATCGCACTCCGCGCAATACCAACATGCTTTTCTGGCATAGGCGACTGATGCTGATTGATCATGGAGCTTCGTTCTACTTTCATCATAGTACAGGGGATTACCTTTCGCGTAGCCGCAGCCCATTCCCCCCCATCAAGGATCATGTACTACTTCCGGTGGCCAGCGCTCTCGAGGAAGCAGATACCCTTTTGACAAGGTCTTTAAATCCAGAGATGATACAACAGACGGTTAACTTGATCCCCGGTGATTGGCTGAATTCTGACCTGTTCTTCGCTGATAGTGATTCGCACCGCGAGGCATACCAGGGGTACCTGCTCGACCGCCTGGTAGCCTCGCGTTACTTTGTGGAGGAGGCCTTGCATGCACGCACCCAACTCCTATGATTATGTGCTCATCCGGCTCGTGCCAAGCGTTGAGCGCGGAGAATGTCTCAATGTCGGTGTAATACTTTTTTGCCGTACACTGGGCTTTCTCGAAGCACGTATCCACCTGAATGGGGCGCGCGCGCTGGCGCTGTCACCTGATCTTGACCTCGCTGCCATTCAACAGCAACTGGTTACGATCATGCGCATTTGCGAGGGAGGCCCAGAAGCAGGTCCACTGGGAAAGATGTCTCAATCAGAGCGATTTCACTGGTTAGTGTCCCCACGCAGCACTATCATTCAGACCTCTCCAGTACACGAGGGAGTGTGTGATGATCCAGAGGTGGCTCTTGAGCATTTGCATAAGATGATGGTTTTGCAGTAGGACAAAGAAGCAAACGCTTGTTGGTCTTCTCCTGGGTGCGCCCCGGCATCCAGGAATGAGGAGAGGATGCACAAAGGTGAAAAATCAGTCAGCAAGAGCTTCTTTGTAGCGACGGATTGCCTCTATGTGTTCGTCAGGTGACTTAAACCCGGCACCCATTGTGTTAATGGAGATATGTGTTGCTCCAAGGTCTCGCCATCCTTTCGTCTGGCGTACCCATTCATTGAGATTGCCCTCACGAGCGTTCATACGCGCCTCTATGCCTACTGTATCCGGATCACGATCAGCCTCCCTGATGTAGCGGCGTAGGCGTTCGACAGTTTCACGCATCTGATTATCTGGTCGTCCCTGAGGAAACCAACCATCACCCAAACGTGCAACACGATGCAGTAGCACATCGGCACTTCCACCCATCCATATAGGGATGGAACGCCGTATAGGGAGAGGATTAAGCCCGGCTTCGGTGATGGTATGGAACCGACCTTTGTAACTGACGACTTCCTGACTCCATAGGAGGCGCATGACCGCGATCTGTTCCTCTATCATGCGCCCTCGCGTGTTGAAGTTCTTACCCAACGCCTCGTACTCCACCGGGTTCCAGCCCACTCCCACGCCGAGACGCAGCTTTCCATCGGTAAGTATGTCCACCTCCGCGGCTTGCTTGGCGATAAGCGTGGTCTGTCGCTGAGGAAGGACAATAACAGCCGGAACCAGCTCAAGTTGCGTTAATGCCGCAAGATAACCGAAGAGTACGAAAGGTTCGTGAAACATATCACGATAGGTATAACCCTGCCAGCCTGGACGGTTTGTGGGATCGGCACCCAGGACATGATCGAACACAACTAAGTGTTTGTAGCCTAGCCCTTGTACTGCTTGAGCATAATCGCGGATGACTACAGGGTCTGCACCTATTTCAGTCTGTGGGAATGTGACACCTACCTGCATATTGGGATTCCTCGTGTTCTAGTTACGTACCTTATGCTCCTGACATATTTGATAATAGCACTCGTGGATAAACTCTGTCCAGAAAGCTTGTGGACCTGGGATGTGCATGGATAACCATCCAATAAGGGACGGCGGGCGACCATAAAGGCCCACCCGGCCACTCTCCACCGCCCTCGCCCCTACGGGAGGGAAATTCCCTGGAAGGATGGTGAGACATATAGTTTGCAAGCTCGACATGACATAATGAAGCAGCATATAATCAAGCATATAACCAATGTTGTATATACAATTCCGGAGTGAAGAGTAAAGAACAGATGTCACCTCGTACAGAAGAAACCAATGCGCGGATACGTGAAGAGCAGAAGGAGCGTATTCTCGAAGCCGCAAAAGCTATTTTTGCGCACAAAGGATTTAGTGAGACAAAAATGTCGGATATCGCTGCCGCCGCTAACGTCAGTTATGGACTGGTCTATCACTATTTCGCTAATAAAGAGGCTATTTTCATCAGACTGTTACAAAAAGCTCTACAAGGGTCGTTCGAACTCATGCTGCGCGCGCAAGCACAGCCGGGTACTCCCTGGGATCGCCTGAACTGGCTGATCTCACAGATGTCACAAGGAGCGCAGGAGGAACCGGAGTATGAAATGCTGGTACTCCAGGCATTGACGAGTTACGCTGTACCCCAGGAAATGCGGCAGATTGTCTTGCAGGAGAGCCAGTCAAGTCACGAAGCTTTGAAACAGCTTATTGTCGAAGGGCAGGCTGCCGGAGAGGTTGTTGCAGGAGACCCCGACCTTCTGACGACTGCCTTTGAATGGTGCATTCAAGGGATGGTATTCGGCCTCAGTTATTGGGGCTATGAAGCGAATCGCCTGCCCGGTGTCGACAATGTGCTGCGTATGCTGAAAGCATAGCGGTGTGCATTGATTTGATGAAACCGGCACTATCCTTCCGGCTTTTGATTTGCTGTCTTTCGCTCCCTTAAAGGGATCTCCTTGAGGAAAAAGACAGCGATGAAGCCAAACAGGATAATCACTAAACTCAGTAAGAAGACATTATGAACACTCTGCGCCAATCCCGTTTTCACTGCCTGTAGTAGTATGTTGAACGCTGCCGTACCCTGCGCACCATAGCCTGCGAAACCGGCGTGTATGCGTGAGAGCCCGTCGGGCGAGAGCAGGATGAGCGGGTTATCAAACGCACCCAGCAGGCTTGCCGGCAGCATATGCCGGAGCGCATCAGGCAGCGCAGCGTGAAATGCCGGGACATAGCTTGAGACAAGAACAGAACCCATCGCGGCAAGTCCGATCGTTCCGCCAAGCTGGCGGAAGAAGACCAGCGTCGAAGATGCTGCGCCGATTTTTTTCGGATAGACATTCTGCACGACTGTAGTGTAGACCGCCAGACCCGAGCCAACACCGAGACCAAGGACCAGCATCGCCACCAGCAATTGCCCATAACTGGAATTGGCATCCAGGCGCACCAGCAGGAGCGTTCCAGCAATATTGATGACGAGACCGAGAAGAGCAACCCACTTATATTTTCCGGTCAGGGTAAGCGCCAGGCCAGAACAAATGCTGCCGCCGATAGCAGTCAGCATAAACGGCACGAGTATCAACCCGCTATTGGTGGCCGATGTGCCAAGCACGCCCTGCGCGAACAGGGGAATGGCGAAGGAGGTTCCGTATAAGCTAACGCTGATAATGACCGTCACCAGCAGGGAAACGCCGTAAATGCGCACGCTGTTTGTGATCAATCCTGGCTCAAAAATTGGCTCTCTTCCCTGGCGTTCCAGACGTGTAGCGTAGAACACAAGCACGATGAGTACAATGACTGCTCCCCCAAACAATCTGAGAATTTGTGGCGAGAGCCAGGCATACTGGTTGCCTGCCAGCGTAAAGCCCAGCAGCAATGGAACAGTACCAAGGATGAGCAAGGCCGCGCCAACGTAATCTATAGTGACTTGCCCAACTTTACTACGTAGTGTGGGCATCACGAAGATGAGCACCAGCAGTGCGATGATGCCAACAGGAACATTGATGTAGAACACCCAGCGCCATGAAGTATTATCCGTAATCCAGCCACCAGCGAGAGGACCGAGAATAGCGGCCAGCCCGTAAATGCTCCCACTTACGCCCTGCCACTTGCCACGTTCGCGCGGTGGGAACAAATCACCGATGATAGCTATAGCGATCGGCTGCAATGCTGCGGCTCCCAAACCCTGAAAGGCACGAAACACGATCAACTGATTCATAGTCTGTGCCGTCCCGCAAAGTGCTGAACCCGCGAGAAAGACCACGATACCGAACAGCATAATTGGCTTGCGTCCAAACAGGTCTGAGAGTTTGCCATAGATGGGAATAGGTACGGTCGATGTGAGCAAGTAGGCAGTTGAAACCCACGCGATCAGATCAAAACCCTGCAAATCGGCGACGATGTGGGGCATGGCGACGCCTACAATGGTCTGATCTAGTATAGAGAGAAAGACGACGCATAGTACACCAATCATGGTGAAGATGGTTTCTCGCCTTGTATAAGGCAATGGTTCGCCAGTTTCTGGCGCTGTATTCTCGGAAGTTAAGGTCTCTTCTGAATTTTCCGGTCGTATTGTTACTTGTTGCATAGGTCTTCTTTATTTTTGATTGATATATCAGTCAACATACGATATGAAAAGAATAACCGGAAAATTAGTGATTGTCAAGAGGATTCTCTCTGACATCCCCTCATCACTCTATTTGCGGGCCTGCGGCCCGCTGGGAGAAGAAAGAAGCGAGGGACACCCTCGCACTCCCGGCAAAGGGCGTTGCCCTCTGCACTCCCTTGATGAGGGGATGTCAGGTTCTCTCTTCGAGGTCCTTCGCTTCGCTCAGGATGACAGGGGCTGGGTCAGGTTGACAAGGGCTGAGTCTAAGTGGGCGTCGGAGGTGTATCTTCTCTCGCCGAGATCCTTCGCTTCGCTCAGGATGACAGGGGCTGAGTCAGGTTGACAGAGCCTCCTATTGCTAGGGTAATGTTGGCCTCGTCACTCGCTCAGGATGACAGGGGCTGAGTCAGGTTGACAGGAGCCGAGTCAGGATGACGATGGCAGGGACTGAGTCAGGTTGACAGGAGTCGTGTCAGGATGATCGCGAGTCGGGTGATGTGTCTCTCTTATGCTGTTGCTACTGGAATAGATGTTTTGGTATAGTTATTACAAAACAGAAAGCGGCCAGGAAGCTTTATGCCTAAAGATGCAGAACGCTCGCCAATAATCCTGCCACACCAGAGTGAAATCGCACGGGAGTCGCAGCAGGGCCACGCGCTTCGCGGGCCACGATCAAGACGACGAAGGACTGGTTTCTACATCTCGCTGTCCCTGGTCGCACTGATCGCGATTGTTATTGTTGCCGACCTGTTGATACATTATGGCTCAAGCAACCCACTTGCTCCTGGAGTGCAAGCAACAGCTTCACTAGAGCAAACTGGCCCCTTTGTCAAAGCTCCCTATAACATGTCCCAGTTGAATTCTCTCACACACCTGGTTGATCGCATGAACTATAAAGAGTTGGCTGGTCTTTATGTGGCGCATATGTCGCTAGATGAGAAGCTGGGCCAGATGATTATGACCGAGAGCGAGCAGAACAACTATTCAGATGACCTGGACTA
>WNGD01011662.1_pt1 | contig 10945 bp, 14 predicted proteins | sample 5400671 | NCBI WGS metagenome assembly WNGD01 (sample SAMN13153369, study PRJNA577476) | soil metagenome | isolation source: 40 cm soil or saprolite under grassland replicate 2 | place: USA:California | collected 2016-06-15
CGGCGACCTGCACACCGTCGCGCTCGTCGGCACCGACGGGACGATCGACTGGTACTGATGCCCGCGGTATGACTCGCCGAGCGTCTTCGCGGCGATCCTCGACGCCGTCGGCGGGGGCCTGTTCCGGATCGCGCCCGACTGCGACGGCTGGAGCTCGAAGCAGCTCTACCTCCCCGACACCAACATCCTCGTCACGCGCTTCCTGATGCCGGACGGAGTCGGGAGGTGCAGGATTTCATGCCCCTGCCGCGTACCGGCGAGGGGGCGCGTCGCCACCGGATGATCCGCCGGGTGGTCGCGTGCGCGGGCAGATGCGTTTCGTCGTCCACGTCGCCCCGCGCTTCGACTACGCGCGCCGGCCACGAGGTCGCGCTCACCCCGCACGGCGCGCTGTTCCGCTCTGCCGAGCTGGGGCTCAGCCTCTCGACGCGCTGCTAGAGATCTTCGATGGCGGCGACGTCCGCGCGCAGATCGCCGTCCCGGGCCCGGGGAGACGGCCATCTTCGTGCTCGACCGCGTCAAGCCTGGCGAGGCCCCGGCGCCGTACTCCATGCCGACATCGCCGCCGAGTTCGACGCCACCGTGGCGTGCTGGCGGCGCTGGCTGAGCCGGTCGCGCTATGGCGGGCGCTGGCGCGAGATGGTGCATCGCTCGGCGCTCACGCTCAAGCTGCTCACGTACGCGCCGACCGGCGCGATCGTGGCCGCCCCACCACCAGCCTGCCGGAGCGGCCCGGCGGCGCACGCAACTGGGACTACCGCTACACGTGGATGTCATCAGATTCGAACGGCCGGGTGCCTCAGAGACTTAGCCGGTGGCACCCAGCCGCGCAGAGCCTGTCCGCTACGCAGGGTGAAAGCCGTATCGGTGCATGAGGAGTTGCATGGGCGACAGACCTGCCGATTAGGCGCTCCCAGGTGCAGTTCATTCCTGCCCACTCCTGACGCGCCGATCAGCCAGATCTGTGCGCGGTCGGACAGCGTGGAGGAGTTGTCGTACCTTCACCGGCCTTCTTTGCGGGCGGGGCATCCGCGACTGTGCTGGTCACGGTCGGCCTGCGGAAGCGCCCTGGCTGTGCGCGGCCTGCCGGTGCCCGGTGGGGTTACTCCCACGGGGCACGCGTGCGGCGGCGGGTGTGCGCGCCACTGTGCAAGACTCCAGCTCATGAAGGCCAACATCCGGGAGTTCGAGCCGTCCGATGAGGAGCCTGTCGTCGGGCTGTCGCCTCGGGCGTGGAACCGGTGTTCGCCGCCATGGAGAGATGCTGGGAACGGAGTTGTTCGTCCGGCTGCGGGGGTGACTGGCGGGCCGGTCAGGCCCAGGAGGTACGCGGGGTGCTCGCCGTTCCCGCCCAGCGGGTGTGGGTGGCGGAGGCCGGTGGGGAGCCCATCGGTTTCGTTGCCGCCACGCTGCGGCAGTCGGGGATGCTGGTGGCGGTGATCGAGACTGGCGGCGACCTAGGGCACACTCCTGCCCGGCGGATCTACGAGGAGGCCGGCTACACCGCCCTGCCCGCTGTCCGGTTCTTCAAGGCCTGTAGCGGATCGCGCCGGCGCCTGGCGGTCGCCGGACTGCGTTTCTGGGCGCGGGCAAGCCCCCGCCCGTCTGGCTGCCAGCACCCGGTGTGCTGGTGGTGGAGCCGCTCGGTGAAGTGGGTCGCGGATCACCAGGTACGGCACGACCGCCGTGGGGTGATCACGGAGCACTGCCGGGAGGCTGGCCTCCTCCAGGATGTCCGGGAGCCGGCGATCTTCCGAGAAAATCTCCTCTGTTGCCAAGTCGGATCCGGGATTACGACTTGTCATTGTGATGGGCTCGTTCGGTAATGTCCTCATCACACGAGGTTGGAGTTTGGATCGTCGGCCACACGACCTCTGCGGTAGACCCATCGGCTGATTCGAGTTCTGCTCGCATACCGGCTGCTGGCAGCGCTGAGCTCTCTGCCCGTCAGCGCCGGCGATCCCGGTCACCGCTCTGGCAGCCGTGCTCGACGCCATCCGCGCGGCGTTGACGATCCGTTCGAGGCCGGGCTGGTCTGCGGGCTCGCAGGTACCGATGCGGGTGTCGTGGGCTGGAGTGACCATCGGAGCGAGTCTGGCTGGTTGTTCAGGGGCGGCGGCTGTGACATCAGCAGAAGTGTTCTCAGGCGCTGGTTTGAGCGACGCCTTGGATGACGCGGAGCCGCCCGCTGGAGAGACCGCGGGTGAGGTTGTTGGCTTTCTCGGCGAAGTTGTCGATGAAACTGTGCAGTCCGAGCGGGCCGGCAGGAGCAGACAGGAAGGTCTCCATGAGCGTTGCTGCCTGTTCGGTGAGGTCGTTCCAGAGGACGACAGTGAAGCCGGCGGCGTCGATGACGGCGCGCAACTGGTCGGCGGAGGCTAGGTGGCTGAGGTCGGGCTGGTCGGCCCATGGGAGCGGGTAGTCGATCTTGCCTGGTGTGCCGGCGGTGATGTCCCAGATGGCGAGACGGCCTCCGGTGACGAGCACCCGGCGTGCTTGCTGATACAGGCGGGTCTTGTCGGTCACGTTCATCTGGACGTGTTGGCTGATGACCACGTGGAAGCCGGCTTTGGCGAAGGGCAGTTCTGTTACGTCTCCTTGACGGACGGAGATCCGGTCGTCCAAGCCGACGAGTCGATTGAGCCAGCGGGCTGTTTCGCAGTACTCCTCGGTGAGGTCGATGGCGGTGACTTTGCAGCCGTACTGGTCGGCGAGGAAGCGGGCTGTTCCGCCGATCCCGCTACCGGCGTCGAGTACTTCGTCGTGGCTGCTGATTTCGGCCAGTTCGGCTAGCTGGCTGGTGGCGATTCGACCCAAGGTGTGGAAGTCCTCGAGTACGCCGAGGTCCGCGGGCTGGATGTGGTTGAGGTCCAGGCCGGCGGCGACGAGGGCCTTCTCGATGTTGTGCCGGGACAGGCCGGTTGAGTACTGGTTGTCGATCTGAGGAGTCTTCATATCTGCTTCTTTCGACAGTGGGTTTAGCGGGGGTCCGGATCGCCGAGGAGGCCCTGCCACGTGCTGGGGCGGTCCGGCCCACCGAGGAGGCCCTGCCACGTGCTGGGGCGGTCCGGCCCACCGAGGAGGCCCTGCCACGTGCTGGGGCGGTCCGGCCCACCGAGGGTGGCCGCCACTTTGAGCGCCTCGATGTTGTGGTCCTTGATGATCTGCTGTGACATTGCGTGCTTCTTCCTGTGTAAGTCGGCGGCAGCGGCTACGCTGCGGCTCGTCCTGTGGGCGAATTGTGTCCTGCTGGCCAGATGGTCCAGCCTTGCGCCCTGAGCGCGGGGCTGAGCTGAGCGGTGCAGTGCTGGCACAGGTACAGCTGGCCGCCGCGGACTGTGCGGTAGGCCGCGCGGACCGCGGGTCCGCACCGATCGCATGTCTCGTTCATGACGTGTCTCCTTCGCGTGCTGGCAAAGCCGTTTGGGGCTCGGTCAGCGCTAGGCCGCGAGCTGGCGCGCCCAGCGCATCCGCTGGGCCGCCGCATCGGGGTGATCACCGAACTCTTGCGCCATCCGGCCGGCGCAGCCTCGCGCGCCGAAACGCTGCCTGGCGAAGCCGATTGCCCGGGCGATCGCGTCGGCTGTCGGGGTGTCTGATGGTTGCAGCGCGGAGGCGAACAGCGCCTCACACCGCGCGTCGCTCCCAGTCGGCTGAGTCAGCACGAGCCGTGTCCTGGCATGCATGTCGCATCGTCTCCCTCTGTGGTTCGTGGCCGGGCGCAGCGACGGAACTGGCCGGGTACCGACCCGCGGCCGTGATCCGGCAGGTTGGCTGGGCAAGATCGACAGGCCTGCGTAGGCGCCTGCGGTCGCGAAGACCGGGTTGCGCTCCAGGAGTGGATCGAGGTTTGCCATCTGCGACCTCCGGTTGTCGTATGGGTAGGTACTGCGGTTGCTGATTGTGGGCGTGCCGTCGGTGCTGCCGGAGGCATTTTCGTTGCTGGTCATCGCCGTGCTCCGTTGCTTGGGGCGGGGTTAGCGGGCCGCCGGGGCGGGGTGCGGTTGGGTCCCGGCTTCGTGCGCGCCTTCGGCTGTTTCGGCTTCATCGGCCGCCGGGCTCACTGGCCGAGCGAGCTGGGCGGGCTGGGCGGGCAGGAACAGGACTGCCAGGACGGCCCCGGCCGCGGCGACGGCGCCGGCGACGAGGCAGCCGATGGTGAGGCCACGCAGGAATGCGTTGGTGGAGGCGTGCTGCAGCGCCTGTCCCAGGGCTGGGTGGCCGAGGGCCGCGATCTTGCCGGCGGCCACGTAGGCGGCGCCGACGGACTGGTGTGCGATCGCCGCGACCGGACCGGGCACGCCCGTCGGCAGCGTGGCGGTGAGCCGTGATCCGTAGACAGATGCGTACACGCTGCCGATCACGGCCACGCCGAGGGTGCCGCCGACGAGCCTGGTGGAGTCGTTGACGGCCGAGCCGACGCCGGCCTTGCGCCGCGAGATGGCGCCCATGATGGACTCGGTGGCGGGTGCGGAGGTCAGGCCCATGCCGAGCCCGTAGAGCACCATCTGCGCTGCGATGATGCCGTAGCTGATCGTCGCGCTGGTGGTCATTGCCACCCAGCCGTAGAACGCGGCCGTCGCGACGAGCCCGGTGGTGACGATGAGCTTGGTCCCGGCGCGCACGGCGAGCTGGGTCCCGGCCACCGACCCGGCGCCGACCGACAGCGCCACCGGGAGCAGGCGCACCCCGGTCGAGAGCGGGCCGTAGCCGCGGACGAACTGGAAGTACTGGGTCATCAGGAAGATGAAGCCGAACAGGGTGAAGAACGACACCGTGACCGCGCCGCTGGCCGCGCTGAACCGCATGTTGCGGAACAGCCGCACGTCGAGCATCGGGTGCGCGGCGCGCCGCTCCCGCACGATGAACGCGGCGAGCAGGACCGCCGAGGCGGCAAACCCGGCCACGCTGCGCCCGGCTGCCCACCCGTAGGTGGGTGCCTCGATGATGGTGAAGACCAGCACTGCCATGGCTGCCGAGGACAGCACCAGGCCGGGGATGTCGGGAGCTGCCGCGGCCGGGTCCTTCGACGCGGGGACGACCAGCGCCACGCCGATCGCAGCCGCTGCCGCGACCGGCGCCATGGCGATGAAGATGGACGCCCAGCTGTGGTGCTCCAGCAGCCAGCCGCCGACGATCGGCCCCATCGCGATGGCCACGCCCGCGACCGCGCCCCACAAGCCGATGGCCCGGGCCCGTTCCCCTCGCTCGGTGAAAACGTTGGAGATCAGCGACAGCGTGGCCGGGAACGTCATGGCGGCGCCCAGCCCCATCACCGACCTGGCCGCGATGAGCTGCGCCGGGTCGGTCGTGAAGCCGCCAGCGAGGCTGGCGGCGCTGAACACGGCCAGTCCCGCCAGGAGCATGCCCTTGCGGCCGAACCGGTCGGACAGGCTGCCGAAGGTGAGCAGCAGCGCGGCGAACACGAGGTTGTAGGAGTCGACGACCCACTGCAGCTGCGTGGTGGTGGCATGCAGCTGGCGCACCATGGCGGGCAGCGCCACGTTCACCAGGGTGGTGTCGAGGTTGATGAGGAACGCTGCCAGCAGCAGCGCGACGAGGATCATGGGTTTGGATCGCATTGTTTTGCCTCCAGGCGGGTCGTTCTTGCCGCGGTCACCGGGCGGTGTCTGCGGGGCCCAGCCGGGCCGTATTGCCGTGCTGCCCGGCGCAGGTCCTCCTCGCGCTGGCGGGCGATCTCTTGCATCAGGTACGGGTGCATTGATGTGGGTCCCTCACCTGGTGATCCATGGGGGCACCGTCAGCCCGCCGTCTCGGCAGGCCTGGGGGATCGTGAGTGCCGCGCTGTTGTTCTGCCGGCGCGATCACCGGCACGGGCGAGTGCCTTGGCCCGGACCACGTCGGGGTCCCGCGGGTCGGGCGGTAGGACCTCATGCCAGGGCGGCTCGCGCCGAACCCTCGGCCGGCGGATACGGATCCGCTCCACTGTTTCTCATCTCCTCGGCCAGCCACCCATCTCTGGGGCCCAACAAGCACACCGGGGTCATGGCCCCGGTCGTGCCGGGCTGGGTGTCAGGCATCGCCTGATCCGCGGGGGGAGCGTGAGGCCGGTCGCCACCAGCGCCACCCGGCGCGGTGACTGACCGAGCGGCGGCGGCCCCGGCGCCGGCGGGGCACAGGAGGGCCGTGTCGGAGCGCTGACCTGCGCAGTTCAGCCTCGCGCTGGCGGGCAAGTAGTTCGATCATGTACGGGTGCATCGTGTTCACCTATTGAGTGCGGTTGCTGCGGGATGAGCCGGTCAGCTGGGAACGGGCGAGCGCCTTGACCCGGACCACATCTGGGTCTCGCGGGTCGGCCGGCAGGTCCTCAGGCCAGGGTTGCTCGCGCCGGATCCTCAGCTTGTCGATGCGGATGCGCTTTACTGTCATCTCCTCGGCCAGTCGCCATGTCCGGGTCCGTTACGAGGAGTCCCAGCGTCTTCGGCGACTGTTCTGCGAGGACGGTATGAGCAGGCGCCGCCCAGGGCGTCACCCGAAGGTGGACCTGCTAGGTGGAATCTTCCGCGGCGGGCTCTGGCACGAAGGTGCCACCGGATCGGAGACGGGCGCCGTGCTAGGGGATCAGGCCGAGTTCTCGTGCCCGGGCGACAGCCTCGGTGCGGTTGGCTGCGCCGAGCTTGCCGAGGACGTGGCTGACGTGCTTTTGACCGTGTCGAGGGTGATCACGAGTTCCCCGGCGATGGCCTGGTTCGGCGTGCCTGCGGCCAGCATCCCCAGCACCTCCAGCTCACGGCCGGTCAGCGGCTCGATCAGGCCCTGCACCGCCGAGGCGGCGCTGCGCCAGGAGCCCGGCATGGCGCGTTTGCCGTCGAATGCCTGCAGGGAGCCGGGCCAGGCAGCTGAGCGGGACGCCTCGGGCTGGGGCCTGTTCTGCCCGCTGGGCGGCGACCAGCCAGCCGAGCAGGCCCCCCATCGGCGGCCCTTCGTCGGCGAAGACGCGCACGTAGCCTTGGGGGCAGGCGAGGGTGAGCGCCTCGGCCAGGGCGTCCACCACGCTGGCCTGCTCGCCGCTAGCGTCCAGCGCCAGGGCCTGCAGCGCGCGTATCTCGATGACGCCGCCGATCCGGCCCTGGGTTGCTGCCTGGGCGAGCAGCCGCTCGAGCAGCGCGAGGGCCTGGCGCGGGCGGTCTTGTGCGAGCATCACCCGCGCCAGCACGAGATATTCCCGTTCCTGCGGGTAGCCCGGTTCGTCGCTGGCGCCGAGGCCGCGCTGTTTCGTCCAGCGGGCGGCCGCGGCGGCGTCACCCTGCGCGAGCTGCAGTCGCGCCCGCTGCGCGGGCACGGGGTTAATCAGGCCGGCCACCGCCGGGCTTGGCGCGACCCGCTCAGCCTCGCCCATCGCTTCCCGTGCTCCCGCCGCATCGCCCTGGGCCTGCCGAATCCACGCCCGCGCGGCCAGGCCAGTGGCCACCGGGTAGTTGACCGGCCGGAGCCGCGCGATGCCCTTGGTGACGTGCTCCAAAGCGGCGTCGAGCTCGCCCCGCTGGTATTCCACCTCCGCCATGCCCACGAACGCGATGCCCGCAGCGGGCAAGGCCGGCTGGCCGAGCGGTGTGGTGATCTCCAGCGCCCGCTGGTAGGTGCCGAGCGCGGCGTCCAGGCGGCCCTGGGCGAGCTGCACATGGCCGAGGAGATTACCGCTGCGGCCAGGCCGCGCTCACCGGCCGCCTGCAATCCCGCGACGCTGGAAGCGAAGCCGCGCTCGGCGTCGTCGAGCCGGCCGCGGAGCCGATCGGCCAGAGCCAGCTCCAGCTGGCAGACGGAGTTCAGCATCTTGTCGCCGTCGCCTAGCTTGCTGCGGGCCCGCCGACGAGCACCATTCACATCTGGGCCAGGGCCAGCCGCGGGCGGGAGCGGACCATCTCGGCGGGCAGCGCCGCGAGCCACCGCTGGATCGTCGCTCTCTGGCCCGGCAGGAAGATCGCGTCGAGATAGCGCTCGATCAGCCGGGCCGCCCAGACAGTGTCCCCGGCGGGCACCGCGTGCCGCAGGGCATCGTCGGCCAGCCCATGCTCCTCGTGCCAGGCGGCCGCGGCAGCGTGCAGCGCCACGCCCCGGCCGGGCCGCTCCTCCTGCAGCCGGGCGCGGAGCAGGTCGGCGAACAGGTGGTGGTAGCGTCACCAGCCGCGCACCTCATCCAGCGGCACCAGGAACAGGCCAGCCCGCTCCACCTGCTCCAGCATCGCCTGGCTCTCGGCCCGGCCGGTGACCGCATCGCACAGCTCCCCCGAGAGCCGCTCGAGCACCGAGGTTCCAGCAAGAATCCGCGCGCCTGCTCGTCTTCCCGCCCGAGCACTCCCCCGGCCAGGTAGTCCAGCACGAAACGGTGGCTGCGGCTGAACGCCGCAAACCCGGCCGGATCCGCTGGTCCCCGCAGCGACAGGGCGGCCAGCTGCAGCCCCGCCGCCCATCCCTCGGTGCGGGCCGTCAGCGCCGCCACCGCCGTGCTAGGCAGGCCGGTCCCGCCGCCTCGCACAGCAGCGCCGCCGCCTTCTCCGCGGTGAAGCGCAGCTCAGCAGCACGCAGCTCAGCGAGCTGCCCGCGGGCCCGCAGCCGCCAGCGGCAGCGGCGGGTCGGACCGGCTAGCCAGCACCAGCCGCAGCCCCGGCGGCAGATGCTCAACCAGGAACAACAGCGCAGCATGGACCGGCTGAGAGTCGATCAGGTGGTAGTCACCGAGGACCAGCAGCACCTCATCCTCAGCAGCCTGGGCGGAGGCCAGTTCGTTGATCAGCGCCATCACCAGCCCATCGGACGGGGACGGCACGAGCGGGCCCAGCAAAGGACCCGGCAACTCGCCAATTCCGGGGCATGCCCGGCCCACCGCCGCTATCGCGGAGCGCCAAAACGGCGCTGGATCGTTGTCGGCAGCATCCAGCGACAGCCAGGCCACCGGCCGCCCGCCGCGCCGGGCCCAGTCGGCCAGCAGAACAGTCTTGCCGGACCCAGCCGGGGCGCAGACCAGCACCAGCCCTCGCGCCAGCCCCTCCTCCAGCCGGCCGGCCAGCCGCGGGCGGGGCACATGCAGCTTGGTAGCCAGCAGGACATCCTGCCCGGCCGCGGCCCACTCCTCAGCGCGTCCGGCGAATGGCCAGCTTCGCCGCTGGGTGCTGATCAGTGTAACGGCTCGCTGACCGTCGTCCGCGGCTGTGCGGCGGCGGGCTATCAGCCTTCCCATCCTCGGCCCGTCCGGCGTGCGGCCCACAGACCGGCGTGGACCAGGCTGTCAACGGCCGCCCTGGGTTTCCGATGCCCCGGCCATTCCGAAAAGCAGGCCGGTACTAGACCGGCTGCCGCCGCTGCCGGGCCCGGCGGCAGGCCAGTCAGATGACACCTTTGTGCCAGTCGGCCGGCGCCGAAGATTCCACCTGGTATGTGCACCTTCGGGTGACGCCCAGGCTCGGTGACCGTTCATAGCGTGCTCGGGTGAAGGAAACGCGAGAACCGGCCGGACTCGCCCTGGCCGTGGCGGTCGGAACGGCCACCCTCATCGGCACCTCCCCGGCCGCCCAGCCGCGTCACCCCCCGCGTCACTGGGCCGCACCGCGGCAAGTCAAGCAGACTCACGAGGTGATCTTTGATGACAGCTAGCTGTAGCCAGCCCGTCCGCCGCCTGGCCGCGTCCGTGTGGCGCACCGCCCCGCCGGGCCGCAGCGGCACTGCGGGCCATCCACGACGAGCAGGTCCGCATGTGGGAGTTGTTCTGGAGCGCCAACCGGGTCCCTCTCGACCGTGCCGGGCCTCTGGCCTGGACCTCCAGCCTGGACGGGCCCCGGTTGACCGGCAGTCACCTGCACATCCCAGACGACACCAGCGACCAGGACGGGCCGTGACCGGCAGCCCGCGACCGCGGCCGCCCGCTGCCGCAGAGGCGATGGCCGCTCAGGCCGGCCGCTGGCTGGGGCTGGAGTGAGTGCCTCCGGAGGCCGTGCCTATTACGAGATCCGCGTCGACGGCGCCCTCGATGACCGGTGGGCGGACTCGTTCGGCGGCCCCCAGGTCAGCGCCGACGGCGGGGAGACCGTTATCTCCGGCCTGCTTGCTGACCAACCCGCGCTGCACGGGCTGCTGGCCAAGATCCGCGACCTCGGGCTGTGCCTGATCTCCGTGCACCGGCTGGACACGGGCGGGGCCGGAAACCAGGCATCGTAGTGAGACCCGGCTCCAGCCGGAGCCGAAGGCCCGGCAGATCCGCGGTCAGGCGAGACGACGACACCGACCTCGACGACTACTGCGACACCCTGGTCGGCAAGCTTCTGGCGCCCCAACGCTGAGCCCCCGGCAGGGGACCCACAGCGGCGAACCCGGGCAGCCGGGCGCCCACCGGCCACCACCCACAACAACGCGCCGTGAGCCAGAACTCACGGCCAGACCAGGACGGGGTCCAGGCCATGGCGGTCAGGCTCCGCAGCCTAATCATGTTGCTGGCTGGGGTGGGGGTCGTCCGGGTCCTGGTTTGGTTCGGTGTGGTGCAGGTGATCGGGCTGGGTATGCCAGCCGGGCGGGAGATCTGCAGTCAGCGCACAGTGGACGAATCGGGCAACGGCTATGGTGTGCACCCGGCTGGGGTTCCATTGCAGGGTGAATGGCACGAGCTGGCGGGGCGTCACCGGGCGGATGATTGTCTGGGTGTGGGCGGCCGCCAGGGACGGGATCAGCAGGATCCAGTCAATGTCGGGCTGGTCGGCCCAGCGGATGGCGGCCAGGTCAGTGTCGGCGAACTCGATGGCCGGCGGGGCGATGCCTGCGGTGTCGAGTTGCTGGCGCTGGGTCAGGGCCCAGGCGGGGAACAGCGCCTCCGGGGCGATGCCCAGCACGTCGTGGGCGAGTTCGGACAGCGCGACCAGGTCGCAGATGGCCAGGCGATGGCCTGGGCGCAGGCCGACCAACAGCGGTTCGGCACAGAACACCTCGGTGGCGATCC
>WNGD01006735.1_pt1 | contig 10944 bp, 10 predicted proteins | sample 5400671 | NCBI WGS metagenome assembly WNGD01 (sample SAMN13153369, study PRJNA577476) | soil metagenome | isolation source: 40 cm soil or saprolite under grassland replicate 2 | place: USA:California | collected 2016-06-15
GACTGCTCCAAAATGCCGATTACGATGTGAAACGAGCCGAGATCGGCATCGTTTACATTGACGAAATCGATAAGATCGGCCGCAAAACCGATAACGTGAGCATCACGCGGGATGTCTCCGGCGAAGGAGTGCAGCAGGCCCTTTTGAAAATTTTGGAGGGCAGTATGTGCAACGTTCCGCCCCAGGGCGGCCGAAAACATCCGCATCAGGAATATATCCAGGTCAATACTGAGAAGATTCTTTTCATTTGCGGCGGCGCGTTTATCGGGCTCGACAAAATCATCCAGAAGCGCATCGGCCAAAAGGTGATGGGCTTTGGCAGCCCGACCCTGGAAGTGGAAGAAGCTTTGCGAAAGCAAGCTATCCGCCACGTGGAACCAGAAGACTTGCTCGCTTTTGGAATGATTCCCGAATTCATTGGACGACTGCCGGTACTGAGTTCCCTCGACGCGCTTACCGAAGACGAGATGGTCGCGATTCTGACCGATACAAAGAACGCGATGGTGAAGCAATACACGAAGCTCTTCTCAATGGAAGGCGTGCGTTTGTCTGTTACCAAAGATGCCCTGCGTGCGCTGGCGGCACAGGCAGTCACAAAAGGGACCGGCGCTCGCGCGTTGCGATCGTTGCTGGAGCGCATCATGCTCGACATCATGTACGATGTGCCGAGTCGCGAAGATATCGCGGAAGTCACCATCAATCGTGCGGTTGTCGAGGGTAGAAAGCTTCCACTGATTCGCAAGAAACAGGATAAGACGGCCGCCTAAAAATCGCGGGCAAACGTCGAACGTTCAACTCTGAACGTTCAATTCAGAGCAATTGGGCGTTGAGTGTTGGGCGTTAAACGTTGAGCGTTGATTGTGAGTTCCCTCATGCGCGCTGGCCTTATTAACACTGGCACGGAGCTTTTGCTGGGCGATGTTCAGGACGCGCATCTTATGTTCATTGCGCGCGAGATTTTTCCGTTGGGGCTTCGGATCGAAGAGCGGCGCACGGTCCCTGATACCGACGCGATTGGACGCAGTTTAGCCGAATTATTTCCGGGTTATGAAATGCTTTTTGTCACCGGTGGCCTCGGTCCGACCAGCGACGATATCACGCGGGAGACCGTCGCTGATTTACTTGGCTTAGAGTTGCGTCGGCATCCGGAGTTGTTGGAGTCGCTGCGCCAACGACTTCGACTGCGCGGAGTTAAATGGGCTGCAGGCATTGCCCGTCAGGCCGATGTTCCGTCCGGCGCGCAGGTGCTCCCAAATGAAAACGGAAGCGCACCGGGATTTTATCTGAAGGCGAAGATCAACCCCCGCATTTCGTCGCCGCACCTTTTTGTTTTGCCGGGGCCGCCGCGCGAGCTTCAGCCGATGTTTCGGAAATACGTTATTCCGATCTTGCGCTCTTTAGCGCCAAGTTCCGCGATCGAACAACGGATCTATAAGATCGCTGGGATGGGCGAGTCGACTGTCGAAGAAGCGATAGGCGAAAAAGTTCTGGCGATTCCAGGGATTGAACTCGGCTACTGTGCGCGTCCCGGAGAAGTGGATGTGCGCATTATAGCAAAACCGGAGGCAATTCAACAGGCGGATGCCTTCATCAGATCAGCACTGGGATTTTCGATTTTTTCTGCAACGGATGAAACCTTGGAGGAAGTCGTCGTCAGACTGCTCACAAAGCGCAATCAAACGTTGGCAACCGCAGAATCGTGCACGGGCGGATTAATCGCGAACCGGATTACGAACGTGCCGGGCGCGTCGAGCGTGTTTATTGCTGGCTACGTTTGTTACGCTAATCAAGCGAAGATCGGCATGTTGGATGTGGATCCGAAGCTCGTCGAAAGGCACGGCGCAGTGAGTGAATCGGTTGCGCGCGCGCTCGCCGAACATGCCCGCGCCCGTGCAAGGTGCGACTATGCACTCGCGACAACTGGAGTTGCCGGGCCAACCGGTGGCTCCCCGCAAAAACCAGTGGGAACGGTTTACGTTGCCCTTGCTTCAGCCGGATTGGAAACCATCGTGAAAGGGTTCTTTTTCCCCACTGATCGGGAGACCTTCAAACAATTAGCGGCCCAATCCGCGCTCGATCTCTTGCGGCGGAAGATTCTTGCTCCGACCTAACTGCTCTTGTCATGTCGAGCGAAGTCGGGACATCTCTTGGTGTCCAATATCCGAGATTCCTCGACACGCTCGGAATGACAACCCGGAAATGTTAGTAGTCACCCACGTCCACGGTCGTGCCGACTTTCACGTAGTCGTAAAATAGTTTTGCGCCATCGGCGGACTGGCGGATGCAGCCATGCGAAGCGGGATAGCCAGGCAAAATTCCAACGTGCATGCCTACGCCCTCTTCCGTCAAACGCAGGAACCATCTCATCGGCGCGCCGGCGAAATGCGTGCCGCTCGGGGCCGAATCGACGCGTGCGCTGACACCCGCACGGACGATACGGCCTGAACTATCCACAAAATCGCCGTAGAGATTGGAATGATGATTTGGATCTTTCTCAAGCACATTCAAATGGCCCATGGGCGATTCGTGTCCGCGCCTGCCAGATGAGATTGGACCGTCAGCCACGATTCGCTCGCCAATCATGAGGTAAGCGCGCTGTTTTAGAATCGAAACGAGGATATGCGTGTTATCCGGCGTCGCCTGCTTCAGCAAAGATTGGTTCACCTTTAACGGTGCCTGTCTGGAAAAGTACTCCGAAGCTTTGCGCATTGGTTGTGGCGTTGGCCTTGGTTGTCTCGGTCCGAAGAGTCGGAACTGAGCGTTAATCGAACAGGTAAAAACAGTCAGCAAAAACGCACAAAGCAGTATAAGTACTTTTGCCCGCATAGATTAGCTGCCACTGTAGCTGTTCACGCGCCGAATCCAACCAGTAAGCCATCGTGATTCATGCCTTTGGGCAGGGGCGTTGTGCACGCGTCGGGTCAATATCGCTTTCGCCGCACTCGAGAATTCATCAACCGCAGCAGCGTCAGAAGTACCATGCATGGTTTCGAGGACTTGCAGCAAGCCCCATCCCTGACCTTGATAACGCTCCGTGTGGAGGACGCCTTCGCCTTTGAAGTTTACATAATCAACGAGGGCGTAGCACCCCTGTGGAGTTCTTGCCAGCCGCTCGAACTGCTGCTGTACGTTGGCTCGATCGGCGGGCGCCGCTTCGGCGAGCATTTTAGGCAAAGCGCCCTCCAACCGGGCAATCAGGAATTCAGCCTGAAGATCGATCGTATCGACGAGAAACTGGCGTAATTGGTTCATTTCTACTGTGTGTTGCGCTCGAAGAAACTTCACTCGCGAGTTCCACGGACATGGCTGTTCACCGCCACGCAAGAGCAATGGTGGCAATTTCGCGCCGCGTTTCGAGATGAAACTTACGACTTTGGGAAAACTTTCTTCAAACGGGCCGCGCCGCCCCTTGGGATACCAGATGAAATGGCCGATGCCTAGCGACGCAAAGTCTTCACCTTGATTCCATGCGGTGAGTCCGGAAATGGTTCCATTGCACTCGTTTTGCCAGATTTTTTTCCCGATCCTCTGCGCGTCAGCATGCGAGAGAGTGATTGCGCTGGATGGGGGTGGCCAGAGAGCAATCGTCCAGCTAATAAGCAATGGGGGCAAAAGATAATGGCGTCTAAATAGCCAGTGCGGCTGTTTTCTTGACGAGCGGCATTTATCCATTAGCGTGCGGGTTTCTGCGGCGATTAATTTAACTAAACCCGTCGCAGGAAGCACGACCTTATGAAGCATCTTATTGTTTTTGTCAGCGCATCCTTACTTGCATTGCCACTGTTCGCACAAGAGAAATCACCACAACTCAAAGATCAGAAGGACAAGGTAAGCTACAGCATTGGCATGAATATCGGATTTAATCTGAGCAAGCAGAAGGTGGACATTAATCCGGACATCCTCGCCGCCGGCATCAAAGACGCCATTGCTGGTAAACCGCAACTAACACAAGACCAAGTCAAGGAGGTTATGGCGCAATTTGAAAAGGACATGGAACAAAAACAGAAGCAAGCGGGAGAGAAAAACAAGACAGACGGCGCTAAGTTCCTCGAAGAGAACAAAAAGAAACCAGGGGTAAAAACAACTGCCAGCGGGTTAGAATACAAAGTCGAGAAAGAGGGAACGGGAGCGCAACCCAAACCGACTGACATGGTGTCGGTGAATTATCGCGGCACCCTGATTGACGGCACCGAGTTCGACAGTTCATACAAGCGCGGGCAGCCCGCCACGTTTCCAGTCAACGGCGTCATCAAAGGATGGACGGAAGCGCTTCAGCTGATGAAAGTCGGATCAAAATATCAGGTGGTTGTTCCGTCGAATCTTGCATATGGCGAACGCTCCGTGAGTCCTGAGATCGGCCCCAATGCGACTCTGATTTTCGAGGTAGAACTGCTGGACGCTAAGCCGCCTCCTACACCTGCTCCGCAGGGTGCGCCGAAAACGACTCCAGCGGCTGCGCCATCGCCCAAGTAATTCGGTTTGGCCCCCAAACCCGCGCGAAGCACGGCATTCGTATCCCGATTAACACGCCAGCTTGACCGATGTAGCCGCGGATTAGCGAGCGGCAATCAATGTGCCACCGTCGTTTGCCAATGCATTCGCGGTGCGTCCCCCCATAAATCTTCGAGGCTGTAGAAAGCGCGCTTGTCTCGGTGAAAAATGTGGACAACCACTTGCAGGAAATCGAGCACCATCCATTGGCTGGCGGGAAATCCATCAACTGCGACGGGCCGAACCGAATGGTCCTCTCGCAATCGCGTTTCGAGTTCGTTTGCGATCGCCTTCAGTTGAGGTTCGGACGTGCCGGAGCAAATCACAAAAAAATCTGTAAACGTCGAGATGCCGCGCAAATCCAGCACAACGATGTTTTCCGCCTTTTTGTTCGAGGCGAGTTCAGCGCAGGTAGTTGCTAGGTTTTCTGGGGTTATTTCGGTTGCTCCAGGTAAAGTTTCTCGCGACGGATAATTTCTTCCACCGCTGGCGGTACGAGATAGCGAATAGACCGGCCTGAAGCAACTCGCGTCCTTATTTCCGTGGCCGAGATGTCGATTTTCCGATCAATGACGGGATAAGAGCTGGTAGGTGGCTGACTTTTGCGATCGAGAATAACGAAATTGGCCATTTTTTCCAGCTCGGCAAAGCGATGCCATTTTTTTAGCGTCTGCACGTTATCTTCGCCGATCAAACAGTAGATCGCCGTATGCCTGTGGCCTTGCCGTACTTCCTCAACGGTATCGATTGTGTACGAAGGCGGGGGCCGACGCAGCTCACAATCGTCCACCACAAACTTCGGCTCGCCTTTAATCGCTGCCCGCAACATTGCCAATCGTAGTTCGCCGCTCGCAACGGGAGCGGTCTTCTTGAGAGGGGAAATCGATGCCGGTACAAAGATTATCTCGTCGAGGCCCAGCGTCTCGAGAGCGTCGCGAGCAAGAATCAAATGCGCATGATGAACCGGATCGAACGTTCCGCCATAAATGCCGATCTTTTTCAACGCCCAACGCTCAACGCGCAACCCGGCTTCGGCAAGTCTTTGGCGCGAAGGCGCTCGCAATCAGAGCCGTTGAATATTGAGCCTTGAGCATTAATCTGTGCGGCTCATGAAGAACGATTCCGTGGGTCAACTCATTATGATCGGTGTTCCGGGCAAGGAACTGGACGTCGAGACTGCGCAGTTATTTCGGCGGGTGCAACCAGGGGCGTTCATTCTTTTCGGCCGCAACCTCGAAAACGCCGCGCAACTGCGAAGGCTTATCGACGATTTGCGCGACGTGAGCGAGATCGAACCGATCATTACCGTCGATCAGGAAGGCGGTCGCGTTTCGCGATTACGCCGGATCGGCAGCGAACCGCCAAATGCACAACAACTGCGCGAGAAGCACGATGTAAATCTGATCAGGTGCCACGGTGACATTACAGGGCGTTTGCTGCGTCTTTTCGGGTTCAATTTGGATTTGTGTCCAGTTCTCGACATTTCATTTAACGACGAGGCTGAAAATTCCTTACGCGGCCGTTGCTACGGTAGAACTGTCGAAGAGGTCATTCGAAATGCCAGCGCATTCAACGAAGCGATGAGAGAGCAAGGGATCGCGAGCTGCGGCAAACATTTCCCCGGTTACTCCGCTGCAACGTCAGATGCTCATTACCAGTTGCCGCGGATCGATCGCAGTCGCGAAGAGTTGGATCAAAACGAGTTGGCCGTTTTCCGACAGTTCGCAAATGACGTAGACAGCATGATGATTTGTCACGGGTGGTATCCATGCTTCGAAACGGAGAAAACGCCGGCGAGCCTTTCGCGGCGTGTGACCACCGATCTGCTGCGCGGCGAACTTGGCTTCAACGGCTTGGCTATGACCGACGATCTCGATATGGGTGCAATCCTCACCGGCTACACGCTGGAAGATACAATTCGACTCGCCGTTACGGCAGGCAATGACCTCGTTATGATTTGCCACCGGATTCCCGAGATCAACAATGTGCGGCGAATTTTAGGAACATTGCCCGCCGATCAAATCGATCGCGCGCTCGCGAGTGTGGCGCACTTCAAGAAAAATCTTACGCCACCTGATGAATTTTCAGAACATGCCTTTCAAAAGATTGACAACGAAATTTGGGATCTTCGGATCCACGTCTTGGGTGAAGAACGCGCCAAAATGCGCGATCCACAAAGCCGACCAGTTTCGCCGGTGGAAATGTTCTAATAAGAGTAACGGTGGTTTGAAACCGCTGCTCCTTGAAGCGCCATCAGCGCCGGCTGCCTATTTGGCCAGCACTTCTTTGGCGGCGCGCTGGCCGGTTTCGACGGCGCCTTCCAGATATCCGTTGAACGCGACGCTCGTGTGCTCGCCGGCGAAGAACATGTTCCCCACCGGCTTGGCCACAAAATTTGCGAGCGTCGAATACTGCCCCGGCTTGTAGCAAGTGTAAGAGCCGCGAACGAACGGAGAGCTGGGCCAATGTTGGCGGACGGCCTGTTTGGTAAAAGAGTCGAGCGTTCCGGGATAGATTTGATCGACTTGGGAAATGAAATTCGTCGCGCGTTCCTGGAGCGAACCTTCATTGAGATGAAGCCCAAGGTCGCCTCCCGCAAAGTTTGTCAGGATGGCATGAGTGCCCGGCTGTCCGCGGCTCGTTTCCCAGCAGCATTGGAAACCAAGGTCCGTGAAGTGTAGCCGCTGCTCCGTGTGTCGAAGCGCTGTTCGCCTACGCTCGATTCCTCCCACACGCGCCGCGAACAGCCAGCGATGAGCTTGGCATTGGTGCCATAGCCCAATTCGTGGATCGCCTTTCGTTTCACGCCGGGCAGATCCACGTCCATTCTTAATTCCCGCAAAATAGTGAAGGGAAGCGCGAGTACAAGAATCTCGGCCTTAATGTCAGTGCTTGCATTATCGCGCCGGACCGTGAGACAAAACCGGCTTCCTTCACTCGCGATCGCTTCCAAGTGCGTATCGAGTTCCACGTCGCGCTGGAGCCGTTGAGCCAGCCGGGTCGGCACGCTGTCGTTTCCCTCCGCAATATGAAAGCGCTCGTCGCTGTCGCCGAAGAGATGAAATTCATCGGCGGCCGATTCTTCGCCGATTTCAAGCAGGAGATTGAGCGCGCTTTGTTGATCGATCTCGAGACCATACTCGCCTACGTAGGCCGCGCGGAGTACCTTGGTGATCAGCCCGGTCACGCCCCGTTTCTCGAACCATTCCCTCATGTTGAGCCGATCTACCTCGCGCCCATGTGGCGAGTCATAACTGATCTTGCCGTGGACTTTCATCTGCTCGAGATCGCTAGTGATCGCCTGCGCCACAGGCCGGAACATGTCGATGAAATCCGTGTCCGAGGGGATCAACCGGTTCTCGAAAAAATAGCAATGGCCGTTTGGCCCGTTGTCGTAAAAGAGATCCTTCACGGTCAGCGCGAGTTCTTTGGCCAGGCGTCGCAACTCTTTATGGTGAGTATCGATTGTATTCGCCACCTAGTTCGGTGAGCTGGTTGTCGGGGAAAAAATCGCGCAGGCTAAACATGCGCCCGCCGACGCGTGTGCTGGCCTCGATGACGCGCGCGATGATTCCGTGCTGCTGGAGACGGTAAGCGCAGGTCAAGCCGGTCGTTCCCGCACCGACGATGACCACCTTCGGAGATTGGACGGCGGCCCAAGTGCGCGGCGTAAAGATCGGGGCGAGGGTCGCGCCAGCCGCCATGGTCGCCGCAGTTCGCAGAAAGTGACGGCGGCTCCAAGCGGCTTCCTCGATCCGCTCGAGCCCTTCAGCAGTGCTTGTATTTGTTCTCTCCAAGCGCGCGGAGATGCGGAGAGCGCGCTGGACATCCTTAAAAATCGGGGTGCGCGCCATAAGGGGGAACGCGCTCTAGTTAAGTCGAAACAGAAAGGCGAATCAAGCCTTCTCGCGCTTTGGGCTGTTAACGGGAACGTCGAACGCGGCAAACGTCCGTCGGTCAGTTCTACTCAGTACGCGGCTTGACCCTTTTTGCCAATCCAACATATCCTGCGCTTTTGTTGGTCGGCAGAACGGCCGGTCGCCAATTCAAATCGAAGTCGCGTTGTGAATCTAAACGAACAAAATCGGGCCGAACTCACCGTTCGTGGCCTGATTATCGGAACCATCATCACGCTGGTCTTGACCGCGGCCAATGTGTACTGCGGCCTTAAGGCGGGTCTCACTTTTTCTACGTCGATTCCGGCGGCGGTGATTTCGATGGCGATTCTACGCGGGTTTCGAGGTGCGACGATCCAGGAGAACAACATCGTGCAGACGGTGGCGTCGGCGGCAGGCACGCTGTCGTCGATCATTTTCGTCTTGCCCGGTCTGATCATGATCGGCTGGTGGACTGAGTTTCCCTTCTGGATCTCGTTGGCGATTTGTGCACTCGGCGGAATTCTCGGCGTGATGTATTCAATTCCGTTGCGACGCGCCTTGGTCACGACATCGGACCTGCCCTATCCGGAAGGCGTTGCGTGCGCAGAAGTTTTGAAAGTCGGCAGTGGTGGCGAAGCCAAGGACGCTTCCGATATCGAGCACGGGCGCGCCGGTCTGCTTGCGGTTGTGTGGGGATCGATCGTTGCTGCGGTGTTCGCGATTATTGTCGCAACACAAATTTTCGCGGCAGACGTCGCCCAAACTTTCCGAATTGGCAAGCGCGGTGCCGTGAGCGGTTACGATTTCTCATTGTCATTCTTGCTGTTCGGGATCGGGCACTTGGTTGGTCTCTCAGTTGGTCTCGCCATGCTCGTCGGGGCGATAATTGGTTGGGGCTGGGGCGTGCCTCACTATTCGGCGATTGCTGGTGATCTCACGACGGCGGCTGCGACGCTCGCGCAAAAAACTTGGAGCACGAAAGTCCGTTTTCTTGGCGCCGGCGCGATTGGCGTTTCAGCGATCTGGACGTTGCTCAAACTGGTGAAGCCTGTTGCCAGCGGGCTCGCTGGCGCAATGGCGGCATCGCGCGCGCGCAAGGCCGGCAAAGCAGACACGCTGCCGATCACCGAGCGCGACATTCCCATCGGCATCGTCGGTTTGGTCACGTTAGTTTGCATGTTGCCGATCGCGTGGTTGCTCGGCTATTTTGCCAACACCAGTGGCCTGGGTGCGCATTTGCCAACGCTGATCATCGGCGGCGTCGCTTACATCGTGTTGATGAGTTTCTTTGTTTCGGCGGTAACCGGTTACATGGCGGGACTGATCGGTTCGTCCAACAGTCCGCTCTCGGGTATTGGAATTTTAGTGGTGATCGGCGCGGCCTTGCTGCTGGTGGTTGGCGTGAAACCGTATGTCGGTCCGGATGCGGGCAAAGCGCTGATGGCGTTCGCTCTTTTTACAACCGCCGTGATTTTCTCTGTCGCCGCAATCGCCAACAATAACCTTCAGGATCTCAAAACCGGCCAGTTGGTTGACGCGACACCGTGGAAACAACAAGTCGCGTTGGTGATCGGCGTCGTTGCCGGCGCGATCGTGATCCCACCCGTGCTCGATCTGATGAATCACGCTTATGGTTTCATGGGCGCACCGGGTGCCGAAACGCGCCCAAATCCATTGCCCGCGCCGCAGGCCGGCCTGATCTCGTCGTTAGCGCGCGGCGTTATCGCTGCGGACATCGACTGGAGTCTCATCCGCACCGGCGCATTGATCGGCGTCTGCATAATTTTGTTGGATGAAATTCTAGCGCGTACGACGAAACACATGCGCCTTCCGCCGCTGGCAGTCGGACTCGGGATTTATTTGCCGACGCAGAGCACGCTCATGATTGTCGTCGGCGCGGTTGCCGGCTGGTTCTTCGAGAGGCGAGCCGATCGAACTCCAAAGCCGGAAGCGACTAAGCAGCTCGGTGTGTTGCTCGCGTCGGGGTTGATCGTGGGCGAGAGCGTGCCCCTCGTCGTGATCTCTGCGATTGTCGCGTTCTCCGGCAAAGCGGCTCCACTGGCGCTGGTCGGACCTGGATTCGAGACGGCCGGAATCATCATCGGCGGCCTGGCCTTCGCAGTCATCGCATTCGTCCTTTATCGGTGGATTTTGCGAATGGCCACTACAAAATCGACATGAAACGAGAATGGAATTGGCCGATCTGGGTTGGTTTTGTTGTGGTGCTCGCTGGATTGTTCTCGTACGGGTTTTTCACCCGGTTTCCCATCACACGCGATTTCCCCTGGGCAAACCTTTTGCTCTTTGGAATTGGCACTGCGTTGTTAATCGTGGGCCTCTTTCGCGCATTTGGCCGGCCGCAAGTTTATCGCGGTAAAGTCTTCGGTTCGATACTTACGGCGATCGCTCTGTTTCTTTTCCTTTTTTTTGGTTACGAAATTTTTTACGTCCTGCGCCAGGTTCCGCTCTCCACTCACGCGCCACGCGTTGGCGAAAGGGCGCCGGACTTCATATTGCTGGATCAAAACGAGCAGCCGGTCGGCCTAGGCGATTTGCTTTCCGGCTCAAGGGGTAC
>WNGD01006736.1_pt1 | contig 10944 bp, 7 predicted proteins | sample 5400671 | NCBI WGS metagenome assembly WNGD01 (sample SAMN13153369, study PRJNA577476) | soil metagenome | isolation source: 40 cm soil or saprolite under grassland replicate 2 | place: USA:California | collected 2016-06-15
GTGGTAGCCTGCGCGGTCACGGCGATGGCGATCAGAACCGCGCTCCCGGGCTTCCGTTGGGAGCTGAGACTGACGCGCGAGCTGGTGCGGCCGCTGCTCGGCTACGGTGGCTGGGTGGCGGTCACCAACGTGGTCACTCCAATCCTGACGAGCCTCGAGCGGTTCGTGCTGGGTTCGGTGGCGGGCGTCGGTGCCGTGGCGTACTTCGCCGCGCCATACGAGGCCATCTCGCGCCTGCTCATCCTCCCGGCGTCGCTCGCTGGCGGGCTCTTCCCGGTTGTGAGTGTCCCCGTCACGAATGAAGCGCGCGCGGAGGTGGAGCGGCTGCTCGCGCGCTCAGTGCGCTCCCTGTGGGTTTTGCTTGGTGGCCCGGTGATCGTGGTGTTGCTGTTTAGTGACAGGCTACTCGACGTGTGGCTCGGGCATAGCTACGCGGCGCAAGGAGCAGCGGCCCTCGCGATCCTAGCGGTGGGAATGCTCATCATCGGATTGGCGCACGTGCCGGGGATATTTCTCCATGGCCAGGGGCGGCCCGACCTGCCGGCCATTTTCAGCATCATCGAGCTGCCGATCTACGTTGTGCTGACGTGGGTGTGTGTGCAGGCCTACGGCGTGACGGGCGCCGCCCTCGCGTGGACCCTGCGCGTCAGCCTCGATGCCGCGCTGCTATTCGCGGCTGCCAGAAAGGTCGGCCGGTTCTCGCTGAAGAGTCTCTTGGGTCTTCGCGTCACGCGCTAAGCGCGGCCTTCCAGAACCGAGCGTAGCCGTCCGCCATCCGTTCGACGCGGAACAGGCGTTCGAATCTGTTTCTGGCCGCGGCGCCCAGGCGCGCACGCAAGCCGGGATCGGCGGCGAGCCGACGAAGGTGCGCCAACCCCGTTTCCGGGGCCGCGGGATCGTACAGAAAGCCGGTCTCCCCGTGCACGACGATTTCGTCCGCACCACCGAGCGCCGAGGCCACGACCGGGACCCCGGCTTGCGCCGCCTCCAGGAGAACGGTGGGGAATGGGTCGAACGCGGTTGAGCACTGGACCAGGATATCGACTTCACTGAAGATCTGAGCGCGCGGCTGCGCGCCCTCAAATCGCACCCGCGGCCCAAGCTCCGCGGCGAGCCCAGCGGCCATGTCCGCGAGCTCGACGGCCGTATCGCCGAAGAAGGCCCAGCGCACGTGTTGGGGCCAATCGGCACGCGCCCACGACTGCGCGATCGAGAAGCCTTTCCACGCAGCATACATCCCGAGGAAGCCGATCACGAGTTCGCTTCCATTCCGGTCGCGCGACCCTGGCACGAGACCGCTAGAGCCGTTGGGGATGATACACGACCGCCGTTTGAAGCCAGTGGCACGCCACGCGGTTTCCAGTGCCGCGCTGGGGAATGCAATTGCGGCCTGTCGGTTTGCGCTGAGGCGCCACAGCCGCTGGCGCAGCCACGTGGCCGTGGGGGCATCTGGGTGGTCGTGCACCGTCGCGGTGGCAGGCACACGCAAGCGCCAACCAATCCACCACGACAGTTCGAGCGCGCGAGCGGTCCAAGCATGCACGAGACCGGCGCGTCGCAAGCGGGCGGCCGCTGCGTAGCCCGCGGGCAAGTTGAAGAGTAGCGCGTCGCGCGACGCTGGCAGCAGCACCCACGGAACCCCCGCCTCAACAGCCATCGTCGCCGGCGCAGACCCGGCCGGTGCCGCCACGGTGATCCGTGGGGTTCGGTCACCCCAGCCCCGAAGCAACTCGCCGAGGACGACCTCCGCTCCGTGGCCGGGGCCGTGGGTGGTCGAAACGATGGCCACGCATGTCACAGAGTGCTCGAGAGCGACAGTCACCGCGACGGTCTGCTGGCTTTCAGGCCGGCTTGGGCGGCCGCCAAGTTGCTCACGTACTCGGCCGACACCGCGCGCAGCAACTCGCGCTGTCTGGGCCGCGTGAGGCGGCCGCCGGGCGCTTCGATCGCATCCCGATCCGTTTCACAATACGCTACGACTTCTTCCTGGCGAAACGCGAGATTGCGGAGAAAGACCACCGGGACGTTCGCCGCATTCGCAAGATGATGCGACCCTGAGTCGGGACACACGACGACGGCGGCTTTGCTGAGAAACGCGGTCAGCCCGCGCAGGGTGAGCGCGCCCGCCAGCACGTGGCATGAGACGCCGCTTTGGCCCGCGACGATGGTGAGATGCTCCCTGTCTGCTGCCGTCCCCGCAAGCACGATTTCGGCGCGCAGCTTGCGACGGACCAGACCCATGCACGCTGCCCACCGTTCAACAGGCCAGAGTTCTGCGGGCTGGCGCGTGGTGCAGAAGAATGTCGCGACCGTCGTCTCGTGCGAGAATCCCAGCGACCGCCACGCCTCGTCGGCTTCGGCAACGTCCCGCTCCTCTAGAAACACCTGTGGTCGCAAGCTCCACGAGGGCGCTTCGTTCGCGAGGTGTGCGACAAAAGCCCGGAAGTAGGCGGGAAGCTTGTCGGGGAACGAGATCGGCACCGAGTGCGTCACCCAACCGGACATACCCTTGTGAGTGAAACTTGCGCGGTTCGGAATGCCGAGATCGATGGCCAGCTTGAGGTAAGGCCAGTACTTCACCGGATTAGAGATGAGTGACGCGTCGAACGCGAGATCGCACAAGTGCTGCCAATGCTTCGGAATGATGTCGAACGGCGAGTCGGAAGCAGCGTAGGTCAGCACGTGATCGAGATACGGATTGTGCTCCAGCAAAGGCGCCGAGGACGGCGATGTAAGGAAAAACAATTCCGCGTTCGGGAACGCCTTGCGGAGGGTCGGGAGCGACGGAGTTCGGATCAAAGCATCGCCAACGTGGTTGTCGCCGGTAATCAGGATGCGTTTCCATTCGGCTAGGGGTGTCGGATCGCAACGAACGCGACGCCGCGCATAGGCTGCGAGTCCGCCGGCGATCCATTCGGAGAAAATGGCTAGCGGAATGTTGTGCCATTGCCCGAAGGCCCGATGGTTGAGCATGCGGCTCCCCTGACCGTGAGTCGTCACGCTGCCTCCTTCACCGTAATCGGCGTCGCCAGCGAGCCCAACAGCCAGAAGAATACGCAGGTAAGCAGCGTCGAGTTGAACACGGTTGCCGTCACGGCGTTGAGCAGGATGCCCGCGGCAGCCGCCGCCAGGACAATGCCGTAGTCGGCCCGCACGTCTCTTGCGCTCCTGGTGCACGCCACGCCGGTTAAGAACCCGCCCACGATCGTCGCCACGTGCAATCCCAAACCCAGAACTCCCAGCTCCACGGCGTACCTTAAGTACTGGTTATCGCCGGCGAGCGGATCGAGACCGAATCGGATCGCCGATTGTTCCGCTACTCCCAGTCCTGCCCCGAAGGGATAGCGCAGCGCGTTATCGATCCCCCCGACCCAAGCGTCAACGTGGCTGAGGCTGCTCGAGGTTTGCCAGGTCAGCGTTTCCCAGACATAGTTCGCCAGGCCCGGTACGAGGACCAGCGCGCAGCCGAATGCGATCGTGACCGCCGTGCCAACCGTGGTGATCAGCCCCCACCGGCGTCGTGAAGCTGTGATCATAAGCGCCTGCAGCAAACACGCCACGATCGTCAACCGAGTGAGGGAGAGCAGCAGGCCCAACCACAGCATCGCGTAGCCCACCCAGACAATGGCGGCGCGTCTGCGGGCGAGAACCCAAACCGTAGCGGCAGGCATGATTACGAGAAAGGGGATAGCGAAGCCCTGGCTCGAGAGGTAAGTGGAGCCGGAGCGCCATACGAGGGAATTTCCCATTGGGACCCAGTAGTTGCCCGGAAGGCCGTACGCATTACCGACTGTGAAAAGCGTGAGCCCGAGGAAGTCTTCCACGTACGCGGCCGCCCCGAGCAATACGAGCATCTCCGGTGTCACGAAGAGACGTTCGAGCACAGCAACTGCGGATGTGATGACGCCCACAAGGAACAGGGACTTCAGTACACGCTCGTCGCGCACAACCTCGGGCGTCGCTCGGCCAACAAAATAGAGCAGCGAGAAGTAGACCGCGTCGCGCAGGCCGTACAGGCGTGCCCCGAGCGGCACGTCCAAATCGGACCAGAAGCTCGCGCCAATGATATGGGACAGAGCGAAGAGTCCGAAGCCCCCCACCACCAGGTCGAGCCATTGCACCGGCGTGCGGTCGCCGCGGCCCAGCAGCACGCGAAGTATCACGGCCACCACGAGCACCGCGACGAGGGACTCCTTCCACGCGGCGATAAGCCGTACCACAATGGAGGGCACCCCGAGTCCACCGAAGAGCGCCGCCATCACAACGGCGTGGATGGGAAGCAGCCAGATGAAGACGAGGAGCCCCGCGGCTAGGCGGTGCTGCGCACCCGGCACGGCGTGCGGCGCTGAGGTCACGGTCAAGGCGGGGTGAGGCGGATCTCCAAAGTGCGGTTGATGGCGTCCCGGACGTCCCGCATGTCCATGTTCTGGCCGCACACCGACCGCTGCTCGAAGAACACGTTGCGCCGCATATCCACGCCGTAGCTCACTTCCAACAGGCCGAAGCCCCCACGCTTGGCGGCGCGGACGCCAAATATCATGGACGTGTCGTGCGAACACCACTTGTTGGGGGCCCCATTGACGTTCGTAGTAGGGAACCTGTAGAGCGCTTCGCCATCCCAGCGGATTCTGTACGCGTAGACTCCCGCCTGCCAAAGGGGCGCCACGTAATCCACAGCGAGCCACTGGGACGAAGCTCCCGGTCCGATGGCCGCGCCGATCACCTGGCCGCGGTTGGTGTAGCCTTGGGGCACCGCGCGGCTCGTGTACCACGTCCCCACCGGGCGATCGCGCAACGTCGCCGACTTCCCGAGGTAGGTCGTCTCGAGTTGCACGCGCGCCGTGCCTGCGGGCCCTGCGGGCCGTGCCCATTGCAGGCCGAGGGTGTAGCCCTGCGTATGGTTCGGTGCCGTCAGGAAGTCCCGAAGCGATGTCGGCAGTTCGTTCCGCGCCCACTCAGTGTAGACCTCGAACCCTGCCCCAGGGAACGCCCAGCGACCGAAGAACGAGAAGACCTGGTCAGGGCCTGGCACGACGGTTGTGTCGCCGGGGAGATGGTTGTTGGGGCGGCCTGGGTTCCGGATCAGGGCGTCCAACAATCGCGTGGGGACCCGACTCCAGCTCGACACCGGCGCGTACACAGCCCGCGTGAAACCTACGGTGACATTCGGCGCTGCGCGCGGCGTCCAGGCGAGCGCGACGCCGCTGATGGAGCGCCAATTGTTTGCGAGCGACGTATCGAAGTACGCGGACTCGCGCAAACCGCCCGCGAACAACCTGAAGTCGAACGTGCCTGCGCCGGTCGCGATCGGTCGCGTCGGTCGTGTAAACAAGCGTGGGATCCCGGCTGCGTTCGTGCTCATCACGATCGCATTTTGGATGCCGGGTCCCCACCACTCGTTCTCGGTCGTGAGACCCGCGGTGATTCGTCCGAAGTCAACGTCGACCGAACTCTGAGCCCAGTCCCACTGAGTGAATCCGGTCGTACCAAAACGGACCGGCAGGTCTATAGACTCAGGCGTTGTGTGCCAGGGGTTACCGAGGGGGTTCCTGCCCGGCGGTCGGGGGAGCGATACCCAGTCCGCTGGTCCCATAAACCCCAGGTTATCGGTCTGTAAGAGCTCAGGGCCGAGGACGAGACGCACTCGCTTCATTTGCACCTCGAGGCCGGCGCGGACGCGGGAGCTCCATCCTCGGCCCGCCCACAACCAACCGTCATTGAGTGAATACGGGAGGGCGCTGTTGTCGATCGAGTACAGCTCGGGAAGAAAGTAGGCCCACCGGAGTGAGCCGGGACGGCTCGGCTGGAGTTGTGTCAGCGTCGAGGGTGACCGCAGCAGCGAATACGCAACCGGCCCGGGTGTCGTAATCGACGCGAGGCGCATGCTGTCGTCTGCGAAGCTGCCGGGCGTGACGAGTTTACCGCGCGCACCTTGCTGTGCTGGCATCTGGGAGGGGAGCGCCTGGGCGGTTGCAGCGAGCAACGCACACGTCGCGAAGCCAATACTGGGTCCGTTCATCATGGACGCCGTAATTTGCACGGGCTATCGTCAAAGGGTGAGGGGACGAACCGCAACGCTCGCAGCAATCGTCGCGGCTTTCGCGTGGTGCGGGCTTGCGGCCCAAGACGTTCATCGGCCCGCAGCGCGGACCGAGGTGTACGCAGGTTCCGAACTGGAGACATATCTCCGCAACCTTCAGGTTGCAGGCGTCATCGGGCTGTACCCGTGGTCCGCTCGGCGGTTCACGGCGGCCGAAGTGGACCGGCTGTTGCCTGCGGATTCCACGCACCCCTGGGCGGCTCGCTACGACTGGCGTCCGGCTCCTTCCCGACGGCCCTCGGTCGCGCTCGCGCGACCCGAGGTTGCGGCCCGGGTCAATACTGGGTTCCCCTACGGCTACAACGACGGTGCGGTGTGGGCCGGTCGGGGCATCACACTCAGTGTGCAAGGCGGGGCCTCGGTACGATACGGGCCGCTGGCAGCCTCGTTCGTCCCGCTGGTGTCGTGGGCGTCAAACGCAAGGTTCCGGCTACAGCCGAACGGTCAGACGGGAACGTTCATTTACGCTGATGGTCGCTTCCCCGGGAGCATCGACCGTCCGCAGCGCTTCGGCGATCATCCGTACGCGCTTGCAGACGCGGGCCAGACGGCGCTCGAGATCGCGCAGTGGGGTCTCGCGGCTGGCGTCTCGACGGCGAACGATTACTGGGGACCGGCGTCCGACTTCCCCGTAATTCTAGGTAACAACGCGGCGGGATTCCCGCACGTCTTCGCTGGAACGTCGCTCCCCCTGAACCTGTGGCTCGTGCATGTCCACGTCCGAACGCTGTTCGGTCGCCTTACGGCGACGCCATACTTTGCACAGACGGGCGATACCGCGATCCGTTCGGCAACGGGCGCGGTCGTGGTGGTTACGCCGCGGTGGCCCAAGGGCCTCGAGTTCGGGGCGACGCGCTTTAGCCATCGTATCTGGGCGCGCCGGAAGTCCGTATTCCGCGAGCTCTACTTGCCTTTCGTGTTCGGGGCATTCCACAACGACCCACTCGAGAACGAGCTGGCATCCGTCTTCTTCCGCTGGGTGGTTCCGCGCGCCGGCGTGGAAGTCTACGGCGAGTACGGCACGGAGGACTTTCGCTACAACTTCCGGGAGATCATTGTCGAGCCCGATCACAACGCTGGCTACACTGTCGGGCTGCGCAACGTGACGCTGCGACCGGACGGAAGGTTCCGTGTCATCCGAGCGGAGATCCAAGACCTTCAGCGGGGAACGCTGGTGCAAAGCCGGAGCCAAGTGCCCTTCTACATTCATAGCCCGCTGGGCGAGGGCCATACCTATCGCGGGCAAATCCTGGGATCCGAATGGGGCGTAGGCGGTGCCGCCGCAAAAGTGGCGGTGGACTGGTACGACCGCGTTGGCCGCTGGACGCTGGCGTGGTCCCGTCTACTGCGCGCCGATACCGGTGCCGGTGACACGGTTGCCACGACGCCTTTGAACCCGCACGACCTCGACGTGATGCAGACACTCGGCGTGGAAAGGGTGCTCTTCCGGGGGCGCTACGACATCTGGTGGACGGCGACGGCCGTGTACGAATTGAACCGCGACTTCCGGGGCGACGCTTTCAATCTCAACCTGAGCGTTGGTACACGCGTGGGCCTCCCGTAGCAGCTGTCAGGCGCCCGCACGGCGTCTGGTGGGTAACGTCCCGCGCACCTCGCCCGCCATACGCGCCGCCGCCACACGCAGCAGGCCTGCGTCGGCGGGATTGCGCTGCGCCCAATTTGCCAGCAGTGTACGCGCCGCGGCCCACGAAAGGCCCAGCACTGCGCCCAGCAGCCCGGCCGTTACCATGATAAGCGTCCGCCTCGGCCAATCGGGTCGGCGCGGTGGGATCGCCCGGTCCACGACTGTGATCACTGGTGTCGTATTTACCTCGTCGATCCGGGCGGCCTCGTATTGCTGGCGCAGCGAGAGGTAGAGGCTGCTGACCGTCTCGACCTGGCGCCGGAGACGCAGCTCCTCGATCGTTAATGCAGGCGAGTCGCGCCACTGGCGGTTCGTCTCAAAGAACGCGCGCAGCGCGTTCTCGGCCGCGCGCAGCTCATCTTGGGTTGCGGCGACGCGACCCTCGAGGAATTCGCGGCGGGCCTGTGCGCGGGTCAGTCGCTGCTCTTTGTTGAACTCGCTCACGAGGCCTACCGCGCGGTTCGCGACGTCGGCCGCGAGCGTTGGCCAGCTAGCGGTGACCCGCAAGGCCACGAAACTCGTCCTCGGGTCGGTCGTGACGGTCATCCTGTTGCGCAGCCGCTTCACCGCCAGCTCAATCCCGCGGAGCGAGTCCGGCGTGCGAATGCCCAATTCCTGCACGAGATTGGCACTGTCCTCACGTTCGGGGGTGCGCGGGTCTGGGAAGCGGGACAGGGCCAGCCGCGTTAGCAGTTCCCGGCTCCGGAGCAGCTGAGCGTAAAAGGCAGGGGAGTGGGACGGGTCCCGGGATGGCCCCACGCCGAGTTGGGAGGCGATACCCGAAAGCCCTGGGTCCGTCGCCAGTTCCGCGAGCCCGCGGGGCAGCTCGACGGAGGCGTCGGTCGTCACGAACGAGACCTCGGCACGGTACGACGGCGGGAGCACGAACGACAGGGCCAAAGCCAGCAATGCGACGCCCGCAGCGACTGCCAACGCCTCGCGCCAACGTGCCAGAGCTCCGGCTACGAGCGCGGCGAAGGTCATTGGAACCGATTCCATGGAGCCCGTAACTTGTTGCGGCGGCGCCACTTCGTCAAGGATACTTCCGCAACGCAGCCGTCCGCCTCAAGCTGGTCGTCGGAATGCGTCGCGCAATCAACAAGGGGGAAGCTAGTGGGCGAACGTGTCTTGGTGACTGGAGGTGCAGGATTCGTGGGCTCCCACCTTGTCGACGCGTTCCTCGGGCGGGGACATCGAGTGCGCATCCTCGACAGCCTCGAGCCACAAGTGCACGGACCCGAGGGCCAACTGCCAGCTTATGTGAACGGCAAGGTCGAGTTCGTGCGTGGGTCGATCACCGACGCTGCGGCGGTGGCGCGCGCCCTCGATGGGATCGACGTCGTCCTGCACCATGCGGCGCTGGTTGGAGTGGGACAGTCGATGTACGACATCGCCCGATACTGTCACGTAAACACGGGCGGTGCAGGGGTCCTGCTCGAGGCGATCGTGAAGCTGCGCAAGCGAATTCGCAAGGTCGTCGTCGCCTCCTCCATGTCGGTGTATGGGGAAGGGGCGTATCGCACGACTCCGGGCGAGATGCGCGCGCCGCGGCTGCGCAGGCGCGAACGGTTGGAGCGAGCCGAGTGGGAGATGCGGGACCCGACGACAGATGCGCCGCTCGCGCCGATGCACACGCCGGAGTCGAAGCCGCTCCAGCCGACGTCGGTGTACGCAATCACCAAGCGCGACCATGAGGAGCTGTTCCTCAGCGTGGGGTACGCGTATCGCATTCCGACCGTCGCGCTGCGCTATTTCAACATCTACGGCGAGCGTCAGGCTCTCTCCAACCCGTACACCGGCGTCGCAGCAATATTCAGCGCGCGGGTCCTCAACGGGCAGCCGCCGGTCCTTTTCGAGGATGGGAAGCAAAGCCGGGACTTCGTGCACGTGTCCGATGTGGTCCAGGCGAATCTGCTCGCGCTCGAGAGCGATCGTGCGGACTATCAGGCCGTGAACATAGGCACCGGCCGGCCCACGACGGTGCGGGAAGTGGCGGACGCGATTCTCGGCGCGCTCGACGCCCGTGATCTCGCGCCGACAGTGCTCGGGACGTTTCGCGAGGGCGACATTCGGCACTGCTACGCGGACATCACGCTCGCCCGCTCGCTCCTTGGTTACGAGCCACGGGTGGCGTTTGCGGACGGCATGCGCAAGCTCGTCGCGTGGGTGCGGAGCCAGCAGGCAATGGACCGTTTCGACGAGGCGCACCAGCAGCTCGTGACCCGAGGCCTGGCGTGACGTGCGGATCGGCATCGATGTCCACGTCCTGAGCGGACCGCCGCAGGGTACCGCCTCCGTGTGGCTCAACCTGTTACGCCATCTGCCGGCTGGCCACGAATACCTGCTGTACAGCTTCGATCCTGGCCAGACCAAGAGGTTGTTTCCCGAGCGGCAGTTCGTTCACCGCGGGATTCCGCTGCACCAGGCGCATATCCGCATCCAGCTCCTGTACCCGTGGCTTGCGCGCCGTGATGGGTGCGACGCCTTCCACGTCAACTATTACGGTCCTTGGTTCGGGGCGCCGGGTCTGGTGGTCACCATTCAGGACCTCATCTATTTGGACTTTCCAGCGTACGCTCCCCCCGGCCGGCGCTGGCAGATGCGTGTTCTGGGCCGTCTCTCCGCTCGCGCGGCGAGGCAGATCACGACCGCATCGGAGTATTCCAAGCGGCGCATCACGGAACGCTTCGGCGTCGCGCCGGAGAGGATCTCGGTCGTGCCCAACGGACTCAGCCGGACGTGGGCCGAACCGGATGGCGATGGCTTGGCCGCCGCCTGGACGCGGCTCGCGCCCCTTTTGCCAGACCGCTTCCTCCTGACGGTCGGGAGACTCGACCCGCGCAAAAATCTGCCGCTCGCCGCCCGGGTGACCCGCGAGTTACGCAACATGGGGCTCGCTGACGGACTTGTCGTCGTCGGCCCCGACGACTTCGGCGGAGCTGCCATTCGTCGCGCGTGGCAGACCGAGGAGACCGCCGGCCTCGTGGTCCACTTGCCTGGTCTGGACCTGGCTGAGTTGCAGGCGCTGTACAGACGCGCTCGTTGCCTGCTGTTCCTTTCACTCGCCGAAGGGTTCGGCATGCCGCTGCTCGAGGCCATGGCGATGGGGACTCCGATCGTCGCTTCGAATCGCACGGCGATCCCCGAGGTTTGCGGCGACGCGGCGCTCCTGGTCGATCCAGCGGAGGAGGAGGCTGTC
>WNGD01007642.1_pt1 | contig 10942 bp, 10 predicted proteins | sample 5400671 | NCBI WGS metagenome assembly WNGD01 (sample SAMN13153369, study PRJNA577476) | soil metagenome | isolation source: 40 cm soil or saprolite under grassland replicate 2 | place: USA:California | collected 2016-06-15
CCCGGTGACCTGGCCACCCGCTGACCTGGCCACCCGCTGACCTGGCCACCCGCTGACCTGGCCACCCGCTGACCTGGCCACCCGGCCGAGCAGGTGCTGATCGCGGGAGAGTTCAGGCGTTCACGCCGTGGTCTCGGAGAATATCGTTCAGCGCCGCCTTGTCGTGCGCGCTGCCCGCTGACAGCCGCCTGAGCACCAGCACGCACGGCATCCCGAATTCGCCGCCGGGAAACTTCCTGCTCCTGGTTCCGCCGACGCAGACCGACCATGGCGGAATCTCGCCGCGGGGCAATTCCTCGCCCGTCTCCACGTCGATCACATGCGAGCTCTTGGTCAAGATCGTGCCTGCGCCCAGCACCGCGCCGGCCCGCACTCGCGCGCCCTCTACGACCATGCAGCGCGAGCTGATGAACGCGTCGTCCTCGATCACCACAGGAACCGCGCCGGCCGGCTCAAGCACACCGCCGATGCCGACCCCGCCGGCCAGGTGGACGTTCTTGCCGACCTGGGCGCAGGAGCCTACGGTCGCCCAGGTGTCGACCATCGTGCCGCTGTCCACATAGGCGCCGATGTTGACGAAGGACGGCATGAGCACCGCCCCCGGCGCGACAAACGCACCCCAGCGGACAATCGAGCCTGCCACTGCCCTGACGCCGTCCAGGTTGCTGGTGAGCGGCACCCTGTCGTGATAGCGGAAGTCGCCGACCTGCGAGGCGACCATCGGCAGCAGCCGGAAGGCCAGCAGGATCGCACGCCTGGCGCGCTCGTCCATGACGATCTCGCCGGTGACCGGGTCCGGCCAGGCCACCCTGGCATGCCCCGCGTCGATGGAGTCGACCGCCGCGACGACCGCCGCGCGGGCGGAGGCGTCCTGCGGGGTCAGCACACTGCGCCGTGCCCAGAGGTCGTCGATGCTGGCGGGAAGCGGGGAGGCGACCGGGTCTGCTGCTGCGTTCATCCGGTATCGCTCTTGCCATCGTCATCTTGCTCGGCGGCGGCGCCTACTTCGCATTCCGGCACGTCGCGCCGCTGCTTGCACCGGGCAGCGGCTGCGAGGTGAAGACGAGCAGCCAGGTGTTCAAGCTGGACCCCAGCCAGGCAGGCATCGCGGCGACCATTGCCGGCGTGGCCAGGCGGCACGAGTTGCCGGCGCACGCTGTCACCGTCGCGTATGCCACCGCCCTGCAGGAGTCGAAGCTGCAGAATCTCCGGTTCGGCGACCTGGACTCGGTCGGCGTGTTCCAGCAGCGGCCTTCGGAAGGCTGGGGAACGAGACGACAGCTGGAAGACCCCGTCTACGCGACGACCAAGTTCTTCCAGGCGCTCACCAAGGTGCCCAGGTACCTGCAGATTCCTGTCTACAAGGCGGCACAGGCGGTTCAGCGCAGCGCCGACGGGACCGCCTACATCCAGTACCAGCAGATGGCCGCCGGCCTGACCAGGGGCTTCACCGGGAGCGATCCGCGCTCAGTCTGGTGCTGGTACAACGGGCGGACGCACGGGCGGCCCCGCCTCGCCGCCGCCGGCCAGGACCTGACGCGGGCGTTCGGCCCGCTGGCGGTACGCACCGCCGGGGACCCGAGGATGATCGTGACCGTGCCGCACCGGGCCGAGGGCTGGTCGGTGGCCACCTGGCTGGTCTCGCACGCGTCGCACTACGGGATCCGTGACGTGCGGTACGGCCGCTACGAATGGCGGGCCGCCAAGGGCGCCAGCGGCTGGACCCGCGGGCATTCGCAGGAGCCGGCCGGGCGCATCCAGCTGGGCTGATAGCCTGCGTTCCCGCGGGAGGGCGAACCGATGGCGCACGCACGGGCAGGGCAGGAGATACTTGGCTGTGGCCTCGAAACTGGGCCGGCCAGCCCTCGCGGGCGTGCCAGCGCGTGGACTGAAGAGGAGTTCCAACGTGACCTACATCATCGCGCAGCCTTGCGTCGATCTGCTCGACAAGAGCTGCATCGAGGAATGCCCCGTCGATTGCATCTACGAGGGCGAGCGAATGCTATATATCCACCCCGACGAGTGCGTGGACTGCGGCGCCTGCGAGCCGGTCTGCCCGGTGGAAGCGATCTTCTACGAAGACGACGTACCCGATCAGTGGAAGGACTACTACAAGGCGAACGTCGAGTTCTTCGACGACCTCGGCTCGCCCGGCGGCGCCGCCAAGACCGGCAAGATCAACAAAGACCACCCGCTGATCGCCGCCCTGCCGCCGCAGGAGGTCCAGAACTGACCCTGGCCAGCCGGCTGCCTCGGTTCCCCTGGGACGCGCTCGAGCCCGCCAAGGCAACGGCAGCGGCCCATCCCGGCGGGCTCGTGGACCTGTCCATCGGCACTCCGGTCGACCCTGTCCCCGCTGTCGTGCGGGACGCGCTCGCGAGGGCATCGGACTCCCCTGGCTACCCGGCTGCCGCCGGGACGCCCGCACTCCGCGAGGCTGCCGCGGCGTGGCTGGCGCGCCGCCACGGCGTGATCGTGGAACCGGCTGCGGTGCTGCCGGTGATCGGGACCAAGGAGCTGATCTCGTCGCTGCCGACCCTGCTCGGCTGCGGGCCCGGCGACCTGGTGATGTATCCGCGGCTGGCCTATCCGACCTACCACGTAGGCGCGCTGCTGGCGGGCGCGCGACCGCTGGCCGCCGACGCGACGCTCGCGCTCGGCCCCGAGCGCGTCCGGCTTGCCTGGCTGAACTCCCCGTCCAATCCGACCGGGCAGGTGCTGCCCGCCGAGCATCTGCGCAAGGTCGTGGCCTGGTCCAGGGAACGGGGCACGATCATCGCATCGGATGAGTGCTACCTCGGGTTCGGCTGGGACGCTACGCCGGTGTCGGTGCTGGACCCCGATGCCTGCGACGGCTCGCACCAGGGACTGCTCGCCGTGCACTCGATGTCCAAACGCTCCAACATGGCCGGTTACCGGGCGGGCTTCGTCACCGGGGACCCCGCCCTCGTGCGGGAATTGCTGGAGATCCGCAAGCACGCCGGGCTGCTGGTGCCCGGCCCCGTTCAGGCGGCGATGGCCGCGGCGCTCGGCGACCACGAGCACGCCGAGGCGCAGCGGGCGATCTACGCCGCGCGGCGGGGCCGCCTCCGCACCGCGCTCGAGGCCGCTGGCTGGGCGGTCAGCCATTCCGAGGCCGGACTGTACCTGTGGGCCGCCCACCCCGGATACGACTGCTGGGAGGCGGTGCGGGTGCTGGCCAGCGCCGGCATCCTCGTCGCCCCCGGCGATTTCTACGGGTCGGAGGGCACGCCGCACATCCGGGCGGCGCTCACCGCGACCGATGAGCGGATCGACGCCGCCGTGACCCGGCTGGCCGGGCTGGCCGGGCTGGAGTGATCGCATGTTCCGGCTCTACGACACGCTGGCCAGGCAGGTCGTGCCCGTCGCTGCTGGCCGCCGCGGTGAGCTGCGCATGTACACCTGCGGGCCGACCGTGTACCGGGCGGCGCACGTCGGGAACCTTCGGTCCTACCTGCTGTCCGACCTGATCAGGAGAAATGCCGAGCGACACCAGCTGACCGTGGTCGTCTGCCAGAACATCACGGACGTGCGGCACCTGACCGACGACAGCGCGATCGACTCAGCGGGCGAAGACAAGGTGCTGGCTCAGGCCCGCGCCGAGGGCACCACCGCGCTGCAGCTTGCCCGGCACTTCGAGGACGCGTTCCGCGCCGACTGCTCCGCGCTGAACCTCCTTCCGCCCGGCTACTGGCCGCGTGCGTCTGAGTCGATCGGCCTGATGATCGACATGATTGCGAAACTGATCGAGACCGGGCATGCCTACGCCACGCCGGACGGCTCGGTGTACTTCGACGCGCGATCGTTCCCCGGCTACGGCGAGCTGTCCGGCAACCGTCTCACCGACCTGCGGCCGGGACACCGCTCCGGCGGCGAGGTGGACGAGAAGAAACGGTTCCATGCGGACTGGGCGCTCTGGAAGGCCGCGGCCGCGGGCCGGGAGCTGACCTGGTCAACGCCATGGGGGACCGGCTTCCCCGGCTGGCATACCGAGTGCTCCGCCATGTCGTTGCATTACCTCGGCAGCCTGATCGACATCCATGCCGGCGGCATTGACCTGCGGTTCCCCCATCACGAGGATGAGCGCGCCCAGTCCGACTCGGTGGCCGGGCACCGGGTTGTCCGGCATTGGGTGCACGGCGAGCACCTGCTGTTCGAAGGCCGCAAGATGGCCAAGTCAACGGGCAATGTGGTGCTGCTGAGCGACATCACCGATCGCGGGCTCGATCCGCTGGCACTCCGGCTTGCGCTGCTCGAGCATCGCTACCGCCAGCAGATGAACCTGACCTGGGACACCCTGACCGCGGCGGACAAGACGCTGCGCAGGTGGCGGGAACGCGTCGCTGACTGGGCCAGGTCGCCGAGCAAGCCGATGTGCGCGCAGTACGTCGGCGACATCACCGGCGCGTTCGACGACGACCTGGACACGCCGGCCGCCCTGCGGGCGCTGCGCGGGCTGGAGAAGGACGCCGAGATCCCGGCGGGGTCGAAGTTCGAGACCTTTGCCTCCGTCGACCGGCTGCTCGGGCTCGACCTGGCCAGGGATGTCGGCCGGCCGGCCGTGACCAGGCCGCTGCCCGCCGGGGCGGCGGAAAAGCTGCGGGCCAGGCAGGCCGCCCGGCAGGCCAGGGACTTCGCTGCCGCTGACCGGCTGCGGGACGAACTCGCCGCCGTCGGCGTCACCGTCACCGATACGCCCGGCGGCCAGCACTGGACGGTCGGCCCACGCGGCTAGGACGGGAGCTTGACTCCGGCCGCCGAGGCGCAACGTCTTGCACGCATGGCGGCGCACTACGCAACAGATCGCCGCCAACGCGCACGGACTGCGCGGGCCCGGCGCGCTACCCGGCTCGTACGCTGGATTCTGTTCGATCAGTAACGGACGAAAGGGGGCAGACATGGCAGGTAGCCAGAATCCGGGCGCCGCCGCGCGGACAGCGCACGAACTGCGGGCGCAGGCGCGGCTGCATGGCGCGCATAACTATCACCCGCTGCCGGTGATGATTTCCGAAGCCGAGGGCTCCTGGGTCACCGACGTGGACGGCCGGCGCTACCTCGACATGCTGGCCGCCTACTCGGCGATCAACTTCGGCCACCGGCATCCGCGGCTGGTGGCCGCCGCGCAGCGGCAGCTGGAGCGGGTCACGCTGGTCAGCAGGGCGTTCGAGAATGACCAGTTCGGCCCGTTCTGCGCGGAGCTGGCGGCGCTGGCCGGCATGGAGATGGTGCTGCCGATGAACACCGGCGCCGAGGCGGTGGAGACGGCGATCAAGACCGCGCGAAAGTGGGGGTACGAGGTCAAGGGAGTGAGCGCCGACGAGGCGGTCATCGTGGCCTTCAGCGGCAACTTCCACGGGCGCACCACCACGATCATCAGCTTTTCCACCGACGAAGACGCCAGGGGCTCGTATGGCCCGTTCACGCCTGGCTTCGTGGTCGTGCCGTACGGCGACCTCGAGGCGCTGGCCGGGGTCATGAATGACCGCGTGGTCGCCGTCCTGGTAGAGCCGATCCAGGGCGAGGCCGGCGTGCTCGTGCCGCCGCCCGGTTTCCTGACCGGAGTACGCGACCTCTGCTCGGCCCATGGCGCGCTGATGATCGCCGACGAGATCCAGTCCGGCCTCGGCCGGACCGGGACCACGTTCGCGTGCGAGCACGAAGATGTCGTGCCCGACATGTACGTGCTCGGCAAGGCGCTCGGCGGCGGCATCGTGCCGGTATCCGCCGTCGTCTCATCCGGTGATGTCCTCGGCGTGTTCAAGCCGGGACAGCATGGCTCCACTTTTGGCGGCAACCCGCTTGCCTGCGCCGTGGCGCGGGAGGTCATCGCGATGCTGTCGACCGGCGAGTTCCAGGAGCGGTCGGCCAAACTCGGCGCGCACATGCACGACCGGCTGTCCGGCCTGCCGAGGGATGCCGTGCGGCAGGTGCGCGGGCGCGGGCTGTGGGCCGGCGTGGAGTTGAGCGCGCTGTCCGGCCGCGAGGCCTGCGAGCGGCTGGCCACGCTCGGCGTGCTGGCCAAGGACACCCACGGCACCGCGATCAGGCTTGCGCCGCCGCTGGTGATCGCCGAATCCGACCTCGACTGGGCGCTTGATCGCATCGAGGAGATCATCCGCTGACCTGTCCGGCTAGCCCGGTGCCGCCAGCGGTGCCTAGCCGGGCGCCAGACGGCGGTACTCGCCGCTGAAGTAGACCAGCGGGCCGCCGTCCCTGTGCTCGGTCACGCTGACGACCTCGCCGACCACGATGCTGTGGTCCCCGCCGTCGTGTACCGCCGTGGTCCGGCATTCGAGCGACGCCAGCGCGGCGTCCAGGATCGGCGCGCCGGTCACCGGCCCCGGATGGTGCGCGATCATGTCCAGCTGGCCGTCCAGCGGGCGCCCCCGGGTGGCCAGCCAGCGGGCTGTCTTCTCGGCTTCCTCGTCAAGCACCGATACCGACCAGATCCCGGCCGCCAGCACCGCGTCATGAAAGCGCGCGATCTTCTCCGCGCAGAACAACACGAGCAGCGGATCCAGCGAGACCGACGTGAAGGCGCTGACGGTCATCGCATGCCCGGTGCCCTGCACGCTGGTGGCCACGACCACGATGCCGGTGGGGAACCTGCCCGCCGCCCGCCGGAACGCGCCAGCGTCCGGCGCCGTCAACGGCCTGCCCTTGACGGCCGGGACCGGGGGGTTCTGGCGAACGCCACGACGACGCCGGCGGCGGCGCACAGCGCGCCGCCGTACAGGAACCACTTGCCCGCAGCGGTATTCGTGATCACGACACTTCCTCCCGGCGTGGTCATGGCCAGCACGAACGACGCGGCGAACCATCCCACTGCGGGCATAAGCCCAGCGGTCGGTGCCTGCATTCCCCAGGCAGCGAGAACGGAGGTCGCGAAGATGGCCATCGCGAAGGCGAGCGCCGCGGCCGGGACCGGGCCGAGGGCCGCGCTGTAAAAGAAGCAGCCGATCAGGCCCTGCAGCCCGCCGAGCACGAACAACAGCACGTAAGCGCCGCCGGTGACCAGCACCTCGCTGCTGCCGCCCGGCGTGGTGTTCTGCACGGACTGAAGGCTAGCCAAGTCCGGCGAAAAGATCGTCTTCCCAGCCGTGCGGCCGGCGGCCGGGACCGCGCGGGCCTGCCAGCAAGGTGTAATACTCGCGGCCGAACGCCCGCTGCCCCACGTTGTCGGATAGCGCGAAGAACGGGCTGTTCACGGCGATCTGGGTGACGTGCGCGCGCATCGCCGCGATCTTGGCATCCAGGTACTCGGTGGCGTCGATATCCGTGGTCACCTCGTCATCGGGCACGCCGAACGGGAAGTCATCCACCGACTCGACCTGAGTGAAGTCGGGGCCGCCGCCAGGGATGCTCCCCGTATCGGTGCCGCGCATCACCTCGACCGCCTGGGCCAGCACGGACTTGGGCATGGTCGTCGCGTAGAACTTGCCGACCAGGCCGCCGGCGAGCTCGAACGCGCGCCAGGCCACGCGGTGCGCCTGGATATGGTCCGGGTGACCATAGAAGCCGTTGTCGTCGTAGCTGATCATGACCTGCGGGCGAACCTCCCGTACCACCCTCAGCAACTCGCGAGCCGCTTCGTCCACGTCGGCCTGCCAGAAGCTGTTATCCCAGTCGTTGGACGCGGTACCCATCATCCCGGAGTCATGCCACCGGCCGGCACCGCCGAGAAACCGGTGATCGGTCACGCCAAGCGCCGCGCAGGCCTCGGCTAGCTCGCCGATCCGGTGCTGGCCGAGGCCGCCGTCGGCGTCCCAGGCCAGGTGCGCAAGCTCGGGCGGGATGATCTCGCCAAGCTCGCCCAGAGTGCAGGTAACCAGCGTCACCGCAGCGCCCTCGGCCGCGTACTTCGCCATCGTCGCGCCGGTACCAATCGACTCGTCGTCCGGATGGGCGTGCACGAGCAGGAGCCTACGGCGGTCGTCGGTTGTGCTCATACCGGTGAGCTTAACCGCGGGCCGGGCAGCCGCCCCGCGACGTCGCGACCGCCGGGCTCGACGGCTGACCGGCGGCCGGCTGGCAGGATCTAATCCCATGACGGACAACGTGACCGACACCTTTCCCCGCCAGCAGGCGCGGACCCAGCGCTTCACGCTCGGGGTCCCGCGGTCCTTCGAGATATCGCCCGACGGGAACCTGATCGCCTTCCTCCGCTCGAAAGGCGGGTCGGACCCGGTCAACTGCCTGTGGCTGCTTGACGTCGCCACCGGGCAGGAGCACCTGATCGCCGACCCGGCTCAGCTCGGCACCGACGGCAGCAACCTGGACCCAGAGGAGAAGGCGCGCCGGGAGCGTTCGCGCGAGCAGGCCGCCGGCATCGTGGCGTTCAGCTGCGACGGCGACTTCCGGCTGGCGGTCTTCGGGCTTTCCGGGCGGGTGTACGCGGCGGACCTGACCGTGCCAGGCACCGGCGGCCAGCCCAGCATCCGCGAGATTCCCGCGCTGGCCCCGGCGGCCGACCCGACACCCGACCCGGCCGGCCGTCTCGTCGCCTATGCCCGCGGCGGCGCGCTGCGGGTGACTGACCTGCGCACCGGGGACGACCGGGCCGTCGTCGCTGATGCGGCCACCGATGTCTCGTACGGCCTTGCTGAATTCATCGCCGCGGAGGAGATGGGCCGCCGCCGCGGCTACTGGTGGGCACCGGACTCGCGCGCGCTGCTCGTCGCGCGGGTCGACGTGAGCCCGGTGCTGCGATGGCATATCGCCGACCCGTCGGACCCGGCGCGGCCCGCCACCGAGGTGCGGTATCCGGCCGCCGGCACCGCCAACGCCGTTGTCTCGCTCGTGCTGGCCGGCCTGGACGGCACGCTCACGCCGGTGGACTGGGACAACGGAGCCTTTCCCTACCTGGTCACCGCGTGCTGGCAGGGCTCCGGCGCCGCCGCGGACACCCCGCTGATCGTGGTGCAGACGCGAGATCAGCGGGAGGTACGGATCCTGGCGGTCGACGCCGGCAGTGGCGCGACGACCGTCGTCTGCGCCGACAGCGACCCGCACTGGCTCGACATCATTCCCGGCGTGCCGGCCAGGACCAGCGACAACCGGATCGTCTGGACGGCCGATGCCGGCGGCGCGCACCGGCTGGTCGTCGCCACGCCCGGCGAACTCGCCGCCGATGAGGCCGTCCCGGTGACGCCGGACGGGCTCCAGGTCAGGGAGGTGCTCAGTGTCGACGGCGACACCGTGCTCTTCGCCGCGTCGGACACCGAGCCGGCCGAGATCGGGCTGTGGACATACGGGCCGGCCGGCCTGGCCAGGCTCGCGCACGGCGACGGCGGGCCCTGCGTGCAGGCCGGCCGGAGGGCCGGCGGCACGACCGTCACGGCCAGCCAGTCCCTGGCGCAGGACGGGGTCACCGTCCGCGTGCTGCGTGATGGCGAGGTCGGCCGGATCACCTCGCTGGCCGAAACGCCGCTCGTCCCGGTCCCCCGGCCGGACATCTTCGCGGCCGGGGAACACGGCATCGCGGCCGCGCTGCTGCTCCCGTCCTGGCATCAGCCGGGCGCCGGGAAACTGCCGGTGCTGATGGACCCCTACGGCGGCCCGCACGGGCAGATGGTGCAGGCCAGGCGGAATGTCTACCTCACCTCGCAGTGGCTGGCCGAGCAGGGGTTCGCGGTCGTCATCGCAGATGGCAGGGGCACTCCCGGCCGCGGCCCGCATTGGGAGAAGGCGGTGGCCGGCGACCTGGCGGACCCGCCACTGCAGGACCAGGTCGAGGCGCTGCACGCCGCCGCCGCCCGGTGCGCCGACCTGGACCTGGGCCGGGTGGCGATCCGGGGCTGGTCGTTCGGCGGCTACCTGGCCGCGCTGGCCGTGCTGCGCCGTCCCGACGTCTTCCACGCCGCCATCGCGGGCGCGCCGGTCACCGACTGGCGGCTGTACGACACCCACTACACCGAGCGCTACCTCGGCCATCCCGACGACAGCAAGGGCGCTTACGAGCAGCACTCGCTGCTGTCCGACGCGCACAAGCTGACCAGGCCGCTACTGATCATCCACGGGCTGGCCGACGACAACGTCGTCGTCGCGCACTCGCTGCGGCTGTCATCGGCGCTGCTGGCGGCCGGCCGGCCGCACAGCGTGCTGCCGCTGTCCGGGGTAACCCACATGGCATCGCAGGAAGAGGTAGCAGAGAACCTGCTGCTGCTCCAGGTTGATTTCCTGGGCAAGTCGCTCGGTGTAGCGAGTGTCACACCCGGATTGGCGCGCCCCGCGCCAGCGCGGTGATATTCCTTTGGAATAGGGTTCACACGGCACCGCGGCCATGCGCCGAGCCCAGGCACCGTATCCAGGTTCCCGGACAGCGCATGCGGCAGGCGGCGCGACCCAGTGAGTTTCCAGGGCGGAGACGTCGACGATGACGCAGGCAACGGACGCGCCGGCCAAGACCAGGGCGCAGATTAGCGAGCGGACGCTGCGCCAGGATCCATGGTGGCGGGCCCCGGCCGTGACCGCGACGCTGCTGACCGTCTGGGTGGCGTACGCGACCGTGCACGTCTTCATCGGCAAGGGGTACTGGGTGCCCAGATACCACTACCTGACGCCGTTCTACTCCCCGTGCGTCAACGGCGAGTGCGTGGCAGGATCGAGCAGCCTCGGCACCTGGTTTCCGGCCGTGCCGCCGATCATCCCCTACGCGGTCGTGTCGCTCCCGTTCATCCTGGGCTTCCGGCTGAGCTGCTACTACTACCGGCGGGCCTACTACCGGGCGTTCTGGCGGGCGCCCGCGGCCTGCGCGGTGCGCGAGCCGCACGCCAGCTACACCGGGGAGACCCGGGTCCCGCTGATCCTGCAGAACCTGCACCGCTACTTCTTCTACCTCGTGATCCTGATCTCGGTGCTGAACACCTGGGACCTGGTGCAGGCATTCCGCGGCCCGGACGGCAGCTTCGGGCTCGGCCTC
>WNGD01010911.1_pt1 | contig 10940 bp, 11 predicted proteins | sample 5400671 | NCBI WGS metagenome assembly WNGD01 (sample SAMN13153369, study PRJNA577476) | soil metagenome | isolation source: 40 cm soil or saprolite under grassland replicate 2 | place: USA:California | collected 2016-06-15
AGCGGCCCGGCGGCGATGGCGACACCGCCGAGGCCCGACCAGGCCCCGATCGCCGCTGCGGCCATCACGGTGAGCGGCCGTCATCTGGCGATTCGCGATCCGGTTCGAGCAGGCGGACCTCGAGCAGGTCCAGGCCGAGCGCGTCGATCTCGGCCAGCACCCCGTACAGCGCCGACCGGTCCAGCAGCCCGGTGAGCAAGGTTTCCGCGCCATGCCACCGCGGCACCATGGCCGGAAACGCGGACAGCATCATGGCGCCAAGATGCCCGTTGATCCGGATCGTGTACAGGGCAGGGGCCGGGTCCATGCGGCCATCGTGGGCGGCGGGCAGGTGAACCCGCATCACCGGATCCCGGTGATGCCGACCTGTGGCGACGGCATTCGGTCCTCACCAACTCGGCGTGATCGGCGACTGCAGTGCCGCCCTCGGGCCGTGACCAGCGCGCCTGCCTGAGCGGGCGGCCACGGCTGTACTCGGTCACGAATCACCGGGATCTGGTGACGCCCCCTCACCTGCCCGGCGGCAAGCCTGGACACCACTGGGGCCGCGCGAGCAGCGGAGCCACGAAGGAGGACAACGATGACGAGGGGCCTGGGTGTCTGGACCGCTGAGGACTGCGCCTTGGTGCTGATCGACTACCAGAATGAGATGTTCGAGGTCATCCGGTCGCAGACGCCCCCGGCCTAGAGCTCGCAGGTCCACCCATAACCGGAAGGAGAGATGAGATGTCGTCCGATTTCATGGCCGTTTGCGTGCCGGAGGTGACGTCGTGAGCGAACGCGTAGCGATCGTGGTCGGCGCGGGCGGAGAGCTTGGCCGGGCTACCGCGGTGGCCCTGGCGGGTACCGGCTATACCGTCACCGGAATCGACCGCAACGAGCAAGGGCTGAAGGAGCTGTCCGACGGCATCCGCCGCGAGGTGGGCGACGCGACCGATCCGGCCGTCGCCAAGAGCCTGATCGACCGGATCGCCGCCGAGGCCGGCCCTCCTGAGGTGCTGGTGAACACCATCGGCATGTTCCGCCTGGGCGAGGCGACCGCCGCGACGCCCGAGGACCTGAAGGTCCTGATGGACGTCAACCTGGGGGCGGCCCTGTGGCTGAGCCAGGCCGTGGAACCGTACATGCGCCAGCGCGGCAAGGGCTCCATCGTGCACGTGTCGGCCCGCCCGGCGACCGACCCGACCGCCGGCATGGCGGCCTACAGCCTCAGCAAGGCGGCTCTCAGCCACCTCATCCGCATTCTCGACCTGGAACTGCGCCCGCACGGCATCCGGGTCAACGCGGTCGCACCGCAGCTCATCGACACAGCCGCTAACCGGGCCACGTTCCCGGCCGAACTGCTGGCCCACGCCGTCCGGCCGGAAGCGATAGCGAACGTCATCGCCTTCCTCGCCGGCGACCTCGCCGCACCCGTCAGCGGCGCGATCGTCCCGGCTTACGGCGCCTAACCCACGTCTCCTCGAAGGGAAAGACCATGGCATCCACGAACCGCCGCTCCTTCCTCGCCCGCGGCGCGGCCCTCGCGGCCGTCCCCGCGGTCGCGACGCTGGCCGGCGGCGCCCTCGCCGACCGGGCATCGGCCGGCACCCTGCCCGACTACGCGCCGGTCCCGCCATCGGCGCTGGGGCCCGCCGTCAACGCCCAGGGCTTCTACGTGGGGCAGGTGGAGAAGAACCTCTACTGGGTCACCGACGCCACCTATCAGGCAGCGTTCCTGACCACCCGTGATGGGGTCGTGCTGTTCGACGCGCCCCCGACCATCGGGCACAACCTCCAGCGGGCCATCGACCAGATCGCCTCCGCCAACGGAGTGTCCAGCACGGTGACCCACATCGTCTACTCCCACCACCACGCCGACCACCTCGGCGCCTCGTCGCTGTTCGGCCGGAACGTGGTCCGGATCGGCCAGATCGAGACCAAGAAACTGCTGGCCAGCGAGAAAGATCCCACCCGGCCCGTGCCCGACGTCACCTTCGACACCAGCTACACGCTGCGCGTGGGCGGGGAGCGCGTGGACCTGGCGTGGCACGGCACCAACCACACCCCCGACAACATCTACATCCACTTCCCCAACCATGACACGCTCATGCTGGTCGACGTCAACCTGCCCGGCTGGGTGCCGTTCGACAGCTTCAACCTGAACGAGGACATCCCCGGCTCCATCGCCGCCCCGGACACGGCCATGGCCTACCCGTGGAAGCACTTCATCGGCGGCCACATGGGACGGCTCGGCACCCGCCACGACATGGTCCTCTACCAGCAGTACGTCACCGACATCATCGCCAACGTCAAGAAGGCCCTGGTAAACGTCGACCCGACCCCGTTCTTCGCCAAGTACGGGAACAACTCCTGGGCCGCGGTCAAGGAGTACCAGGCCGCGCAGGTGGCCTACGCCTCCGCGCCGGTCATCAAGAAGTACACCGGGTCCTGGCCGCCGCCGACGTCTACACGGCGAGCACGACCTTCGTGATCCTCGAATCGATCCGCCTGGACCTCGGTGTGGGCTCGCAGGTGCACGCCTGATCCGGCTGCCGGGCCGCGGAGCTGGTCAGGCTCTGCGCTCAGCAGTTCGGCGGGTGCGGGGAGATGCCCGCCGCTCCTTTCCTCCGGCCGGTACGCCGGTCATCGTCTCCATGGTTGCCGACCCTCAGGTGAGGGGTTATCACCTGATCCTGATGAATCACCGTGATCCGGTGATGGCTGCTCACCTACATGGCGGGGACCGTTGGCGTGTCGCGAAGGCACGGCCGCCAGGGGCGTGCCCGGATGCAAGGGAGATACCGTGACATCACCAGTCCACTTGCCGGACTACGCGCCGATCCCGAACTCCGCGCTCGGCCCGGCCCTGAACGAGCAGGGCTATTACGTCGGGCGGGTCGAGCGGAACCTGTACTGGGTCACCGACGGCGTCTACCAGTCCGCGTTCCTGACCACCGCCGACGGCGTGGTGCTGTTCGACGCGCCCCCGTCTATCGGCGGCAACCTGCGCCGGGCGGTGGACGAGATCGCCGCCGCCAACGGCGTAACCAACCAGGTGACGCACCTGGTCTACTCCCACCACCACGCCGACCACGGCAGCGCGGCGTCGCTGTTCGACGGGGACGTGACCCGGATCGGGCACCAGGAGACCCGGCGGCTGCTGCTGCGCGACGGCGACCCGGCCCGGCCGCTGCCGGAGGTGACCTTCGCCGACCGCTACACCCTGCAGGCCGGGGGCGAGCGCGTCGAGCTGGCCTGGCACGGCCCCAACCACACGCCGGACAACATCTACATCCACTTCCCCGGCCACGACACCCTGATGTTCATCGACGTGGTCAACGCCGGCTGGGTGCCGATCTACAACCTCAACCTGTCCGAGGACGTCATCGGGTACATGGGCGCCCCGGCCATCGCGCTGGACTACCCGTGGACCCACCTGATCAGCGGGCACCTGGGCCGGCTCGCCACCCGCGACGACGTCGCGGTGCACCAGCAGTACATCGCCGACATCGACGCCAGCGCGCGCGAGGCGCTGGCCTCGGTCGACCCGGTGCCCTACTACATGGCGGGCGGGCAGAACGCCTGGGCCGGGGTCAAAGGCCACCTCGACGCCGTCACCGAGCGCGCGGCCGCGCCCGTCATCGCCAAGTACACCGGCGTGCTCGCCGCCGCCGACATCGAGGTCTTCACCACCACCACGACGTTCCAGATCATGCAGTCGTACCGCCTGGACCGCGGCCACAGCGGACCCGTCCACCCCTGACCAGAACGCGTGGATGCTCCCGGCCTTTCGTATACCTCGGCATCGGGGCGGTGGGTGCTGGCCGCTCGGGCTGCTGGTGTGCGGCAGCCGGGACGCGCCGGACCGGCAGCGGACGCTGCGCGCCACGATCGCCTGGAGCCAGGATCTGCTGAGCGAGCCGGCCCACGGCTGCTGGCGGCGTGCTCGGTGTTCCGTGGCGGTATCGGCCTGGATCACATCGAGGCGGTCTGCGCCGGGGCGCTGCGCCTTGGCGTACCGGTGCTGGACGCGCTGCAGGAACTGGCCGACCAGAGCCTGTTGCGGCTGGCGAGCTCATCGGTGGCCGGGCCGCGCTACGCGATGCTGGAGACCGTGCGCGAGTTCGCCGCTGAAGGACTCGGTGATCTACCTGAGCACGAGCAGGTGCGAGACGCCCACACGTCCGTATTCTGGGATCTGGCCAAGAATCTCGCTCGCCCACCGTCCTCCCCGGGCCGGGCCGGCCTCGACCTGCTCGAACTCGAGCACGACAATTTCCGGGCGGCGCTGGACTGGTACCGCGGGACGGATCCGGCCCTGGCGCTGCGCCTGGCCAACCGGCTTACCGGGTTCTGGTCCGTGCGCGGGCACTTCTCCGAGGGCAGGCGCCGGCTGGGCGATCTGCTCGACCGGGTCCCAGCCGAAGATCCAGAGCTGGTGGACGCGCTGAACGGCGCGGCGTGGCTCGCGACCGACCAGGGAGACCGGGCCTCGGCCCTCGGACTGCTCGACGAGAGCATCGGCAGCGCACGCATCATGCATGACCTCGTCCATGAGGCCGCCGGCTTGTGCTACCGGGGCCGCGCCAGGCAAGTCATCGGCGACCCGGCCGGGGGCCGGGCGGACGTTGAGCGGGCGCTGGAGCTGCAGACCCAGGCCGGCGACGACGCCGGCCTCGCGGCGGTCCTGTTCCTGGCCGGGGCGGCCGCGTTTTTCGACGACGACCTCGGGATCGCCATCGAACGGTTCGAAGGCTGCGCGCAGCTGTCCGCTGCGCGTGGCCTGCCCGCCGTGGAAGCACGAGCCCAGATGCTGCTCGGCGTATCCCGCCTCGAACGCGGTGACCTGCCAGGCGCCAAGGCCGCGCTCGCGAAGGGCGTGCCTGCCATCGCCGACATCGGCGACCGGTTCGCCATCCCGGTCGGGGTGAGCGCCCTGGCCGGGCTCGCAGCCAAGGGAGGTCGGCCACGGGCCGCGCTCATGCTGGCGGGCGCTGCAGCGGCGTACGAGGAGGTCAACCAGACCCATCGTCCGCAGAAGGAACGCAGCATGCTCGACGCATGGCTGGCGCCGATCCGCAAGAAGGCGGGCGCCACGACACAGAAGCTGTTTGGCCGGGGCCGGGAGCTGACGCTCGGCGAGGCGATCAAGCTCGGCCTCGATGACCAGCCCGAGGATGCCTGGCGCGCCGGCGCGTCGCCCGCCCTCAGCGGCCGCGAGCAGGAGGTCGCGACGCTGGTGGCCCGCGGCCTCAGCAACCGCGAGATCGCCGGGCAGCTGTTCCTGTCGGTCAGGACGGTGGAGGTACACGTCGACCGCATCCTGACCAAGCTGGGCTTCGCCAACCGCACGCAGCTGGCGGCCTGGGCGCACGACGAAGGCCTGCTGCCACGAGATACGTAGCCGACTACGTAGTTCTTCAGATGATCCGCGACGCCGCCCGGTGCAACGTGGCTGGCATGACAACAACGCACACCGGGACACCCGGATGCCAGGTGCTCGTCGTCGGCGCCGGTCCTACCGGCCTGACCCTGGCTGCGCAGCTGCTTGCCCGCGGGATCCACGCCCGCGTCATCGACAAGCGCGAGGGTCCCGCCCCGCAGAACCGGGCAGTCGCCATCCACGCCAGAACGCTTGAGCTCCTCGACACGATGGGGCTGGCAGACGCGTTCATCGACCAGGGCCACCGGGTCCGGCGCTTTCGCTGGTACGCCGGCCAGCGAAGGCTCCTCGACCTGGACCTGGCATGCAACGGCTCGCGATATGCCTTCGTACTGCACCTCCCGCAGAGCCAAACCGAAACCCTGCTGCGCGCCCGCGTGCAGGAACTCGGCGGCGCCATCGAGCATCGCGCCGAACTCGTGCGCCTGGCCGAGCGCGGCGACGCCGTCGACGCCACACTCCGCGACGCCGCCGGCCGGGAGATTCAGGTGAGCGCCGGCTACGTGGTCGGCTGCGACGGCGCGCACAGCCGCGCGCGCCACCAGATCGGGATCCCGTTCGAGGGGCAGCCGTACCCGCAGGACTGGCTGCTGGCCGACGTCGCACTGGACGGCCCCGGCAGCGACACCGCGGTTCACGCCTTCTTCCGCCCGAACGGACTGCCCCTGGTCTGCATACCCATGGGCGGCCAGCGCTGGGGCCTGGTCATGCCCAACGCGGGCGACCGCGACGGCCAGCCGCCGACATTCGCGGAGATCCAGGAGCTGGTCGCGGAGCGTTCGCCGCGGCCCATCCAGATCAGCGATCCGGAATGGCTGGCGTCCTTCCGGTGTCACCTCAGGTCGGCCACCAGCTACCGACGCGGGCGCGTGCTGCTCGCCGGCGACGCCGCACACATCCACTCGCCCGCCGGCGGCCAGGGCATGAACACCGGGATGATGGACGCGCACAACCTCGCCTGGAAGCTGGCCCTGGTCGCGGACGGCCGTGCCCCGGATGCGCTCCTGGACACGTACGGGCAGGAGCGCGTCCCCGTCGCGTCCGGCGTGCTCGAGCTCACCAACAAGATCGTCCGACTGGTGACCATGCGGAACCGGGCCAAGCGGGCCGTACGGGACACCGTCATTCCGGTCGCGAGCCGGATGCCGGTGGTCCAGCGCCGTGCGGCCCGCAAGATGTCCCAGCTCTCGGTCGCCTATCCGTGGAGCCCGCTCACCCAGCCCGACGGTCGCGGCCGCGGGCCGAAGCCCGGAGACCGGTTCCCCGACCTCGAGATCCGCAGCGAGCGCGGACCAGCCCGGCTTTATCGCCAGCTCGGCAGCGGACGCCACGTGCTTGTCGTGTCCGGCGCCGGCGTCCGCAGCGCGCTCGAGACGGCCAGCGCGGGACACTACGCTGAGCTCGTCGACATCGTGGACGGATATCTCGGCAGCGGCTTCGCGCTCGTCCGGCCGGACGGAATCCTCGCCACGCGCGGATCCGCGACAGACACTCACCGTATCGTCGACTACCTGCGCCGTCTCAGCGGACGCGATGAGCCCAGGCCGGCCGCGGCCGCCGTCCCGAGCGAGGTGGCTGCGCCATGACACACCACGGAAACGGCAGCGCAGCGCCGTCTTCGCCGGTGCGTCTTCCTCCAGTGGCCCCGCGCCGAATTCCCATCCGTCCGCACCGATGTCGAGGGCCACGTGCGGGAATGCGTACTCATGCCTATGTGAGCGCGCTACGTATCAAATATCTTTTGGCTGGCGGTAGCCTGGCTTGACTGCCCCGTGATCCGGTTCGTTCTCGGTCTGCGTACGCACCATTGCCGCGATCGCGCGCGCGGTGTCCTCTGGCATGTGCCTGGATAGGAGATAGCCGACGATTTGCGCCTCCGTCGCGGTAAGTGCCTTACTTGTCCCCTCCTGGTCTTTCCTGGCCGCATCCCGCGCTTGATCAGCTACCGTGCTCAGCTCGTCCGGCGTGGGGGGAGGATCGCCACGGAACAGTGCGCCGATGCGATCCAGCAGGAAGTCTGCGGTCCGTTCTCCGAGCTTCGTTGCGCGGCCGCTGATCTGGTCGATGAAACCGCGAAGATACGCCATCATCAGGAACGCTGCGGCGCCCTCAGCTATTGACACCGGATCGAAACGCCGCTGCTCGGCGGGAGACAGGTACGTCAAATCCCATGCCAGCTCGCGTCCGATAGCCGCAGTGGCCCGTTGTATGTCCTGCACGCTGCTGATAGCTCTGTCCTCATTCCGTCATCAGTGTCCCAGCGAGAGTCGTTTACTCAGCCGTCGATCCTTAGCGGGGGACGGGTCGGGATCGGTTCGGCCGACAGCAGCAACGGGAGCGTTACCCTAGGGTAGTAAATGCGCTGCTCGACGAATTCCGCCGCCTTGCTTTGCGCTGCCTGCTCGCCCTTGGCGGCCCGGATACTGTCAAAGTACCTGCGGTGCGCCTCGAAGATCCGCCCGTCCTGGAGGATCTGGGCAGCGAGCACGAACGAACTCTGCATCCGCACCGCCCATTCCTCGGCGTTCCCGGCGAGCGCCGCCCATGCGGCACGGCCAGTGGCGGGCTCGAAGTCTCGGGCCGCCGAGGCTATGAAGAGCGCGCCAAGTTCGTAGGGCAGGGCACCGAACAGCGCCACCTGAAACCGCTGCATGGAGGGAGCATCCACTGCTGCCCGCAGCTGCTGCCGGGCCTGACTATGATAAGCATCCGCGACCTCCCGGAGCACCTTTTCCTGTCCCGCCGTGACCATCGCGCGGCATACTTCTGCCAGATAAGCCGGTGGGGTTACCGCGGGAGTCCGTACCAGCTTTCCGTCGCTGTGACGTCGCCGTCCATCGCCAGTGCGTCCCGGAGCCGGCTGGTCATGTCCGAAAGCTCGCCGAATGCTTTCCTGGCGGTCCTGATATAGACCTGGGCAATCTCCTTATCACCGGCTGCCAGCGCGGCGTGATATCCGGTCAGGGGTTTCAGCGTTTCCCGGAAAGCCGTCAGCAGACGCTGATCGTAATCAGCCGAACAGGCATCCGGTACCTGATCGAAGCTCATGCGCGCGGTCGGATCACCATCCCTCCTCGCCACCAGTGGCTGCAACGCACGAATCAGGCTGCGGAGCAGATCCAGCAGTGGGGTACCGTCCCGGTCCAGCCCGTCAATCACGTCGGCCGCATCAACTCCGTCAGGGAGATCCCGCTGCCAACGGCCCTCGTTTTCCGCCAAGATCTGTATATAGCCTCCCGGTGCCCGGAAAGTCCTGCCCACGGGATCGAGCCCATCCGCGACGGCTCCAAGGAATGCGGCCTCCCGTGCCAGCACCTTCTCCATGTTCGCAGGCAAGCTCGCGAGCAGGCACATGGATGCCACCAGGCACGAATGCTCGAGTTCCTCGGTTGCCGCATTAAGGGACACCGATGTCATCGCCCCCCATTCACGGTCACCCAGACGTGGGTAATAACACTATGGCACCATGAGCCCGCCGCCAGCAGGGCCAAGCGCTTCCCACCGACAGTCGGGTAGGCCGTACGGCGAGGTTCCCGCAGTTCGCGGGTCCTTTTCCGTACGGCCCCCCGCCAAACCGGACGTGCCAGCTTTCCCGGCATCCGGCTTTCCAGTGACTTATGCCGTGGCTGTGCTTGCGGCTGGTGGCGCTTTCCAGTGACTTATGCCGTGGCTGTGCTTGCGGCTGGTGGCCGTTCAGCGTGGATCTGGTCATGGCAGGGCGGGCAGACCATGAGGGACTTGCGCCGTTTTGCTGCCATGAGCCTGGCCCAGGCCGGCTGGCCGTGGCCGGGGCGTGCGAGGTCGGCCAGCCTGGCGACGTGGTGCACCTGCACCTGGCCGCTGTGCTGGCACAGTTCGCACGTGTTCCGCAGGAGCCGGGTGATGATCTCCTTGCGGGGGTGGGTCTCCCGGCCGGGGACGCGATCGGTGAGGATCGCGGTCTTGCGCCGTTTGAGGGGGACGCCGCCGAACCGTGCGACCAGGGGTTTCTGGTTCCCGTCGCGGATGCGGACGGCCTCGAAGCAGGTGCGCGGCCCGTGCGGGGTCTCGATGACGGCCTTGTAGCGGGCTGCCATCTTGGCCGCCGACGAGCCGTGCTTTGCTGCGAGCGTCTTGAGCAGCGAGGTTGCCATGACCCACCGCAGCCGGTCCATCCGGTGGATGTCTCCGGCGAGCAGGTAGTACTGGACGATGCCCCGGTACTGGGCCCCGTAGGCCGCGACGATGTCGTAGTCGCCGAGGTTGTGCAGGGCGGTCTGCGCGGCGGGTTTGCCGCGGGCCAGGTAGGGCGAGCATTTGGCTTTGATCACCGGGATCGGCACGCGCAGCGCGATGCTGCCGTTGATTGTCTTCCGGCCGCTGGTGCCGCTGTGCTGGGTGGTGATCTCGTATCCGAGGAATTTCGCCGCGCCGGTACGCGCGTGCGTGATCAGGGTTTTCTGGTCTGACAGTTCCAGGCGGAGTTCGTTCCGCATGAACGTGGTCAGGCGTTCTTTGATCTCCTCGGCCTCAGCTCTGGGTCCGGTGAACCCGAATAGCGTGTCGTCGGCGTAGCGGAGGTAACGGAGTCTGCGGTAACCGGGGTCGTCGCAGTTTACGCTCGGCAGGCTGGCCTGCTTCCTGCGTAGTTCCCGCGCCTTCTGATGGTCACCTTTCTTCCGTGCCCGCGCGTACGCCTGACGCGCTTTTTCATACTCCTTGTTCCGGGTTCGTGATTCCCCTCTGGTATATTCCGGGATGAGCGTGTTCCCGGCGAAGTCGTCTAGTTTCTGCAGGTAGATATTGGAGAGGATAGGGGATACCACCCCGCCTTGCGGCGCGCCGGAAAGCGTGGCGTTCCATCTCCAGTCTTCCAGGTATCCGGCTCGGAGCATGTTGCGCATGAGCCGCAGGAAACGGTTATCGCGGATCTTTTCCGCCAGGATCTTGATCATTATCTGGTGATCCAAGGACCCGAAGGACTCCCCGCCTTACTACGTGCTTCGATGACCTCGCCGTGGCGATCCGGGCGTGGGCGAAGGGCTGGCTGCCCACCGAGGCGGCCGCTGAGCTGCTGATCTCGCATCAGGGCTGGCTGCTGCGGGAGGATTTCCTGCAGGTGGCGGTCGAGGTCCGGTGGGAGCCGTTCCGGGACCGGGAGGTCGCGGCTATCGACTTTGCCGCGGCGGCTGAGGCGGTGCAGGGCGTGCTGCCGTGCTCGGACGGGGAGCGGCAGGTGCTGCTGGTCGCGGCCAGCATCGCCGCGGGCATTCCGGTTGACCTGCGGGAAGCAGCGCTGTGCATGGACGCCGTCAACGCCGCGCGGGCCGCCCAGGTGATCTGCCATGCGGCCGGGTGCCGGGTGCAGGTGGTGACGGAGACGTGCCGGTGAGGCCCGCGCTGCCGGCCACCGTGGCCATCACCAAGGCCCGGCATCCGCTGGAGGGCCGTGACCTGCGCGTGCTGGGCTGGATGCGCCGGCTCGGCCGTCTGGAGCTGATGCTGGAACTGCCCGATGGCAGCAAGCGGCTGATCC
>WNGD01020149.1_pt1 | contig 10934 bp, 8 predicted proteins | sample 5400671 | NCBI WGS metagenome assembly WNGD01 (sample SAMN13153369, study PRJNA577476) | soil metagenome | isolation source: 40 cm soil or saprolite under grassland replicate 2 | place: USA:California | collected 2016-06-15
TCCCCACAGCTACCACCGCTACATGTGGGAGAACTTGTTCGCGCACGTGAACATCGTCCGGAGCAACGTCCACATTCCCGACGGCGGCGTGCCGCGGGAGCGCCTCGCGGATCACTGCGTCGCCTACGAACGCGCCATCGCCGATGCGGGGGGTATCGACTTCCAGCTCCTCGGGGTCGGCAAGAGCGGGCACATCGGCTTCAACGAGCCCGGATCGTCGTCCGATTCACGCACGCGGCTGGTCACGCTCGACACGATCACCCGCAAGGACGCGGCCGCGGACTTCTTCGGCGAAGACAATGTGCCGCGCGAGGCGATCACGATGGGCGTGGCCACGATCCTCGAGGCGCGGGAGGTCGCGCTGATCGCGACGGGCGAGCACAAGGCGTCGATCGTGGAGCGCTCGGTCGAGGGTGACGTCGATCCCGACGTGGCGGCGACCTTCCTGCAGCGGCACGCCAACGCCACGGTCTACCTCGATCTCGCCGCGGCGGGCGAGCTGACCCGCATCAAGACGCCGTGGGTGCTCGAGGCCGTCGAGTGGACGCCGGCGATGACCGAGCGCGCCGTCGTGTGGCTCGCCGAGCAGGCGGGGAAGGGGATCCTCAAGCTGGCGGCGCGGGACTACACCGAGCATCACCTCAGCCCGCTGCTGGCGCGCCATGGCGCACCGGGCCCGATCAACGGTCTCGTGTTCACGCGGCTGCGCGACAAGGTGCGGGGGCGCCGCAACTTGCCGTCGCACAAGTCCGTGCTGGTGTTTTCGCCGCATCCCGACGACGACGTGATCTCGATGGGCGGCGTGCTGCGCAAGCTGTGGGAAAACGAAAACACGATCGTCGTCGCCTACATGACGAGCGGCAACATCGCGGTGTTCGACCACGACGTCGAACGGCACCTCGACTTCGTGGCGCGCGCCGCCACCACGCTGGCGCTCGACCCGGCGGCGGCGCGCCGGGCATTCGACACCGCCGAGCAGAGCTTCGAGCGCAAGGCTCCCGGCGACGTCGATCTCCCCGCCGTGCAGGAGCTCAAACGGTTCATCCGGGAGTCCGAAGCGATCGCGGCGCTCGAGTCGGTAGGCATCCCGCGCAGCGTCGCGCGCTTCCTCAATCTGCCGTTCTACCGGACGGGCGAGGTCCGCAAGCGGCCGATCGGCGAGGAGGACGTCGCGATCGTGACGCAGCTGTTCGACGAAACCCACCCCGACCTCGTGTTCGTCGCGGGCGACCTGTCCGACCCGCACGGGACGCACCGCATGTGCAAGGCCGCGATCGACCGCGCCCTGGCGCGCTACGCCGGCCCGAAACCCGAGGTCTGGCTGTACCGCGGCGCGTGGCAGGAGTGGCCCCTGACCGAGGCGGATGTCCTGGTGCCGCTGTCGCAGGACGAGCTGCGCGCCAAGGTCATGGCGATCTTCAAGCACCAGTCCCAGAAAGACACGGCGCCCTTCCCCGGCGGCCACGACGACCGCGAGTTCTGGCAGCGGGTGGAGGCGCGCAACGTCGAGACCGCGGCGCACGCCGACCGGCTGGGGCTGGCCGAGTATTACGCGATGGAGGCATACGTCGTGGCGAAGGGCGTGAACGGACCGTGAAGGTTCCCTGGTACGTCAGCGCCGTCCTCGTCGCCGCGACGAGTGCCGTGGTCGGCGTCATCTGGGACATCTCGTGGCACCGGACGATCGGTCGCGACACGTTCTGGACCCCCGCGCACCTCGCGATCTACGCCAGCGGCATCATTGCGGGAATCACCTGCGGCTGGCTGGTGCTCAAGACCACCTTCGCCGGCAGCGACGCAGAACGCGCTGCCGCGGTGGGGTTCTGGGGCTTCCGGGGCCCGTTGGGCGCGTGGTGCTGCATCTGGGGTGCGCTGGCGATGATCGCTTCCGCCCCGTTCGACAACTGGTGGCACAACGCCTACGGGCTGGACGTGAAGGTGCTGTCCCCGCCCCACGTGATCCTGGCGCTCGGCTTCACGGGCATCGAGCTGGGCGCCGTCCTGCTGGTGCTCGCCTTGCAGAACCGCGCGCTTGCCGCCGCGAACGTCGAGGGGGGAGGTGGAGCGGACCGGGGGGGGGGCTACGGCCTGCTGCTCGCCTACGGCTTCGGCATCCTCATCCTCAACAAGGCGATCATGGGGTTCGAGCAGATCGGGTTCTCGAACGCCGCGCATAACGCGCTCTACTATCTCGTGGCCGCCGCCGTCTTCCCGATTCTGCTCGTCGCGGGAGCGCGCGCTTCGACGCTGCGCTGGCCCGCCACGACGGCGGCCGCCGTCTACATGGGGATCACCTTGATTCTGTTGTGGGTGTTGCCGCTGTTCCCGGCCACGCCGAAGCTGGCGCCGGTGTACCGGCCGCTCACGCACATGGCACCGCCCCCGTTCCCCCTGCTCCTCGTCGTCCCCGCGCTGGTGGTCGACGTTCTGATGCGGCGGCCGCGAGGTGATTGGAGCCTCGCCGTCCTCACCGGCCTCGGGTTTCTCGCCGCCTTCTTCGTCACGCAATGGTTCGCAACGCCTTTCCTCATATCGCCCGGGTCTGAGAATTTTTTCTTCGGCGCGAACCGCTGGAACTACAACAGCCTGCCCGGCGACTTCGAGCACCAGTTCTGGGGCATTGCCCGCGATCCGGTGACGCCGCTGAAGTTGGGCCTCGCGGCGGTTTTTGCCTTCGTCTCGGCGCGCGCCGGGCTCTGGCTCGGCAACGGACTCGCCCGGGTCCAGCGGTGAAACGGCTCAGCAGGATCGGCGTCCTCGCCGCGGTCACCCTCGTCAGCTCGGCGCACATCGGCAGCCCAGACACCTACTACGAAGGTCCCGCCGGACCCTACCGGGTCCGCGTGATCGTGCGCGCTCCCGGCATCGTCCCCGGTCTCGCGCAGATCACCGTGCGGCTGCTCGACGGAGCGCGCGCCGGGACGGTCACGGTCCTCCCGGTCTATTGGGATCCCCGCACCGCGGCGCCGCCTCCGCCCGATACCGCGCGGATCGTCTCGGGCGATTCCACGCTGTATGACGCCGCCTTATGGCTCATGACGCGCGGCTCCTATAGCGTGCAAGTGACCGTCGCCGGAGCCGCCGGGACCGGGACCGCGACCGTACCGGTGCAGGCGGTCGCCACGAGGCGGCTCGGGCTCGACGTGCCGCTCGCGGCGGGACTCTCGGCCTTCGGCGCGTTCCTGTTCATCGGCGCGGTGACGATCGTGGGCGCGGCGGTGCGCGAAGCGGTGCTGCCGCCGGGACAAGCGCCCGACCCACGGCGCCTGCGGCGCGCCCGCTGGGCCGCGGGGGGAGGGGGCGCCGTGCTCGCCCTCGCGCTGTTCGGCGGCCGCGGCTGGTGGAACGGCGTGGATCGAGACTTCGCACGCGGGCTGTACCACCCGCTCGCATCGAGCGCCGCCGTGCAGACCGACCACGGACAGCAGATCCTGCGCTTCTCCATCCTCGACTCCGCGTGGCGCGCGCGCCAGATGACTCCGCTCATTCCCGACCACGGCCACCTCGTGCACCTCTTCGTGATCGGCACGGGCGGGGAGGTGTTCGCCCACCTGCACCCCCTGCTCGTCGACTCGAACACGTTCGACGCGGCGCTGCCGCCCCTCCCCACCGGACCCTACCGGGTGTATGCCGATATCACGCGGGAGAGCGGCTTCGCCGAGACGCTGACCGACACCGTGTCGGTGAGCTCGGCCGGTGGTGCCGGAACGTGGCGGCCCACGGATCCCGACGACGCGTGGACGGAGGCGACGGGCGCGAGCGGGCCGGAGGCGGGAGCGGGGGCGGGCCGCACCGTCGCGCTGGGCGATGGCTCACGGATGACGTGGCAGCGCGGCGACAGCCCGCTCATCGCGGGGCACGACGCGCCGCTCCGTTTCACGGTCACGGCGCCCGACGGACGGCCGGCGGCACTCGAGCCATACATGGGCATGGCGGGCCATTTGATGCTGAGCCGCGACGACGGGACGGTGTTCGTGCACCTGCATCCGTTGGGGACGATCTCGTGGGCGGCACAACAGACGTTCCTGCTGCGCGGCCCGGCGGATACGACCCGGGGAATGGTGGGGCGGCGGATGACCGAGGCCCAAGCCGCCATGAGCCAGATGAACGCGCCCACCACGGCCGAGGTGTCGTTCCCGTACGCTTTCCCGAAGCCCGGCCGCTACCGTTTGTGGGTTCAGGTCAAGCGGCAACACAGGATTCTCACCGGCGTCTTCGACGCGGAGGTCCGATGATCCTGCACCTCGGCCTGTCGCTCATGCTGACGGTGGCGCAGCAGAACTTCGACACGGTGCAGGTGCGCACCATCAAGGCCGGCGAGGGCGTCTACATGCTCACGGGCCTTGGCGGGAACATCGGCGTGTCGTCGGGGCCCGACGGCGTCATTCTCGTCGACGACCAGTACGCGCCCCTCACCGAGAAGATCAGAGCCGCGCTCGCGGGACTGAACCCCGGCCCGATCCGCTTCATCCTGAACACGCACTGGCATTTCGATCACACGGGCGGCAACGAGAACTTCGGCAAGGCCGGCGTGGTGATCGTAGCGCACGAGAACGTGCGCCGCCGCATGAGCGCCGAGCAGTTCATGACGTCGTTCCCGAACGTGGTGCCGGCGTCGCCGTCGGGCGCGCTGCCGGTGGTGACGTTCACCGATACCGTGACCTTCTACTATAACGGCGACTCGATCACGGCTTTCCACGTGCCGCCGGCGCACACAGATGGCGACGTGATCGTCTGGTTCCGCCACGCCAACGTCGTGCACATGGGCGACACGTTCTTCAACGGTCGCTACCCGCTGGTCGACATCGCCAGCGGCGGGGCGTCGAGCGGACTCATCGGCGCAGCCGATCGCGTGCTCGCCATGGCGAATGCCGACACGAAGATCATCCCGGGGCACGGCCCACTCGGCGACCGCGCCGCGCTGCAGGCGTACCGCACCATGCTGGTCACCGTGCGGGACCGCATCAAGCGGGCGGTTGCCGCGGGCCAGACGCTCGCACAGGTACAGGCGGCCAAGCCCACCGCGGAGTTCGACGCGGTCTGGGGCAGCGGCCGCATCACGCCGGTGCTGTTCGTCGAGATTCTGTATCAGGATCTGAGCCGGCGATGACCTCCCCCGCGTTGCTCCTGATCACGGCGCTCGCGCAGCAACCCACCGACACCGCCCGGGCAGCTCAGGACTCGGCGCTGCGCGTGTTTCTCGATTGCCCCAATAGCTTCTGCGATTCCGACTATTACCGCACCGAGATCACGTTCGTGAACTGGGTGCGCGAGCGTACGTTCGCGCAGCTGCACCTGCTCATCACCTCGCAGAGCACGGGGAGCGGGCGCGAGTATACGCTCACGTTCATCGGCCTGGAGCGGTTCGCGGGCGCCCAGGACACGCTCCGCTACCTGTCCCATTCCACCGACACCGACGACGACATTCGGAAGGGCCTCGGCCGCACGATGCGTCTCGGATTGGTGCGGTTCGCGTCGAAGACCTCGCTCGGCGAGCGGATCGAGGTGTCGTACAGCGCTCCGGCCCAGGCCGCCGCACAAGTGAAGGACAATTGGAACTACTGGGTATTCAACGTGCGCGTGAGCAGCAACTTCTACGGAGAGCACAGCTACAAGAACACCTACATGTCCGGTGGGCTGTCAGCGAGCCGGATCACGGAGGCCTGGAAGATCGATCTTTCGACGAACCAGAACTACCAGCAGAATGACTACCTGGTCCCCGTGTACGACTCGACGAACGTCCAGCTGGTCGTGCGGAGCATGGGGCCGCATTGGTCCGCCGGGGCGCTAGGGTCGGTCTTCTCATCCACGTATTCGAATCAGGATATCACGCTGAAGTTCGGTCCCGCCGTTGAGTTCAACATCTTTCCTTATTCGCAGTCCACGCGGAAGCTGCTTGCGCTTCGCTACAACCTCAGCCTTGCTTCCTTCAATTACCGGGACACGACGATTTTCAACCGCCTCTCAGAGGTAAGAGCGACCCAGAGCCTCACCGTCTCTCTCGACGTGAAGCAGCCGTGGGGCTCCGCCGGCTTATCAGTCGAGGCGAGCAACTACCTCTACGACTTCAGCAAGAACCACCTGCAGATCTTCGGGAACGGGAGCTTCCGATTGTTCAAGGGCTTGTCATTCGACTTCTTCAGCTTCGTGAACTTGATCCACGACCAGCTGTCGATTCAGAAGGGCGGGGCGACGGAGCAACAGGTGTTGCTCAGGAGACGACAGCTCGCGACCTCGTACAGCTACCAGGGGTTCGTCGGGCTGCGCTACACGTTCGGCTCGAAGTTCGCCAACGTCGTCAACCCACGGTTCGGCAGCGGCGGAGGGTTCTTCTTCTCGAACTAGTATCCCCCGAAAAAACCGAACCCGGAGCCACGCGCTGCACTCCGGGTCGGTAGATCGGGCGAAGTGGCCGTCTGACACTTCCTCCACGACCTGCCTTCAATCTGTGCATCCGCTGGGGCGCTCCGACGTGCGAGGTTTGTCAGGGAACGGTCAAGTGCCGAGCGGGGCCGGTTGCCGCGCCGACGGCACGGAGGGATTCTTCAGATCATGAGAGGTCGCGTCGTGACGGCGCTGCTGGTGCTCGCCTTCGGGGTCGCGGCGGCGCTGGGCGTTCAGGCGTACCGCTTGGGCCGCTCCCACCGCGATCAGGCGGATCGCGTGCTGCGCGACTACGCGGCGCTCGCCGCCGCCCGCGTCGCGCAGCGCAGCGCCTACCAGATCTATTACTACGGCATCATCCCGACCCTCAAAGAGCTGCAGCGCGCTCACGAGATCGCGCCGCACCGTCCCCTCCCCGCCCCCGCCGCACTCCACATCGAACCAATGGACCGCGAGAGCAAACTCGATCTCCCGATCCGCTTCACGTTCCGGCTCGACCTGCCGACGGGCAAGCTGGAGATCGCGGGCGCACCGGCCTCGCCCGCGACGCGCGCCTGGCTGCTCGACTCGCTGCCGGTCCACATGCGCACCGTGTACGACACGTCGTGGCACCAGGGCACGATCCTCGGGCCCCCCGGCCCTGAGCGGCACTACATCGCCTACACGGTTCTGCGCGACCACCGCACCAAGACGCTGCGCACCGCGCTCGGGTTCGACGCCGACCCTGCGGGACTGCGGCCGTTCTTCGCCAGCGCGACCGAGAAGTTTCCGCTCCTGCCCCGGCCCCTCACCCCGGGCATGCAGTACGACTCGATGGGGTCGTTCATCATCACCGATCACTACGGCGTCGAGCTGTACCGCTCGCCGGCGCAGTACACCTCCCCGTTCACGGCGCGCGACACGATCGGCACCGACATGGGCAACCTGTTTGCGACGGCGACCCTGCGGCCCGAAGTCGCCGCCCAGCTGATCATCGGCGGGCTGCCCAGGTCGCGCCTGCCCCTGATCCTCGGCCTGTTGGGGATGACGGCGGTCCTGATCGGGACCGCGTTGGTGCAGTTGCGCCGCGAGTACGAGCTGGCCCGGCTCCGCGCCGACTTCATCTCCGGCGTCTCGCACGAGCTGCGCACGCCGCTCGCCCAGATCCGCATGTTCTCGGAGACATTGGTGCTCGGCCGCGTGCGCTCGGACGAGGAGGAGCGCCGCTCGCTCGCGATCATCGACCAGGAAGCGCGCCGCCTCACCCACCTGGTCGAGAACCTGCTGCACTTCTCACGCTCCGAGCGCCAGACGACCCACGTCGCCCCGGAGCCGACGGCTCTCGCGCCGTTGGTGCAGGAGGTCATCGAGGGATTCGCGCCCCTCGCCGCCGCGCGCGGCGTGTCGCTGCAAGCGACGGTCACCGAGGGGCTGGTCGCGCCGGTCGACCCCGGCGCCATGCGCCAGATGCTCCTCAACCTGCTCGACAACGCGGTGAAGTACGGGCCGGCGGGGCAAACGGTGACGGTCGGCGCCGCCGCGGGACTGAACGGCGCCGCGCGGCTCTGGGTGGACGACTGCGGGCCGGGAGTCCCCAGCGCCGACCGCGAGCGCGTGTGGGACCGCTTCTGGCGGCTCGAGCGCGACCGCGGCTCCGCGATCGCCGGCAGCGGCATCGGCCTCGCGGTCGTGCGCGAGCTCGCGGGCCTGCACCATGGCCGCACCTGGGTCGAGGATGCGGAGTCGGGCGGCTCCCGCTTCGTCGTCGAGCTGCCGGCGTGAACGCGCACGCCAAGCGCATTCTCCTCATCGAGGACAACGCCGATCTCGCGTACGGCCTGCGCAACAACCTCGAGATCGAGGGCTACCAAGTGGAGGTGGTGGGCGACGGCGCCAAGGGCCTGACGCGCGCCCGCGCGGTGAAGCCCGACCTCGTGATCCTCGACCTGATGCTCCCCGGCATGGACGGCTTCCGGGTCCTGCGCGCGCTGCGCGACGACGGGCCCGCGGGCGAGATGCCGGTGCTGATCCTGACGGCGCGCGGCGAGGAGGCCGACAAAGTCCGCGGCCTGCGACTCGGCGCGGACGATTACGTCACCAAGCCGTTCGGTGTGCTCGAGCTGCTGGCGCGCGTCGAAGCGCTGTTCCGGCGGACGGCGTCGCCGCGTCGTAACGGCAGCAGCGCCGAGCCCGCGACGCTGCGGTTCGGAGCAGTCGAGGTGCTCACGCCGTCGCGTACCGTGCTCCGCCGCGGCGAACCGGTGTTGCTCACGCCCAAAGAGTACGATCTGCTAGTCGCGCTGCTGCGCCGCAACGGCGCGTGCGCGACGCGCGTGGAGCTGCTGACCGAGGTGTGGGGCTACAGCGCCGAGGTCATGAGCCGCACGGTGGACACGCACGTCGCCGAGCTGCGCCGCAAACTCGAGCCGGACCCGGCGAATCCCGTGCACATCCTGACGGTGCGCAAGACCGGCTACCGGCTGGACCGCTGAACCCCTTCGATCACAAAGGGAGGCATCGTGCATCACGGACTCGCTCTGCTCGTCGCGCTGCTGCAGGCGGCGGCGCCGCAGCACCCTATCACCACGCCGCGCGACCTGCTCGAGGCCATGCGCGCGCGCTACGAGGGTAAGTGGTACCGCACCCTCACCTTCGTGCAGAACAACAGCGAGTACCACCCCGACAGCACGGTGACGCACTCGGTGTGGCGCGAGTGGCTCGCGGCGCCCGGGAAGCTGCGGATCGAGTTCCAGCCGGCCGATTCGGCCAGCGGCATGCTGTTCGCCGCCGACTCGCAGTACACGTTCACCAAGGACTCGATCACCCTGGCCCGGCCGTTCATCCACCCGCTGCTGGTGCTCGGGTTCGATGTGTACGCCCAGCCCGTCGAGCGGACCCTGGCGGTTCTGACGCAACGCCGATTCGACCTCTCGGTGCTCTCCGAGGCGACCTGGCAAGGACGGCCGGTCTGGGTCGTGGGCGCGAAGGCGGGTGACCTGCACACGCGGCAGTTCTGGGTGGACAAGGAGCGGCTCGTGTTTGTGCGGATGCTCGCGCCGGCGGGTCAGGATTCGTCTCGGACCTCCGAGACGCGCTTCAACAAGTACGCACCGCTCGCGGGCGGTTGGGTGTCACCCGAGGTCGAGTTCCTGGTCGACGGGCAGCGTCTCTTCCTCGAGGAGTACCACGACATGCAGGCCAACGTCGCGGTGCGCGACGGCTTCTGGGACGCCCGCCAGTGGAAGGCGACGCGCGGGAAGCCCTAGCGGATCAGCCCCGACGCGACCGAGTCGAACACCGCCTGAATCTCGCGCCCGGGCGCGAGCCCTGCGTCGCTGAGGTTCGTCACCAGGGCGAAGACCACGCGCGAGTCGCGGTCGACGCCGAACGCAGTCGTGCCGCCCACCGAGCCGCCGCCGTGGTAGACGTAGCGATGTCCGAGACTGTCCTTGGCGACGAACCAGCCGATGCCGTAGGGGGTCGCTTCGCCCGCCGTGGTGTGCTGCGGTGTGAAGAGGAGCTCCAGCGTCGCGCCTCCACGTTGGCGAAGCCGAATGCTTCCGACCACACGATGCGACCGTCCACTGCCACGGCGATGGCGAAGCCTGGGATGTTGGGAGCGAGCTTCTCGCAGGCGATCGCATGCGCGCGGGCGGCGGCGGCCGCCCACGGCTTGGCGACCGGCGCGGCGGGCCGCGAGACGCATGTCGCTTGAGCCTGGAGGACGAGGGCGACGAGGGAAAGGATCATCTGCTAAGATATCCGCTTATGGATAAGGCCGTCACGCTCGCCAAACTGCACACCACCGGCCCGATGCTCGTGCTCCCCAACGCCTGGGACGCGGGCTCAGCCCGCATATTCGTGGAGGCCGGCTTCCCGGCGCTCGCCACGACGAGCGCGGGCATCGCCTTTAGCCTGGGCTACCCGGACGGTGAAAGGATCAGCCGCAGCGAGATGCTCGCCGCGGTCGCGCGCATCACGCAGCGCGTGACGGTCCCGGTGACCGCGGACATGGAGGCGGGCTTCGGGCGCGCGCCCGACGCCGTCGCCGAGACGGCGCGCGGGGTGCTCGCGGCCGGTGCGGTGGGGATGAACCTCGAGGATTCGGTCGACGAGCGCCTCCTCGACTTCGACCTCGCGGTGGCGCGCGTCCGGGCCGCGCGCGAGGCGGCGACGGCGACCGGGGTCCCGCTCGTGCTCAACGCCCGCACCGACGCCTTCCACCACGGCACGCTGCCGCCCGACCGCCAGTTCGCGGAGGCGGTGCGCCGCGGCAACGCGTATCGTCAAGCCGGCGCCGATTGCGTCTTCGTTCCCTTCGTCGGCGACTCGGGAACGATCGAACGGCTCGTCAAGGAAATCGACGCGCCGCTCAACATCCTCGGCGCTCCCGACGCGCCGACCCTCACGGCGTTGGAAGCGCTGGGCGTGCGGCGCGTGACGTTCGGATCCGCCCCGATGCGCGCCACGCTCGGCTTGGTGCGCCGCATGGCGCGCGAGTGGAAGGACAAGGGGACGTACGGTACGCTCGCGGCATATGGGATCCCCTACGCGGAGCTGCAACAGCTCTT
>WNGD01006745.1_pt1 | contig 10933 bp, 8 predicted proteins | sample 5400671 | NCBI WGS metagenome assembly WNGD01 (sample SAMN13153369, study PRJNA577476) | soil metagenome | isolation source: 40 cm soil or saprolite under grassland replicate 2 | place: USA:California | collected 2016-06-15
CGGCTTCCTGTCAGAGAATGCCATGTTTGTAGAAGCATGCGTTGCAGAGGGGCTGATTTTTGTGGGGCCTCTGGCGACCGTTCAACGCGCGGTGGGAGAGAAGACTGCCGCGCGTAGTACTGCGCAAGAAGCAGGTGTGCCAATTGTGCCCGGGGCAATGACTGATATGATGAATGATGAGAACATAGCGCAGCTTGCCGACAAGATAGGCTATCCCCTGTTGCTAAAGGCTGCTGCTGGTGGAGGCGGCAAGGGTATTCGCTTCGTGCGTGATCCCAAGCACTTGCTATCATCGCTGCGAACGGCGCGTAGCGAAGCCAGAAGCGCTTTTGGCGATGACCGGGTGTACCTGGAGAAAGCGATCCACCCTGCTCGACATATCGAGGTGCAGTTTATTGCTGATACGCATGGCAACGTTGTTCACCTGGGTGAACGCGAGTGTAGTATCCAGCGCCGCCACCAGAAGCTTGTCGAGGAATGCCCTTCCCCTGCGCTAGATGAAGAACTACGCAAACGCATAACGACGGCGACAATTAATCTGATACGCGCCATCTCTTATGTTAATGCCGGCACTGCTGAGTTTCTACTGGGACCAGACCGCAATTTCTATTTTCTGGAGGTGAATGCACGCATACAGGTGGAGCATCCTGTGACGGAGCTTTGTACGGGCATTGATCTTGTACAGGAGCAGTTCCGTGTTGCTGCTGGGTTGCCGCTTTCTTTCAATCAGGAACAGGTCCAGCTTCGTGGTGCAGCTATTGAATGCCGTATCTCAGCGGAAGACCCGGAGAATCGTTTTTTGCCCGCGACGGGTACTGTGCAAGCTTTGCAAGAGCCATCAGGTCCTGGCGTGCGAGTTGATAGTGGGATGTATGCCGGGTTACAGGTGCCACTATTCTATGATCCATTGCTTTCAAAGCTGATTGTCTGGGGCAAAGACCGGCCTCAGGCCATTGCGCGGATGCGCCGCGCTCTTGCAGAGTACCAGGTGGTGGGCGTGCGTACAACGTTGCCCTTTGCCGGCTGGCTGATGGAGCATCCCCGCTTTATTGCTGGCGATTTGTCTACAGATTTTATAGCGGAAGAGTGGGATACCCGGAAGAAGCAGGAAGTACCTGCCGAGGAGGAAAAGGGCGACGGTGTGGGAGAAGAGGCACTCACTCCATCTCAAATTGGTGCAATTGTAGGCGGTCTTTTGATGCGAGAAGAGGTGGAGGAGGAGAAACTCCGAAGGCAACCAGCAGGCGAGAATGGGGTTGAAATCAGTCGCTGGCGCGATGCTGGACGGAGAGAGGCGGTGCGAGGGATGTAGGGCCTGCGAGGGCGACCGATCTTACACAGGTGGGGGGAGTTTAAATGGGGGAGGCGTTTTGCCGCGCCGTTTAGCCGCCTCAGCTTTCAAGCGTTCGATTGTCTCAAAGGGGACATAATGACCACCGAGAGGTGTCGGGTGGATGCCCGGGCCATGGAAATCACTACCACCGGTGGGAATGAGGTGATATGCATCAGCCAGAGCTAGCAATGCGCGCTCATTCTCCGGTGTGTACTGGCCATAATAGGTTTCCAACGCCACCATGCCAGCTTCGCAGAGGCCGGGCAGCCAGTTACGCAATTCAGCGAGACCTGGAAGTTCGAGGGGATGAGCTATCGCGGGTAAACCATTAACACTGGCGATGAGACGCACTGCATCCTCTGGCGTAAGCTTGTAATGCGGGACATATGCATAACAGCCCTTGCCGATGTATTTGTCAAAAGCCTCGCCAATGGTTTGCACGTAGCCTGCTTCCACGAGTGCCTGGGCGACGTGCGGGCGACCCACTGTGCCCTGAGCAATTTCGCGTACACGTTCCCAGGCAATGTTAATCCCCTGTTCATTCAAAAGCTCTACCATGCGTTGGCCGCGCCGTTCACGAGCGTCTCGCAGCACTTTAAGGACAGCCTGAAATTCAGGGCGCTGGAATTCGAGAAAGTAGCCAAGTACATGCACTTCCCCGCCGCTTATATCGGTGTTGATTTCTATACCAGGAATGAGGTCTATATCTAAGGTCTGTGCGGCTTGCGCAGCCTCTTCGAGCCCTCCAGTGGTATCGTGATCAGTCAACGCCAGTACTCGCAGCCCGGCATCTTTAGCCTTCTGAAGCAATTCAGTTGGCGAATAGATACCATCGGAAGCTGTCGAATGGGTATGCAGATCGATATAGTTAGGCATAAAAAACTCCTAAGACCCTATCTCCGCCTCCTGGGGCGATATTACCGCTCCTGGGACGATATCCCCGCCTCCCAGGGCGACCGCAAGGGTCGCCCCTACCATGACACGGCTTTGCCATCTCAGGTGTATCATGGTAGGGGCGACCCTTGCGGTCGCCCTGGTTTGCAGCACCTACCTGGCGTAATCGATTGCACGCGTCTCACGAACTACGCAGACTTTGATTTGCCCGGGATAGTCAAGATTCTCCTCGATTTTATGAGCGATATCGCTGGCAAGGCGATTTGCTGCATACTCGTCAATTTCTTCCGGTTTGACAATGATGCGCACCTCGCGACCAGCCTGGATAGCGAAGGATTTCTCCACACCGGTAAACGAATTTGCGATATATTCAAGCGCCTCCAGGCGCTTGATGTAAAGGTCTATGGTTTCGCGACGAGCGCCAGGTCGAGCGGCTGAAATTGCATCCGCCGCCTGAACGATGGCTGCTTCCAGGCTCTGTGGCTCGGATTCCGTTGCATGGTGGGCTACCATTGCATGGATCACCTTGGGCGATTTGCCGAAACGGCGGGCTATTTCGCCACTGATAATCGCATGAGGCCCTTCGACCTCCTGGTCGATAGCCTTGCCTAAGTCGTGCAAGAGCGCCGCAGTTTTACATACGTTCACATCGGCTCCAAGCTCGTGAGCAATTGTTCCCGCAAGTATAGCGACTTCGACGGAATGTGCGAGCACGTTCTGGCCATAACTGGTACGGAAGTGAAGTCGCCCCACGATTTTGAGCAGTTCTGGCTGCAAACCATGCACACCTGCTTCCATTGCAGCCCGCTCGCCTTCCTCGCGCACAATAGCATCCACTTCCTGGCGGGCTTTGGCGACAACATCCTCAATACGGGCGGGATGGATGCGCCCGTCCAGGATCAACCTAGTCAATGCAAGGCGGGCCACTTCACGACGAACAGGATCGAAGCCTGAAAGAATCACCGCTTCAGGCGTATCATCGATAATGAGGTCAACGCCCGTTGCTGCTTCTAACGCACGGATATTGCGTCCCTCGCGTCCAATGATACGGCCTTTCATTTCATCGTTTGGCAATGGCACGACGGAAACGACTGCTTCCGCAACCTGGTCTGAGGCGCAACGTTGAATTGCCAGGGTAATGATCTCTCGCGCACGGGCATCAGCCTCTTCGCGCGCATCTTCCTCGATGGCGCGAATACGACGGGCCGCCTCTTCATGTACCAGATCTTCGATACGAGTAAGCAAGACTTCTTTGGCCTGCTCCTCTGTGAGTTGAGAGACGCGCTCAAGCTCCTTGAGTTGTTCGCGTTTGATGATCCCTAGCTCTTCCTGCGCCTGCTCGAGGGAACGTTCACGACCTGTGAATTTGCGTTCACGCTGCTCTAGCGCCTCAATTTTGTGTTCAAGCGTTTCTTCCTTTTGTTGCAAGCGTCGCTCCTGCCGCTGTAACTCGGCTCGCCGCTCCGCATTATCCCGTTCCATAGCTGCGCGAAAGCGCGCGGTTTCGTCACGCGCTTCACGTAGCGCCTCGCGCTGCTGAATCTGGAGTTCCATGAGCCTCTGTTCACTCATCTCCTTTTCTCCACGCAAGCGCTCTTCAAAGTGTTGTTTATTTCGCGTCGTCCCGATGAGGTATCCCGCAACTAGAGCTACTCCGGCTCCCAAAACCAGGATAATCAGGGCGATGACGATGCCAATTGTCTGCACGTCGGCCTACCTCCAATAGTAAAGGCAAACAGGCCTTTGAGGTTGTAAAAGAGTATAATGATCGTACACGTATGCTAAATGGCCTGGTGCCCATAGCATAGCATTTACCAAACATACTATATAGGAGTGATATCTATACTGTCAAGCAGCACACAATAGCCTGCTTATCGCAGGGCCTTTTAACAGTTAGGAGTAATGAGGATGAGTGATCAAATGCCTGAGGTAACTCCTCAGGCACCTTTACGCCAGACGCATGTTGTCACCTGTTTTCTCTTTCGCAGCGATACAGATCAACCTCGTATACTGATTGTTCGACGAAGCCAGCATGTTGGTAGTTATAATGCTCGCTGGGCCGGTATAAGTGGTTTTGTGGAAGAAGGCGTGACGCCAGATGAGCAGGCCTACACTGAGATTCGTGAGGAGACAGGCTTACAACGTGAGCAGGTGCGTATGCTTAAACGTGGCGTGATCGTAGAGCACGAAGATGCAGCTTTGGGGCGGCACTGGTATATCCATCCGTTTCTTTTCGAGGTGCTCGCTCCAGATGCTATTTCCCTTGATTGGGAAGCGACTGAGATGCGCTGGATCATGCCATCAGAACTTGGAAATTATGAGACAGTGCCTAAACTGGAAGAGGCGTATAAATCCGCAAATGATGGGGAGGTGGTGGTGTAAGGCGCCTGGCAGTCCTTTGCGATGGTAAGGCGTATCATAGTCTACGCCAGGGAGGTACCAGCCAGTTACTGAGAATCTACCCTTACGTCCTACTGCATAGAGGGAAATCAAATGCATGGACGGAAGCGGAGTAGCATGAACCGGCGGTCATCCACTAGAGACGAGCACCAGCCCAACGGTCAACCTGAATGGCATCAACAAGCCAGGCACCAGAAACAACGGCGTTCGCCCTGGCAATGGTATCGATCAAGAACACGTAAGATAAAGGTGAGCCTTGTGTGTGGAACGCTCATAGCTGTACTCCTGTTTTGCTCATGTGTCAATTCTGCACAAGGGGGCAACAAACAAGCGTCAACCAGGCCTAATTCTTCAGTAACCGCAACTTTAAGTCCCTCAGGCACACGAGTTATCGAGCTACCGCCACCACCTGCGCAAATATCCACAGCTACTACTACAAAGCCGTCAGCTACGACTACCCAGGCAACCGCGCCCTCTGCATCCACGACTGTTTACTATGGAGTGCATGTTGTGCTTGAAGATATGTCGCTTCTATCTGCTTTTGAAGGCGACGCGCATAAACCAGTTGCTATCGTGATGTGGTATCAACAATGGGGACTGACAGATAGCTATCAATATTTTCAGCCTGCCTGGATGAATACTGTGCGAGCACACGGATCTATCCCACTCGTCACGTGGAACCCATTGAATCCGTCACTAGGCCCTGATCAACCTGCCTATGCTTTACAGAATATTATCAATGGAAACTTTGACGCCTACATTATCAAATGGGCGCAAGCCTCCAAAGCCTGGGGCCACCCGTACTTCTTGCGTTTTGCGCCAGAAATGAACGGTAACTGGAATCCCTGGTCAGAGGAGGTGAATGGTAATAGGCCGGGGCAGTTTGTGCTCGCCTGGAGACATGTGCATGATCTCTTCACTGCACAAGGCGTTACCAATGTAACATGGGTATGGTCTCCTAATATCGATTATTCAACCAGTATGCCACTAAGGGAACTGTATCCCGGTAATTCCTACGTGGATTGGGTTGCCATGGATGGCTATAACTGGGGAAATATTGGTGCCTGGCATGTATGGGAATCGTTCTCCGCGCTCTTCCAACAAACTTATAATGATATACTGGCGATTACTTCTAAACCATTGATGATTGGCGAAATGGCCTCAACCGAGCAGGCTGGCAATAAAGCTACCTGGATTACCGATACGTATAGCATTCAGATTCCTCATTATTTTCCGCGCATTAAAGCCGTCATCTGGTTTAATCAGGAAAAAGAAACTGATTGGAGGATTGAGTCTTCTCTTGCTGCTCAAACCGCTTTTGCTACAGCAATACAGTCGGGTATGTACGCAGCCAACAGGTATGCATCTTTAAATATCTCCCCGATCCCAATTCCGTGATACCGAAAGAGAAAGCAATGTGCCAGGGTTATGGCATAGAGTAGGAATAGGATTTTTCCTTCATAGCCTCTCAATGATCGTAGCAATGCCTTGCCCGACGCCAATACACATCGTAGCTAATCCGTAGCGTCCGCCGCGCCGCTCCAACTCATGCAGCAATGTGACCACGAGCCGCGCACCGCTGCAGCCCAATGGATGCCCTAGCGCAATAGCTCCGCCATGGACGTTGAGCTTCTCCTCGTCAATTTCCAGTTCTCGCACACACTGCAAAACCTGTACAGCAAAGGCCTCGTTCAGTTCGATCGCATCGATATCCTTGATGCCAAGCCCGGCACGTTGCAGGACTTTACGTGTGGCTGGAATGGGGCCCAATCCCATATACGCTGGATCAACACCTGCCACAGCCGACGCCACAATGCGAGCGCGAGGAGTTAATCCCAGCTTCTGGGCACGACTGTGGGCCATTAGAACCAGGGCTGCTGCGCCATCGTTGATACCAGACGAGTTGCCAGCAGTTACACTCCCATCTTTATGGAAAGCTGGCTTCAGCGCCGCGAGTTTTTCGATCGTCGTATCAGGGCGTGGCTGCTCGTCAAGCGCAACCACAAGCGCCTCGCCTTTCTTTTGTGGAATGCTTACAGGCACTATTTCCTCAGCAAAACGACCACTTCGCTGCGCCGCGACCGCTCGCTGATGGCTACGCAGCGCATAGGCATCCTGTTGCTCACGGCTGATCTTTGTTTTTTCCGCAACATTCTCCGCCGTTTCGCCCATGCTATAAGGGTGATGCATGGCCGATAAACGGGGATTGACGAAACGCCAGCCCAGAGTAGTATCCTGCACGGTCATAGTGCGGCTAAAAGCACTGTCTGCTTTGCCAAGCACAAAAGGTGCACGTGTCATGCTCTCCACACCGCCGGCAACAAAGGTATCACCAGCGCCAGTTTGAATAGCCTGCGCTGCACTATTGATGGCTTGCAAGCCAGAACCACAGAGTCGATTGACGGTCTGCCCGGCAGCATGGACGGGGAGACCAGCCAGCAGCAATGCCATACGCGCAACATTACGATTATCCTCGCCAGCCTGGTTTGCACAACCCAGGATGACATCTTCAATACTGTCTGGATCAACATTTGCTCTCCGCACCGCTTCGGCTATCACCAGCGCGGCAAGATCATCGGGGCGCACGTCTTTGAGACTTCCACCATAACGCCCAATAGGGGTACGTACTGCCGAGAGGATAACCGCTTCTTCCATAGTCTTGTTTACCTTCCCTGGAAAACAGCTTTTCGCTTCTCTATAAACGCTTGCATACCTTCACGCATATCTTCAGTGTCGAAGAGCAAGAAAAAGTTCTTGCGCTCGATCTCCAGGCCCTCTTCTAACGTCGTTTCGAAAGCTGCGTTCACTGCTTCTTTTGCCAGGCGCACAGCAATAGGTGCTTGTGCCGCTACCGTCTTCGCGAGTTTTAGAGCTTCGGTGAGATGTTCGCCCTGGGGCACCACGCGATTCACCAGGCCAAGCGCGTGCATTTCCTGGGCGGTGACCTGCGCTCCTGTCAACACTATTTCCATCGTGCGGTACTTGCCAAGAGTACGTGCCAGACGCTGCGTGCCACCTGCACCCGGCATAACGCCAAGAAGAATCTCAGGTTGTCCGAAACGGGCATTTTCAGAGGCAACGATCATATCGCAATGCATCGCCAGTTCGCACCCACCACCCAATGCATAGCCACCGACTGCCGCAATTAACGGTTTATGAATATGTCGAATGCGCCTCCACGCTTCAAACCCACCCAGCATCATCTGAATAGGAGACTTATCAGACATTTCCTTAATGTCGGCTCCTGCGGCAAAGGACTTCTCGCCTGCGCCAGTGATGACGATACAACGAATCTCCTCATCGCGCTCAAAATCTTCCATAGCATCAGCAAGTTCACCCACAAGCTGGTTGTTGAGGGCGTTGAGTTCCTTCGGACGATTCAAAGTGACAATGCCGGCACGTTCGTCGCGCTCTATTAAAATATACTGGTAGTTCTTTTCAGGCATGAATGACTCTCCTCACACAAATAACTACGATCGGTTCCTGTAATTACGCTGTTTCTTGTAGTATATCACCGTCGACCTTTCGATGGCGCTCTTGTCCCGGAGATAGAACATAATCTGTATTTCCGCTTTTATTGATTGGCATAGTATAAAATATGTGTAGACTCTTCCGTTTCATTTGTTAGTATGAGGAATACATGTAGGAAGAAGTTATACCTTTTCGCTGTTGACGGGGTGCAGGAAGTGGTCAAGGCTCATCCAAAGGCATTTGGTAGGGCGGTAGAAAAGCAGCGGGAGGAGGAAAGGCAAAGTGACGCCTAACGCTATAAGGATTACCAGTGAGACGCTTTGACTTATAGCAAGGGGGATGGCAATCACAACTATCAGCAATTCACTGACGACAAGGTTGACGGCCATTGCACCGCTGTAATACCCTGGCTCGCGCTCATAGGCAAAGTTGCAGACGGGACAGCGCTCATATGTTTTAAACCAGCCTGAGAACACCTTCCCTCTGCCGCAAACGGGGCAGCGCTGGCGTAGCCCACGCCTTAAGAGTAGCAACGCATATTCAGTGTTTGACATAGATGGATTCCTCTCACATCATATACTATATCAAAAAACCTTGTAAGATATTACATAATTAAAACGTAGTGGAGAAGCGAATAGTGAACAGTCACATAAATCTGCAAACTATCCTAGCTCAACGCCCTCTTGGTCTGGTATTCGACATTGATGGCACACTCAGTCCTATAGCGCCGACTCCTGAAGAGGCACGACTTTATCCAGGTGTTGCCTCTCTGTTGGAGCGAGCTAGAGAGCACGCCCATATAGCAATCATAACAGGTCGTGCCATAGACAATGGAGCCAGGATAGTCAATGTAGATGGGTTAACCTACATCGGCACTCACGGGTTGGAATGGAGCGACGGCTTACCCTGGCTGCATACTACAAGGATCGTACCAGAGGCATTGACTTACGTTACACCTGGGAAAGATTTGCTCGACCTGGCCGAACAGAAACTCTCTGGTTTGCCAGGCATCATTGTTGAGCGCAAGCGCATTGGTGGAACTGTACACTATCGTCTCTGTCCAGACCCTGAAGAGGCTAGACAGAAGATACTTGCGCTTCTGGAGGAGCCAGCGCGTCGACTTAACATGCGCCTGGACGAGGAGAAACGGGCTATAGAGATACGAACTCCCCTTGCAGTGAACAAAGGACAGGCTCTCCTCTGGTTCATGCTTCGTTTTGGTTTACGCAGCCTTGTTTTCGCAGGTGATGATCGAACTGATCTTGACGCCATCATAGAGATGTCGCAACTACGCGAGCATGGGATTGCCAGTCTTGCAATTGTGGTGCAGCATTCTGATACGTTGCCGGAGCTGTTGGAACAGGCGGATATAGTAGTACAGGGGGTAGATGGCATGGTGGAACTCTTATATGAAATAGTGGATATGCTAGCATTCACTAGCGGAAGCTAGCCGCTGGCTCCAGGCTAATAGTTCTCGTTGGCAGCTGATCGAGTAATTCATTGATATCGTTTATCTGCCGTTCAAGCCAGGCGTTGAGATCCTGAGATTCCACTATCTGCCGCGCAAGCACCGCTTTAATACGCCTTTCATCAGGTGGCATAGTTAGAGCCTTATAGAGGGCCTGTGCTGTCTCAGGCACATCTATTGGCGAGATGGGAATGGATGCTTTGCTCAATTGTTGAAATGCTCCAGCAGTTCGAGAAAGTACAACAATGCCATAGCGTTGATTGACAGCTGGTCCCTCTTTAGCAACCAGGTTCATGCCGTCAATGATGGGGTTCACCAACAGTGCATCATAATACTGCATAGCAGCGAGTGCTTTTGTGCGGTCATTACCTAAGAAAGCCTGTATTGGTATCCATTGGTCTGTGCCGTAACGCTGGTTAATCTCCTCGATGATCTTCATTACTTCCGCATTGTAGCGTTTGTACTCAGCCAGGCTCTCACGAGAAGGTACGAGAAATGCTAAAAATTTAACCTTGCCCCTAAGCTCAGGATGTTCATCGAGCACCTGTGCATAGGCCTGGAAGCCGCGCACGATATTTTTTGTCGGCTCAATACGGTCGACCCGCATAATTGTTTTCTCACCTAGCAATGGAAGTATCTCTTTTGCTGCGCGTTTGCCCGCCCGGCTATGTATAATTTCAAGTTCCTCAGTAACCGAGATAGAGATAGGATAAGCGCGCGCCCGGGTGCGATGACCTTGCCACCAAACCGCTCCTTCTTCAAAATCGACACCGGCACCATCGAGCAGTGTTCGTGCTCCTTCAAGGAAGTTCCTGGCATCACGCTCCGTCTGGAAGCCAATTATGTCATTCCCCGCCAGGCCACTATAAATCTCCTGTGATATATTGCCGGGTAGAAATTGCCAGCAGCGGATATCGGGCCAGGGGATATGAATAAACTGCTGCATAATGATAGTGGGATGGCGCTGCCGGATCATCGCAGGAGCAAGGTAGAGGTGGTAGTCATGCAACATTACGATAGGCGTTGTAACTTCGCGCTCGATCTCAATATTTACAGTATCAGCAATTGCCCGGTTTGCTACATAGTAGCCATTTTCCCAGGCATCTTGAATCTTGCGTGCGGAGATAGAGCCATCGGTAGGATCGTAGAGGTAGTGCTGCAAAAACCAAAGTAGCGTGTTACAGATCTGCTCGTAGTGTTTGCGATAGGCTACCTTAGGAATAGCTACATAGCGAAGGTTCATCTTGTGACTGTTAAGCGGTGACTGGAGCAAGCCATTGTTGTTCTGCCTGGCTTCTCTCAGGGCAATACGATCGCCTTCTGTCATTGCCATGGCGACCCAGGTTACTTCCATGCGAGTTGCTGCG
>WNGD01006748.1_pt1 | contig 10932 bp, 12 predicted proteins | sample 5400671 | NCBI WGS metagenome assembly WNGD01 (sample SAMN13153369, study PRJNA577476) | soil metagenome | isolation source: 40 cm soil or saprolite under grassland replicate 2 | place: USA:California | collected 2016-06-15
ACCCTTCTTCTCTATTCCGGGATCGCGGACCGCGAGTCGCGCGCGCTCGATATTGGCGCTAACTCTGAGGCTTCCCGCTCGCGAGGCGTCCATGACCGCACCAATGCCCGACGACTTCCCCTGGTCCGAGAACGCGCGCAAGCTCAAAAACTGGTTCGTCGCCTATCTGCTCACGTTGTCGGCTGGATTGTACCTGGCGGTCAACTCGGACTTCAATAATCCGGTTGGGCTGATCCTGATCTTCGGCTCCCTCATCCCGTATATCACCTGCGTCGTGTTCGCCTATCGCGTGCAGCGTGCCCTGAATGAAGCGAAGCTCTACAAAGGGGGCGCATGGCAAATCATCGCGGGCGCCTTGCTCTTCAACCCATTCCTCCTGGGCTTCGTGATTCCCGCATCCGTGCTGTGGACGACGCGCCGCATCGAGCGGCGTATTCGGGAAGGGAAGCTCGAATACCCGAGGGTTCCCGTTCGTCAATGAAGTAGAGAAACTCCTGCCGTCTACTGCGCCGCGTTCCCCTGCGGCGCGTTCGCCAAGTCCGTGATCACCGCGCCGAGCTTCTGCAGCTTGGCCCGGTCGCTCGAGGTCGCGGCATCCTGTGCCAGCGCCACCCCGAGCTGCGTCAACGTCGTACGCCGCGCGTCACCCCGCTCCTTCTCGGCGCGGCCGAGCTCCTGGCGCACCGCCTTCACCCGTTCCGCCGAGAGGCCGCCCGAGCGCTCGAGCTGATCGACGTAGGCGCGCGCCACGACGAAGCTCGCGGGCCACGTCAGCTTCGGCTGATCCTGCGTGTTGAAATAATCGAGATGCACGAGCTTCGCCGCCGCGATCTCGTTGCGCGAGATCAAGCCGCTCGGCTGGAGCTCGAACACGTCGAGCCCGCGCGCGATCTCGGAGCTGTAGATGTAGCCGTTGTACCAGTACGCCGACCACGTGCCGCCGTCCGCCGGCTTGGTCCCGTCCACCGGGCCGCGGTCGAAGAACGCGATCTCCTTGGGATGCGCCGGATCGGTCCAATCGAACACCGAGATCCCGCCCTGGTACCACGACTGCACCATCACGTCGCGCCCCGGAATCGGAATGAGCGAGCCGTTGTGCGCGACGCAGTTCTCGTTCGCGGTCTGCGGCGCCAGCATCTTGTAATAGCTCTGGAACGTCAGCCGGCCATTGTCGAGCGTGAAAATGGCATCGGCGCCCCACTCTGGCTTGTCGAACGCGCGGCATTTCGGCTGCCCGCCGCCACCCCACTCGTCCGAGAAGAGCAGCTTGGTGCCGTCGTTGTTGAACGTCGCGGAGTGCCAGTAGGAAAAGTTCGAGTCGGCCACCGCACCGGTGCGCCGCGGATGCGCGACGTCCCGGATGTCGAGCAACAGCCCGTAGCCGCCGCACGCCCCGCCCGCCAGGCCGATCGCCGGATAGACGGTGATGTCGTGGCACTGGTTGGGACCGGTCCGCACGCGGTTGATATTGAACATGCGGTCGATGATCCCCTGCGCGTTGTCGCGCAGCGTCTGACTATCGGCCGCCGTCGGCGTGCTCCCCGCCGGGGCACCCCGTGTCTTGGCGATGCTGTCGAGCAGCGGGGTCGAGAACCGCGGCGGCAGCACGCGCTGCATCCCAAAGAGGGTGACGGCGTAACCACCATGGGCCCGCGCGCTGTCCGCGACCCGTGTGGCCTCGACGATGTCCTGCTGCATCTCGCCATGCTGCGGCGCCGGCGCGAGCGAATCGAAAATCCGCGGCGAGCTCACGATCGCGGCCGTCTGCGGCGCCGCGAGCGGCACCTTGATGACTTCGATCCGGAACAGCGAGCTGTTCGGGTTCGAATCGGGCGACTGCCGCACGCAGCCCGCCAGCTCGGTGGGCGACCGCACCGGCGCCGAGCCGGAGACGTAGACGTAGACGTTGGCCGAGTCGTTGGGATCGATGACGACGGTGTGCGTGTGCGAGCCGCGGCAGGTCTGCACGTTCGCGATGTACTTTGGATTGGCGATGTCGCTGATGTCGAAGATGCGGATGCCGCGCAGCCGGTCGTGCGACACCGAGTCGTGCACGCCCGCCGCGGTGCAGTCGAGCCGGCCGCCGGTGCCCTCGCCGGACACAAAGAGCAGGTTCCGGAACACCGACACGTCGCTCTGCGACGCCGGGCAGAAATACGCGACCTTCAGCGTGGGGTTCGACGGCGTCGAGACATCCCACACCTCGTACCCGTTGTAGTTGCCCTGGATCACGTAATGCTGGTAGAACGAGAGATCGGAATTGGTCGAGCCGACGAATTTCTCCGACGGCGGCGTGTTGTTGATGAGCCGCAGATTCCACGCGGCCTGGCCGGCGTCCTTCAATCCCGCCTTGAGGCCGACGCGCGGGTCGGGCGTGGGCGCAACGGTGGAGTTGTTCGCGCCGCCGCCCGAGGAGGCGCAGGCCGCGATCGACACGACCGCGACCACATGGACCAACGCCTGAATCGATTTCATTGCGAATCCTATTTTGGTGTGGAGGGTGCGAAGAGGTCGGCGGCGAGCATCCGCTGCATCCGCTCGATTTCGGTCGTCTGATCGGCGAAGACGCTGCTCGCCATCTTGTAGACCGGCTCCTCTTCACCGGCTCCCGCGGCGAACAGGTGATTCACCATCGTAATCGCGCCCTGGTGATGCTGGATCATCAGCCGCAGGAACAACGCATCGAAGTCCGGCCCGTGCGCCCGCTCGAGCTGCGCCAACTGCTCGGCGGACAACATCCCCGGCATCATGTGCGTCGAATCCATCCCCGGCATCATCATGTGGTCGGGATCGGGGTGCGGCACCGCCTCGTGCCGGGTCGCGAGCCAGCGCGAGAGCAGCGCGATCTCGTCGTTCTGGCTGGCCACGATGCGGTCGCACAGCGTCCGCACCGAGGGGCTGGCCCCGTGCGTCGGCGCCCAGCCGGCGATCAGTACGGCCTGTGCGTGATGGTAGATCATGCCCGACATGAACTCCACGTCGTCGGCTGTGTAACCGCGGCGCTCCGGCGGGGGGAGAGCCTGGGCCGCCGCGGGGAGTGGCAAGATCGCTGTGGCAAGCCCGGCGGTTAATATCCAGGGGATGAAGCGCGCCATGCTCTCGGATTCTACCACGTCTGCCGACTAGTGCAACGTCAGCGTTTCGAGGGAACGCGACACATTATGACCTCTGGCGCGGGGGGCCTACCCAACGGCTGTCTCCCTGAGCATTTGTTAAAGGACTCGAGCTAGCGTAGGCCCCCATGCGTAGCGTCATTGCCGCCGCCCTTCTCGCGCTCCTCGCGTGTAGCGACGCAGTTGCGCCCGTCACCGTCGGCGCGCCGTACCAGCTCCGGACCGTCAACGGTCAGCCACTCCCCTGGAGTACGCCGCCCTCGGACAGCCAGTACATCCCGACGACCATCGTTGATGGCTCGGTGACGTTCCTGGACGACTCGAAGGCGCAGCGTCAGGAAAGCGCCGGCCGCTGGGTGATTGTCCGGCCCGGGGACTCGGTCTGGCTGGCGTCCGACTGGATGCAAATCGCCTTCTACAAGCGCGGCGCGTCGTCGATCGTGCTGACCTATCCGCTCTACGCGCCCGGCGCGATCGGTCCGTCGCATCCCGCGGAAACCCTGTACGTCACGCGCGGCGGCGCGCTCACGCTGCGCGAAACGGGCCTGGTCTGGCCACTCGACAGCATCATCCGGGTGTACTGCACGCCGCTGAGCTGCTAGGATACTCCGCCAATCGGATTTGTGCTTCTCCCGGATCGGGGCTAGCTCTAACGCACTCGCCCGAACCGGAGAAACCAATGAGCGCCCCATCGTTGCTGCTCACCACCGCCATTCTTGCCGTTACGCCACTCGTCGCCCGGGCCCAGGTCCCGGCGGACCTCCAGGCCGCCTCGCGCGCCCGCATCATCGCGATCGCCAAGGCTGATTCGGCGACGTGGGACCGGCTCACCAGCGACAGCTTCACCGTCTTCGGCGTCGACAACTACGTGATGACCAAGGCTCAGCGCCTGGCCGGCCTCAAGCAGCAGACGCCCGTCGCGCCGCGCACGCCGTCGTACGAGCACTGGCAGCGGGCGGGGACGGCGTTCGTGCATCGCTACGAAATCGACAACGTGATGATCCACGAAGTCTGGGCCAAGGAGCGCAGTGCGTGGCGCGTCGCCAGCATCCAGGTGACTGTCGTCGACCCGGACTCCGCGGCCGTGCGGCAGGCGATCGAAAGCAGCAACGCCCGCTATCTCGACGCCTTTAGGCGTGGTGACGCCGCCGAGGTCGCCTCACACTACACCGATGATGCCGTCGTCATGGCGCCGAACATGCCCGCCTGGCAGGGACGCGCGGGCATCGTCCCAGGCTTCAGCGGCTTCCTCGCGCAGTTCAGCGTTGCAACCGCGCGACTCGCGACCCAGGACGTCATCATCACGGGCTGGTATGTGATCGAGCGGGGCACGTACGTGTGGACGCTGCATCCCAAGACGGGGACCGGGGCCGACATTGTCGACAACGGGAAGTACCTGACGGTGTGGGAGAGGCAATCTGATGGATCCTGGAAGATCATACGGGACATCAACAACTCCGATCGCCCCGGCCCGATGTGAAAACGCTATCCATCCCGCTGCTGCTCGCCCTCGCGATCCCCGCCTGCCGCCCCGGAACGGTCGCCGAGTCCGCAATCGATCGCGCTGCAGTCGATGCCGCGCTCGAGCAGTACCGTCAGGCATGGCTCCAGGGTGATACAGCGATGGCACTCGGTCTGATTTCGAGCGACGTGCAGTTTCTATTCCCGGGCGAATCGGACATGCAGAGCGACGCCGTCCACGCGCTCTTTATCCGCGAGATGGCGGCGTACCGCATTTCCACGCTCACGCTGAAACGCAGTGACTTCTTCGTCGCTGGCGATCACGCCGTGGACATCGGCACGTACGAGGAGATTCAGGTTCCGAAGACCGGTGCGCCCATACACGGCAGCGGCCGCTACATGACCGTGTGGCGGCGCGAACCGGGCGGCTGGCGGATCTGGCGCTTCATGATCAACGAGCTTCCCAAGTGACGGCAAACTGTTTCGGGTTGAAGAGTGGCGCCTCGTCTCCTTTGGCGCTAGCCTAGCATCACCTTTCAGTTACCGGAGCCGTCATGCGCGCCCTACGCTCATCGCACTTGCTCGTCACTGCCGCTTTTGTCGCCGCCTGCGGCAAAGAAGCCCCCAAAGCCCCCGCGGCTCCGCCGCCAGGGGCGATGCCGACCGCGGCGGCCGAGTACACCGTCATCATCAAGAGCACCTGGACGAAGAAGACGCATCCGTTCGAGTATCCGTCGGGAGCGCATTTCTCCGGCATGATCGGTGCCTCGCACAACGCGAAGTACTCGATCTTCGCCGTCGGCCGCCGGCCGACACCGGGGCTCGAGCGGCTGTCAGAGGAAGGGAAGCACTCCCCGCTCGACACCGAGATCCGCACCGCGATGGATCAGGGCAACGCGCTCATGCTGTTCGAATCGGGCGGGCTCAAGAACTGGCGCGACTCGATGGTCGCGACGGTGCGCGTCGACCGCGCGCACCCGCTCGTCTCCGTGGTCAACATGGTGGCGCCGAGCCCCGACTGGTTCACCGGTGTCTCGAGCGTGGACCTGGCCGAGAACGGCACCTGGGTCGCCCGGCGCACGCTCATCGCGCCCGCCTACGATTCGGGCGGCGACGACGGCAAGACCTACAAGGCTCCCGACAAGGACACCAATCCCAAGAAGGCGACGTCGCGCGCGGCGACGCGGCACTTCGTGGTCGGCGGCCGCGTGAAGCCGGTCGCGACGATCACGTTCGTACGGAAAGGGTCGTAGCGGCTACAACGTTCTGAGGAACCGCAGCAGCGCGGTCCGCTCGACGCGCGACAGCCGCAGGAACCGGTCTCGCGCCCTGATACCCTCCCCGCCGTGCTGCGCGATGGCCTCCTCGATTGTCGCCGCGCGCCCGTCGTGCAGGAACGCGGTCACGAACCGCAATCCCATCAGCGGCTCGGTCCGGAACTCCGACGGCTGCGCCTGGCCCAGGCAGATATCGGCAAGCTCCGGGCCCATGTCGTGCAGCAGCAGATCGGTGAACGCCGGAACGACTTTGAATCGCAGTGCCGCTATGGGGTTCAGGCCTGTCACCAGCGCCGGCACGTGACAGGCGGTGCAGCCGATCTTCGCGAACACCAGCATGCCCCGCACGCCCACCGGGTCGAGCCGCGCGCGCGGCGGCGGCGCCAGGAAGCGCACGAATGCATCCGCGGCGTCGAATTGCGCGGCGCTGATCTCGGGCTCGGGGAGCGGATCCACACCGGCCGGCAGCGGCTCACCGCCCACCGTCTGCTCGGTCTGGTTGACGGGATTGGTGATGCCCATCTCCATCACGAACGCATCGCCGTTGAACTCGCGCAGCGTCGCCGCCTGTGCCTTGCGGCCGAAGCGGCCGAGGCGGCCGTCCGCCGTACGGTTGGGGCGGCCCGAAATGCCGTCGCCGTTGCGGTCGAGCGGGTCCGCACGCGCCAGAATCACGGCATCGGGCACCGCATCGAGCAGGCCGAAGCCGAACAGGTCGGGCGTCGTGCGGTGGCCGGAGTCGGTGGCGGCCGGCGGGATCGGCTCACTCGTGATATGCAGGAGGTCGGCGAGCGCCGGCGTGACCTGCTTCTGAATGACCTGACCCCCGACCGCCGCGAGATCCTCGCATGGGGCTGCGACGCCGTGGAACGCCGTGGCATGCAGCTCGATATCCTCGCCGCCTTCCGCCGGATCGTTGTTGCCGCCGCCACCAGGGACCGGATTCTCGTGGCACGCGGCGCAGCCGACCGCGTTGAACAACGGGCCGAGTCCCGTCTCGGGCGTGAAGTTGGTTTGGAACACCGCGCGGCCCAGCTCGAACTGCTGCCGCTGCGCGCCCGAGAGGCGTGGCAGCGGTCGGCCGAGCATGGCCACGGCCGTCGCGAATTCCGCAGACGACGGCGGGCGTGGTGGGGTCGGGGCGATGGGGGACACCGCCGTCGGTGCGCGGTCATCGCAAGCGGCGGCACCGATCAGCGTGGCTACGAGCAGCGTATTCCGACACGTGCGACGCATGAAGCCCTCCCTGAGTAACGGGCGAGGGCGCGCATGAGCGTACGCCGCCGCTAGATCGTCGCGCTGGTCATATGGGCTTTGTTCGGGGCGGACCCATTGGGCGATCGTGCTCAGTTGTGCTTGATTTCCTCGACACCATGACCAGGGGAAGCATCACGTGGTACTCGTGCCACTCTGTCTCGCGTTGATTGCGCAGCAACCGCCACCTCCCGTGACGAGCACGATCGTGTCCGCACACGCATGGGTCGTGCGCCTGGGCCACGAGATGGGCGATTCGATCTGGCCAGGTTTTCGCCCCGACACGATTCCCGTCCTGTACGTCATGAAGGGTCAGGGGACGTTGGTGCTCGGTTGGCATGGCGCGCTGCCGCCGGGCTTCACCCCGTTCGTCGACCGGCCGGACGCGGGCTGGCAATCCTCGGCCGATCGCGGCGCCGCCAGCACCGGCACGGAGCTGGCGGGCCATCGCGCGGCGCAAGTCGTCGTCTCCGATTCGCAGGACATCGCGTCGCTGGTCGGCCTCACGACGCACGAAGCGTTTCACGTGTTCCGGGCGGCTGCGAAAACGGAGAACGCATTTCTCGTCACGAGCTACCCGGTCTTCGATCCGGAAAACGAAGCGGGCATGGCCCTCGAGGGACGCATCCTCGCGGCCGCCGAGGTCGCACGCACCAAGGCGGAGCGGCGCGCGCTCGCCCGGCAGTTCCTGGCGGTGCGCGAGTCGCGGCAGCGCGCGCTCGGCGCCGAGCTGGCCGAATTCGAGCAGCGCGCCGAATTGAATGAAGGGCTCGCGGAGTACGCGCTGGTCCGGTCGGTGCAGCTCGCGGCGCGGCATCCTGAATTCCCCGATCGCGCCGGCGCCGAACGGCTGCGCGTCGCCAAGCTCGCGGGCCTGCACCAGCTGACCGAGGACGTCACCCGCTCGATCCGGCTGCGCTACTACGCGAGCGGGCCCGCGCTCGGCCTGCTGCTCGACGCGCTCGAGGGGCCGGCGTGGAAGACGCGCCTGATCAGCCAGGATCTCACCGTCCAGGACGCGCTTGCCGATGCGTCCGGCTATCGCGCGCAGGAGCTGGCGCTACGCCGCCAGGCCGAGACGCGGTACGTCATGAGCCAGCTGCGCAGTGCTGCCGATTCTGGCGTGGCGCGCCTGCGTGTATTCCGGCGCGCGCAGGTCGACAGCGTTCTGGCGGCGCCCGGGGTGCAGCTCGTGGTCACCCTCGAGGGCCGCTCCCTCGGCCTGTGCGGCATCGACCCGCAGAATCTCTTGCAGGTGGAGCCCGGCGTGCTGCTTCACACGCGTTGGCTACAGGTGTGTGCCGGCGACGCGTTGAATGCGACGTTCAATACGCCGGTCGTAGAAGACCGCTCGGCGCAGACGCTCAGGGCGGTGGTGGGCGCGGACTCGACGGTGCAGGTGAGCGTCGCTCCCGATGGCGGCGTGCGGATCGAATCTCCGCTGGTGTCGCTGCGCGCGACGAAAGCCGATGTCTCACGCGATGGGCGCGTGCTGACGGTTAAGATCAAGATCTAGTTGGACAGGCTTAGGGCTGGATTTCCGTCAACGTCACCGCGTCGGCGTGCGCGTTGACGATGTGCTGGCGCAGCGCATGGCCGCTGGCATTCGCCTGAACCGTCACGTTGCCCGCCGTTACGTTGGCGACATAGGCGACGCCGTCGGCGGAGGTGGACGTCGCGCTACTGCTCGGTGTCGAGCCGGAGTTGTAGCGGTACGTTCCGGCGGGCGACGTCGTCACCGTCGCGCCCGCGATCGGATTGCCCTGGCAGTCCTTCACGATCACGCCGATGAAGCCGTCGCCCGCCACCGGTGTCACGCCCACCAAGCCTGCCAGAAACGCAAACTCCGAGCTGGTGATGAGGAGGACGTTGTTGACCGCGTCGGCGGCGAGGGGCCGCGCCGGATAGGCGTAGCTCGAGAGATAGCCGCTCTTCTTGACTTGGAGATAGCCACTCAGCGGTGTGCCGCCGGTCGAGATCGTCAGGGCGTACAGCCCTGCTGTGTCCGACGTGTCGGCGGCGAGGGTATCGGTGCCGGTGTGCGAAGCCAGCACCTCGGCTCCGCCGAGTGCGGTCGGGTTGAGTGCGTTGGCGCTGATTCGTCCGGTGATATGAATCGTGCTGGGGGCGGTCGACGGCAGCGTGTCGCCGAGGCACGCGAAGCGGGCATCCGGGCCCCCCGAGTTCGAGCACGCGGTCAACCAGAGGGCGATCAACGCGACCGGCAGGGCAGAAATCGAGCGATGCATGGCTCAACCCTTGAATGGATTCCGCAAATCTACCCGGGAATAGGACGTTTGTGCGGTGCGCTGTTCCGCTGTAGTCTCACGGCATGACCGAAAGCCCCACGCGCGTCGAAGCGTTCAGCGACGGTGTGTTCGCGATTGCGATTACCCTGTTGATCCTTGAGATCCGCGTGCCGCACGTCGACCACGGGCTGTGGGCCGGCCTCGTGGCGCTGTGGCCATCGTACGTCGCGTTCCTGCTGAGCTTCGCCGTGATCCTGATCATGTGGGTGAATCACCACGAGCTGCTGCGCATGGTGGGTGGCGTCACGTATCCGTTTCTGTTCGCGAACGGGCTGCTGCTGCTCACCGTGACGTTCGTTCCCTTTCCGACCGCGGTCCTCGCGGCGTACCTGGGCACCGCGGAGGCCAAGACCGCCGTCGCGTTCTACTGCGCGACGTTCGTGGTGAACGCGCTCGTCTGGAGGCTCTTGTTCGCCGCGATGGTGCGCGGCGGTCTCAAGCCAAGCGTGACGCCCGAAACGGTCGCGACCGTCCGCAAGGCGTACTTCTGGGGCCCGGTGGTATATCTCCTCTCGACCGGCGTCGCGCTGATACGGCCGACGCTCGGCCTGCTCGTCAACGTTTCGCTATGGATACTCTGGATGCGTTTGGGCTACAGATCGGAAAGGAGCGCAACTCGATGACGCGCTTTGTTCGCGCTGTCGCCACGGTTGCTGTACTGACCGCGTGCACGGGCTCCAAAGATGCTCGTGACGATTTTGCCGCGATGCAGGCGCGCGGCGCGCACGTCATGGGCGTCGATCAGTACACGTCCACACATGTCTTCGAGGATCTGCCCGACGGCGGCCGCGTGATCCTCGACGTGGATACGGCGGACAGTGCCGGCATCGAGACGATTCGCGCGCACATGCGCGACATCGCGACTGCGTTTCGGGCGGGGGATTTCACGAAGCCGTTCGAGGTCCACGCGCAGAACGTGCCGGGAACGGCGGTGATGAGCGCACGACGCGCGGGAATCAGCTACACGCCCATCGATCGCGTGTGGGGAGGGGAAGTGCGAATCAGGACGAGTGATCCCGCCGCGGTGGCCGCCATACACGAGTTCCTCGAATTTCAACGCGAGCAGCACCATGCCGCGGGGCATGAGACGCCGTAGTCCGGATGAATAAGAATGGAGATTTGTAGGTCATAGAGATTTAGGTCGTCGCCCGTTTTTTTGGACACCCTAAAGGGTGTGCTCGTCCACCAAAAACGAATCGGGACCATCACTTCACCGTCTGACGCCCACCACCTTACTCCTCTCGCATCAACGAGACCTCAATCCCGTTGCATTGTGACGGCCGGAATTGCGCACTCGCGGAACCGTGACGCTCAGGCGATCGTTACGCGAGCAACTTTCTCTCCTTGCCTCGAGGATACACATGTCCACCCCCGTCGTCTTCATTCACGGCCTCTGGCTCCATGCCGATTCCTGGAAGCCCTGGGTCGAGCTGTTCCGCGCCGCCGGCTACGATCCCATCGCTCCCGGTTGGCCCGGTGACCCGGCGACCGTCGCTGAGGCGAACGCGCATCCGGAGC